>Ga0310345_10001591_pt1 | contig 24902 bp, 25 predicted proteins | sample HC15DNA20500_MG_FD_204667 | JGI IMG/M metagenome (GOLD analysis project Ga0310345, IMG submission 204667) | Marine microbial communities from station ALOHA, North Pacific Subtropical Gyre - HC15-DNA-20-500_MG | ecosystem: Environmental > Aquatic > Marine > Oceanic | place: Pacific Ocean: North... | reverse complement strand
TACCCGTCATGCTGTCGCTGGTTGCCTTTGCTAACCGCACCCGCCACTGGTTCGAATAAGGAAGACTAAGATGTCCGCAACCATCTACCACAACCCGAAATGCGGCACCTCCCGCAATGTGCTCGCCATGCTGCAGGAAGCCGGCGAAGACGTGACAGTGATTGAATATCTGAAGGAGCCGCCGACGCGGGAGCGTCTCGTGCAGCTTCTGGCAGAAATGCAGATCACGCCCCGCGAGCTGCTGCGCCAGAAGGGCACGCCCTATGAGGAACTGGGTCTTGGCGAAGACAAGTGGAGCGATGACCAGCTCATCGACTTCATGATGGAGCATCCGATCCTTATCAATCGCCCCATCGTCGTGACGAACAAGGGTGCGAAATTGTGCCGTCCCTCCGAGACGGTTCTCGAGCTCCTGGACGAGGGCGCGATCGCGTCCTTCACCAAGGAAGATGGCGAGGTGGTCCGCCCACGTTGAGGCGGGCCACGCGCGATTTGCCTGTACATTTGTCACGATAGGCACTACATGAGCGCCAACACGCGCGTTTGACGACGCGTGGGCGCGGCGCGTCAGGCCCGCGCGGAACCCTTTCCGAAAGTGGATATATGACTGAATTTGAAGGCATCGCGCCTGCCCTTGGCCGGGCCTTGGCCAATCGTGGCTATGAAACCCTCACCCAGGTGCAAAAGGCGGTGCTCGAGCCGGAAATGTCCGGCCGCGACGCGCTTGTTTCCGCCCAGACCGGCTCCGGCAAGACCGTGGCCTTCGGCCTTGCCATCGCGCCAACCCTGCTCGGCGACGAAGAACGCTTCGGCCCTGCAGGCCTGCCCAAGGCGCTGGCCATCGCTCCCACCCGTGAACTGGCCCTCCAGGTCATGCGCGAGCTTGAGTGGCTCTACGCCGACACCGGTGCGCGCGTCGTCTCGTGCGTCGGCGGCATGGACATGCGCACCGAGCGGCGCGAGCTGCAGCGCGGCGCCCATATCGTGGTCGGCACGCCCGGTCGTCTTTGCGACCACATCCGCCGTGGCGCGCTCGATATTTCGGAACTGAAGGCGGTCGTGCTCGACGAAGCAGACGAGATGCTTGATCTTGGCTTTCGCGAGGATCTGGAATTCATCCTCGGCGAATCGCCCGAAGACCGTCGCACACTCCTCTTCTCCGCTACGGTGCCCCGCGCCATTGCCGATCTCGCACGCAACTATCAGCGCGACGCGCTTCGCATCACGGCACAGGGCGAGCAGCACCAACATGTCGATATCGAGTATCGCGCGCTGACTGTCGCTCCCGCCGACCGTGAAAACGCGATCATCAATGTCCTGCGCTACTACGAGGCAGCCAATGCCATCGTCTTCTGTGCAACGCGTGCTGCGGTAAACCACCTGACAGCCCGCTTCAACAATCGCGGCTTTTCCGTTGTCGCTCTCTCCGGCGAGTTGAGCCAGAACGAACGCACTCATGCGCTTCAGGCCATGCGTGACGGTCGCGCCCGCGTCTGTATTGCAACAGACGTTGCCGCCCGCGGCATTGATCTGCCCAATTTGGAACTGGTCATCCACGCCGATCTGCCGACCAATGCCGAGACCCTCCTTCACCGCTCGGGCCGCACCGGCCGTGCCGGCCGCAAGGGCGTCAGTGCAATCATCGTTCCGAAGAATGCGCAGCGAAAGGCTGAGCGTCTTCTGAAATTCGCCAAGGTCCAGGCCGAATGGGCAACCCCGCCCTCCGCCGAAATGGTGATCGAACGCGACAATGAGCGGCTTCTGGCAGACTCTTCCCTTTCTCAGCCGATCGCAGAGGAAGAGCAGGATTTCGTGAGCCAGCTTCTTGAGCGCCATGGCGCCGAACAGGTGGCCGCGGCATTCGTTCGGCTTTATCGCGGCAACCGCTCTGCGCCCGAAGACATCATGGAAGTGGCGCCTGGCGCGCCCTCGACCGGTCCCGAACGCAAGATGCGCGACGGCTTTGCAGAAAGTCGCTGGTTCTCCCTCTCGGTGGGCCGCAAGCAGAATGCCGAGCCACGCTGGCTCCTCCCGCTCCTGTGCCGCGAAGGCAAGATTTCCAAACGCGAGATCGGCGCGATCCGCATGGAGCAGCAGGAGACCTTTGTCGAGATCGAGGCTGGCTCTGCCGACAGTTTCCTGAAGGCCATCGGCCCGAAAAAGATGCTGGAAGACACGATTCGCGTCAAAGCAGTCGATGGCCCTCCAGCCGGCGGTCGTCCCGGCGGTCCCCGGCGCAGTTTCGACAATGACGGTCCCCGTGGGAAACCTGCCAAGAAGCCCCACCGAAAGGGTGGTGCAGGCAAGTCCGACTGGAAGGACCGCCCGCGCGAAAACGCAGGCCGCCCCAAGAAGGCGCGCAAGAGCTTCGACTAGGAAACCGCAGGCATCGGAGCAAAATCGGATGACATGCGTTGTAGCTTCAACTGAAATGGAGCAACAGCAATGGACGTCATCCGCATACTCCTCGCCATCCTGATCCCGCCGCTTGGCGTGTTCCTGCAGGTCGGTATCGGCCTGCACTTCTGGCTGAACCTGCTCCTGACCCTGCTGGGCTATGTCCCGGGCATCATTCACGCCATCTGGGTAATCGTGAAGAAGTGATGCACAGCCGCGTGTCCGACAAAACCCGCTCATCACAGCCGATGGAAGATCCACGCCTCGCCGAGCTCGATCGGCTGGCGACACTTCTGGATTCACGCTGGGGCATCAAGGGCACACCCTTCACCTTCGGCATAGACGGCGTCGCCAGCCTTCTGCCGGTCATCGGCGACGGAGCAACGGGCCTGATCTCCGCCTATATAATCTACCGTGCCGCCAAAATGGGCGCACCGCAGAACGTGCTGGTGAAAATGGCCGGCAATGCAGGCCTCGATTTCGTGATCGGCTCGATACCCGTGGCCGGCACCGTCTTCGACGTCTTCTTCAAGGCAAACAAACGCAATATCCGCCTGCTACGCACCCATCTGGAGCGGCAACACTCCCGAAACACCTAACGCAACCCAGCCATGCAGCCTGCCTTGTTGCGCTGCAAAACAGTTGCCGCTAAACATCTGCCATCCATCCTGGACCCGGTGAAATTCCGGGTGGCTCTGCCGGCCGCTTATCCGCCGGCATAATCAGATATATGCCTCGTCTACTTCTGCGCATGAAGCGCGGCGGGGCTCAAGCTGTGCTGGACGACAGATGTTTTCACTCACCCATTACCGCGACCAATGGTTCGGCAATATCCGCGCCGACCTTCTTTCCGGTCTCGTCGTGGCGCTTGCGCTCATTCCCGAAGCCATTGCATTCTCGATCATTGCGGGCGTCGACCCGAAGGTCGGGCTCTATGCCTCCTTCTCTATCGCCGTCATCACCGCCATCGCCGGCGGACGTCCCGGCATGATTTCCGCGGCAACGGCTGCAACCGCTGTCCTCATGGTCACGCTGGTGAAGGAGCACGGGCTGCAATATCTGCTGGCAGCCACCGTGCTTGCCGGTCTTCTGCAGATCCTTGCCGGTTTCCTGAGGCTCGGCCAGTTGATGCGCTTTGTCTCCCGCTCGGTGATGACGGGCTTCGTCAATGCGCTGGCGATCCTGATCTTCATGGCGCAGCTTCCCGAACTGATCGGTGTGCCGAACCTCACCTACGTGCTGGTCGCTGCCGGGCTCGCCATCATCTACCTCTTCCCGCGCGTGACGACCGCCATCCCCTCACCGCTGGTCTGCATCGTCGTTCTCACCGCGCTTTCCATGTATTTCGGCTTTGACGTACGCACGGTCGGCGACATGGGCGATCTGCCCGACACCTTCCCGATCTTCCTGATCCCGGATATCCCGCTGAACCTCGAGACACTGCAGATTATCCTGCCTTATTCGGCAGCAGTTGCCGCAGTTGGCCTTCTTGAATCCCTCATGACTGCCTCGCTGGTTGACGAACTGACGGACACCCCGTCCGACAAGAATCAGGAATGTATCGGCCAGGGCCTGGCCAACACGGCAACCGGCTTCATCGGCGGCATGGCAGGCTGCGCCATGATCGGCCAGTCGATGATCAACGTGAAATCCAACGGGCGCGGACGCCTTTCCTGCTTCGCGGCGGGCGTTCTGCTGCTCATCATGGTGGTGGTGCTGGGCGACTGGGTCAGCCAGATCCCGATGCCCGCACTGGTGGCCATCATGATCATGGTCTCGATCGGCACCTTCTCCTGGTCGTCGATCAAGAACCTGCGCGAGCACCCGCTTTCCTCCTCCATCGTGATGTTGGCGACCGTCATCTTCGTTGTCTTCACGCATAATCTGGCAATCGGCGTGCTTGTTGGCGTGCTGCTTTCGGGCATCTTCTTTGCCGGCAAGATCGCGCAGATATTCCGCGTCACCTCCTCGCTCTCCGAGGACGGGCGCAAGCGGACTTATGTCGTGGAAGGCCAGCTCTTCTTTGCTTCAGTTGAAGACTTCAACGCCGCCTTCGACTTCAAGGAAGCGCTCGAGAAAGTCGTCATCGACGTCTCCCGCGCCCATATCTGGGACATTTCTTCCGTTGCGGCACTGGACATGATCGTGCTCAAATTCCGCCGCGATGGCGCGGAGGTCGAGATCATCGGCATGAACGAGGCCTCCGAAACAATCGTCGACAAGCTTGGTGTCCATGACAAACCGGGCGCATTGGAAAAACTGATGGGGCATTGACCATGAAGATCAGAGCATTCGTAGACGGCTCCATCTATTCTCAGAGCGTGTGTGACCACGCCGCCTGGGCCGCCGGTCGCCTGCAGGCGGAACTTGAGCTGATGCACGTTCTTGGCCGCCGCGAAGCAGCCAGCGTACCGTCAGACTTGTCCGGCGCGCTCGCACTGGGTGCGCGTACCACGCTGCTGCAGGAGCTTTCCGAGCTGGATGAGCAGCGCGCGAAACTCGCCCAGAAACGTGGCCGTGCCATTCTCGAAGATGCAGCCGGAATGGCGCATCTTTCCGGCGCAGACAAGGTCACCACCAAGCTGCGCCACGGCGACGTGCTGGAAACGCTCGAAGCCCTGGAAGCCGAAACCGACATGTTCGTGATCGGCAAGCGTGGCGAGGCGGCAGATTTCGCCAAGCTGCATCTGGGCTCCAATCTGGAGCGCGTCGTGCGCGCGGCTACCAAGCCCGTCTTTGTCGCCTCACGCGCCTTCAAGCCGATCGAGAAGGTGCTGGTCGCCTTCGATGGCAGCGTCAACAGCCTCAAGGCGGTGGACGCCATGTCCCGCAGCCCGCTCTATGCGGGCCTGCAGATCAAGCTCTTGATGGTCGGCGACAAGACCACCGAGAACGAAAAGCGCATCGAAGACGCCCGCGCCACGCTTTCCGGCGGCAGCATAGCCGCAGAAGCCGAAATCGTTGAAGGCCACGTGGAAACGGTCATCGCCGAACGCGTCGAGCAGGAAGGCATCAACCTCCTGGTCATGGGCACCCACGGCCACTCCCGCATCCGCAGCCTCATCATCGGCTCCACAACCACCGAAATGCTGCGTTCCTGCAAGATCCCGGTAATGCTCTATCGCTAGGCGCAGTAACTTTTCTGCATGCAAAAAGGCCCGCTATGCGGGCCTTTTTTTCGATCCTCTGAAAGCAAACTAATGCCGGAAATGGCGCATGCCTGTCATGACCATGGCGATGCCGTGCTCGTCGGCCGCCTTGATGACTTCGTCGTCCCGCATTGATCCGCCCGGCTGAATGACGGCGGTGGCGCCTGCTTCCACGGCTGAGAGCAGCCCGTCGGCGAAGGGGAAGAATGCGTCGGAGGCGACGACCGAACCTTTGGTGAGCGGCTCGCCACCGGCCTCGCGCGCGGCATCTTCCGCTTTGCGTGCGGCAATGCGGGCGGAATCGACGCGGCTCATCTGGCCTGCACCCACGCCAACCGTCGCACCATCCTTCACATAGACAATGGCATTGGATTTCACATGCTTGGCGACGCGGAAGGCGAATTTCAGATCTGCCATTTCCTGTTCGCTCGGCGCGCGCTTGGTCACGACCTTCAGGTCCAGATCGTCCACACTGCCATTGTCCCGCGTCTGCACCAGAAGACCGCCAGCCACGGTCTTGGCCGTCAAACCCTTTTCGCGGGGGTCCGCAATGCCATCCGTCAGAAGCAGCCGCAGATTCTTCTTCGCCGCAATGATCTCCTGTGCCTCGTCACTGGCACCCGGCGCGATGATGACCTCGGTGAAGATCTTCACGATTTCGCTCGCCGCTTCCGCATCAAGGGCGCGGTTGCAGGCGATAATGCCGCCAAAAGCCGAAACCGGATCACAGGCGAGCGCCTTGCGATAGGCTTCCGCGATCGTCGTAGCCTCAGCCACACCACAGGGATTGGCGTGCTTGATGATGGCAACGGCAGCGGTCTTCGCCGGGTCGAATTCCGACACCAGCTCGAATGCGGCATCCGTGTCGTTGATATTGTTGTAGGACAGCTGCTTGCCCTGAAGCTGGCGCGCATTGGCGACACCCGGCCGCTTGTCACCGGTGACATAGAAGCCGGCCGCCTGGTGCGGGTTTTCGCCATAGCGCATGACTTCCTTCAGGCGCCCGCCAAAACCGCGCCAAGTCGGCTGCTCGATGTCGAGCTGTTCGGCAAACCATTGCGAGATAGCGCTGTCATAGGCCGCGGTCCGCGCATAGGCCTTTGCTGCGAGCTCCTGACGCAAGCGATAGGGCAACTTGCCATCGCCTTCGTCGAGCGCCTCCAGAACGCGCGAATAATCAGCCGGATCGGTCACCACCGCGACATAGGCATGATTCTTTGCCGCCGCGCGCAACATGGCCGGGCCGCCAATATCGATATTCTCCACCGTTGCCGGATAATCGCCACCTGAAAAGCGCACTTCCTCGAAGGGGTAGAGATTGATCACCACCAGATCGATCGGCGCGATATTGTGCTCGGCCATGGCCTGGCGATGCTCTTCATCATCGCGGATGCCAAGCAGACCGCCATGCACGCCCGGATGCAGCGTCTTGACGCGTCCATCCATGACTTCCGGGAAACCCGTCAGATCGGACACATCGCGCACGGCCAGACCGGCATCTGACAGCGCCTTGGAGGTTCCACCTGTCGAGACGAGCTCCACACCCTTGGCCACCAGTGCCCGCGCCAGATCGACGATGCCCTCCTTGTCGGAAACCGAGAGCAGCGCGCGGCGTACAGGAACGAGATCAGGGGCGGGTATATTCTTGGATTGGACGGCCATCAGGGTACTCCGGTCGGCAGGCAGGTTCGCGAGGGCACGGGTTAGCACAGTTCCCCCTCGAATCAAGGCTGCCGCGGGCCTGAGCTTACCCTGCGGCAGAAAAGCTGTTGGTCTTGAGAAACTGCCAGCGGATTTCCGGGCATTCGGCCGCCTTGAAGTGAAGCACGATCTGGCGGCTTCTGGTCGGTCCGGCAATGGCGGCGAAGAAGATGGATTCCTCCACAACCGGCTCGACCCCCTCTGAGGTGAAGACCCAAGTATCGGTTGCCTCACCCGCCAGGATCAGACGGCCCTCATCATCCTTGAAAAGTTCAATATCGGGATGGATGTGGAAGCGCACCGCGATCGAGTGGCTGGAACCACGCGCAGCCGGTGTCCCGTCAGGCAGGTGAAATCGGTCCACGCCCTGCAACAGCGCGCCTTTCTGCAAAAGCGCCAGTTCCCGCTCGTGGACGAGGCCGAAGCGTGAGACATAGCCATCATGGCTCGCCACAAAGGCATGCACGCCATCATTATCCAGCCGCTCGCATTCTACCTTTCTCGGCCCGCCGACCAGCGGCGTGCCGACCCAGCCCTCCCAACCGGAGGCTAGCGTGAATCGCGCCTGCGAGGTGTCGTTGATCGTGGCCGTGGAATGTGCAGCCGTTGCTCGCGAAAGCGCGCGGAAGGCGTCCGCGCCAAAACTGTCCACACCGCAATTTACGATGAACTGGTGGCGGCCGGACGACATCTCGAAGGAGAGGCAACCCGCATGTGCAACTTCCGAAAGTTCGGCAGGCGGAGGGGCAGCGGTATCGGCCAGAACCGTCGTACCGCCCATATAAAGCCGCTCATAGCCTGAATGCGTGGCATGGAGCAGCGGCGCACCGCCGGTATCGTCATGGCGCAAGATCGCCGCCACCCGGTCATGAACGGTGATGCCCATGCCGTTGAAGCGGGCAAGCGATCCGTCTGCGTGGCGAAAGAAGCGCAGGCAGGGCAGCATGCGCTCCACCGCCCCAAGCAGCGCAGGCGGCGGCGGTTCGGCCTGACTGGCATAGGTTTGGCGTAGCGGAAGAAGATCGGCCAACAGCTCCATCACCGCCCGCGGATTGCGGGATATGTGTCCGCCATCGGGCAATATCTGCTCTTCCAGCTCGAAATTCAGATTGCGCGTTGCCGACCGCAGGGAGGAAACCGGTGTGGGCAGGGAAAGTGCGGCAAAAGCCAGCGCGATCCGCGCCCGGAGCTTCTCTTCACCCTCACCCATTTCTGGCGCCATGGCCCGCAGATAGCGCATCTGGATTGCCAGCATCTTCAGATAGAGCCGGTAGAAGGCGAGATCCGCTCCTTGCAGCACCACAGCAGAATGTTGCAGCCAGGCAATTATGCGACGTGCGGTGATCGCCGGGTCCCACGGAAGACCGCCAATGCGCCGACCGTAAAGGCTTATCCAGTCACCCACCAACGCACGTGCATTGGCCGATGCCAGATCAGACTGGGCCGCATTGAGATGACGCAGCCAGCGAAAACCGTGAAGCTCCTCAAGCCAGCCGCGGTGGCGCACATCAAGATGAAAAGGCGATTGGCCGCCGGTCTCGATCAACTGCCCCGCAAGCAGAAATCGCCCGTGATAGATCTCGCGCGCAACTTCCGGATCGGCCAGGCGCAGATCGGGGGGCGCGATCAGCACACGCTCCGGCGTGCGTCCCGTATAGCGCCAGCGATAGACCGGGCCCGTGCGCAGACGACGGCGCAGGCGCCGCCAAGCCTGGCGTGCCGCAAGACCCCAAAGAACAGGAGCTTGGCTCCCTGCCGTCTGCACTGGCCACACCTATTTGAATCAATTGCCCCGTATCCGCACAAGACTCTATATGATTCAAACAGTTGTGCGAAGGCAAAACATGTCGGGCTGAAACGCGCTACCGCTTGATGAACCTTGCGGCAAAGAAGCCATCCACCGCCTGCAGCTCGTCGACATGCGCAGGCGCTATGCCTGGCAGCGTGCGCAGATAGCCTTCCGTGGTGATGAAATGGGCCGCCCCCGGCAGTTCGGATGGCGCTATCGGTGAAAGCTCCAACCCGTGTTCACCGGCCAGAACCGCACGCACAACCTCTTCCCCTTCAAGGGGATCGATCGAACAGTTTGCAAAGACCAGCCGACCACCCGTGCGCACCAGAGTTGCGGCATGTTCAAGCAGTTTGCGCTGTAGTTCTGCCAGTTTCTCGATGTCTTCAAGAGTCTTCGTCCATGGCACATCCGGATGCCGCCGCACGGTGCCTGTCGAGGAACACGGAGCGTCGAGCAGGATGGCGTCATATGGCTCATCCACCGTCAGCGTCAGGCCGTCTGCCTTCAGCGTCTCGGCCTCAAGCCTCAGGCGCTGAAGATTGGAATCCAGTCGCTTCAGCCTGCTTGCTGAAAGATCAACTGCGGTGACCCTGGCACCTGCATGTGCAAGCTGTGCCGTCTTGCCGCCGGGCGCTGCACAAAGGTCGAGCACGCGCAGGCCGGGCCTTGCATCCACCAGCATGGCAGGCAGACTTGCCGCTGCATCCTGCACCCACCATTCGCCTTCTTCGAAGCCTTCGAGTTCCGGGACAGCCTTTTCCAGCTTGTTCACCCGTACCGAACCATTGGGCAAGACCGTACCGCTGAAAGCCTCCGCCCAGCGCTCAGGGGATGACTTGACCGTGAAATCAACTGGCGCTTCCACACGATGCGCGGCAAGAATGGCCTCCGCCGTCTCTGGCCCGTAAGCCTGCCGCAATCGCTCGGCGAACCATTCCGGCGCATCCATGACAGCATCAATTTTTGTCAGAATGGCATCCTTGCGCCGCGCAATATTGCGCAGCACGCCATTGACCAGCGCGCTAAAGCGACTGTTGCGCGGGTCGGATTTCGCCTGCGTGACCGCAAGATCAACCGCAGCACTGTCCGGCACGTCGAGAAACAATATCTGGACCGCGCCAATATGCAGGATGTGGCTCAGCGAGCGAGCATTGCCCGGCAAGGGCCGGTCAAGCCTTTGCGTGATCGCCTTTTCGATGCCACAACGCCGCCGCAGTGCCGTCACCAGCATCGCGCGCACAAGCGCCCGGTCGCGCGGCTCCAGCGCCACATATTGCGGATGGCCATGCTCGCTGTCGGTCAGCGCGTCAAGGGAAGACCGCGCATCAACGACAGCTCCCAACAGCCGCGTTGCCACGCGACGCGCATCAAGTCCGGGCTTGTTTTCGCTGGAGACCGGTTTTTGCTTTTGCCTGTTCTCGCGCCCGTGCGCCTTGCTCACGACCACGGCCCCTTGAAGCCGGTATCGCGCTTCTGCGCGGGGCGTTCATCACCAGCCGGGCCTGCGCCCCATGGCCCCGACGGGCCGCTCTGCTGCGACCCGCTATGGGACCATCTTTGCGGCGCCGCACCCATTTCCTGCGCCATGGCCTGCAGGGCGGCAATGCGGTTCTCGGTATTCGGGTGGGTGGAGAAAAGGCCGTCCATGCGCTGTCCGTTCAATGGATTGATGATGAACATGTGCGCAGTCGCGGGATTGCGCTCAGCATCCACATTCACCTGCCGTTTCGCACCCATGGCGATCTTGCGCAAGGCCGAAGCCAGCCACATCGGGTTGCCGCAGATTTCCGCACCACGACGGTCGGCGGAATATTCACGCGTCCGGCTGATCGCCATCTGAACCAGCATCGCCGCAAATGGCGCAACGATCATCGCGACCAGAATGCCGATGAAGCCGAAGGGATTGTTGTTGTTGCGCCCGCCACCGAAGAACAGCGCGAAATTGCCAAGCATGGAAATCGCACCGGCCAATGTCGCGGTAATTGTCATGATAAGCGTGTCGCGGTTTTGCACATGCGCAAGCTCATGGGCCATGACGGCTGCCACTTCCTCATGATTCAGAGCATTGAGCAGCCCCGTCGTGGCGGCCACGGCTGCGTTTTCGGGGTTGCGACCTGTTGCGAAGGCATTCGGCTGCGCATTGTCGATGATATAAACCTTGGGCATGGGCAGCCCGGCATTCTTCGCGAGGTCACGCACGATGCCGTAATATTCCGGCGCATTGCGCTCACTCACTTCCTGCGCGCGGTGCATGCGCAGAACCATCTTGTCCGCGTTCCAGTAGCTGAAAAGGTTCATCGCGGCGGCAATCGCGAGCGCGATCATCATGCCCCCGGTCCCGCCCAGCAAGTAGCCAACCCCCATGAAAAGGGCCGTCATTACGGCGAGAAGCATTGCGGTGCGCATCATGTTCATAAGGACACTCCAGAATAAGGCTGAGAAGCCCCCACCGGCTGAAACCTGTCTGCAATGCTCGACGCCTGCAGACACCTGACCTATAGATGGCCAGAGGCAGACTGTTTATCAATATTGGGCCGATCTCATGATGAACGAACCTGAAAAGCCCCAGAACGGCGCCGATACCGACCAGACGGCGCCCCGCGTGCTGACCCCCGCAGCCAGGCGGGCATTGGCAGAAGCCGAAGCGCGTCGTGCCGCACGTGAGGCGGAGTTGAAGGCCATGCCCCGCGAGTTGGGCGGCCGCAAGGGTCCTGAGCCCGTTCGCTATGGCGATTGGGAAGTAAAAGGCATCGCGACGGATTTCTGACAAGCGCGATCTGAAGTTGCTTGCAGAGGGAGCATGATAGGAATATGATCCTATCATGCTGTTTCGCCTTCTGATTCCCGTCCTCATCCTGCTCGGCCAGCCCGTTCTCGCCCTCGCAGGCGATGATGATGTACTGCCGGGTCCGGTACCCGCGGATGTCATTCGTGTTCTCGATGGCGATACGTTCGAGGCTCGTGCTCATATCTGGCCGGGCCAGACAGTGCAGGTGCTCGTGCGGCTGCGCGGGATTGATGCGCCCGAGATCAGAAGCTCCTGCGCATCGGAAAAGCTCGCCGGCATCACCTCTCGCACTGTTCTGGAAGAGCTTATTGGCGGCCGCCGCATCACCATCAGCAATATCGAGGGCGGAAAATATTATGGCCGCGTCATAGCTGACGCGGCCACTGGGAATGGTTTGGCGGTAAGTTCATACCTGCTTAAAAACGCTGCCGTGCGCCCTTATGAGGGCGGCAAGCGTGAACGCGCCTGTCACCTGTTTGCAGGTGGCTGAGCAGGCAGGGACGATCAGCTTTCGCTGTCGTCCTCGTCATCCGTGTTGCCGCGAAGCGATGACAGCTTGGCGAAGACCGCGTCTGCATCCAGCTCCTTCTCTTCCGGTGCCTGATCGTCAAGCGACAGCTTCTCGGTTTCGGATGCCGGAAGCAGCGTCTCGTCCGTCTGCTCGGTCTGCGGAGCATAGCGGGCTGCCTTCTGCACCTCGATATCGAGATCGATCTGCGAGCAGAGCCCCAGCGTCACCGGGTCCATCGGCGTGAGATTGGCCGAGTTCCAGTGCGTGCGGTTGCGGATCTGCTCGATCGTGTTCTTGGTCGTGCCCACAAGGCGCGAAATCTGGGCGTCTTTCAGTTCCGGATGATTGCGCACCAGCCAGAGAATGGCGTTGGGGCGGTCCTGGCGCTTGGAAAGCGGCGTGTAGCGCGGGCCCTTGCGCTTGGTCTCCGGTACGCGAACCTTCGGCTCGGAAAGCTTCAGCCTGTAATCGGGATTGTTCTCGCCCTTCGCGATCTCTTCGCGCGTCAGCTGGCCGGTGATGACCGGGTCCATGCCCTTGATGCCCTGCGCGGCATCGCCATCGGCAATGGCGCTGACTTCAAGCGGGTGCAGCTTGCAGAACTCGGCAATCTGGTCAAAGCTCAGCGCCGTATTGTCCACCAGCCAGACGGCGGTTGCCTTGGGCATGAGTAGCGTATTGGCCATGGCATAAATCCTTCTCTTCGCCCGCCTTCCCGGGGCGGACGGTGGTATAACCACCAATGTAGGGAAATCGCCTCACCTATAACCGCATTTGCCCGGTATCGCAATGACTGGCGTCGCGCGCTTGTTGTGCGCTGTCATCGATCTGTCATCGCCGGTCACGCAACTGCAATTCACGTCTTCCAGATTCCGCCATCTTCAAATTGGCGAGGGAGACGACAATGTCCAGCTACTACACCAGGAAATCCATGCTCGGCGCAATGGCAGCCACCTTGCTTGCCGGCACTGCCAGTCCCGCAATGGCGGAACAGGCATTCAATCGCATCGCAACATTTCCCGTCGCGGCAAATCTGCCCGCGGACATGGATCAGGCGACCGAAACCTCGTCGGAAATCATCGCAGCGACCGCCGACGGCAACACCCTGATCTATTCCGACAGCCCGCTTGGTGCCATTGGCTTTGTCGACATCAGTGATGCGCAGAACCCGAAGGCCGGTGGCGTGGTGAAGCTTGAAGGCGAACCGACCTCGGTCGTCGTTTCCGGCAACAAGGCGCTTGCCGGCATCAACACCTCGCAAAGCTACACCGCACCCTCCGGCAGGCTGGCCGTCATCGACATTGCGGGACGTGAAGCCGAAATGACCTGCGAACTGGCAGGCCAGCCGGATTCGCTTGCTCTCAGCAAGGATGGCCGGTTCCTGGCTGTCGCCATCGAAAACGAGCGCGATGAGGATCTGAATGACGGCGCCCTGCCGCAGCTTCCTGCAGGCGTGCTGCAGGTCTTCAATATGGAGCACAATGCTCCCGATTGCGACAGCGTCAAGACGGTGGCACTGACCGGTCTTGCCGAAGTCGGCGCACAGGACCCCGAGCCGGAATTTGTCGACTTCAACGACGCCAACGAGATCGTTGTCTCTCTGCAGGAGAACAACCACTTTGCCGTTGTCAGCGCCGAGAGCGGCGAGATCGTCAGCCACTTTTCGGCAGGCAAGTCTTCGGCTCAGAACATCGATCTCAAGGACGACGGTGCCATCCTCTTCACCGAGACCATGCCTGAGACCGCCCGCGAACCGGATGCGGTGAAGTGGCTGGACAATGACCGCTTCGTCGCCGCCAATGAGGGCGATTACCAGGGCGGATCGCGCAGCTTCACGATCTTCTCCAAAAACGGAGACGTGCTGTTTGATTCCGGATCGGACCTCGAACATCAGGCAGCCCTTGCAGGCCACTATCCCGACAAGCGCTCCGACGCCAAGGGTGCCGAGCCGGAAGGTCTGGAAGTCGCCGAAATCGGCGGCGAGACCTACATTTTCGTCGCTCTCGAGCGCGCTTCGCTCGTTGCCGTTTATCGTGATACAGGCGAGGCACCGGAATTCGTTCAGGTTCTGCCGTCTGGCGTCGGTCCGGAAGGCCTTGTTGCGATCCCGCAGCGCAACCTTCTGGTGACGGCAAACGAGGCCGATCTGGTCGAGGATGGCGCTGCCCGTTCCCACGTCATGATCTACGAGCTTCAGGACGGCGAAACCGCCTATCCGACTATCGTTTCGCAGATGAAGGACGGCCAGCCCATCGGCTGGGGCGCGCTCTCGGGCCTATCCGCCGATCCGGCCACCGATGGAAAGCTCTATGCCATCAACGACTCCTTCTATACCAACCAGCCGGCGATCTTCACGGTAGATGCCACGACCAAACCAGCCCGCATCACCGGGAAACTGGTGGTAACGCGCAATGGCAATCCGGCCCAGAAGCTTGATCTTGAAGGGATCGTGGCCGACGGCAATGGCGGCTTCTGGCTGGCCTCGGAAGGCAACACCGCGAAACTCACGCCACACGCTCTTCTGCATGTTGATGCCGACGGCGAGATCAGCGAGGAAATCGCCCTGCCCGCAGCCCTCCTCTCCCAGGAAAAGCGCTTCGGGATGGAAGGCGTAACCATTGTGGGTGAAGGTGAGGATAGAATGCTCGTCATGGCAATCCAGCGCGAATGGAACGACGACGCGGAAGGTCTGGTCAAGCTCGTCACCTACAAGCCGTCCGACGAAAGCTGGGCTGCCGTCCACTACCCGCTGGACAAGCCGGAAGCCGGCTGGGTCGGTCTTTCCGAAGTCACGGCCCATGAAGGCAAGCTCTATATTGTCGAGCGTGACAACCAGATCGGCAATGCCGCCCGCATCAAGCGACTTTACGCGGTTGAGCTGGAAGGGTTCGAGCCCGCTGAACTCGGCGGGGAATTGCCGGTGGTGGAAAAGACGCTCGTACGCGACCTTCTGCCCGACATGAAGGCTGCAACCAACGGCTATGTGGTCGACAAGATCGAAGGCTTTGCCATCGATCGCGCCGGCACGGCATATTTCGTCACCGACAATGACGGCGTGGACGATTCCTCCGGCGAGACCATCTTCGTCAATCTGGGTCCGATCAACGCGGTCAACTGATCATTACGGGGCGGTCACGGGCCGCCCCTTCCTCACTCAGGCGCGTACGACTTTCAGCTTCTTGTCGAACACCGAAAGCACCCGCGGCAGTTCATGCCCGCGTTTCAGGATCGCGCCCCCGGCTGCGACCACGCTATAGGCGCCCTGCTTGCGCGCCAGTTTCGGGTTCTTCACGATCTGGAAAAGCGGCACTTCGCTTGTTCTGCGATAGACCGAAAACACCGCAAGATCCTTCTGATGATCGATTGCGTAATCACGCCACTCGCCCGCGGCGACCATCTGGCCGTAAAGCCGCAGGATCTGGTCGAGCTCGCGGCGATGAAAGGTAACCGGTGGCTGAAACCGCTGCGCCCGGGCCTCCGACAGGCGCACCAGGTTGGAGGATGGCTGAGCGTCCTCGCCGCTCGCAAAATCTGTCATGAAGCACGCACCTTTCATGAGTTTGTCATGTAAAAGGTGACCTCTCATGCAGTCGATTGCAAGACTTTGCACCGATAACAGGTCGGCTCACGACGTGAAATGAAGCGAATGATTTGGTGATGGGCCACCACATTCTCGCCTTGATCTGCCCAATCTCCCGCCAAATTCTGCAGCCACGATCCAATTGTTGCCTGAGACGGTTCGATTCGGATGTGGCTTCCGTACCCCCCAAGCCCCCCCGCCCACGGGGCTGCAGCCGGATCGAACCATTCTCTGGCAACCTGATGCCCATTATTGCCGGGCATCGATCTCCCATCACGCCGGTGGCCAAATGGCCGAACCGGCGTTTTTTTTGAGTGGAGCAAAGGGTCCTGAAATGGCGGCACAGAACGCGCCGCCATTAAAACCAGGTCAGATCGTCACGCTCATCTGCTGATCGATCCAGAGCGTTGCGGCGCCGGAAGTGTAGACATCATAGGTGACGCCATTCTCGGTCTGGTCAGCGCCACTATCCGTGAATCCGGTAGCAGTGGCACTGTCGTCAATGTCGCCGCGAAGCTTCACAAGTCCCGCATCCGACATGTCGAGCACGTCCTGTTCGCTCAGCTGTACGCTGTCAGTGCCAGCACCGGTCAGATCGATACCATCAATGCCAGTCAGCCTTCCGTTCTCGATTTCCGAAAGGTTGAGATCAAGCCCGCCACCATCAAGGCGAAGCACGTCCTGGCCTGACCCGCCATCGATCTTCGCGAATTCGAGATCGCTGATGGTAATCATGTCGTCACCACCAAAGCCAAGCAGATGATCAGCACCGCCCTTACCAATGAGCACATCACCATAGTCCGTACCTGCCAGCCAGTCTGCCTGCGCAAGCGCATGATCGGAAGAAATGAATTGCGCGCGAATATCCATGGAAGAACGTCCTTCAAATTGCCCTGGAAAAGCCCGGCCTGAAAAACGCCCCCACTCGAAAAATAACGATGCCGCGAACACGGCCAATATGCGCCTACCCTGCCAGAGCTGGCGCTTATGCGTAAATTTTAAACGGAGAATGGCGCAGCGCTCGCTTGGGCATTCGCCACGCAAGCCCAGGCAGATGCCTACAGCCGGGTGCGAGCGGCACCAAGAATGGGTCCAGGATGTCCGTTCTGGTCCACCTTCTGAACCAGGACCACGCATTCCTCGGCCGCTGAACCGCCAACTTCATCGAGCGGCAGTTCCAGCTGCATCTCCTTGCCCTTCCACATGCCGATGATGCGATGGTCGCGCACGATATTGCGGTAGAGGATGGTCTCGCCTGCGTTTTCGCCGGCCTCGATCCTGACTTCGCGCTGCGGCTCGACAGAAAGCAACAATATCTCGGTGCGACCGGGTGCAGCATTATCCTGGGCCCCGATCGTGAGCGCCAGAACATTTCCGCGCACTTCCAGATCGATCGCCACCGGCAATGGCGTGTTGCCCTGATTCCTTAGCGCAGACGCGATTGCGCCGCGATCAGACCCCACAAGGGCCTGTTCGCCGTTGAAGATCAGTTGCGGCGTATAGACCGACCCGTCGGCGCGGGCATTATATTCACGCTGCCGCCGGCTGTTCTCCGGCGAGGCAAGCTCATCCTTCCAACCCAGATAATCCCAGTAATCGACATGATAGGAGAGGGTCAGAAGGCCAGGATTTTCCGCCAGATCGTTCAGGAGCGCATCGGCCTTGGGACAGGAACTGCATCCCTGGCTCGTGAAAAGCTCGAGAACGGCCGATGGGCGCTCCTGAGCGTGAATCGGAGCGGCGGAAAAATATGCAGCCAGCATGAGCGCGGCCAGGGAGCCTCTTGCTCTAATTCCGCGTTCAAAGCTCATGCCGCAACTGTCTCCTGATGATCTGTTGGCCGTCCAATCAGTTCTATCGGTGAGAACTGCTCCTTTGGAAGTCACGTTGCGGTGAAAATGCCTTCAACGAAAAACGCCGCGCTCTCATCCGAAAGCGCGGCGCCTGATTGTCTTGCTTTAGCGACCCGGCTTATGCAGCCAGATCACGCAGCACATACTGGAGGATGCCGCCATTGCGGAAATATTCCAGTTCATCCAGCGTATCGATGCGGCACAGGATCGGAACGGTTTTCTCCGAACCATCCGCATAGGCAATCTTGGCGTTGAGCGTTGCGCGCGGCTTCAGGTCTTCCAGACCCTCGATCGTCACCTGCTCGTCACCCTTCAGGCCGAGCGACTTCCAGTCCACGCCATCCTCGGCAAACACGAACGGAATGACGCCCATGCCAACAAGGTTGGAGCGGTGGATACGCTCATAGCTGACCGCGATGACCGCACGGACGCCGAGAAGATTGGTGCCCTTGGCCGCCCAGTCACGCGAAGAGCCATTGCCGTATTCGCCACCTGCGATGACGACAAGCGGCACGCCTTCCTGCTTGTAGCGCATGGCCGCGTCGTAGATCGACATCTCTTCCTTGGAAGGATAGTGGATCGTGTAGCCGCCCTGCTGGCCGTTCTCGCCCAGCATGAAGTTGCGGATGCGGATATTGGCGAAGGTGCCACGCATCATCACTTCATGATTGCCGCGGCGCGTGCCGTACTGGTTGAAGTCCACGACTTCCACGCCATTGTCCATCAGATACTTGCCCGCAGGCGACTGCGCCTTGATGGAGCCTGCCGGAGAGATGTGGTCGGTGGTGATCTTGTCGCCGAAGAGGCCGAGGACGCGTGCGCCCTTGATGTCGGACACCTGGGTAACATCCTTGCTCATGCCGGCGAAGTAGGGCGGGTTCTGCACATAGGTCGACTTGTCGTCCCACGCATAGGTCTCGCCTTCCGGCACCTGAACCGCGCGCCAGTTTTCATCACCCTCGAAGACCTCGGCATATTTCTGCTCGAAGAGTTCGCGTGTGACATGCTTCTGGATGAATTCCTGGATTTCCTGATTGGAAGGCCAGATATCCTTCAGATAGACGTCGTTGCCGTCCTTGTCCTGACCGATCGGCTCCTTGGTCAAGTCCTTGGTGACGGACCCGGCGAGCGCATAGGCAACGACCAGCGGCGGCGATGCGAGATAGTTGGCCTGCACGTCAGGCGAAATGCGACCTTCGAAGTTGCGGTTACCCGACAGAACGCCAGCGGCGATCAGGTCCTTGTCGTTGATCGTCTTGGAGACAGGCGCGGGAAGCGGACCGGAATTGCCGATGCAGGTCGTGCAGCCAAAGCCGACCAGATTGAAGCCGATCTGGTCGAGCTCCTTCTGAAGGCCGGACTTTTCCAGATATTCGGCAACCACCTGCGAGCCGGGAGCCAGCGAAGTCTTGACCCAGGGCTTCTGCTTCAGGCCAAGGCGGTTGGCGTTGCGGGCCAGAAGGCCGGCACCGATGAGAACGCTCGGATTGGAGGTGTTGGTGCAGGAGGTGATTGCGGCGATGGCAACGTCGCCATGGCCCAGATCGTAATCCTCGCCCTCAACCTTCCAGCGCTTCTCCAGCGTGGAGGGGTCCTTCTTGTATTCCTTTTCGAGCGATTCGGCGAAACCGGATGCGATCTTCTCGAGCGGGATGCGGCCTTCCGGGCGCTTCGGGCCTGCCATGGACGGCACGACATCGCCGAGATCAAGCTCCAGCGTGTCGGTGAACACAGGGTCTGCAGAACCCGTTTCGCGGAACATGCCCTGCTGCTTGGTGTAAGCCTCGACCAGCGCCACACGATCCTTGTCGCGGCCGGAAATGTTGAGATAGCTCAGCGTCTCCGAATCCACGGGGAAGAAGCCGCAGGTCGCACCATATTCAGGCGCCATGTTGCCGATGGTGGCCGCATCGGCCAGCGTCATGTGGTCAAGACCATCGCCGAAGAACTCAACGAACTTGCCGACCACGCCCTTCTGGCGAAGCATCTGCACGACGGTCAGCACCAGATCGGTTGCCGTCACGCCTTCCTTCATCTTGCCCGTCAGCTTGAAGCCGATGACTTCCGGCAGCAGCATGGAAACCGGCTGGCCGAGCATGGCCGCCTCTGCCTCGATACCGCCGACACCCCAACCAAGCACGCCGAGGCCGTTGATCATGGTGGTGTGGGAGTCGGTACCCACACAGGTATCAGGGAACGCGACTTCCGCACCGTCCTCTTCCTTGGTCCAGACGGTCTGGCCGAGATATTCGAGATTGACCTGGTGACAGATGCCGGTGCCGGGCGGCACGACGCGGAAATTCTTGAACGCCTTCTGACCCCATTTCAGGAAGCGGTAGCGCTCGCCATTGCGCTTGTATTCAAGCTCCACATTGCGCGCGAAAGCGTTCGGATTGCCGAATTCATCGACGATGACCGAGTGGTCGATGACCAGATCGACAGGCACCAGCGGATTGATCTTCTGCGGATCGCCACCAAGATTGGCCATGGCATCGCGCATGGCGGCCAGATCCACAACGGCGGGAACGCCGGTGAAGTCCTGCATCAGGACGCGCGCCGGGCGGTAGGCGATCTCGTGACCGGCTGTGCCGCGGTCCTCGATCCAGTTCTTCACCGCCTCGATATCGGCCTTCTTGACCGTGCGGCCGTCTTCGTTGCGCAGCAGGTTCTCAAGCAGCACCTTCATGGAGAAGGGAAGCTTGGACACGCCATCCAGGCCGTTCTTTTCGGCCTCTTTGAGGTCGAAATAGACATATTCCTTGTCACCCACTTTCAGGGTGCGGCGGCAATTGAAACTGTCGAGTGATTTGGTCACGAGCGATCCTTTACAGTCTGTTCATCCGAAACGGGAACGGACTCCTCAAGGCATCACGCGCAAAAGGTGCGGGTACGGTCATTTCCGCTGTCCGCCCCCAAGCGTCCCGGCCGTTCAAGGCGGCGCGCGCGCGGGTATCGGCACAAAGAGTTACACGCCGACCGCTGGCGTGGTTGCCCGGGATATAAAGAATTTCGTAGAAGAGTTCTAGACTGCCATTGCGCATTTTCGCCTCAAACTCTCAAATCATGGAATCCGCCTTGTCCGCCGCATCGACCGCCCTGAAGCTTGAAGTGGGGGAATTGGCTGGAGACCGCGGAGATGAACGGGTTTTCAGCGCGGTTGCATTCACCTTGACCGAGGGTGAAGCCCTGCTCGTCACGGGCCCCAACGGCTCGGGAAAATCGACCTTGCTGCGTGTCCTGGCAGGACTTCTGCCCAAGGCGCAGGGCGTGATTCGCCTCAGCGGTGGAGGTGAGGAATGGCCGGACCTGGCAGCCGCCTGCCACTATCTCGGCCACCGCAACGGATTGAAGGATGCGGCAAGCGTCGAGGAGAACCTCCTTTTCTGGCAAAACTATTGCGGACGCCCGCATCTGGAGCCATGGGAAGCACTCGACATGGTTGGCCTTGCCGAAATTGGCCACTTGCCTTTTGCCTATCTCTCAACCGGCCAGCGTCGGCGCGTGGCAATCGCCCGCATGCTGGTCAGCTACCGCCCGGTCTGGCTTCTCGATGAGCCCACCGCCGGCCTCGACCGCGCGTCCGAACGCCAGTTCTCAGAACTCATGAAGGCTCATCTGGAAGATGGCGGCATGATCGTCGCTGCCACCCATTTGCCGCTGGGGCTGGACGGAATGCAGGAGTTGCGGATGGGAGGGGTTTGATGGTGGGCGCCAGGCTTACCCCCCTCTGTCCTGCCGGACTGCGCTCCGCTCGCACTCCGCGCGTTCGGGCGCTGATAAAGCCAAATCGTTGGCTTTATCTTGACCTGCGGTCAACCGCTACTCACCCCCTCAAGGGGGGAGATTGGCTGTCTTATGTGTCCCGCTTCCATTTGCAAGGAGGCGCGTTTTCGCCACGCATGATCTCCCCCCGTGAGGGGGAGATGCCTGGCAAGGCAGAGGGGGGTGTCCTGGGCACCACGCTCCTCCACATGAGCCTCCCATGCTAGCGCTCTACCTCCGCGAAATCGGCTTAAGCTTTCGCACCGGCTCGGGCGCGCTGACGGGCATTCTCTTCTTCCTCGCCGTGGTGGCCGTGGTCCCCTTTGGCGTCGGCCCCGACCTCAACCTGCTTGCGCGGATCGGCCCGGCCATCCTCTGGATCGGCGCATTGCTCGCAAGCCTGCTCGGTCTTGACCGTCTGTTCCAGGCAGATCGGGAGGATGGCTCGCTGGATCTGATCCTCATCAATGATCACCGCCACATGCTGGCACTGGCGATCTTCGTGAAATGCCTCGGCCACTGGACTGCAAGCGTGTTGCCGCTGGTGATCGTCTCGCCACTGCTTGGCCTCTTCATGAATATCGAACCGCTTGGTATCGCCGCCGCCGCGCTCACGCTTCTGGTGGGCACCCCCGCCATCACCTTTATCGGTGCAGTCGGTGCTGCGCTCGCGGTGGCACTCCCCCGCGGCGGCCTCCTCGTCTCGGTGCTCATCCTGCCGCTGACCATCCCCGTGCTCATCTTCGGCGTTGCGGCAAGCCGTGGTGCCGTTGCCGATCCCGACCCGTTTCTGCCTCCCTTCCTGATCCTCACCGCGCTGACGCTTTTTTTTGCCGTCATCGGCCCCTTCGCGGCCAGCCTGGCGCTCAAGGGCAATGCGGATTGACGCGATTGTGAGACTTTCAGGCAACGCGCGACATCGCGTTCGATTGCGAAGGCGTTTCAGGCGGTTTATCTAGGCGGCCATGAACAATGCGCCCGCACAACCTTCCCGCTGGATGGCACTGGCCAACCCCACGCGCTTCATCGCGCTGACCGACCGGCTTCTGCCCTGGCTCGGTACCGCAGCCGCCGCGCTCTTGGCTGTGGGCCTGTGGTTGGCATTTCAGGCGCCTGAAGATTACCAGCAGGGCATCACCGTGCGCATCATGTATGTGCATGTGCCTGCCGCCTGGCTTGCCATGTTCTGCTACACCACCATGGCGGCGTCGGCCTTGGGCACACTCGTCTGGAAGCACCCTTTGGCTGACGTATCTCTAAAGGCAGCAGCCCCAATCGGCGCGACATTTACCGCGCTTGCCCTCATCACCGGCTCGGTCTGGGGCAAACCCATGTGGGGCACCTGGTGGGTATGGGATGCGCGACTGACATCAGTCTTCGTTCTCTTCCTGATGTATCTCGGCATCATCGCCCTGACCCGGTCCATGGACGATCAGGCCAAGGCCGCCAAGGCTGCGGCAATCATGACGCTGGTCGGCTTCATCAATATTCCGATCATCAAGTTCTCCGTCGACTGGTGGAACACGCTGCATCAGCCGGCTTCGGTGATGCGGCTCGATGGTCCGACGATCCATCCAAGCATGCTGTGGCCGCTCATCATCTGCGCCCTGGGCTTCACCGCGCTCTTCCTGACGCTGCACCTGATGGCCATGCGCGCCGAAATCTGGCGTCGTCGAGTTGTCGCGATGCGTCGCATGTCCGCACGCCGGGCCGAGAGGCAAGCATCATGAGCCATGCAGCCTATGTGGCCATCGCCTATGGCGCAGCAGCGCTCCTGATTGGCGGGCTGATCGTCTGGATCATCACCGATCAGCGCGCCCGCAAACGCGAGATCGCCGAACTCGAAGCACGCGGTGTGCGTCGGCGCGCAAAGGCCAAGGAAAACGCAGAATGAGTAAAGCGGATATCCGCAGACCGCGCCGCTGGCTGATGCTCCTGCCTCTTACGGCATTTCTGGCGCTGTCGGGCGTTTTCCTGATGCAGCTTCTGTCGGGCCGCGACACCTCGACCGTGCCATCCGCGCTTATCGACAAGCCCGTGCCGCAGGTTACGCTGGAACCACTCGAAGGCCTTGATCTGCCGGGCCTTGACCCGGCCGTTTTCGAAGACAAGGTCAGCCTCGTCAATGTCTGGGGGTCCTGGTGCGCGCCCTGCCGCGCGGAGCATCCGCTCCTGATGGAACTCGCCCGGGACGATCGGGTCTACATGGTCGGGTTGAACTATAAGGACAAACCCGAAAACGCCCGCCGCTTTCTCGGCGAACTTGGCAATCCCTATGATGCCATCGGTGTGGACAGATCCGGCCGCGCCGCCATCGAATGGGGTGTTTACGGCGTGCCGGAAACCTTCCTCATCGGTCCCGACGGCACCATCCGCTACAAACATGTCGGCCCCTTCACCGGTGATAGCATTCGAAGCGAGCTGATGCCGCGTGTGGAGGAGGTGCTGGCGGAGTTGGAAGCCAGCAGCGAGTGAAACCTGTAAAGCTAGGAGCAACGCGGTAGCCCCGCTTCCGTCATCCCGGCCGAGCGCAGCGAGAGCCGGGACCTATTGAGAGGCTGGGCCGGTATCCGCAGAAGGGGCAGGTGGCTGCGGCAGGCGTTTAGGCGAGGACCGGGCCGTGTTCTATGACGCTCTGCCAATGGGTCCCGGATAGCCTGCGGCTTCCGGGATGACGTGGAGGAGTGCGCCGCTCCAGGTTCGTCATCCTATGGCTTGTCCATAGGATCTGCTGTCTGCTCAACTTGCTTGGCACAGGGTCGTTGGGATGCGGCAGATCCTCGGCACAAGGCCGAGGATGACGACGGTTTGATAGATGCTTGTTCGTGATGTGGACAGGATTGCGCCCTTGCGCACCCCCCTCTGTCCTGCCGGACATCTCCCCCTCAAGGGGGGAGATTATTCGCGGTGATGTCGACGCCTTACTTTTCTGGGTAAGCGAGGCATCCCTTCTAGCCAATCTCCCCACCCGTGGGGGAGATGCCCGGCAGGGCAGAGGGGGGTGTTCCTGGCACCGCGCTCTCAACAACCCACACCCCATCATCACCACGCCCGCGAAACCGCGTCTGGTCATTGTCAAAGAACCGGGAAGACGGGCGGCCACAGTGACGCCAGTCTGAATATTGTAAATGCGACCCTGAGGCCGCCCGTCCGGCCGCTGTCCCGCTGTCGGTCGGTCACTCCGGCCCCGCTTGTTGGCCCCGGCTGCACCTTCTTCAGGTGGTCTTTGCCGGGCAAGCGCTGCCCTCGCGGCTTCTCCGCAGCTTTCGCATCGTCTGTCACCCGATGCTACCGGCCGCCGACCTGTCGCAGGCCCTCACATGCTTCGGGTACCGAACCCGAAGGGGAGGCTGCCGCCGCCCTCCCCGA
>Ga0310345_10001590_pt1 | contig 24907 bp, 22 predicted proteins | sample HC15DNA20500_MG_FD_204667 | JGI IMG/M metagenome (GOLD analysis project Ga0310345, IMG submission 204667) | Marine microbial communities from station ALOHA, North Pacific Subtropical Gyre - HC15-DNA-20-500_MG | ecosystem: Environmental > Aquatic > Marine > Oceanic | place: Pacific Ocean: North... | reverse complement strand
CCTTGACCGGAGGGGGCGAGTCGCTCTGATCGGCATCCGCGACGGACGGCTCCGGGGAACAGGCGCTTCGCGGGGGAGGCCGTTCCGAGCGCCTGGGGGCGGGTGGGGCACAGGGCAGGCGCGGGCAAGACCGGGGCGCGTGGGCCCGGGGGGCCTGCGGCCGCGCGGAAGGGGCGCGGCCGCAGGGCAGGGGTCACTCGGCGGGTTTCTCGCCGTGGATCGCGACGCGCTCGGCGTCGGTGACCTGGCCGGCGGCCTCGTGGGGCTTGGTCAGCAGGCGCAGCACCAGATAGCCGCAGACCGCCGAGAGCAGCGAGCCGGTCAGCACGCCCAGGCGCACGTCCGCGGCATGCTCGACGTCCGAGAAGCTCAGGCCCCCGATGAACAGAGACATGGTGAAGCCGATGCCCGCCAGCAGCGCGGCGCCGTAGAGCTTCGGCCAGGTGATCCCCTCGGGCAGGCGCACGATGCCCAGTTTCACCGTCAGGAAAGACGCCCCGAAGACGCCGATCTGCTTGCCGATGAACAGGCCCGCGGCGATGCCCAGCGGCACCGGCTCGAGCAGGGAGGCGAAGCTCATCCCCTGCAGCGACAGGCCCGCGTTGGCGAAGGCGAAGACCGGCACGATGAAGAAGAACACGTAGGGCGTCAGCCCGTGCTCGATCGAGTGCAGCGGCGAGGAGCCGTGGCGCGAGCGCAGCGGGATGAAGAAGGCCAGCAGCACGCCCGCGATGGTCGCGTGCACGCCCGACTTCAGCACCAGGAACCACAGCACCACGCCCAGCATCAGGATCGGCGCCACCCGGTGCGCCCCGCGCAGGTTCAGCCACAGCATCGCGGCCATCGGGACCAGCGCATAGGCGAGGTACTCGGGCTTCAGCTCGGCGGTGTAGAAGATCGCGATGATCAGGATCGCGCCGATGTCGTCCAGGATCGCCAGCGTCAGCAGGAACACCTTCAGCGACGGATGGATCCGGTCGCCCAGCAACGCCAGGATCCCCAGCGCGAAGGCGATGTCGGTGGCCGCCGGAATCGCCCAGCCGCCCAGCGTCTCGGGCGTCGACCAGTTCAGCGCGGCGTAGATCACCGCCGGAACCGCCATGCCGCCCACGGCCGCGATGCCGGGCAGGATCACGTCGGCGGGGTTCTTCAGCTTGCCCTCGAGGAACTCGCGCTTCAGCTCGAGGCCCACCAGGAAGAAGAAGATCGCCATCAGCCCGTCGTTGATCCACAGGATCAGGGGCTTTTCGATGCCCTCGCCGGCATAGGTGAAGTCGAGATAGGCGCTGAGCGTGCTGTCGTACCACTCGGCCAGCGGCGAGTTGTAGACGACCAGCGCCGCCACCGCCGACATCAGCAGCAATATCCCGCCAGCGGCCTCGTGTCGGAACAATCGGTCGATGGCGCGGATGATCATGGGCGGTCCCTCTCCTCTGGAATTTTCGCGTCAGGAAACCATTTGGGATTTCAGGCCCTCGTTTCAACGCGCGCACGCCTGCGCCCGCGCGAGTTTTTGCTGCGCGCTCCCGTCGCGGGCGACGTCGGGTCGCCTGTCCCTGCGTCCGTCTCCCCCCTCTCCGCCGTGCGTGCCGCTTGCCCCGGCGCGCGCAATGGGCCATTGGGTCCGTCCGGAATTCGCGCCGCGAAGTCGGCGCCGTCGGGGGCGGGAGGCCCTCCGGCGAGAACGGGAGGAAGGTCATGAGCGAAGACCGCACCCAGGACGCGGCCCGGCAGGCGGCGCTGGACTACCACGAGTTTCCCAAGCCCGGGAAACTCGAGATCCGCGCCACCAAGCCCATGGCCAACCAGCGCGACCTGAGCCGCGCCTACAGCCCCGGCGTGGCCGAGGCCTGCCTCGAGATCGAGAAGGACCCGCTGGCCGCCGCCCGCTACACCGCGCGCGGCAACCTGGTGGCGGTGATCTCCAACGGCACCGCGGTGCTGGGCCTGGGCGACATCGGCGCCGCCGCCTCCAAGCCGGTGATGGAGGGCAAGGCGGTCCTGTTCAAGAAATTCGCCAACATCGACTGCTTCGACATCGAGGTCTCCGAGCGCGATCCCCGCAAGCTCGCCGACATCGTGGCCGCGCTGGAGCCGACCTTCGGCGCGATCAACCTCGAGGACATCGCCGCCCCCGACTGCTTCGAGGTCGAGGAGCTGTGCAAGCAGAAGATGAACATCCCCGTCTTCCATGACGACCAGCACGGCACCGCCATCGTGGTGGCGGCGGCGGCGTTCAACGCCATGCGGGTCGCGCAGAAGAAGTTCGAGGAGATCAAGGTCGTCTCGATGGGCGGGGGGGCCGCCGGCATCGCCTGCCTCAACCTGCTCCAGACGCTGGGCGTGAAGCGCGAGAACGTCTGGCTGCTCGACCGCAAGGGCCTGATCTACAAGGGCCGCGGCGACAACATGGGGGCGCAGAAAGAGTCCTACGCCCGCGATCCCGCCGACGCCGCTGCCGGCACGACCCTCGACGAGGTGATCGCGGGGGCGGACATGTTCCTCGGCCTCTCGGCCGCCAACGTGATGACCAGGGAGATGGTCGCCAAGATGGCCGACCGTCCGATCATCTTCGGCCTCGCCAACCCGATCCCCGAGATCATGCCGGAGCTGGCGCGCGAGGCGAAGCCGGATGCGCTGATCGCCACCGGCCGCTCGGACTATCCCAACCAGGTCAACAACGTCCTGTGCTTCCCGTTCATCTTCCGCGGCGCCCTCGACGTCGGCGCGCGGGAGATCAACGAGGAGATGAAGATCGCCTGCGTGAAGGCGATCGCGGACCTCGCCCTGCAGGCCGGCTCCGCCGAGGCCGCCGCCGCCTACCGGGGCGAGCGGCTGGTGTTCGGGCCCGAGTACCTGATCCCCAAGCCGTTCGATCCGCGGCTGCTGCCCGCCGTCGCCTCGGCCGTCGCCAAGGCCGCGATGGACTCGGGCGTCGCCGCCCGGCCGATCGAGGATCTCGACGCCTACCGCCACCAGCTGGAGAGCTCGCAGTTCCGCTCCTCCCTGGTGATGCGCCCGGTGTTCGAGGCCGCGCGGACCTCCGAGCGGCGGATCGTCTTCGCCGAGGGCGAGGACGAGCGGGTGCTGCGCGCCGCCCACGCGATGCTGGAGGAGACGACCCACAAGCCGATCCTGATCGGCCGCCCCGAGGTCGTCGCCCACCGGCTCGAGCGCTACGGCCTGCCCATCGAGGCCGGCCGCGACTTCGAGCTGGTGAACCCCGAGTCCGATCCCCGCTATCGCGACTACTGGGAGACCTACCACCAGGCGATGGAGCGGCGCGGCGTGACGCCGGACCTCGCGCGCGCCGTGCTTCGCACCAACACCACCGCGATCGCCGCGACGATGGTGCGCCAGGGCGACGCCGACAGCCTGATCTGCGGCACCTTCGGCCAGTACCTGTGGCACCTCAACTACGTGACCCAGATGCTGGCGACCGACGGGCTGCGCCCGGTCGGCGGCCTGTCGCTGATGCTGCTGGAGCGGGGGCTGGTGTTCATCGCCGACACCCAGGTCCACCCCGACCCCACCGCCGAGGAGATCGCCGAGATCGCCGTCGGCGCCGCGCGCCACTGCCGCCGCTTCGGGCTGGAGCCCAAGGTGGCGCTGCTGTCGCATTCGCAGTTCGGCAACCTCGACATCCCCTCCGGGCGCAAGATGCGCCGGGCGATGGAGATCCTCGACAGCGAGGACCGCGGCTTCGCCTACGAGGGCGAGATGCATGCCGACGCGGCGCTCGACCCCGAGATCCGGGACCGCATCTTCCCCAACTCGCGCATCGAGGGGGTGGCGAACATCCTGATCCTGCCCAACGCCGACGCGGCATCGGGGATGCGCAACGTGCTCAAGCAGATGTCGGGGGCGCTCGAGGTCGGGCCGATCCTGATGGGCATGGGCAACCGGGCGCATATCGTGACGCCCTCGATCACCGCGCGGGGCCTGCTGAACATCGCGGCCCTCGCCTCGACGCCGATGACCTCCTACGCCTGAGGCCGGGGGGGCGGAGGTGGACGCGCTGCAGCTTCTCGCCTTCGTCCCCGCGGCGCTGGTGATGGCGCTGACGCCGGGACCGTCGAACCTGCTCGCCTTCGCCAACGCCGCCACCCGGGGTTGGGGGGCGGCGGTGGCGGGGGCCTTCGGGCGGCTGGCGGCCTACGCCCTGCTGATCGCGGGCGTGGCCTTCGGGCTGGGGGCGCTGCTGGCGGCCTCGGCCGGGCTCGCCTCCGCGATCAAGTGGGCGGGCGTCGCCTATCTGCTATGGCTCGCCTGGAAGCTGTGGTCGGCGCCGGTCGAGGGGACGCTCGCCGAGGCGCAGGCGGCGGCGAAGCGCCTGGCCGGCCTGCGGGTTCTGGCGCGGCGGGAGTTCCTGACCGGCATTGCAAACCCCAAGGCGCTGGTGTTGTTTACGGCGTTCCTGCCGCAGTTCGTGCAGCCGGGGGCGACGCTCGGATTCGCGACCCAGCTGCTGGTCCTGGGCGCGGTCTACCTGGTCTGCGAGATCACGGCGGCCGCGACCTGGGCGGGGGCGGGGGCCCTGCTGGGCGCCGGCGGCATGAGCCGGGCGCGGCGGCGGGCGGTGAACCGGGTCTCGGGCGGGCTGCTGGCGCTCGCCGCCCTCCTGCTGGCCCGCGCCGGCCGCGCGGCCTGACGTCGCGGCGCGCCGGGAGATGAGATGGATCAAGGCGCGCGCCGCAGGCGCCGCGCCATGACGACGGCCGGACCGCGCGCGCGGTCCGGCCCGGGCGCGCGCCGCGCGTCCGGTCCGGGGGCGGAGAGGAGCCGTCCCCCTCGACGGCGGGGGCCCGGGCGCAAGGGGCGGCGCCGGGCCGCTCGCCCCGGTCGCGGCCGTGCGGCGCCGCGGGCGGAGGGCAGGGGCCTGCCGGAGACGGCGGGCGAATGGGAGGAAGCCATGGGCTACCGCGAGACATACGACGCCTGGAAGGCGGACCCGGAGGCGTTCTGGCTGCAGGCCGCCGAGGCCATCGACTGGGTCGAGAAGCCGACCCGGGCGCTCGACGACGCCGCCACGCCGCTCTACGAGTGGTATGCCGACGGGGTGATGAACACCTGCTGGAACGCCGTCGACCGCCATGTCGAGGCCGGTCACGGCGAGCGCACGGCGATCATCTGGGACAGCCCCGTCACCCGCACCAAGCAGGAGATCACCTACGCCACCCTGCGCGACCGCGTGGCCCGGATGGGCGGCGCGCTGAAGGCCAAGGGCGTCGGCAAGGGCGACCGGGTGATCATCTACATGCCGATGATCCCCGAGGCGCTGGTCGCGATGCTCGCCTGCGCGCGGATCGGCGCCATCCACTCGGTCGTCTTCGGCGGCTTCGCGGCCCATGAGCTCGCGGTGCGCATCGACGACTGCAAGCCCAAGGCGATCCTGGCCGCCTCCTGCGGGATCGAGCCGGGGCGGATCGTCCACTACAAGCCCCTGCTCGACGGCGCGCTGGAGCAGTCGACCCACAAGCCCGAGTTCACCGTGATCGTGCAGCGCGACGCGGAGGAATGCGAGCTGATCCCGGGCCGCGACTACGCCTGGCACGCCTTCCAGGCGAAGGCCGAGCCCTGCGGCTGCGAGCCGATGGCGGGGACCGACCCGCTCTACGTCCTCTACACCTCCGGCACCACCGGCCAGCCCAAGGGCGTGGTGCGGCCCAACGCGGGGCACGCGGTCGCGCTCGCCTGGACCATGAAGAACCTCTACGCGGTCGAGGCCGGCGACGTGTTCTGGGCGGCCTCGGACGTGGGCTGGGTCGTGGGGCACAGCTACATCTGCTACGGCCCCCTGATCGCCGGCTGCACCACCGTGGTGTTCGAGGGCAAGCCCGTGGGCACCCCCGACGCCGGGACCTTCTGGCGGGTGATCTCCGAGCACAAGGTCAGGAGCTTCTTCACCGCCCCCACCGCCTTCCGCGCCATCAAGCGCGACGACCCGCAGGCCGAGCATCTGGTCCGCTACGACATCTCCTGCCTGAAATACCTCTACCTGGCGGGCGAGCGGGCGGATCCCGACACGGTGAACTGGGCCGCCGACAAGCTGGGCGTGCCGGTGATCGACCACTGGTGGCAGACCGAGACCGGCTGGTGCATCGCCGGCAACCCCGCGGGGCTGGAGCTGCTGCCGATCAAGGTCGGCTCGCCCACCGTGCCGATGCCGGGCTACGACGTGCAGGTGCTGGACGAGGCGGGCCACCCCGTCCCCGCCGGCACGCTGGGCGCGATCGCGGTGAAGCTGCCGCTGCCGCCGGGCACGCTGCCCACGCTCTGGAACGCCGAGGACCGTTTCCGCAAGAGCTACCTCTCCCACTTCCCCGGCTATTACGAGACGGGCGACGCGGGCATGATCGACGCCGACGGCTACCTGTGGATCATGGCGCGCACCGACGACGTGATCAACGTGGCCGGCCATCGCCTGTCGACGGGCGCGATGGAGGAGGTTCTGGCCTCCCATCCCGACGTCGCCGAATGCGCGGTGATCGGGGTGGCGGACGAGCTGAAGGGCCAGCTTCCGATGGGCTTCGTGTGCCTGACCAAGGGCGTGAACCGCCCGGTCGAGGAGATCGTGAAGGAATGCGCGGCCCTGGTGCGCCAGGAGATCGGGCCGGTCGCGGCCTACCGGATGACCCTGGTGGTCGACCGGCTGCCCAAGACCCGCTCCGGCAAGATCCTGCGCGCCACCATGGTCAAGATCGCCGACGGCGACAGCTTCAAGACCCCCGCCACCATCGACGATCCCGCGATCCTCGACGAGATCCGCACGGCGGTGAAGGGCCTGGGCTACCCCCACGCGAAGGCCGAGGCCTGAGCAGGGCGCCCGCGGGCCTCGCCGGAGAAGCGCCCCCCCATGGGCGGCGGAGACGGGCGTCGCCGGAGACGGGCGTCACCGAGACTGGGGGGGCGGCGAGGCGGGGGCCTCGCCGCCCCTTCGCGTTGCGCGCGCGGCCCGGGCGCGGGGCCCCGGCGCGCCTCCCGCCCGCCCACCCCGGCGCGCCGGGCCCCCGCGCCCTGCGGCGAGGGCGCGGGCCCGGGGCGCTGGGCAGGGGGCGGAGGGCGCGCTAGGTTCCCGGGCCGTTGAACCTCGCAGGAGCGTCGATGACCCTCGAGCCGATCCTCTCGCGCGCCGCCGCCTCGGGGCGCGCCTCCGCCGGGGCGCCGCGGCCGGGGCCGGACAAGGCCTCCGACCACGACCGGGCGCCGGACCTGGGCGTGCCGGCCCTGCTCTGGGCCTACGACGTGTTCCCCGACGGCCGAGCCGAGGCGGTGACGCCCCGCGACGCCCACCAGCCCCTGGCCGAGGGCGCCGCCTGGCGCTGGACCCATGTCGACGGGCTGGCCCCGGGGGCGGAGGAGTGGCTCGCCGGCGGCGGCTGCGGCCCGCTCTCCGACATCGTCGCCGAGGCGCTGACCGAGACCGACACCCGCCCCCGCGCCCAGTCCGGCCACGGCGGCGCGCTGATCTTCCTGCGCGGCGTCAACCTCAACCAGGGCGCGGACCCCGAGGACATGATCTCGATCCGCCTCTGGATCGAGGAGACGCGGGTGATCTCCGTCGTCCTGCGCCGCCTGCTGACGGTGGCCGAGCTGCGCGAGCGGATGGAGACGGGCGAGGCCCCCGCCCGCCCCGGCCTGTTCCTGACCGAGCTCGCCGAGGGGCTCGCCGCGCGCATGGGCCCGGTGCTCGACGCGCTGGAGGACCGCGCCGACGACATGGAGGACAAGGCCGCCGAGGCCGCGCTGGGCATGATCGACCCGCTCGACCCGCGCGAGACCCGCCGGGCGCTGGCCGAGCTGCGCCGGGTGGTGATCGCCCTGCGCCGCTACCTCGCCCCCCAGCGCGAGGCGCTGGCCGAGCTGCGGCGGATGGGGGCCGCGCCCCTCGACGACGTGGACCGGGCCGAGCTCGCCGAGACCGGCGACCGCATGACCCGCTACGTCGAGGACCTCGACGCGGTGCGCGAGCGCGCGCTGGTGCTGGCCGAGGAGGCGCAGGCCCGGGCGGCGGAACGCTCCAACCGGGCGATGTACGTGCTCTCGATCGTCACCGCGGTGTTCCTGCCGCTGGGCTTCCTGACCGGCCTGCTGGGGGTGAACCTGGGCGGGCTGCCCGGCGCCGCGGCCCCCTGGGGCTTCGCCGCCTTCGTGGTCATGCTGGCGCTGGTCGCCGGGCTGGAGCTGTGGCTGATCCGCCGGCTTCGGCTGCTGTGAACGCCGCGCGCGCCGCGGGACTGGAAAGGCCCGCCCCGGGTTCATAAATTCACCGTGGAGAATGCGAATCCGAGCCCCGCCCCCCCGGCGGCCGGGGCTCGCGGCAGGCCTCCCGCGAGGCGCGGCCGGGACCGGAAGGAGATCCCATGCGCGAAGAATCCACCCCCGCCGGCGTGCTGGAGCACTGGACCCCCGAGGAGGTCGCCGCCGCGATGGCCGCCGGCGAGATCGTGCTGGTCGACGTGCGCACGCCCCAGGAATACATGTTCGAGCATATCGAGGGCGCGCTGCTGATGCCGATGGCCTTCTTCAGCCCCGCCGGCCTGCCGGTCGACGGCTCGAAGCGGGTGGTGCTGCACTGCGGTTCGGGCATCCGCTCGGCCCGCATGGCGAGCGCCTGCTTCGAGGCGGGCGCGAGCCGCGTGGCCCACATGGAGGGCGGCTTCGGCGCCTGGAAGGCCGCGAAGCTTCCCTACATCGGCACCGACATGGCGACCGGCGCGCCGAAGCGCGTGGGCTGAGCGCCCTCCGCCGGGGCGCCAAGCCGCCCCCTTTCCTCTCCCCGAACGGAGACAGGCCTCCCCCGGCCCCGCCCGCGCGTCGCGGCGCGGGGCGAGGAAAACCTTGCGTCAACCGCCGGAAGCGGCGAGGTTGCCCGGCGTAAAGCGTTCCTTGGGGGGAGACATCCGATGCTTCGCGCCGCTTCCATCGCCGCCGCCGCGGCGCTCTGCCTCGCGTCCCTGCCGACCGGCGCCCGGGCGCTGGTCCATGTCGAGATCGGCGACGCCGGCGACAGCTTCGCCACGGCGCAGGCGGTCGACGCCTCGACCCTGACCGGCATCTCGGGCACGCTGACCGAGGGGGACAACGACCTCTACAGCTTCGTGCTGAGCGTGCCGACCTACGTCTCGGTGGTGAACCTCTCGCCCGACCTGACCGGCGACGAGAGCTTCGACGTCTTCGACATCGGCTTCGGCCCCTCCACCGCGCCGGCGGCCTATTGCTTCGACTGCTATTTCACCGGCAGCGGGCCGGGCTCGGTCGCCTTCCTCAACGTGCTGGTCGGCCCGGGGACCTATTACCTCGGCATCGCCGACACCGACCTCGACGCGATCGAGCCGCTGGCGCTCGCGGACGAGGGGGAACCGGGGCCGGGGCCCGAGCCGGAGCCCACGCCCCTCAACCCCCTGGGCGCCTACAGCTTCGACGTGATCCTCTCCGAGAGCCCGGTCGCCGTGCCGCTGCCCGGCGCCGCGGGCCTCGCGCTGCTGGGCCTCGGCGCGCTGGGCCTGGCCGGGCGCCGCCGGCGGGGGTGAGGCCCCGCGGCGGGGCCGCGCCCGCTCAGGCCGGCACGGGGGCGTTGTCCACGATCAGCGGCGTCTCGAAGACGCTGATCGCGGGCTCGGCCCCGAAGGCCGCGTTGATCCGCGCGCGGAAGGCGGGCCCGTGCGCCTCCTCCGCCGCCTCGCGCGAGCGCCAGAGGTAGACGCCGCCGCCGCGCCGCGTCTCCAGGTCCAGAAGGTAGTTCTTGCGGATCAGGTCGGGATGCTCCCGCCAGATCGGGGCCGAGGCGGCGTAGGCCGCCAGCACCTCCTCCCGGCTCATGTGATCGGGGATGGCGAAGGCGACGATCTCGGTGAAAAGGGGCGTGTCCTGCATGGGGTCCTCCCTGGTCGTGCCCGTCCGGACCGGGCCATCCTAGCACGTCCGCCCCCGCGGCGTCCGGGCCGCTTTCCTTTTCGCTTCGGAGGTGACAGAGGGAAGCGCCAACCGAGGTCCCGGGCAGGAGGCTCCCATGGAGATTCGCGAGGCATTCACTTTCGACGACGTGCTGCTGGTTCCGGGGGCCTCCGAGGTTCTTCCCGCGCAGGCCGACCTGCGCACCCGCGTCACCCGCGAGATCGAGCTGAACCTGCCGCTGCTCTCGTCCGCCATGGACACCGTCACCGAGGCGGAGATGGCCATCGCCATGGCCCAGGCGGGCGGCCTCGGCGTGATCCACCGCAACCTCGACGTGCAGACCCAGGCCGACCAGGTGCGCCGGGTCAAGCGCTTCGAGAGCGGGATCGTCTACAACCCCATCACGCTGCGCCCCGACCAGACGCTCGCCGACGCCCGCCAGATGCAGGCCGCCTTCAAGATCACCGGCTTCCCCGTGGTCGACGAGCGCGGCCGCCCCGTCGGCATCCTCACCAACCGCGACATGCGCTTCGTCGAGGACGAGGCGACCCCCGTGCGCGTGATGATGACCCCCGAGGAGAAGCTCGCCGTCGGGCGCGAGCCCGTCGACGCCGAGCAGGGCCGCCGGATGATGCACGAGCGGCGCATCGAGAAGCTGCTGGTGGTCAACGCCGAGGGCCGCCTCTCGGGCATGATGACCCTCAAGGACCTCGAGAAGGCGGTCGTCCATCCCCGCGCCTGCAAGGACCCGCTGGGCCGGCTGCGGGTGGCGGCGGCGACCACGGTCGGCGACGCGGGCTTCGCGCGCTCCGAGGCGCTGATCGACGCCCATGTCGACCTGATCGTGATCGACACGGCGCACGGCCATTCCGCCTCGGTCGCCGAGGCGGTGACCCGGATCAAGAAGCTCTCCAACGCGGTGCAGGTGGTGGCGGGCAACGTCGCGACGGCGTCCGCGACCCGGGCGCTGATCGACGCGGGCGCGGACGCGGTGAAGGTGGGGATCGGCCCGGGCTCGATCTGCACCACCCGCGTGGTGGCGGGCGTGGGCGTGCCGCAGCTTACCGCGGTGATGGACTGCGCCGAGGAGGCCGACCGCCACGGCGCCGTCGCCATCGCCGACGGCGGCATCAAGTTCTCGGGCGACCTTGCGAAAGCCATCGCCGCCGGCGCCCACTGCGCGATGGTCGGCTCCGCGCTCGCCGGCACCGACGAGAGCCCCGGCGAGGTGGTGCTGTGGGAGGGCCGCTCCTACAAGGAGTACCGCGGCATGGGCTCGGTCGGCGCGATGGCCCGCGGCTCGGCCGACCGTTACTTCCAGAAGGAGGTCTCGGCCGAGAAGCTGGTCCCCGAGGGCATCGAGGGCCGCGTGCCCTACAAGGGCTCCGCCCAGGCGGTCCTCCACCAGCTCGCCGGCGGCCTTCGCGCCGCGATGGGCTACACCGGCAACCGCACCATCGAGGAGATGCGCAGGAACTGCAATTTCGTGCGCATCACCAACGCGGGCCTGCGCGAGAGCCACGTCCACGACGTGCAGATCACGCGGGAGAGCCCGAACTATCGGATGGGGTGAGGGGTAAAAACCTCGATAAATCTGATGGTTGGGGATCGATAAAAACTGATGCGTCGATATCCGGCGCATCAGTTCTGGGCGAACAAGTCTGGATCATACCCAGCACATACCCGGAACTGGACAGAGTTTGCTGATGCAAACTGATGCAGTTTGAGATAGGATTTCTCTTGAACTGATGCGGGGTCGAAGTCATCAGGTTGGTCGGCGCATCCGTGTCCTCGAGTGCGAACGCGCTCGACTAAATTCCAGCAAACATGGAGGTCTGCAGCCTAACCCTTCGGAGGTCTGCAGCTTCCGCCGACCGCAAGGCTCGACCGTTTGATGAAGCAGGTCGATGTCAGCGACGCCCAATTTGAGGGACGGGCGGTTCCGTTCGGCGGTGATCTTCCGCGAGAATTTCGCCTATGATCGTGGCGCCGACCGATACACATGTCCCGGCGGGCGAGATCTGCTCCCGAACCGCCGCGCCTTCCGGAATGACGACCCTTCTTCAGGATGTCGCGCTCCGCCTTGAGCTTGGCGACCTCCTTCTTCAGAGCCGCGATCTCGGCCGGCTCGGCACGCGGCTGCCCGTGGCCGGGGAAGGCCGAGGTCGGAACCGCCGCAGCCTCCCGCATCCAGCGCCGCAGGACACTCTCCGCCAGATCAAGGTCCCGGTTCGCCTGCGGGACCGACACGCCCCGCTCCGTCACAAGCTTCAACGCCTCGATCTTGAACTCCTGACTGAACGTTCGTCTCGCCATGTCCGCTCTCCAGATCCATGGTCACGATCGTATCTTCGTGTCCACGGAACCGGCAGCAGGCCAAGCTGCGCCAGGCGAACGAGATCCTGACGAAGGCCAGCGCCTATTTTGCCCAGGCGGAGCTCGACCGCCCGTTCCGCAAATGACCGCCTTCATCGGCGCGTTCCGAGGAGAGTTCGGGGTCGAGCCGATCTGCCGCGCGCTGCCGATCGCTCCGTCCACCTACCACCAGCGCAAAGCCGCGGAGCAGGACACCTCCCGCGCGTTTGACCGCGCCCGGCGAGATGAAGGGCTGCGAGAGAAGATCCGCAAGCTGTGGTCGGATAACCGCGGGCTATACGGGGCCCGCAAGGTCTGGCTTACCCTGCGGCGTCACGGCGTCGTTGTCGCGCGCTGCACCGTGGAGTGGTTGATGCGCGAGAGGGGGCTGCAGGGCGCGGCGCCCGGCCGGAAGGTCGTCACGACGGCTCCCGACGCCGGGCGGCCTTGCCTCAACGACAAGATCAACCGCGTCTTTCATGCCAAGCGGCCGAACCGGCTTTGGGTGTCGGCCTTCACCTACGTCGCGACCTGGTCCGGGACGATCTACGTCGTCTTCGCGATCGATGTCTTCGCTCGGGTTCGGCGCGGCCTCGAACCCGTGACGGCTCATGCCTCGCCGTTGGCCGGCGGGTGTCGGCCTCGATGAGGACGCAGGTCGCCCCCGACGCGCTGGAGCAGGCGCTTTGGAGGAGAAGGCCTCTTGGGAACAAGAGCTTGATACATCGCTCCGACCGCGGATCTCAGGATCTTTCCATCCAGGGCGCCGGTCGCCTCCCCAACGCCGACATCGACCCCTCGGTCGGGACGGTCGGGGAGTCCTGCGGTAGCGCGCTCGCGGAGAACGTGATCGGATTGTTCAAGACCGAGGTCATCAAGCGGCCTGGCCCATGGAAAACCATGCAGGACGTCGAATGGGAGACCATGCACTGGATGGACTGGTGCAATGAACACCGCCTCCTGTGTTCGATCGGCTACTTGCCGCAGGGAGAGGCCGAGCGACGCCGCTTCGAACGGGCAGAGCCCATAAGCGACGTCGCCTGAACCGACGAATGAGATGCCCTTAGGGAAATTCGGGGCGGTTCAGCTCTCAGCGGACCGGTTTCAGAACTTTCCCGCCCTTCGCCAGAAGTTCAAGCCGCGCGTGATTGCTGACGCGTTCCGTCGGGACCAGGGCGAGCGCCCTCGCGATGCGTTTCACATGCAGCGGCTCGACCCCGAAGACCTCGGCGCAGTGTTCGGCGGTGCGCGCCGCAGTCATCTCGGACCAGGGCCATTCGCGCGAGGGCGTCCGGGCCGCCGCCACGCGGACGGTGCGCTCCTGGGCGTGGAACCGTCCTGCCTTGTCGCGGGTTCCAAGAGGATGGCGCTGGTGGTCCCGCCGCGCGATGTCCTTCTTCGCGGCGGCCACTTCGGCTGAGGAATAGCCGGCCTCGAGCGCCATCGCGATGATGTCTTCCTTCATTTGAGCGTCCCGTTCCTTTGCAAGACCCCTCGATCCGGGGCGAGAAGGAGGTGGGTCCGTGCGGCGCGGCGCGGAAATCGTCCGGGCGATCTTTCTGTCTTTCTTCGAGCGGGCAGGGGCCGTCCGCCACGGCTTCGAACCGGGCAGGGACGGGGTCGCGAAACGGCCTGGCTGCGCCGAGCGCGCGCCGGTTGACGCGCTCGGCGCAGCCCCGTCCGTCCCGATGACGACGGGCGCGCGGAGCATCGCAACCAGGAGGTTCATCATGCCCTGTTCGTCCTCGATCGATTGGCGAGATCAGCTCGCGCCCGGTCATGTGGTATCGTTCGCATTCCCGTTTGCCGAGCGAGCCCGCGACGCTGGTGAGCGTCCCAAGCGGCGGCCGTGCCTCGTCATCGCCATCGATCGGTCCGGCGCCGCGCCGACCGCCACGCTCGCATACGGCACGGGCGCCACCACCGCGGCGAATGTCGGGCTGGAGCTGCACGTGATCGACGCCGCCGCGCGCCGCGCTGCCGGGGTGCGAAAGCCGACAAGGTTCGTGGGCGCCCGGCGGGCGACGGTGGACCTTGAAGACGCGGCCTTCGCGCTGAATGCCGAGGGGACGCCGATCCTGGGCAGTCTCGATGCGGCCGGGGTCGAGAGGCTGCACGCGATCCGATCGGTCCTCGCCGCCGCTCCCGACAAGGTCCCGGCGCGCGGTGGCGAGCGGCGGCGCCGGCGTGGAGGTCGCCGCCGCCGGGTCGCCTTCGATCAGGTGGCCGCGAACTTCTGAGGGGCGGGGCCATGGTGCGTAGGGCGCGACGCCGGCGATGGGGGCGCCGGCACTTGGCGTCGGCTTTGCCTCCGCAAGCCGCGCCTCCTCGTCAGGGCTCGGGAACCTGAACGACGGTGGCCGCACGCGTCGGCCAGAGGCTGGCGGCCGCTGAAAGCGCCTGACGCGCCGGCGTGAAGACGACCGCGGGTGTCGGATGCCCTCCGTTTCGAGGGGACGACAGCTCGAGCGACGTGCATGGCCAGCGGTTCGCTCGGGCGATGCGGTGAACGAGCGCGTGCATGTCCGCGCTGGTTCGTCCACGCCGGAACTCCTTGGCTGCGCTGGCGGTCATGCCGCCCGCGGGCAGGTCCTCGGCGAGGCCTGCCGCCGTCAGGCGGGCGCCGGAGATCGCCCCCCCTGTCGGGGCCTGCAGGGCGGCCTCGAGCCGGCGCCAGGCGTGGAGGTCGCCTTTGCTCTCCACGCCGTCGATGCCCTCGGCCAGCGCTTCGGTGCAGGTGATCTCGTCCACCGGCAAATCGTCCAGCGGCAAGCTTCCCAGTAGAACCACCCGTTTCGGCCGGTCTGGCGACATCAGGCGCAGCCGGGCGACGGCTTGAAGCGAGCTTTCCTCGCGCATCTGCCTCAGGACGCTGGCGAACCTCGGATCCGGATGTGTCTGGACTGTGGCTGGCCTCGGGGCGCCCCGCGCCATGATCCGCTCGCTGGGAGTCTTCACAAGCCCGCTTTCCGGCGCCGGGATCAGCGGGTCGCCGTCGTCTCCGAACAGCGCCCGCCCTCTCGCCTCGATCTCGTCGGCGGGCGGCTGCATGCGCCCGATGAGGATGGCCGTGGCGAAGGCCGAGAACTTGTTGAGACCCCGCATCCGGGGGCCGAACCACCGCGGCGAGGCGCCGTGGAGCGGGAGGTCGAGCGCCTCGTCGGGCAGGTCCGGTCGGCCGGCGTCGGCGTGCAGCGCACGCAGGACGGATTGCGTCGCCACGACCAGGACCCCGCCGCCTTCGGCGCGCGCGACCTCGCGCCGAATGATCCGCGCGATGCGCTCCCGGTGCGCGTCGGCGTTGGTGTGGCGCAGCAGCCAGGCGTTCGAGACGACCACGTCCGTCGCCTGGACAACATGCGCGCGGGGCGGGGCGTCGATGCGCACGAACCGGGCCTGGGGGACGATGCGCTCGATGATCCGCGGATCGGCGCTGGCGTCGAGCATCAGGATCGGCGCGTCGTCCGGCAGCTCGCGAAGGGGATGGAGCCGGATCGCCTGGCCGCCCGGATCGCCCGGGAGTCGCCTGGCGAGGGTCAATCGCTCGCATGTCGGACCCTCTCCGGCGGCCAGTTCACGGAACAGGCTCTCGCGGAACCCCGAAGCCAACCAGGCGCCGCGATCGAAGTCTTGGATGCATTGACGGATCTGGGTGTCGGGCATCTCGGGGTGGACCTGGATCGCATCACGGCCCCTCGCCTCGATCTTCGCGAGGCGTTCGAGAGCCTCCGCGTCGATGCCGGCGTCGGACAGGTGCGCACGGACCGGCAGGCCCTGCTGAAGCGCCAACAGGGTGGCTGACCTGGCCCGGAGAGACAGCGCGAATTCGTCCTGCCGCGCGATGCGGGCCGACGCCGTCAGGAACTGATCCGCGGAAATCGCCCAGGGCCTGGCGAGCTCCTGCCAGCACGCCTCGTCGATGACCCGCAGCGCGACCTTGACCTCGCGGTCGATGGGCGGATCCAGCAGCAGGTAAGCGTGCGACAGGAACAGCACGCGCGCGCCGGGGACCGTGCGTTGCGCGAGGTAGGGGCAGCCGTCGAAGCACGGCGCGCGATTGCCCTCCTCGTCCGCGCAGAGCGCCCGGGAGACGAAAGGCGTCAGCTTCGCCAGCCTCGAGGCCAGGTCGTGACGCTCGCACATCGGCCCCTCGCGATCAGGGCGCGCCGCGCTCCGCCCCCGGATCACGGCGCTGGGGAGGTGGGGGGCGATCTTCGCGAACTCGGCCTGCGCTTCCTCGGCCAGCTCGAGCGTCGGCACGTGGACCAGGACGTTTCCGCGGGCCAGTAGCTGGGGGCCGTGCTCCGCGATCACGCGCAGGGCGGTCTGCGTCTTGCCAAGGCCCGGCGAGACCCGCAGCGCCAGGGCAGGAGGCCTCTCGCCCTCGGGTCGCGGCAGGGGCGCCGTCGAGATGAAGTCGCGAAGATGGCGGCCAAGCGCCTCGCGCGCCGCGACGACGTCGAGGCGGATCGAAAGCGGCAAGGCCGTGGTGGTCGGGAAGTGGCTGTCGAAGTGCACGGGGTCCTCCTTTCGGAGGAGGTGCTATCGTTGCTCTTTTTGCGGGAACTCGCGAAGGCGTGCCAGGCGGGGTCGGTCAGCACCGGCGATGGTGGGGCTGGTCTAAAGATGCTGTCTTTGGGGCCGTCCCACCATCGACCAGGAGACCGGACGGCCCGCCGCGGGGGGAAGTTCCTTCTCGGAACAAGAGGAGATCGTAGCTTCCACGGAAAGCGCCGCCGCCTCCCGCAGGGCATTCGCACGCTGTCCCTGGCACCCCTCCGCCGCGCTCCACCAAACTGGTCCCCCGATCTCGCTGCAGACGTGCCGCGGGCCTGGTGTCAGGGACGGCCCGCGACGCACAAGTGGGCGCCGTGCTCGCAGACGCCTTGCTGAGCCCGTCTGGGACCGGAACTCCAGGCAGGTCCTGATCCGACGGCGGGCAGGGCTCTTCGAAGGGCTGCTGCGCGGCTCGGAGATCTTCCTGGCTGGCCGGGCCGGTGACAAGGAGGATGGTGCGATGGGCGGGCGCCGCGGGGATGTCGGACCAGGAGGAAGACGCGCGACAAGCGGGATAACCTTGGGCGTGGACATCGCTTGAGCGAAGCGGGCGGGGCGGGCTCGATCGACGTGCGCGGTCGGTGTGACGCGCACGACGATCGCCCCGGCCTGGCCGGGATGAGACGGACGAGGCGCGTCGGATCGCAACTTCAGCGGAGCCGACCATGCTCGATGCAACCACGTTTCTCCCAACGTTCACTCAATGGCGCGACGCTGTCGCCCACGGCGACCTCCTGATGTTCGCGCATCCGGACGGCGCCTCGTCCCGCGATGGCGCCGCCCAGGCGCGTCCCTGCCTTGTCGTCGACCTCGCACGCATCGGCGGGCGCCGGTTCGTAGCGCTGGCCGCTGGTGTTCCCGACCACGGCGGCCCTGCGCGCGGCTACGACGTCGTCGTGCGGGACCCGCGCGCAGGCGACGGCCGGCCGCTGCGGTTCTGCGCCGCTCGGCGTCTGCTCGTGCCGCTCGATCATGCTGGGTTCGAGACCGGCCCCAACGGATCGCCGCGCCTCGGCGCTCTCGAAGGTCGGGAGCTCGATCGGCTGAACCGCGTCCGCGCCCGGCTGCATGCCGAGCACGACATCGCCATGGACCGTCGCGAGCGGCGCCTCGCTGAACGACGCGAAGCGGCGGCGCCGGTTACGCTCGAACCCATGGGCGCCGCGCGTGGAGGAGCTCGCTGATGAAGTCGCCTCACGACATCCCCGCGGTCGCCGACCGTATCGAGGACATCGCCGCCGCGGCGATGCTGCTCGCGCGAGCGGTCGCGCTCAACCTCCCCGGCCTGGCCGGGCTGCTGCCAGATGGAGACCGCACCTCCGCCCGCCTTCTCGCCCGCGCGATCACGAGCGCAGCGGCCGGCGGCACGCTGTTCGACGACCGGCTCGCCGAGGACCTCGCGTCCTTCGTCGCACGGATCGAGGCGTTGATCGCGCGCGGCACGCGCCGCGAGTTCGTGCCCGAGACCTCGGTCGAATTCTGCGGCGTGGGGCGCGGCGGCTGGTTCGAAACGTTCATGACGCTCGAAGCGCAGGAGCTGAGCGAAGCGTTCGCGCCCTTGCGAAGACTGAACACGCAGATCTCGCTGCTCCGCGCGCACGCGGCGGGCGAGGCGGCGCTGTTTCGGCTGCGCCAAGGGAGCTGAAATGCGCATCGCCGGGGACCGCGGCGCCCCCGGCTCATTCTCACCAGGGAGCCACACATGGATCAGCTCGACCCGTTCCAGGTCGTGTTGCGCGCCGTCGTCGCGAGGTCGGCAGAGCGCGTACGCGACGCGCTGTTCGACCCGGAAGGCCGCCAGTTTGCCGCCCACGAGGGCCTCGCGTTGGCGGCGTCGCTCGAGGTTCTTCGCGGCGACTCCGAACTTTCGGTGCGACATGCCGAGGATTTCGACCGCCAGCGGCGGCTCGTCGAGCCCGCGATCCTCGCGTCGCGGTCCGGCTCACGTCGTCGTCGCGCGATCCGTGAGCTTGAGGAATTGCGGTTCGCCCTCGACCTGCTGCTGCGCCCGGACTCTCCGGAATGCGAACGCCTGCGGGCGTTGATCGACGGCCGAGATTCCGACGACTGAGATCGCCGGGGGCCTGGATCATCCCCGGCGTCGGACGCCATTCGCAAACGTCCTTTCCCTCTGCTGCGGGCGTCCCTCGCGCGCGCCGGTTCGTCCGGCGCGCGCTTCATTCCTGAGCCCGGGCGAAGCCTCGATCCATGCCGTCGGGCGACCCACGCAGGAAATTCTCGGAGCCGACATCATGAGCGAAGCAGGTCACGATCAGCTTGTGGCGATCACGGGCATGCTGTTCGACGAGCCCGCCTTAGGCCGCCTCGGCCTGGCGACTTTCGGATCTTGCACGCTGAAGTCGATCGGGCGGATCACCTCGGACCCGTTCGCGCGCAATTCCTGCTGGTCGCTGATCGTCCATCGCCGGCCCGCCGTCGAACTGCTGAAGGCGGCGATGCCTGGCGACGTGCTAGAGGTGCTCGGCGTGGTGCGAGGCGCGGTGATCATCGTCCCACGCACCGAGGGACGGCTCGACGTCCTGCTCGCGCGGTAGATCCTGGCGGCGTCACGCAGGCGCTCATCGCCTCGCCGGACACGAAACGGTCGCTCTCGGCGAATGACCGGCGCCAGGAGCGCGGCCCAGCCTAAACATGCGGCGTTCGGCGGCGTCGCGGGGCCGGCGGAGAAGAGTTCCGGATCCTTCGAAGATTTCGTTGCGTCAGCATGGTCGAATTTTCTTCCCGATCCGTTTTGTCCTGAATCCGAAGAACACGAAATGCTCCTTAGAACAAAGGAGCAACACATGCGAAGCAAGCACCTGGACGTCCAGCAAGGCCATAGACCGGAACGCCACACGGCCGTTTGTCTTCGAGGCGCGCGATGACTGTCGTCGCCCCCGTTTGCCGGGCGAGCAACGCCGATCTCGCCCGTTTCTTCGCTGTCGGCGACGACACGCGGCGTCGCGTGCTGGCGGAGCTTGGCTTGCCCAAGCGGCGTGCGCATCGGTGGACGGAGGTCTGGCACGCGCTCGGGCTGAGCGCCGAGCAGCCGGCCATCCTGTTGCCGGAGCTGACGCTCGGTCCTGACCGGTCGAACATCCTGCTGACGCCCGCGCGGGTGGCGCAGCATCTCCACGTCGCGACGGACACCGTGAACCGGTGGCGCCGGGGGGACGCGCCCTCGGGGTTTCCGGCGCCGTTGCTGGACCTCGGGCCTCGTCTCTGCCGCTGGCTGCCGCTCGACGTGCGCGCGTTCGATGCGCCGGCCCTCTACGGCGACCTCGCATCGCAGGTGGTCCGACGGGCCAGGAAACCGCGGCGGACGGCGCCTGACGCGCGCCTCCCCGCCGAGGGCTCGCTCGAGCCGCTGCCGCCGCAATCCCAGCCGGCGCCCTGACGCCGGCCTCATCGCCGATCTCCTCGCTCGTCCACCGCCCGCGGCTCTGTCTCGAAGCCGCGGGTCGGAGGACCTGCGCGGCCACCCACCCCTTTCTCAACCGGACGCAAGGACCAACGCCGTGCTGCAGACCCTCGATCAGATCGTCGCCGAACAACCCAAACGACCGATCGGTCGAACTTGGGCCGCCATCCCCGGTTTCCTCGAGCAGGAGGTCGACGCCGGCGCGTCGCAGGCGTCGGCCACGAAGCTGCGCAGCGCGGTCAACGGGCTGCTGCGGGCGCGATACCTGACGCAGGAGAATGCATTCGTGGATCTCGCCTGGTTCGACAAGACCTTTCCGCTCGGCGGCTGGGATCCGGTCGACATGCCGTTCGAACAGGGCACCTACAACGACTATCGCAATCGCGTGCGTCCCCTGCTCGAGCGCATGAGCGGCGGGACGCAGGTGAGGGTCGAGAAGCGGTCGATCGTCGACGGGTGGAGCCGGGCGAAGCAGGAATTCTCGGACCTCGACGCGTTCAGCGACCCCAACGGCCCCAAGCGGCTGATCCCCCTCAGCACGCTGACGAACGCCGCGAGACGGGCGGGCGTCGCGACCGAAGCGCTGGATCAGGACGTGCTGCAGGAGCTCCACGACTCCGCGATCCGCAACGAGCATTCGAGCATCCGGCGCGCCTCTGTCCTCCTGGCTAGGCATCAGGGCTCGACCCCGACCCTTCGGGAACTGTTCCCGAACCCGGTTCGCCCGCTGCTCGCGGAGGGTCCCTTTCGATATGCGGTTCCGGCCGCGTTCGAGGCGGAGGTCGAACGGATGGCCGAACTGGCGTCGCGACGCCGCTACATCCGCGTGAAGAAGATCCACGAGCATGTCGCCGACAGCACCCGCGTGGGCTACGTCACCTCGCTGCACGCGGCCATCGACGCGCTGGCTGCGACCGGCTGGCTGCCCGAGACGCCGGCTGAACTCGCGGCGACGTTCGCGGATCACCAGGCCCTGGACGACATGCTCGGGCACATCGCCGGCCGCGTCGAGGACGATGTGATCACGGCGAGGCACGCGACGACCCTGGTCGGACGCTTGCCGAAGATTCTCGAGCGGAACGGGATCGACATCGACTATCTCCGCGCCTCGATCGCGGAAGTGGAAGAATTCGGGGAGCATTCGGACAAGGCGGGGATGACCGAAACGGCCAAGAAGCTGAGCCGCAAGGTGATCGAGGACATCGGATACCGCCGACGGTTCCTCCTCGCGCACGCGTCCTTCCGAAGCGCCGCGCAACAGGTCCTCGACCAGGCGACCGCGGAGCGGCGCGAGCTGAAGCCCAGCGAGCTGAAACAGGCGATCCAGCTGGGCGTCTGCGCCGTCTTCTCCGCGATCGAGGTCGGCGGCGCGCCGGTGCGCGTGGAGAACGTGTTGGGAATGCCGTTCGGCGTCGAGGACGCCTGGCTGCGGTTCACGGGCGAGACCTGCACCGTCGCCATCCCCGCCGCATTCGTGAAGAACAGAAAGGCGATCCGGTTCGCGATCCAGCCATGTCGCTACAAGTTCGCCGACACCGTGATCTGGTTCGTGAACCGCATTCGCCCGTTGATGTTGAAGGATCCGACCTCGGACGCGGTCCGTCCGAGCCGCTGGCTGATCCCGATGCGATCCGATGTCGAACGCCCGTGCCTCTACGAGACGTTCCTGACCTGGTTCACCACCCTGTCGCGCGACGTCGTCGGCGTGCCGTGCCGGCCGCACAACTACCGCCACGGCCAGGCCTCGCTTCTGTATCACGCGCATCCCGACCGCCTGGGCTGGATCGCGCAACGCCTCGGCGACACCGAGGAGGTCGTCCTGCGCAGCTATGCCTGGGTTCACAAGGAGAAAGCCATGGCCGAGGGCCAGCAGATGATCGTCGATCTGATCGATGGCGTGGGAGAGCGGGAATGACGAAGGATCCTCGCGACCACACGGCCCTGCGCGACGCCCCGGAACTCGCCGAGGTGTCGGCTTCGCCGGACTTCGATGCGGTCGATCTCGTCGACCTGCGTCGGCTCGCGGAACTGATCCGCGAGTTCGGGTCAGGGTCGCTCGCGGGCGTCACCATCGAGACGGCAAAGGCCTTCGGACGCGGCAGTTCCGACAGGTTCCAGCGCGTCCAGCGCGCATTGCGCCTGCTGGTCGGCGAGGAGCATCCGGCGACGGTCGCCGTCGTCGCGGCCCGCTGCCTGGTCACCCGCAACACGCCGCGCCCGGGCGCCCGGCATCGGGACCAGCGATCTCGGGAGGCGATCCTTGAGGGGGCGCATTGGGCGCCGTTCCGCGCGCTCCCCGGCGCGCAGACCGTCGACCTGCAGCCGATGCGGGCCGTCGACCGCTACCTCCTGTTCGTCGAGGCGTCCGGCCTTCCGGGCGGCGACGAGGAGACCTTCCTGGCGTTCGTCGAGGATCAGATCTCGAGCATGCTGCTGCGCCTGGTGCGTCTCGGGCTCGAGGAGCTGCTCACTTCCGCGCATCCAGCCGTGGTCGCGGCCGAGCGCGCTCGCAGCCGGAAGGAGACGGAGCGGAAGCTGCGCCGACAGGGCGACCCCGTGCCGACGCCGCCCCGTCCGGTCGAACTGACCGCCTCGGTCGCCTACGAAGAGCTGCCCGAGGCGTGGAAGGCGTTGTTCGCCAAGCTCCGTGCCGGGAAGAAGGTCCGGGGCCGCCGCCGCGCGCCGAAGACCGTCGACAACATGATCGGCGCCGCCCGGCAATATGTCCGGTCCGTCCGCGACGCCGGGCTGCCCGCCGTGCTCGACGAAGCGGGACTGCGCGCGTTCGACGACGCGCTTGCGACCCGGAAGGCGAGTGCCCCCGGACGCCAGATCCGGTTCTCGTCGCTGCAGCTGCTCGCCGACCAGTTGCCTGGACATGACGCGGTCGTGGCGGCGATCGCCGAGCTGTGCGGACACTACGCGCGCGAGGCGAGAGGCGAGATCAAGGCGAAGGAGGCGCGGCTCGAGAAACTCCCCGAGATCCGCGAGATCTTCGCGAAGGCGAACGCTCTTCTCGACGCGGCGGAGACGACGACGGATCGCAGGCGTCGGACGACGCTCTTCGTCGACGCCGCGGCTCTGGCGGTCCTGAGCCTGGTTCCCCTGCGGGATGAGGACACGGTCCTGTTCTGGGGGCGTCACATCACATGGAGCGGCGACGCGATGTTCGAAGCGTCCGGCGACGTCGACGCGCAGCAGGCCTGCTATCGGATCGACCTGCGGACATCGAAGACCTCCGAGTCTCTGGCCGGCCCCCTGGCGCCGATCCTCACACCGTTCCTCGATGCGCTGATCCTCCAGGGTCAGGACCCTCGCCTGCTGCCTGATCTGCGCCGCAGGGCCATGGCGGCCCGCGGTCCGGTCTTCCCGACCCTCACCGGCGAAGCGCGGGGGCCGAGGAGCCTCTCAGCGCGCTGGAGCAAGCAGGTCGGCGTCGGCTCCCGCATCTCGCGCACGCGCGTCCACACGTTGCTGGGCGCGATGGGCGAAAGCGGCGTCCGGGCGGCCCTCGCCCTCTGCGCCCAGCACTCGCCCCGCACGGCGGTCTGGTATCAAGCCGAGGCGCTGGCGGCCCGGCGCATGAGCGAAAGCCAGGAGATGCTGCAGGGTCTCCTGGACCTGTCCGAGGAGGATGAGGCGCTGCTTGCCGGCCTTTGAGGTCGCCGGGCAAGGGCTGACGTTCAAGGGCCGGTCAAGAGCGACCGGCCCGGCGGAAGGCTCATCCGTCATGGTGCAGTGGTCCGGTCGCGGCCCGAAGCGGACCTTCGCCTTCGGGCCGCAGCCGCCGAACAGCGCCAACAAAGCCGCCCTTCGTTTGACGCGCAACACGACGGGCGAGCAGAAGGTCGGCTGTGCGGACGGAGCCGCCATCAGTCCCCGTAGCCGCTGCGCCGTCAGCGGGCCCTGCTGGCGCTCCGCGAGAAGTCCAACGGCTGGCCTGACGAAACCCGAAGCGGACCCTCGCTCTTGCAGTAGCGACCGAGAAGGGTCAGCCCTTGGCGGGCGGCTTCCAGTGGCGCAGCAATGCGAATCTTGTGGCACGAGGTGTGGGAACGCGACCTCCGTCGGCGGACGATGAAGGTGCACGGCTGTGCGCCACATTCCTCGGCCCGGCGAAATACCTCCAGGATGATTACATAAGTCTTGCCGTAGCCACGCCCGCCGTCCAGCAACAGTTCCCACTACTGCGGCAGAGAGAGGGCACGCGCCTGAAAGGGCATCGGGGAGTGACTATAGTAGATGCGATGTCTGTGGTAAGTATACGAAGAACACTCCTTGCCGCCTCGGGGGGCATCTTTCCCGGGCTCTTGTTTTTGCTCTATGAGAGAGAAAGCCGAAATGACCAAAACCATTGCCGATGTTTTCATAATCGAAAGCCTTCACCCGGACGATGAAGGCAATGGCCGTTTCGAAGGAAGCAGCATTTCTCATGTTCTCAGGCTTCATGGGAAGAACCCTAGATATCGATATGTTCGGACACGTGAGGATTTCGAGGATGCCGTCGAAGAGTTCGGAGCCTCAGGATATCGCTACCTTCACATCTCTGCCCACGCGGACCCCGAGGGAATGTGCACGACCAATCAGGAAGCAATAGATTACGATGAGCTTGCGGAATTGCTCTCACCGCATTTAAAAAGTAAACGCTTGTTCTTATCCGCATGTTCGATGGTTCAT
>Ga0310345_10001588_pt1 | contig 24923 bp, 24 predicted proteins | sample HC15DNA20500_MG_FD_204667 | JGI IMG/M metagenome (GOLD analysis project Ga0310345, IMG submission 204667) | Marine microbial communities from station ALOHA, North Pacific Subtropical Gyre - HC15-DNA-20-500_MG | ecosystem: Environmental > Aquatic > Marine > Oceanic | place: Pacific Ocean: North... | reverse complement strand
GTCTTCGCCGCGATCCTCATGGGCATGCTGTGGGTCGTGGGCGCCCCCATGCGCTTCTTCGTCCTCACCTTCGCTGTCATCGGCACGATCGCCGGTGGCTTCGCGGTGACCGACAGCGAGCGCTGGTCGCGTCTGACCACCTTCCGAGACCCCTTCGCCGACTACCTGGACACGGGATGGCAACCGGCCCACGGCCTCTACGCGTTGTCCAGTGGTGGGGTCCTGGGGGAGGGACTCGGCGCGTCCCAGCAGAAATGGGGCGACCTCCCCGAGGCCCATACCGACTTCATCTTCGCCGTGCTGGGCGAGGAACTGGGTCTGGTCGGCACGCTGTTGGTGGTCGCGCTGTTCCTCGCCATCGCCTTCGCCGCCCTGCGGGTGGCCCGCACCACCGAGAGCGCCTTCGTCCGCTACGCCACCTTCGGCATCGTCGTGTGGCTGCTGGGCCAGATGATCATCAACGTCGGCATGGTGCTGGCGCTGCTGCCGGTCATCGGCATCCCGCTGCCGCTGGTGTCCTACGGCGGTTCCTCACTGCTGCCCTCGCTGACCGCGCTCGGCCTGCTCATCGGCTTCGCCCGGCGCGAGCCGGAGGCGGCTGCCGCGCTGGCAGCGCGTCGTCGGTCACGCTCCACCGGGATCTCGGCGGGTCGGGTCTCCTGACCCGCCCCCGCGATCCCTAGAGTCGGCCCCGATGCGCATCCTCCTCGCCGGCGGCGGCACCGCCGGCCACACCTCGCCCCTGCTTGCGACCGCCGACGCCCTGCGCCGGCTGGAGCCCGCGGCGGAGATCACCTGCCTCGGCACGCCCCGCGGCCTGGAGAACACCGTGGTCCCGGCCGCCGGCTACCCCCTCGAGCTGGTGCCCCCGGTACCCCTACCCCGGCGCCCCGGCGCCGACCTGGTCAAGGTCCCCGGTCGGCTCCGCGCGGCCGTCCGGGCGACGTACGACGTCCTGGACCGCGTCCGTCCCGACGTCGTCGTCGGCTACGGCGGCTACGTCTCGGTGCCCGCCTACCTCGCCGCCCGACGGCGCCGGCTGCCGATCGTGGTGCACGAGCAGAACGCGCTGCCCGGCATCGGCAACAAGGTCGGCGCCCGCGTGGCGACCAGGGTCTGCACCAGCTTCCCCGACACCCCGCTCCGGGGAGGCGAGTACGTCGGCCTGCCCATCCGTCGGATGATCTCGACGCTCGACCGCGCGGCCGTGCGTGCCGAGGCGCGCGCGTTCTTCGGGCTCGACCCCGACCGGCCCACGCTCATGGTCACCGGCGGGTCGCAGGGCGCCCAGAGCCTCAACCGCTCGGTCTCGGGCGCGGCGACGGCGTTGGCCGAGGCGGGTGTCCAGGTGCTCCACGTGCAGGGCAAGCACGGGGGAGCCGAGCCGGTGCCCACCGACGTCCCCTACGTCGTGCTCGACTTCTGCGACCGGATGGACCTCGCGCTCGCCGCGGCCGACCTCACCGTCTGCCGCTCGGGCGCCAACTCGGTGGTCGAGGCGGCCGCCACCGGCCTGCCCGCGGTCTTCGTGCCGCTGCCGATCGGCAACGGCGAGCAGCGGCTCAACGCCGTGCCGGTCGTCGAGGCCGGCGGGGCGCTGCTGGTCGAGGACGCCGAGCTCACCACCGCCTGGGTCGTCGAGCACGCCGTCCCGCTGCTCACCGACCCGTCCCGGCTCTCGGCGATGAGCGCGGCGGCCGCCTCGCTCGTGCCGCGCGACGCCGACGAGGCCCTGGCCCGCATCGTCCTCGAGGCCGCGGGGCGCTCGGCATGAGGCTCCCCGTCCCCGACGAGATCCTCCCCGCCGACGACCTCGGCCGGGTCCACTTCGTCGGCATCGGCGGCGCGGGCCTGTCCGCGATCGCACGGATCATGGCGGCCTCCGGCGTGGAGGTCACCGGGTCCGACGACGCGGACACCCCCTTCCTCCCCAGCCTGCGCGAGCTCGGCGTGACGATCCACCGCGGCTACGCCGCCGAGCACCTCGGCGACCTCGGGGCCGGCGACTCGGTCGTGGTGACCACGGCGGCCCGCGAGGACAACCCGGAGGTGGCCGAGGCCCGCCGACGCGGGCTGCGGCTCCTGCCGCGCTCGGCCGGCCTGGCCGCCACGATGGCCGGCCGCCGGGTGGTCGCCGTCGCCGGCACGCACGGCAAGACCACCACGACCTCCCTGCTCACCTGCGCGCTGCTCGCCTGCGACGCGCAGCCGACGTACGCCGTCGGCGGCCTGCTCTCCACCACCGGCCGCAACGCCGACGCCGGTGCGGGGTCGCTCTTCGTGGCCGAGGCCGACGAGAGCGACGGGGCGTTCCTCGTCTACTCCCCGTTCGCAGCGATCGTCACCAACGTGGCCGCCGACCACCTCGACCAGTGGGGCACCGAGGAGGCCTACCGCGCCGCGTTCACCGAGTTCGTCGGCCGCATCGACGGTGACGGCTTCCTCGTCGCCTGCGTCGACGACCCGGGGGCGGCCGCGCTGCAGGCCGTGGCCGAGGCCCGCGACCTGCGCTTCGTCGCGGTGGGGGAGTCCGAGGACGCCGAGGTCCGCGCGGTCGACGTGGTCCTGGAGGGCGGTACCTCCGCCTTCACCGTCGTCGACCGGGGCGTGGAGCTGGGCCGCGTGACCCTGCGCATCCCGGGCCGCCACTACGTCCTCAACGCGCTGGCGGCGCTGCGCGCCGGCCTGGAGTCCTTCACCGGCACCGGCCGTCGCATGGAGCTCAAGGGCGAGGTCGACGGCGTCCGCGTCTACGACTCCTACGCGCACCAGCCGATCGAGATCGCCGGCGACCTGGAGGCCGCGCGGTCGCTGGCGGGGGAGGGACGCGTGGTCGTGGCCTACCAGCCGCACCTGGTCTCGCGCACCCGGCTCTTCGGCCGCGCGATGGGCGAGGCGCTCGGCGCCGCCGACGAGGTGGTCGTCCTCGACGTCTACCTCGCCCGCGAGGACCCCGACCCCGAGGTGACCGGTGCGCTGGTCGCCGGCGCCGTCCCCCTGCCGCCCGAGCGCGTGGCCTTCGTCCCCGACCAGGCCGACGTGCCCGCCGAGCTCGTCTCGCGGGCGCGCCCCGGTGACGTCGTGCTGACCCTCGGCGCCGGCAGCATCACCGAGGTCGGACCGCAGGTGCTCGACCTGCTGGGCCGGGCCCGCTCGTGAGCCAGGACCGCACCCGTCGGGCCTTCACCCGGCGGCGCTGGGCGCGCCGCTGGCTGTCCTGGCGCCGCGCCCTGGTCGGGCTGCTGGTGCTCGGCCTGCTCGGGCTGGCGACGTACGCCGTGTGGTTCTCCGCCTGGCTGCGCGCCGAGCAGGTCACCGTGACCGGCGCCGACCAGCTCTCCGTCAGCGAGGTCGAGCGGGTGGCGGCGGTGCCCCTCGACGAGCCGCTGGCGCGCGTCGACCTGGGAGCCATCTCGACCCGGGTCCAGTCGTTGGCGATCGTCAAGGAGGTCGATGTGGTGCGCGGGTGGCCGCACACCGTGGAGATCTCCGTCGTGGAGCGCCAGGCGGTCGCGGTGGTGCAGATCGGCACCACCCTGCGCGGGCTGGACGAGGACGGCGTGGTCTTCCGCGACTTCAAGGCGCCCCCGGCCGACCTGCCCCGTGTGCAGACCTCCTCGGGCGCGACCAGCGAGAGCCTGCGCGAGGCGGCGGCCGTGGTCTCGGCACTGCCCGACGACCTCGCCCCGCGGGTCGACCACGTCTCGGTCGCCACCGTCGACCAGATCGAGCTCGCGCTGCGTGACGGGCGGACGGTGGTGTGGGGGAGTGCCGAGGACTCCGCCCAGAAGGCCGAGGTCCTCGAGGTCCTGCTCGGCCAGGAGGCGTCGGTCTACGACGTCTCGGTCCCCAGCAACCCCACCACGCGCCAGTAGCCAGCCCGCCAGCCAGCCCGCGTCCGCGGGGGAGGGGTGCCGAGCCGGCGTGTTGATACGCCGGTTCGATGTGACGTGCGTGCCGAGCCGGCGTATTGATACGCCGGTTCGCCCGAAATCTCCGGGCGGCGTGTCCGGGCGTGTCTGCGCGGATCCGTGGCCGACGACTCCTACTGTCATGGGCACGACGAGGTTGACATAACTATAACCCTCAGCCTGAGGGTCAGAGTTGAGACCGGCGTACGAGGTCGAGGGCGACTGCAGCGGACGTCCCCGGCGAGCCAGCCCCCTGGCACCCAGACCAGCACCCACCCAACGTTCGGATTCGAGAGGCGAGAGCCGTGGCAGCACAGAACTACCTGGCCATCATCAAGGTCGTCGGTATCGGTGGTGGTGGTGTGAACGCCGTCAACCGGATGATCGAGGTCGGTCTGAAGGGCGTGGAGTTCATCGCCATCAACACCGACGCGCAGGCGCTGCTCATGAGCGACGCCGACGTGAAGCTCGACATCGGTCGCGAGCTCACCCGCGGCCTCGGTGCGGGCGCCAACCCCGAGGTCGGCGGCAAGGCCGCCGAGGACCACGCCGACGAGATCGAGGAGGTCCTCAAGGGGGCCGACATGGTCTTCGTCACCGCCGGCGAGGGCGGCGGCACCGGCACCGGCGGCGCGCCCGTCGTCGCACGCATCGCCCGCTCGCTGGGTGCCCTGACCATCGGTGTCGTCACCCGCCCCTTCGCCTTCGAGGGCCGCCGCCGTGCCAACTCCGCGGAGGAGGGCATCGCGGCGCTGCGCGACGAGGTCGACACCCTCATCGTGATCCCCAACGACCGCCTGCTGTCGATCTCCGACCGCAACGTGTCGGTCCTCGACGCCTTCAAGCAGGCCGACCAGGTGCTGCTGCAGGGTGTCTCGGGCATCACCGACCTGATCACCACCCCGGGCCTGATCAACCTCGACTTCGCCGACGTGAAGTCGGTCATGGCCAACGCCGGCTCGGCGCTGATGGGCATCGGCTCGGCCCGTGGCGAGGACCGCTCGGTCGCCGCTGCGGAGATGGCCGTGTCCTCGCCGCTGCTCGAGGCGAGCATCGACGGCGCCCACGGCGTGCTGCTCTCGATCGCCGGTGGCTCCGACCTCGGCCTGTTCGAGATCAACGAGGCGGCGGCCCTGGTCGCCCAGGCGGTCCACCCCGAGGCCAACATCATCTTCGGCGCCACGATCGACGACGCCCTCGGCGACGAGGTCCGGGTCACCGTGATCGCGGCCGGCTTCGACGGCGGCACCCCCAAGCGTCGCGACGAGGGCACCGTGCTGCGCCGCGAGCCCAAGCCTCAGCAGACCCAGGAGGAGACCCGGGCGGCCGTCGCCGCCGCGGTCGCCCAGCGGCGTACCGACGAGGCGCCGCAGGCGACCTCGAGCCCCGCCCAGCCGTCCCAGCCGTCCCAGTCCAGCGGTCAGCCCGGCGGACAGCAGTCGGCTCGCCCCGCGACGCCCTCGCCGCGCCCGGCCCCGCGCCAGGTCGAGTTCGACGACGACGACCTCGACGTCCCGGACTTCTTGAAGTAGGGGTGTTCTCCCACCGCGACCACCGGGAGGGCGACGTCCGTGTGGACGTCGCCTTCACCGACTCCACCCTCGACCTCCAGGGCCTGCGCCCGGCGTTCGAGGACAGCCTCCCCGAGCTCGAGGCGGCCTGCGGGGTGCGGTTCGCGCGGATGAACCAGGTCCACGGCGACACCGTGCTCGTCGTGGACCGCCCGGGCCCCGAGCCCACCGGTCAGGTCCCGACCGCCGACGCGCTGGTCACCTCCACGCCCGGGCTCGGCCTGATGGTGCGGGTCGCCGACTGCGTCCCGGTCGTGCTGGCCGACCCGCGCACCGGCGTGCTCGGCGCGGTGCACGCCGGTCGCAAGGGGGTGGCCCTCGACATCGTGGGCAGGACCGTGGCGACGATGCGCGACCTGGGGGCCGTTGACCTCGAGGCCTGGGTCGGCCCGCACGTGTGCGGCGCCTGCTACGAGGTCCCCGAGGACATGCGGGCCGAGGTCGCCGCGCTGGTCCCCACGACGTACGCCGAGACGCGCCGCGGCACGCCCGGTCTCGACCTCGGTGCCGGCGTCCGTGCCCAGCTCGAGGCCCACGGCGTGACGGTCCACGAGGTCGCGCGCTGCACGCTGGAGGAGGAGACGTTGCACTCCTACCGTCGCGACAGAGACCGGGCCGGGCGCTTCGCCGGCCTGGTGTGGACCTCGGGAGGTGCGCGATGAGCCGCCGCGAGGAGCTCGCAGACGGGCTCGCGCAGGTCCGCGGACGGATCGAGCGGGCGTGCGCTGAGGCCGGCCGCGACGCGAGTGAGGTCACCCTCGTCGCCGTCACCAAGTTCTTCCCCGCCTCAGACGTGCGGCTGCTCGCCGACCTCGGCGTCACCGACGTAGGCGAGAACCGCCACCAGGAGGCCGAGGCCAAGGCCGCCGAGTGCGCCGACCTCGACCTGCGCTGGCACTACATCGGCGGGCTGCAGTCCAACAAGGCCGGCGCCGTGGCCCGCTACGCCCACGTCGTGGAGTCCCTGGACCGCACCAAGCTCGTGGGGCGGCTCGACCGGGGCGCGCAGGAGCGCGGGCGTCCGGTCGACGTCCTGCTCCAGGTCTCCCTCGACCCTCCCGGGGCCGAGCACCGGGCGGGCGCGGACCCCGCCGACCTCGCGGCGCTGGCCGATGCCGTGGTGGCCGCCGAGCACCTGCGGCTGCGGGGCCTGATGGCCGTCGCGCCGCTGGGGGAGGAGCCGTCCGCGGCCTTCGACCGCCTGGCCGGGGTCCGCTCGACCTTCCTCGACCACCACCCCTCCGCGGACGTCCTGTCCGCGGGCATGAGCGGGGACCTGGAGGCCGCGATCGCCGTCGGTGCGACACACGTGCGTGTCGGCTCGGCAATCCTCGGTTCCAGGCCGCTCGACCGTTAGCGTTCACTACAACCAGCGTCCCGTCACCGGGGCGCTCGATCCCGGAGGACACGACTCATGAGCGGCGCGATGCGCAGGATCGGCGAGTACCTCGGTCTCGTCGAGGACACCGGCCGGTACGACGAGTACGACGGCCACGACGAGACCGTCGAGACCCGACCCGTCGCCTCCCCGCGGGCCGCCCGTCCGGCGCCCGTCTCCGACCTCTCCGAGCGCCGTCGCCCGACGGCGGCCCCGACCCCGGTGGTGGCTGAGCTGTCCCGCATCACGACCCTGCACCCGAGCACCTACAACGAGGCGCGCACCGTCGGTGAGCACTTCCGCGAGGGCATCCCGGTGATCATGAACCTCACCGAGATGGACGACTCCGACGCCAAGCGCCTGGTCGACTTCGCCGCGGGCCTGGTGTTTGCCACCCGTGGCACCATCGAGCGTGTCACCAACAAGGTGTTCCTGCTCTCGCCGCACAACGTCTCGGTCGCGGCCGAGGACAAGGAGCGCATCGTCGAGGGTGGCTTCTTCAACCAGAGCTGAGCGCCCTCGCGGGCGTTGACGAGGAGAGTTTCACCGACGTGTACGTCGCCGGTTCGATCATCCACGTGGTCCTCTTCGTGTTCATCGCGTTGATGTGGGTCCGCTTCATCGTCGACTGGGTGATGGTCTTCGCCCGTCAGTGGCGGCCGACCGGGCCGCTGCTGGTGGTGCTCGAGGTCGTCTACTCGGTGACCGACCCGCCCATCAAGGCGCTGCGCAAGGTGATCCCGCCGCTGCGCCTGGGCAACTTCGCGCTCGACCTGAGCTTCCTGCTCGTGCTGGTCATCGCGTGGGTCCTGCTCAACGTCAACGACAGCCTGCTGCTGTCCTGAGACCCTCGCCGCGCCGCCCGGGACCCGTGAGTCCCACCAGTCCCACCAGGGACGCTATTGTTCGACCGACAGGTGCGGTGGTCGACCAGACCACCGCTGCAGACGACAACGAATGGGTGAGGTCATGCCGCTGACGCCCGAGGACGTGAGCAACAAGCGCTTCACGCCCGTCCGCCTCCGTGAGGGCTACGACATGGGGGAGGTCGACCAGTTCCTCGACGAGGTGGAGGCCGAGCTGGCCCGCCTCACGAAGGAGAACGACGACCTGCGCGTCCAGCTCGCCCAGGTGCAGGCCGGAGGAGCGCCGACCGAGGCGTTCACGCCGCCCGCCCCGGTGGCCGAGCCCGAGCCGGCCAAGACCCCGGAGCCGGCCAAGGCACCCGAGCCGGAGCCCGTCGTTGCTGCCTCCAGCCCCGTGGAGACGATCCGGGTCGAGACCGTGCCGGAGGCGTCCAACGCCGCCGCGCGACTGCTCGAGATCGCCACGCGCAACGCCGACGAGCTCGTCGAGGACGCCAAGGACCAGGCCGACAAGATCATCGGCGAGGCCCGCACCAAGGCCGAGCGGCTCGAGAGCGAGTCCAAGACCAAGTCCGACCGCATGGAGGCCGACGCCCGCACCCGTGCGCAGATGCTCGACTCCGAGACCGCCGAGCGCCGTCAGCAGATGTTCGGCGACCTCGAGCGCGAGCGCGACAAGCTGGCCGGCGAGGTGGACCGCCTGCGCTCCTTCGAGCGCGAGTACCGCTCCCGCCTGCGCAGCTACTTCACCCAGCAGCTCGAGGCCCTCGAGGGCAGCGCCGACGACGCGCCCTCCGAGGACGCCCCCGCTCCCAAGCGGCTGCGTTCGATCCTCGGGGAGGAGGAGGGCTGAGTCCTCCTCACCTCGTCCACGAGGCCGGTTCCGTCCAGGAGCCGGCCTCGCGGCATTTCGGCGAGGCGCGTTGAGTGGTGGGGCCGCAGCCACTAGCCTCCGGCCAACATCTGATCGAGCCTGTCGGCCACCGGCGGGCCTGTCGAGGGGAGTCGGGCCACATGGCTCGAGCCGCACGCAAGTCCCTGGCCGGCACGGCAGCCTCCGCCGCGCGTCGCGTGATCCGCCGTCGAGGGGCGCCGGACTCCGAGCCGGAGAAGCCGGCGAAGAAGGCTGCGCCCGCCAAGAAGGCAGCGCCCGCGAAGAAGGCAGCGCCGGCCAAGAAGGCAGCACCGGCCAAGAAGGCAGCACCGGCCAAGAAGGCAGCACCGGCCAAGAAGGCAGCACCGGCCAAGAAGGCAGCACCGGCCAAGAAGGCAGCACCCGCGAAGAAGGCAGCACCGGCCAAGAAGGCAGCACCGGCCAAGAAGGCAGCACCGGCCAAGAAGGCAGCACCGGCCAAGAAGGCAGCACCGGCCAAGAAGGCAGCACCGGCCAAGAAGGCTGCGCTTGCGAAGAAGGCAGCGGCACCCGTGGAAACCCCTGCGAAGAAGGCCCCGAGCAAGAAGACTGCTCCCGTGAAGAAGCCGACACCTGCCCCCGAGGCCGCTGCCGACACCCTGGTGGTCAAGGAGGGCGAGGACGCCTGGACCCCTGCTGAGCTGGCCGAGGTGATGGCCGAGCTCGAGGAGCAGCGCGCCCACAGCCTGGAGATCGTCGCCGAGCAGGAGGACGAGCTGTCGGGCCTCATGCGTGACTCCGGTGACGGGGCCGGGCAGGACCAGGCCGACCTCGGCGCCACGACGTTCGAGCGCGACCACGAGATGAGCGTGCTCAACAACGAGCGCGAGAAGCTGGCGCAGATCGACCGGGCACTGGCGCGCATCGAGGACGGCACCTACGGCGTGTGCGAGTCGTGCGGCCAGCCCATCGGCAAGCTTCGTCTGATGGCCTTCCCCCGTGCCACACTGTGCATGACATGCAAGCAGCGCGAGGAGCGGCGATAGCCCCGGAGGATCCCCTCCGCCCCATGACGTCCCCGGTCCGGGCCCGCTGGGTGCTCGCGCTCGTCGCGATCACCCTGTACGCCGTCGACATCCTCACCAAGGTGCTCGCGGTGCGTCACCTCGACGGCCGTCCGGACGTGCCGCTGGTCGGCGACCTCCTGGTCCTGCACCTCACCCGGAACCCGGGGGCCGCGTTCAGCACCGGCACCGAGTACACCGTCGTGCTCAGCTGCCTGGCGGTGGTCGCCGTGTGCGTCGTCCTCTACCTCAGCCTGCGCGTGCGCAGCGTCCTGTGGGCCGTGGGGCTGGGGCTCCTGCTGGCGGGCGTGAGCGGCAACCTGACCGACCGCGTCCTGCGCGAGCCGGGTCCGATGCGCGGCCACGTCATCGACTTCCTGATGCTGCCGAACTGGCCGGTCTTCAACATCGCCGACATCTGCATCAACGTGGCGGCCGGCGTGATCCTGCTCCAGGCGTTCCGCGGCGTACGCCTCGATGGGACCCGCGACGTCGAAGAGGAGAGCGCATGACCCAGGCCTCCGAGCAGCGCACGCTCTCCGTGCCCGACGGTCTCGCCGGCGAGCGCGTCGACGCCGCCATCGCCCGCATGTTCGGTGTCTCGCGCACCCGCGCGGCCGACCTCATCGCCGGCGGTCTGGTGCGTCTGGACGGCCATGACGTCGGCAAGAGCGACCGGGTCCTGCCTGGCGCGATGCTCGACGTGACGATCCCGAGCCTGGTCGACCCCCTCGAGGTCGTCCCCGAGATCGTCGAGGGGATCAAGATCATCCACGACGACGACTCGATCGTCGTGATCGACAAGCCGGTGGGGGTCGCCGTGCACCCCTCTCCGGGTTGGGGCGGCCCGACCGTCGTCGGCCACCTGGCCGGAGCCGGCTTCCGCATCGCCACCAGCGGCGCGTCCGAGCGGCAGGGCATCGTCCAACGCCTCGACGTGGGCACGTCCGGGGTCATGGTCATCGCCAAGTCCGAGCACGCCTACTCCGTGCTCAAGAACGCCTTCCGCCACCGCACCGTCGACAAGACCTACCACGCGCTGGTCCAGGGCCACCCGGACCCGCTGCAGGGCACGGTCGACGCCCCGATCGGGCGGCACCCCAAGCACGACTACAAGTTCGCGGTGATGGCCGACGGTCGGGCCTCGGTCACCCACTACGAGACCCTCGAGGCCCACCGGTTCGCCAGCCTCCTGGAGATCCACCTCGAGACCGGACGCACCCACCAGATCCGTGTCCACATGAGCGCGCTCAAGCACCCCTGCGTCGGCGACCTCACCTACGGCGCCGACCCGGTCCTCGCCCGTCGGGTCGGGTTGGAGCGGCAGTGGCTGCACGCGGTGAAGCTGGGCTTCACCCACCCCGACTCCGGTGACGAGGTCGAGTACGAGTCGACCTACCCCGACGACCTCGCCGCCGCGCTCGAGGTCATCCGCGATGCCCACTGACGAGGCCGCGCCGGCTCCGGTGGCGGAGTCGGAGCTCGTCCTGCGGCCGGCCGACGAGGACGACGCCGACGCCCTGGCGCTCATCCACCTGCTGGCCCGCCGCGCGGCGCCGATGCCGGACCCGGTCCACTCCGACGACGACGTACGCCGCTGGCTGCGTGAGCGCGTGGCCGACCACGCGCCCGGTGCCGAGACCTGGGTCGCGGAGGTCGAGGGCGTGCCGGTGGGCTACGCCCGCACGACCGCCGGCTGGCTCGACGACCTCTACGTCCAGCCCGCCCACCAGGGCACCGGTGTGGGCGCAGCGCTCCTGGACCTGGCGACGGCGCGGCAGCCCGACGGCTTCTGCCTGTGGGTCTTCGAGAGCAACCGGCCGGCCCGTGAGTTCTACGCGCGTCACGGCCTGGTCGAGCTCGAGCGCACCGACGGATCGGCCAACGAGGAGGGCGAGCCCGACGTGCGCCTGGCCTGGCCCGGGCAGGACCCGGTGGCGTTCCTGCGCGGGCTGGTGGACGAGGTCGACGCCCAGCTCGGCGACCTGCTGGCCCGCCGGGCGGCGCTGACCCGCGCCATCCAGCCGCTGAAGAGCAGCACCCGCCGTGACCCGGCTCGCGAGCGGGCCGTGGCCGAGCACCTCGCGGCCCGGGCGCCGGCCCTCGGGGTCGACCGGCTGGAGCGGATCGTGCGGGTGGTCGTGGAGGAGTCCCTCGACGCCGCCGCCGACTGAGACCGGGCAGGACGACGGCGCCCCCGCGGCCCGGACTGTCGGAGCGCCCTGGCAGTCTCCGGCTGTCGGCTCGCGTAGTCTGATCCCCTTCCCCGGGATCGGCGTCGGGCTCCGGCTCGGCCGACTCATTCCTGCCCACTCGACGACCCCCGAAGGGATGCAGCGCGACCATGCCGTCAGGGCCCGCCGCCTCCAAGGACTCCTTCGTCCACCTGCACGTCCACACCGAGTACTCCATGCTCGACGGCGCCGCCCGCCTCGGCGACCTCACCCAGCGGGCCGCCGACCTGGGCATGCCGGCGGTGGCGATGACCGACCACGGCAACGTGTTCGGCGCCTATGAGTTCTACTCCAAGGCCAAGGCCGCGGGGGTCAAGCCGATCATCGGCATCGAGGCCTACTTCACCCCCAACATCAGCCGCTTCGAGAAGAAGGGCGTCAACTTCTACGACGGTGGCCCCGACGACGTCTCGGCGCGCGGTGCCTACACGCACATGACGCTGCTCAGCGAGTCGACCGAGGGGATGCACAACCTCTTCCGGCTCTCCACCGGCTCGTGGCGCGACGGCTTCTTCAAGCACCCCCGCATGGACCGCGAGCTGCTGGCCCAGCACTCCAAGGGCATCATCGGCACCACCGGCTGCCCCTCGGGCGAGGTGCAGGTCCACCTGCGCTACGGCAACTACGACGCCGCCCGCAAGGCGGCCGGCGACTTCCAGGACATCCTGGGCCGGGACAACTACTTCCTCGAGCTGATGGACCACGGGCTGGACATCGAGCGCCGGGTCCGCGACGGGCTGCTGCGCCTCGCCGACGACCTGAAGATCCCGCTGCTGGCCACCAACGACTCCCACTACGTCAACCGCGAGGACGCCGCCAGCCAGGAGCACCTGCTGTGCATCAACTCCGGCTCGACGATGGACATCCCCGCCGGCGACGGCCCCGGCCAGCGCTTCGCCTTCTCCGGTGACGGCTACTACATCAAGTCCGCCGCCGAGATGCGCGAGCTGTGGCGCGACTTCCCGGCCGCCTGCGACAACACGCTGCTCATCGCCGAGCGCTGCGACGTGCAGTTCACCGAGGCCGTCGGCAAGTACATGCCGCGCTTCCCCTGCCCGCCGGGGGAGAACGAGGACTCCTGGCTGGTCAAGGAGGTCGAGACAGGTCTCTCGCACCGTTACCCCGGCGGCGTGCCCGACAAGGTCCGCAAGCAGGCCGAGTACGAGCTCGGCGTCATCACGCAGATGGGCTTCCCGGGCTACTTCCTCGTCGTCGCCGACTTCATCAACTGGGCCAAGGACCACGGCATCCGCGTGGGGCCGGGCCGAGGCTCGGGTGCGGGCTCGATGGTCGCCTACGCCCTGCGGATCACCGACCTCGACCCACTCGAGCACGGCCTGATCTTCGAGCGCTTCCTCAACCCCGACCGTGTCTCGATGCCCGACTTCGACATCGACTTCGACGAGCGCCGGCGCGGCGAGGTCATCAAGTACGTCACCGAGAAGTACGGCGACGACCGGGTCAGCTACATCGTCACCTACGGCACCATCAAGGCCAAGCAGGCCGTCAAGGACTCCTCGCGCATCCTCGGCTACCCCTTCGCGATGGGGGACCGCATCACCAAGGCGATGCCGGCCGCGGTGATGGGCAAGGACGTCCCGCTGCAGGAGATCTTCGACCCCCAGCACAAGCGCTACGGCGAGGGCGGGGAGTTCCGTCAGCTCTACGACGCCGACAACGACGTCAAGCGTGTGGTCGACACCGCGATCGGCATCGAGGGCCTCAAGCGGCAGTGGGGCGTGCACGCCGCCGGCGTCATCATGTCCAGCGAGCCGCTGATCGACGTGATCCCGCTGCTGAAGCGGCCCGCCGACGGCGCGATGATCACCCAGTTCGACTACCCCACCTGTGAGGGCCTCGGCCTGATCAAGATGGACTTCCTCGGGCTGCGCAACCTCACGGTGATGGACGACGCCGTCAAGAACATCAAGGCCAACCGCGGGGAGGACGTCGTCCTCGAGGAGCTCCCGCTCACCGACCCGGCGACGTACGCGCTGCTGCAGCGCGGCGACACCCTCGGCGTCTTCCAGCTCGACGGCGGACCGATGCGCGCGCTGCTGCGCTCGATGCGGCCCGACACCTTCGAGGACATCTCCGCCGTCGGCGCGCTCTACCGACCGGGTCCGATGGGTGCGGACTCCCACAACAAGTACGCCCGCCGCAAGACCGGCCGCGAGCCGGTCGAGCCGATCCACCCCGAGCTCGCCGAGCCGCTCGAGGACGTCCTGGGGGAGACCTACGGTCTCATCGTCTACCAGGAGCAGGTCATGGCGATCGCCCAGAAGCTCGCCGGCTACAGCCTCGGACAAGCAGACATCCTGCGTCGCGCCATGGGCAAGAAGAAGAAGGCCGAGCTGGACAAGCAGTTCGAGGGCTTCTCCGGCGGCATGAAGGAGCGCGGCTACTCCGACGCGGCGATCAAGACGCTGTGGGACATCCTGCTGCCGTTCTCCGACTACGCCTTCAACAAGGCCCACTCCGCGGCGTACGGCCTGGTCTCCTACTGGACCGCCTACCTCAAGGCCAACTACCCGGCCGAGTACATGGCCGCGCTGCTCACCTCGGTGCGCGACGACAAGGACAAGTCGGCGATCTACCTCAACGAGTGCCGGCGGATGAAGATCCAGGTCCTGCCGCCCGACGTCAACGAGTCGGCGGCCAACTTCACCCCCGTCGGCACCGACATCCGCTTCGGCCTCACCGCCGTGCGCAACGTCGGCGGCAACGTCGTCGACGGCATCGTCTCCGCGCGCGAGGAGAAGGGCCGCTACACCGACTTCAACGACTTCCTGTCCAAGGTGCCCGCGCACGTGTGCAACAAGCGGGTGATGGAGTCGCTGATCAAGGCGGGCGCCTTCGACGAGATGAAGCACCGCCGCAAGGCGCTGGTGGCGATCCACGAGACGGCCGTCGACCAGTACGTCGACATCAAGCGCAACGAGGCGATCGGCCAGGACTCGCTGTTCGGGGGGCTCGACGAGGAGGACTCCGGCTCCTTCGGGGTCAGCGTGACGATCCCCGACATCGACGAGTGGGACAAGATGACCCTGCTCGGCCACGAGCGGGACATGCTCGGCCTCTACGTGTCCGACCACCCGCTGCTCGGGTTGGAGCACGTGCTCTCCCAGGGCACCGACTGCACCATCGGCGAGCTGATGCTCGACGAGTCACGGGCCGACGGGTCCCCGATCTGCATCAGCGGCCTGGTCACCTCGGTGCAGCGCAAGATCACCAAGCGCGGCGACGCCTGGGCGATGGTGACGCTGGAGGACCTCGACGGCGCGATCGACGTGCTGCTCTTCCCCAGCTCCTACCAGCTGGCCAGCACCCTGCTCGTCGAGGACGCGATCCTCACGGTCAAGGGCCGGTTGTCCAAGAGCAAGGACCAGCCGGAGATCCACGGCCAGGAGGTGTCGGTCCCCGACATCACCGACGGGCCGTCGGGGCCGGTCGTGATCTCGCTGCCCTCCACCCGGTGCACCGGCCCCGTCGTGGAGCAGCTGCGCGACGTGCTCGCCACCCATCCTGGGATGACCGAAGTACGGTTGCGGCTGATGAAGCGTGAGCAGACCCTCGTCATGAGGCTCGACGACCGGCTGCGGGTCACCCCGACGCCGGCGCTGTTCGCGGACCTCAAGCAGCTGCTGGGGCCCGGGTGTCTCACCAGCTGACCGACTCCTCGGCCCCGATCCGGGTGACCTCCGCGCCCGCGTCCCCCGAGACGCGGAGGGCCTGGCTGCGGGCCGCCCTCGTGCTCGGGCTCTTCGCCCTCACCGGTGCCGGCCTGGGGGTCCTGTGGGAGCACCTGTGGCAGCCCAGCCAGGGGCTGGTGGTGCGCCGCGAGTGGTTCGTCGTGGACTCGGAGTTCCGCTACGACCCCGCGGGGCTGCGCAACCAGTTCTCCGGCACCGGGCTGTTCGTGGTCATCGGCGGTGCCGCCGGACTGGTCCTCGGCGGCCTCACGGCGCTGCTCGCCCGGCGCGACGAGCTGCTGGTGCTCGGCACGGTGGCCGTCGGCTCGGTGGTGGCCGCCGTCCTCATGTGGCAGGTCGGGACCCGCCTCGGCCCGGCCGACCCTCAGGTCCTCGCGCTGACCGCCGAGCGGGGTACCGTGCTGCCCGACCACCTCGCGCTGGGATCTCCAGGGGCCCTGCTCGTGTGGCCGCTCGCCTCGCTCGTGGCGCTGTGCGCGGTCTTCCTCCTCATCCCTGGGCGACACCGGGAGTAGTCCCCCATGAGCCACACCCCCGATCCGCAGGACGGCGCGCAGCCGGAGCTCCTCGAGCAGGGCGGGGGTCGTCCGCTCGACCGTGACCGTCCGGGGCGTCGGCGCAAGGCGCTCGTGCCGGTGCTCGCCGGCCTCGGCCTCGCCGCCGTCGGTGGCGCTGCCTTCGGCGCCTGGTGGTTCCTTGACGAGGGAGCACAGGCCGCCGAGGCGCTGCCGGCGTCCGCGGTCGGCTACGTCGGGCTGACCCTGGACCCGAGCGGCAGCCAGAAGCTCGAGGCCCTGCGCACCCTGGAGAAGTTCCCCCTGATCGCCGAGGAGCTGGGTCTCGACGGCGACCTGGGCGAGATCGACCTGCGCGAGGAGCTGGCCGACCTCCTCATCGCGGAGTCCGGCTGCGACGGCCTCTCCTACGACGACGACATCGAGCCGTGGCTGGGGGAGCGGATCGGCCTGGCGGCCGTCGCCCTGACCACGGACACTCCCTCGCCGCTGATCGCCATCGAGGTGCGCGACGAGGACGCGGCCACGGAGGGCATCGCCGCGGTCACCGAGTGCGTCGGGGAGCAGGACTCGACGGCGTACTCCGTGGAGGACGGCTGGATGCTCGTCGCCGAGACCGAGGAGGACCTCCGTCGGGCCGGCGAGCTGGTCGAGGAGGAGGGCACGCTGGCCGACGACGAGGACTTCCAGCGCTGGACGGGCGAGCTCGACGCCGGCCTGCTCACGATGTATGCCGCCCCCGGGGTCGGGACGCTGCTGCTGGACAACTGGGACGCGGTCATGGGCTTCGACCCGAGCCTGGGCGCTCCCTCCGAGCCTCCCGCCGAGGTGGTCGAGGCCGCCGAGCAGTTCGAGGGCGGCATCGCCCAGGTGCGCTTCGACGACGGCGGGCTCGAGCTGGAGCTGGCCGGGTCGATGGGCGAGTCCGAGCTGCTGGACGCCTTCGACGGCGACGCGGGGACGCTGGTCGAGGACCTGCCCGAGGACACCGCGCTGGTCTACGCCTACGGCCTGGGGGAGGGCTGGACCGGCTGGCTGGCCGACCTCATCGAGTCCGATCCCACCGCCGGCCTCGAGCCCGGGGACGTCGAGCTCGCGCTCCAGGAGACAGTCGGGCTGGGCCTCGACGAGGTCGAGGAGGCTGCGGGAGACGCGATCGCCCTGGCCGTCGGCGACGACGTCGACGCGGACGACCTCTTCCGGGGCGACCTGGGCTCCATCCCGCTCGCGCTGGTGATGGACGGTGAGGAGCAGGCGGTGCAGGACCTCGCCGACGCGGTGGGTCCGTTCCTCGGTCCCTTCCAGGCCCCGGGCTCGGACCTGCTCGGGGTCAGTGCCGGCGACGACGTGGTGGCCGTGGGCCCCAGTGCCCCGTGGCGCGACGAGGTCGCCGATGGCGGCGACCTCGGCGACAGCGAGCGCTTCCGTGACGTGGTGCCGGAGACCGACGGCCTGGTGAGCGTCGCCTACGCCGACGTCGACGTGGTGGCCGAGGTGGTCATCGGTTTCATGGAGGCCCTGGAGGACGCGTTCTCCGCCGGCTTCGGTGACCTGCCCGGCGTCGAGGAGTCCCTCGACGAGGGGGACGACATGGCCGAGGTCCGCGACAACCTCGAGCCGCTGGCCGCCCTGGGCTCCTCGTCCTGGATCGAGGACGACGGCAGCCTGCGCGGTCTGCTGCGCATCTCCACCGACTGACCCGCTCTCGCCGAGCCGGCGTATCAATACGCCGGTTCGACCCGTCGCGCACGCCGAGCCGGCGTATCAATACGCCGGTTCGACCCGTCGCGCACGCCGAGCCGGCGTATCAATACGCCGGTTCGGCAGGCAGGGTCCCGCGGGAGGGGAGTCGGTCAGCGACCGATGCGAGCAGTCACGGCGGACGTGACCCGCACGAGGTCGGTGGGGGAGAGACCCAGGTCCAGTCCCCGGCGGCCACCGGAGACGTAGACCCGGTCGTGGGTCAGCGCGGACTCGTCGACCACCGTCGGGTGTGGGCGCTTCTGGCCCACCGGAGAGATCCCGCCGACGACGTACCCCGTCGCCCGCTCGGCCGCCGCCGGGTCGGCCATCACCGCCTTGCTCCCGCCCAACGCCCGGGCCAGGGCCTTGAGGTCCAGCTGGCCGGTCACCGGCACCACCCCGACGACCAACCGCCCGTCGAGGCTCGCGAAGAGGGTCTTGAACACCTGCTCCGGCGCCAGCCCGAGCGCCTCGGCCGCCTCCAGGCCGTAGGACTCCGCCCGGGGGTCGTGGTCGTAGGGATGGACCGTGAACTCCACGCCTGCGCGGGTGAGTGCCACGGTCGCTGGGGTGCCGGCGGTCTGCTTCGTCTTCTTGGCCATGGGTGTCAGGTTCTCTTTCGTCTCACCGGGTCTCGACCCGCGCGTCGCGACCTCGTCCCTCGGTCGCGGCGCTTGCTCGACCTTCACCGCCCACGGGACCGTGCTCGTTCCTCGCACGGTTTCCGGCGTCTCAGTTCGGCGACCAGCGGGTGCGGGCCACCTCGGTGGCGGGCAGGGAAGGGATGACGTTCATCGCGCGCAGCTCGGCTCGCAGCAGGTCGGTCACCATCTCCAGGCGCGAGATCGGGTCGTCGCACTCCAGGAGTCCCTGCCGCTCCGGCATCGGGAGCGGAGCGCTGGCCGACAGCGTCCAGGAGAGGTACGTCGGGTCCTGCGGCAGCGAGCCCTCGTGCGGGTCCGCCCGGATCGCGGCCAGCGCGGCACGGTAGGCGGTGAACGTGGACCGGGCCCGCTCCATCACGGCCTCGAGCATCGGGTCCATGACCGGCACCGCCTCGGGGCGCTCCTCGACGTGGCCCAAGGGGAAGAGACCGGAGCTGTCGAGCCGCTCCAGGGAGATGCGGTCGCGTCCGACCGCCAGGATCGAGAAGGTGCCGTCGTCGTGGTGCTCGGCCTCGGTCAGCTGCAGCCGCACGCCCACGCGGTAGAGCGACTGGGCGCCGTGCTCACCGACCTCGTAGCCCTCGCGGATGCCGACGGAGGCGAAGAGCCGTTCGGCGGGGTCCTCGATGCGCAGCAGGTGGTGGACCATCGCGCGGTAGCGGTCCTCGAAGACCCGCAGGGGGACGGTGACGCCCGGGAACAGCACCGAGTTCAGCGGGAACATCGGCAGCGTCGAGGTCACGTCGTCGACCCTAGGGGATGGGTGGTGTGTCCATCGGGGCATCGCGGGTTCGGGCGCGCCACCGCTCGCTCGTAGACTTGGCCCCATGATTCGCCGGATCGACCTGCGCAGCGCCGCCACGGGCCGCACGCCGGGTGAGCCGTTCGACTACCGGACGGCCCTGCCGCGTGCGGACTTCGACGTGGAAGCAGCGGTCCCGGCGACGCATGCGATCTGCGAGGAGGTCCGCACCCGCGGCCTCGAGGCGATCCTGGAGATGTCGCAGAAGTTCGACGGCGTCACCCAGAGCGACATCCGGGTGCCGGTCGAGGAGATGACCCGCGCGCTGGAGGAGCTCGACCCTGCCATCCGCGCCGGGCTCGAGGAGTCCGTCCGCCGCCTGCGGGTGGCCAGCGAGGCCGAGCTCGAGCAGGACGTCGTCACCGACCTCGGCCCGGGCGCGCGCGTCGTGCACCGCAAGGTGCCCGTCGGCCGTGTGGGTCTCTACGTCCCCGGCGGCCTCGCGCCCCTGGTCTCCAGCGTGCTGATGAACGTCGTGCCCGCCCAGGTGGCCGGTGTGCCGTCGCTGGCGCTCGCGAGCCCTCCGCAGAAGGAGTTCGGCGGCCTGCCGCACCCCACGATCCTGGCGGCGTGCGCGCTGCTCGGCGTCGAGGAGGTCTACGCCGTCGGCGGTGCCCAGGCGATCGCGATGTTCGCCTACGGCACCGGCCCGTGCGCCAAGGTCGACCTGATCACCGGCCCCGGCAACATCTGGGTCGTCACCGCCAAGCGCCTGCTCAAGGGCCTGGTCGGCGTCGACTCCGAGGCCGGCCCGACCGAGGTCGCGATCCTTGCCGACGAGACCGCCGATGCGGCGTACGTCGCCGCTGACCTGATCTCCGAGGCCGAGCACGACCCGCTGGCCGCGGCCGTGCTGGTCACCGACTCCGAGACGCTGGCCGACGACGTGGAGGCCGAGCTGGAGAAGCAGGTCGCCACCACCGGGCACGTCGAGCGCGTCAAGGTCGCCCTGGGCGGCGCCCAGTCCGGCATCGTGCTGGTCGACGACCTCGACCAGGGCGTGGAGGTGTGCGACGCCTACGCCTCGGAGCACCTGGAGATCCAGACCCGCGACGCTGCGGCCGTCGCCGCCCGCATCCGCAACGCCGGAGCGATCTTCATCGGCGACTACGCCCCGACCGCCCTCGGCGACTACTGCGCCGGGTCCAACCACGTGCTGCCCACCGGCGGCTGCGCCTGCCACTCCTCGGGTCTGTCGGTGCGCGCGTTCACCAAGTCGGTGCACGTCGTGGACTACTCCCGCGAGGGCCTCGAGGCGGTCGCCGACCACGTCGTGACGCTGGCCGAGGCCGAGGACCTGCCCGGTCACGGGCAGTCGGTCCGCATCCGCTTCCAGAAGTAGGCCAGGGCATGTCTCCGGACCCGAGGGGCGGCGCTCGCGCCGCCCGGGACGTACCCTCGCCGCGTTGCCGTCGCTTGCTGGACGATCAGGTACGGCGGCGCTCCGGCGCCTTGCGAGGTCACGCCCCGTACGACGCGTGCATCCACCCCGAGTCCGGAGACATGCCCTGATGACCTTCCCGCCGCTCCGCGAGGAGCTGCGCGGCCTCGCGCCGTACGGCGCGCCCCAGCTCTCGCTGGAGCAGGCGCCGGTGCAGCTCAACACCAACGAGAACCCCTACGGACCCTCCGAGGCGTGTGTCGCCGACATCGCGGCGGCCGCGGCCGAGGCGGCTCGGGGGCTGAACCGCTACCCCGACCGCGAGCACGTCGCGCTGCGCGAGGGACTGGCGGACTACCTGTCGCGCGACGTGGCCGACGGGCAGGACCCGATCACCCCTGAGCAGGTGTGGGCCGCCAACGGCTCCAACGAGGTGATGCTGCAGCTGCTGCAGGCCTTCGGGGGTCCGGGCCGGACCGTCGTGAGCTTCGCACCGACGTACTCGATGTACCCGGAGTACGCCCGCGACACCCACAGCCGCTTCGTGGCCGGGCGTCGCGCCGAGGACTTCACGCTCGACGTGGACGCCGCGCTGGAGCTGGTGAGCACCGAGCGGCCGAGCCTGGTGCTGCTGCCGAGCCCCAACAACCCGACCGGCACCGCGCTGGAGCCCGAGGTCGTCGGCGTGCTGTGCGAGGCGCTGGGCGACGACGGCCTGCTGGTGGTCGACGAGGCCTACGGCGAGTTCCGCCGGACCGGCACGCCCAGCGCGATCGAGCTGCTGCCGGCGTACCCCAACCTCGTGGTGACCCGCACCATGAGCAAGGCGTTCGCCGGCGCCGGGCTGCGGCTGGGCTACCTCGCCGCGGACCCTCGCATCTGCGACGCGATCCGCGTCGTGCGCCTGCCCTACCACCTCTCCGCGGTGAGCCAGGCGGTCGCGCTCGCGGCCCTGCGCCACCACGAGGAGCTGCTGGGCAAGGTCGACGAGCTGCGTCACGAGCGCGACGAGACCGTGGCCTGGCTGCGGGGTCGCGGCCTGGACGTCGCCGACTCCGACGCCAACTTCGCGTTGTTCGGGACGTTCCCGGACCGGCATGCTGTGTGGCAGCGGTTGCTGGACCAGGGTGTCCTGGTCCGTGAGGTCGGCCCCGAGGGCTGGCTGCGGGTGTCGATCGGGACGCCTGAGGAGATGACCGCGTTCAGGGAGGCCCTGGACGTCGTGCTGGACGAGAGTGGGAGCAAGTGATGAGCCGCACCGGACGGGTGGAGCGCCAGACCAGCGAGTCGAAGGTGCTCGTCGAGGTCGACCTCGACGGGACCGGGCGCCACGACATCTCCACGGGTGTCGGCTTCTACGACCACATGCTCACCGCGTTCGCCCGGCACGCGCTGGTCGACCTCACCGTGCAGACCGACGGCGACGTGCACATCGACGCCCACCACACCGTGGAGGACACCGCGATCGCCCTCGGCCAGGCGCTGCGCCAGGCGCTGGGGGACAAGAAGGGCGTGCGCCGCTTCGGTGACGCCACCGTCCCGCTCGACGAGGCGCTCGTCCAGGCCGTCGTCGACGTCTCCGGTCGCCCCTACTGCGTGCACACCGGTGAGCCCGAGGGGCAGCAGTACGTCCAGCTCGGTGGATCCGGGGTGTCCTACCTCGGTTCGTTGACCCAGCACGTCTTCGAGTCCATCGCCTTCCACGCCCACCTCGCCCTGCACGTGCGCGTGCTGGCCGGGCGCGAGCCGCACCACATCGTGGAGACGCAGTTCAAGGCGTTCGCGCGTGCCTTCCGTGACGCGGTCGCCCTCGACCCGCGCGAGACGGGCGTGCCCTCCACGAAGGGTGCTCTGTGACCGCTCCGTCGGTCGTCGTCCTCGACTACGGCTCCGGCAACCTCCGCTCCGCCGTACGAGCGGTGGAGCGTGCCGGTGCCGACGTCAAGCTGACCTCCGACTTCGACGCCGCCCTGGAGGCCGACGGCCTCCTGGTCCCCGGCGTCGGGGCGTACGCCGCGTGCATGGAGGGCCTGCGCGCCATCAAGGGCGAGCGGATCATCGGTCGGCGGCTGGCCGGCGGCCGGCCGGTGCTCGGCATCTGCGTGGGGATGCAGATCCTCTTCGAGCGCGGCATCGAGCACGGCGTCGAGACCGCGGGCTGCGACGAGTGGCCGGGGCTGGTCGAGCGACTGCAGGCGCCGGTCGTCCCGCACATGGGCTGGAACACCGTGACCGCACCGGAGGACACGAAGCTGTTCGAGGGCATCGAGCAGGAGCGGTTCTACTTCGTGCACTCCTACGGCGTGCGTGACTGGACGCTGGTGACCAACGACCGCACCGCGGCCCCGCTGGTGACCTGGGCGTCCCACGGGGACGACCGCTTCGTCGCCGCGGTCGAGAACGGTCCGCTGTGGGCCACCCAGTTCCACCCGGAGAAGTCCGGGGACGCCGGCGCCGCCCTCCTGCGCAACTGGGTCCGCACCCTGTGAGCAAGGAGCGTGCGCGACGCCGGGCCGAGCGGGAGGCTGCGGCTGCCCTGCTGGCCGAGAAGCGAGCGGCGGAGGTGGCCCGTCGTGAGCGCTGGGCCGCGCGACGCCGGGCACTGACCGGCTGGCTGCCCTCGAGGGGGCCGCGCAACCGGCAGTCCGGCATCCTCGCCGAGCGGCGTCGTCGGCAGACCGCGACGACCGTGGCCCTGGTGCTCGCGGCGGTCGTGCTCACCTGGGCCTTCACCGCGAGCCCCGCGGCCGTGCTGCTGGCCCTGGCGGTCGGCGCGCTGGGCGCACCCGTCCTGCACACGATGCTGTTCCGGCGTACCTGATCCGCCGGGTCCCCACCCCGAACCTCTGCCCGCACACCGACCGAGAGAAGACATGAGCGACTACCTCGAGCTGCTGCCCGCCGTCGACATCACCGAGGGCCGTGCCGTCCAGCTGGCCCAGGGCGTGGCCGGCTCCGAGCGGGTCTACGGCGACCCCGTCGCCGCTGCCCGTCGTTGGCAGGACGCCGGAGCGGAGTGGCTGCACCTGGTCGACCTCGACGCCGCCTTCGGCCGCGGCACCAACCGCGAGCTCCAGGCCGAGATCGTCGGGGCCCTCGACATCAAGGTGGAGATGAGCGGCGGCATCCGCGACGACGAGTCCCTGGAGGCTGCTCTGGCCACCGGTTGCACGCGCGTCAACATCGGCACCGCGGCTCTCGAGCAGCCGGAGTGGTGCGCCAAGATCATCGCCGAGCACGGCGACCGGGTCGCGATCGGTCTCGACGTCCGCGGCCGCACCCTGGCGGCCCGCGGCTGGACCCGTGACGGCGGCGACCTCTACGAGGTGCTGAGTCGCCTCGACTCCGAGGGCTGCGCCCGCTACGTCGTCACCGACGTCAACAAGGACGGCATGCTCGCCGGCCCGAACCTGCAGCTCCTGCGCGACGTCTGCGCCGCCACCGATGCACCCGTGGTGGCGTCGGGCGGGGTGACCACCCTCGACGACATCCGCGCCCTGATGGACCTGGTCCCGCTGGGCGTCGAGGGCGCCATCGCCGGCACCGCGCTCTACGAGGGCCGGTTCACCCTGGAGGACGCGCTGGCGCTGACCCAGGGGACCGGAGCGTCGCAGTGAGCCTGGCCGTCCGTGTCATCCCGTGCCTCGACGTCGACGGCGGCCGGGTGGTCAAGGGCATCAACTTCCAGGACCTCCGCGACGCCGGTGACCCGGTCGAGCTGGCCCGCACCTACGACGCCGAGGGTGCCGACGAGCTGACGTTCCTGGACATCTCGGCCTCCCACGAGGGTCGCGCCACGACCATGCAGGTCGTGTCGCGGTGTGCCGAGGAGGTGTTCATCCCGCTCACCGTGGGCGGGGGAGTGTCCTCCACCGAGGACGTCGACCGGCTGCTGCGTGCCGGCGCGGACAAGGTCGCGGTCAACACTGCCGCGATCCGCCGGCCGGAGCTGATCGCGGAGATCGCCGACCGGTTCGGCAATCAGGTGCTGGTGCTGTCGGTGGACGCCCGTCGGGCCGAGGGCACCGACTCCGGTTTCGAGGTGACCACCCACGGCGGCCGCCAGTCGGCCGGCATCGACGCCCTGGAGTGGGCGGCGCGGGCGTGCGAGCTGGGCGCGGGGGAGATCCTGCTCAACGCGATGGACGCCGACGGCACCCAGGACGGCTTCGACCTCGACCTCATCTCCCGCGTACGCCGCGAGGTGACCGTCCCGGTCATCGCCTC
>Ga0310345_10001586_pt1 | contig 24932 bp, 24 predicted proteins | sample HC15DNA20500_MG_FD_204667 | JGI IMG/M metagenome (GOLD analysis project Ga0310345, IMG submission 204667) | Marine microbial communities from station ALOHA, North Pacific Subtropical Gyre - HC15-DNA-20-500_MG | ecosystem: Environmental > Aquatic > Marine > Oceanic | place: Pacific Ocean: North... | reverse complement strand
CGGGTCTATGTTCTCGATGGAGCAGATGATGATGCAGTTGTCGTCCTTATCCCGGACGACCTCCATCTCGTACTCCTTCCAGCCGAGCACCGACTCCTCGATCAGCACCTCGGAGGTGGGAGAGGCGTCGAGACCCCGCTCCACGATCTCGATGAACTCGTCGCGGTTATAGGCGATGCCGCCGCCGGTGCCGCCGAGGGTGAAGGAAGGCCGGATGATCGCCGGCAGACCGATCTCGGTCAGCGCCTCGAGCGCCTCGATCATACCCTTGTCGCGATAGCGGCGCTTCCGCTCGCTTTCCCCTTGCGTCCAGTCCTTCTCGAAGGCCTCTAGAGCCTCTTCCTTCTCCGCCTCGGTCATGTCCGAGGCAGCGATCTTGTCGAGTTCCGCCTGGCGCTTCTGCTTGTCGGCGCGCTTCATGTCGCTGGCCGTGGCCAGCAGCGAGCGGGGCGATTGCAGCCCGATCTTCGACATCGCCTCGCGGAAGAGCTCGCGGTCCTCGGCCTTGTCGATGGCCTCCGCGTTGGCGCCGATCATCTCGACGCCATACTTCTTGAGCACGCCGGAATTCTGCAGCGAGAGCGCGGTGTTCAGCGCCGTCTGTCCGCCCATGGTGGGCAGCAGGGCATCCGGGCGCTCCTTCTCGATGATCTTCGCGACGAAGGCCGGCGTGATCGGCTCCACATAGGTCGCGTCCGATACGTCCGGATCGGTCATGATGGTGGCCGGGTTCGAGTTCACCAGGATGACCCGGTAGCCCTCTTCTTTCAGGGCTTTGCAGGCTTGGGTGCCGGAATAGTCGAACTCGCAGGCCTGTCCGATGACGATGGGTCCAGCCCCGATGACAAGGATGGACTTTATGTCTTCGCGTTTGGGCATGGGCTCTAAGCGTGCCTGTCCTGGCCGGCTCTTGTCGCGTCATGCGCTGCGAGCCGGATATGACAGCCTTTTGAATGAGGGCTAGGAGCGCTCTTTAGACCAGATTCAAACTGGGGGGAAGGATCGAAGGCGCCGCATCCCCGGAAATTGCTGCGTCACCCTCAAGAAGTCCCGGAAACATTGCGGTCCTTGAGGTGTTATGGCTTCACAACATGCTCGCACGACAAGACAAGACACCCTTCTGGCTCGAGCTTCTGATGCTCGTGGGCGCGGTTACCCTCGTGAACCAGCTCGCCCGCGTGGCCGGGATCGGTGTGCGCTCCGACAAGAGAAGCCCGAAGGCGGCCGTCTCCGAAGGCGTGAGGCGCACGATGGTCGAAGGTTCGGAACAGGGTGCTGAAGGCGAAGCGTCCGGCGACTCCCAGTCCGGCAAGAGCGAAGGCGCCTTCAAGACCCGCCCGTCCGAAGAACCGGAACATGTGCACGCCGCCCGGGCGAAGGAGCAAGACCGCGGCCGTCGCGCAAGAAGCCCGTTTCATATGCCCTGGCAGGGCTGGAAGGATGTGTTCTGGCGCGTGATCGGCCAGTTCGGCGACGATCGCGTGCTCGCCGTGGCGGCAGGCGTCGTGTTCTACATGCTGCTCGCGCTTTTTCCCGCTCTCGCCGCATTTGTCTCCATCTACGGTCTGACCGCGAGCGCCGACACGATCAGTCAGCATATCAACACCATCGCCGCCGTGGTCCCCGAGGGCGGGCTCAATATCATTCAAGATCAAATCGAGCGCCTCACCGAGAGCCGCAACGCGAGCCTCAGCTTCGGCTTCATCTTCGGCCTTGGCTTGGCCCTGTGGAGCGCGAATGCCGGCATCAAGGCGGTTATGGATGCGCTGAACGTCGTCTATGACGAGAAGGAGAAACGGAGCTTCATCAAGCTCAACCTCATCTCGTTCGCCTTCACCCTCGGCGCGCTGGCCTTCCTCATCGCGGCCATCAACGCCATCGTGGTGCTGCCCCTGGTGCTCTCCTGGGTCGGCTTCGAAAGCTACACAGGCCAGCTGATCTCGATCCTGCGCTGGCCCGCGCTGGTCGTGATCGTGCTGATCTGGCTGGCGCTGCTCTATCGCTTCGGCCCGTCCCGAGACTGGGCCCAATGGCGCTGGCTGACCGTCGGCAGTGTCTTCGCCGCGCTCGCCTGGCTGGGCGGTTCGGCGCTGTTCTCCTGGTACCTGTCGAACTTCGCCAATTACGACGCCACCTACGGCTCCCTCGGCGCAGCTATCGGCCTGATGATGTGGCTTTGGCTCTCCATCATCATTATCCTCCTCGGCGCTGAAATTAACGCCGAGATCGAGCACCAAACGGCCCGCGACACGACCACCGGCCACCGCCAGCCGCTCGGCGAGCGCGGTGCCACCATGGCCGACACGGTGGGCGAAAGCGCGGACAGCTAGGGCATTCCCCGCGCGCCTCACGGTGTTCATTCCTCAGATGTTTGTATCACGGCACGATACAACAATCTTGACGCCCGCCATGTATCGCATCATGATACATAGAGGCGTCGGGGACGAGTTCGATGATCCGGTCGTTCAAGGACACGAAGACCGAGACGGTCGCCCGTGGGAAATGTCCCAAGGGATTTCCCTCTACCCTCGTTCGAAGTGCGGTACGGAAGCTGACGATGCTCGAGAACGCGGTCGTACTGGAGGACTTGCGATCGCCGCCGGGAAATCGGTTGGAGGCCTTAAAAGCGGACCGCAAAGGCCAGCATTCGATACGGATCGACGACCAGTGGCGCATCTGCTTCACCTGGACCGATGCCGGCGCCGACGACGTGGAAATAACCGATTACCATTGAGCCGCTCGCGAAGGAGCCGACGACATGGCCGATATTCTGCCCCCGGTTCATCCCGGCGAGATATTGCAGGAGGAGTTCCTCGTCCCGCTCGACATGAGCGCGGGGGCGCTGGCGAAGCGTCTCGGCGTCCCGCGGACTCGCATCGAGCGGCTGGTGAAGCAGGAAACGGCGGTGTCACCTGACACCGCGCTCCGTCTCGGCAAGTTCTTCAGGACCACGCCGCAGTTCTGGCTGAACATGCAGGCGAGCTACGATCTGAAACTGGAGGCGGAAGTGAAAAAGGACGAGCTGGCTTCGATCAAGGAAATCGAAGCCGCGTAAGCTCACTCGCTGGAGGAGCCCTTCGCCCCATCCATCATTTCCACGAAGCGCGTGAAGAGATAGTGGCTGTCCTGCGGGCCGGGGGAGGCTTCCGGGTGATACTGGACGGAGAACACCGGCCGGTCTTTCAGCTTCAGCCCACAATTGGAGCCGTCGAAGAGAGAGACATGGGTCTCCTCGATCTCGTCGGAGAAGCTCTCCCGGTCCACCGTGAAGCCGTGGTTCATCGAGGTGATCTCGACCTTGCCGGTCAGATAATCCTTCACCGGATGGTTCGCCCCATGATGGCCCTGACGCATATGCGAGGTCTTGCCGCCCAGCGCTAAGCCCAGCATCTGGTGGCCGAGGCAGATGCCGAAGACCGGCTTGCCACTCTCCACCAGCTTCTTGATCTCCGGCACGGCGTATTCGCCGGTGGCCGCCGGATCTCCCGGACCGTTGGAGAGGAAGACCCCGTCCGGGTTCCGCTCCAGGATCTCCTCGGCGCTCGTCTTAGCGGAGACCACGGTCACCTTGCAGCCGGCCGCCGCCAGCTCCCGCAGGATGTTGCGCTTCAGCCCGTAGTCGATGGCGACCACATGATGCCGCGGCGGCTCTCTACGCGTGAAACCCTCGTTCCACTCCCAAGCGCCTTCCTCCCAGGTATAGGTCTGGGCGGTGGTCACTTCGGAGGCGAGGTCAAGCCCGACCATGCCGCCCCATTCGGCGGCCTGGCGCTTCAGCGCCTCCCGGTCGAAGTTGCCGTCGGCGCTATGGGCGATCACCGCGTTGGGCATGCCCTTCTCGCGGGTCAGCGCCGTCAGGGCCCGCGTGTCGACCCCGGTGATGGCGATGATGCCGCGCGCCTTCAGCCAGTCGTTGAAATGCTGAGCGGCGCGGTAGTTCGACGGTTCCGTGATCGGCGCCCGCATGACGCAGCCCCGCACCCCGGAAGAGGCCGCGAGGTTCGCCGTCTCGATATCCTCGGGGTTCGCCCCGACATTGCCGATATGGGGAAAGGTGAAGGTGATGATCTGGCCGGTATAGGAGGGGTCGGTGAGGATCTCCTGATACCCCGTCATCGCCGTGTTGAAGCAGACCTCGCCGACCGCGACACCCGTCGCGCCGGCGCCCATCCCTTCAATGATCGTCCCGTCGGCCAGCACCAGCAGGGCAGTCGGCGCTTGGTCCTCCCAGCCGGGAACGGCGGCGGGCGCCCCTGCGTCCCGCGCTTTGCTCTCGATATCGGTCATGAAATCTCGACTCTCATCCGTGCGAGTCTTGTACGCAAAAGTCTTGGGGGAGAAATCGTCCATGCGAGCCGCCGGTGCAAGTCCGGAATCGGACTAGGAGCAGGGACCGAGCTGCTCCCATCCGGCGGAAGCGGCTCGAGATACCGCGGTGCCATGAAAATAAGCAAATTATTACAATAGGTTACGCCATCTAAAGAAGTTGCGCCGATTCTCCGCGTCAGATAGCCTCTGGCGCAACTTTCCCCAAGCGAGCGGTCGAATCCCATGCGCGACGAAATCAATTCTGCCCTGAAGGACGCCCTCAAGGCGCAAGAGAAGCGCCGCGTGTCGACGCTCCGCATGGTCTCCGCCGCCCTGAAAGATCGGGACATCGCCGCTCGCGGCGAAGGCAAGGAGCAGGCGACCGATGCTGAGATCCTCGCCACCCTCACCAAGATGGTGAAGCAGCGGGAGGAGTCCCGGAAGGTCTACGCCGAGGCGGGGCGTGACGAGCTCGCAGCCCAGGAGGCGGAGGAGATCGAGATCATCTCCGAGTTCCTGCCCAAGCAGCTTTCCGCTGCGGAGATGGAGAAAGCCGTCGATGACGCCATCGCCGCGACCGGAGCTCAGTCCATCCAGGACATGGGCAAGGTGATGGGCGAGCTGAAAGGCAAATACGCCGGCCAGATGGACTTCTCCAAGGCCGGCGCGACCGTCAAAGCCAAGCTAGGCTAACCGGTGGGTGCCGCAAGTGAGGAGCGCGGACGCCCGAGGCCCAGCCTTGCTTCGGTCCTCGCGTTGCCAGTGATTTACCTCTGCGGCGCGCCGTTTCTTTCTGCCCTCGTGTTTATCCTCCCAGGATTGGTTCTCTGGCTCCTCGAGCCCGCCGACACCGAATCGGCTCTTCTTGCCCTCTTGATGCAGCCTGTGATGCTCATCTTGAACGAGGGCCACTGGATATACTTGGCGACCGGAGCAGCACTCGCGCTAGTGACGCTCATCTCCTCGCAAAAGCCCCTCAGCAATGCGCTGGCGGTCAACGCGGGGGTGCCAGCTCTCTATGTCTTTACACGTGCAGCTTTCGATTGGCTGATGGACAGGAATCAGGTGGATCCGATGTTCGCGGCTGGAACGGTGGTCTTGGTATTTATCGGGACCATGCTGGTTTGGTGGTCCTGGCGGCGTGCACCGGCCGTGACCCTTGTTGGGAGCATGGCGGCTTTGCTCGCCTATTCTTGTGCCTTCTATTATTTCCGCGAGGAAATCTCGCACTTCACATGGTTCTGAGTTGCGCTTGCCACTCGTAGCCCTAATGCCCCGTATGTAGCCGGTTCGCTGAATAGACCCCGATCAGCACCAGGATGAGCCCGAGGGCGACCGCCAGCGGATCCTGAGGCCACCGGACGACAATCAGAATGCCGATCAGCGCCGGCGAAAGCGCGAAGGCGAAATCGGCCGCGGTCAGACGGCGCGGCGACTTCCAGAGCAGATACCCGATCAGGGCGAGCGCGAGGACGATGATGATGATGGCGGCGATGATCATGGGTCAGTCGATACGAGTTGGAATCAGAGTTCAGCAATGGCCGGCGGGGCGCCATTCGCGGTGAGGCCCCTTCTTATGACACGTCAGGCCTCTCGTCTTTGGCCTTGTTCCGGCGGAACCGGCGGTAGAGCCGGTAAAGCCCGTAGAGGCCGACGGCCAGCAGCACGACGCCCAGCGCGATGGCGTAAGGGTCCGTCTGCCAATTATAGATGAGGAAGATGCCGACGATGCTGGGACCGAAACCGAAGGAAATATCGCCTCCGGAGAGTTCGTCCCAGGCGAACCAAATGACGGTTGCCACGACCGCGGCCACGACGAGGGCAGCAACGATCTAGATCATTTTCTATCATCCTAGGCACAGCGCCGCGCAATATGCGGCGGAGGCATTATAGCGCCGGGGCCTGTTTCCCAGTTCACTTTTTGGTAACCCGCAAATGTTTGGCGCGAGGATTTCCCATCCCGGCCATACATTCATGCTCTGTTCTGCCGGTGAATATCGGTGAGAAGACACGAAATCCCATAGGTTTCGGCGCTTCCCGCCTGTTAGCTGGCCAAAAGAGGCCGAATCAGGAACATGCGTTTTACCGATTCTTTTCTGGACGAGATCCGCGGCCGCCTGCCCGTTTCGCAGGTGGTGGGAAGGCGCGTGAACCTGAAGAGGCGCGGCCGCGAGTTCGTCGGCCTCAGCCCCTTCAACAAGGAGAAGACGCCCTCCTTCACGGTCAACGACAGCAAGGGCTTCTACCACTGCTTCTCCTCCGGCAATCACGGCGACATCTTCCGCTTCGTCATGGAAACGGAAGGCTTGAGCTTCCCGGAAGCGGTGGAACGTCTTGCCGGCGAGGCGGGCGTGCCCATGCCCAAACCGGACCCGCAATACGAGAAGGCGGAGAAGGAGCGGCTCACCCTTATCGACGCCATGGAAGCGGCGGCGAGCCTGTTTGAGAAGCAGTTCGTGCAGTCCGACGGCCGCCATGCGCGCAATTACGCCAAGGGCCGCGGCCTCACCGATAAGACGATCCAGGCCTACCGCATCGGTTATGCGCCGTCCTCCCGCGACTTTCTGAAGAACGCGCTCATCGGCAAGGGCTTCAGCGAGGTGCAGCTCCTGGAGGCGGGGCTTCTGATCAAGCCGGACGACGGGCGCGCCTCTTACGACCGCTTCCGAAACCGCCTGATGATCCCGATTCCCGATTCCCGCGGCCGGGTGATCGCCTTCGGCGCCCGGACCCTCGAGGAGGGCGGTCAGCCGAAATATCTGAACTCGCCGGAGACGAAGCTTTTCGACAAGGGCTCGTCCGTCTTCAATTTCGCCCGCGCCCGCGGGCCCGCTCACGAGAAGCAAGAGATCATCGTTGTCGAAGGCTACATGGATGCCATCGCCCTCGATCAGGCCGGCTTCCCCAACGTCGTGGCGACCCTTGGCACCGCCTTCACCGAGCGCCAGATGCAGCTCCTCTGGCAGCTCGCGCCCGAGCCGGTGATCTGTTTCGACGGCGATCAGGCGGGCGAGGGGGCGGCGGCGCGCGCCATCGACCGCATGCTGCCCGCCCTCAAAGAAGGTCACTCCTTCCGCTTCGCTTTCCTGCCCGAAGGCAACGATCCGGATGACTTGGTGAAGGCGGAAGGGCCGGAAGCCTTCGCCGCCTGCCTCGCGAACGCCAAGCCGCTGATCGAGATCGTCTGGCACCGGGAGATCTCGGCGCAGCCCCTCGATACGCCGGAGCGCAAGGCCGCCCTCGAAGCGCGCCTGGAGCGGCTTCTGGAGAGCATTGGCAACGGCCGGGTGCGCGAGCATTACCGCCGCGAGATCAAATCCCGTCTCGCCCAGCTTTGGGAGGCCCAACGGCCGCAGAGCCCGCGCTTCAACGACCGGCCAGCCCCGCGCGGCAAGGCGCCGGCCCGCACCGGCTTCGGCCGCAGCCCCCGCGCGCTGCCCGATCAGGTGCGCCGTATCCGGGACCTGCCGACGTCCCCCCGCGGCTTCGCCATCACCATCATCCTGTCGCTGCTCAACCACCCGTGGCTACTGGAGCGCTTCGGCGAGGAGATTGCCGCCCTCGAGCTTCGAGCCGCACCCTTCGCCGCCCTTCTGGACGAGCTGGCCGAGATTATCCTGAGCGAGCCGGAAGTGACGCCGGATGGGCTCGCCGATGCCTTGCGGGACAGCCGCCACGCCAAGCTGTTCGACCGCATAGCCAAGGAGAGCGCCTTCAGCCGGATCAGTTTCCTGCAGCCCGACACGCCCGATGAGGAGGTGGAGGAGCAGTTTCGCGATCTCCTGTTCCGCTGGCGGGCGCTGCCGACCCTCAAGAAGGAGCTGCTTGAGATCGCGCCCTATCTTTCCGAAGCAAGCGACGCGGAATTCGACCAGTTCGTCATGCTTCAGGAGCAGGTCGCCAATGACGGCATCGCCGAAGCCCACGAGGATGCCGGCGACCGGGAAGCGAAGGAGCGCCTGGCGGAGACCATCGCGCGGGTCCGACGGGAACGCATCGGGCTGAAGCGGGGCCGCCGCCCGTGAGCGGCCCGCTGCCGCGCCTGTCGGCCCTCCCGTTCTGTGCTGCGGCGCCAACTGGGGCGCCGTGGGAGGAAAGGCGGGCTAAGGCGATGGAATCCTTCGACCTGTTCCGGCCGCTCGAAAGGGGCCCTTCGCAGCCTGCGACTTTCGCGTCTGCGGCCTTGACTCTGCCCCTTTCCCTCGCCAATTGCATAGCTGAGAATCGCCAGGGCAGCCGTCTGGGGTGGAAGACGGGGCGGAAAGCCCGGCGTCGGCAGCGAGCTGCAACCGGAATTTATCGGCGCATCCTGCGCAATGACCCCTGTGACGGCGTAGTTGCGAACGGCGAACCCCCGCCTGACTCGACGTGTGAGATGAGAGGGGAGCTTCGCCTGTATCGAGCCGGTGACGGGCGTGACGAGGAACTGCTCGGCGAGCGTGCCGGACGGGACTTGCCATGCTTAATCCCCGGTTAACGCGAAGCAGGGTAAGGCCAGGCTTTGCGCTGGCATAACGAGATGTGGCGCCGGCGGCGCGAGAGCGCCTGAGACCGCGAGAGATACGACCGGGTGGACGCGCGCCCGGCGCTTTGGAGTTATTGAATGGCAACCAAGACAGCTGAAGCCCAGACCCAGGACCAGACCGCAGGCGAGGGCCAGGACGGACCCGTGCTGGACATGTCCGACGCCGCCGTCAAGAAGCTGATCAAGACCGCCAAGCAGCGTGGCTTCGTCACCTATGACGAGCTGAACGAAGTTCTTCCCTCCGAAGAAGTCTCCTCCGAGCAGATCGAGGACACGATGTCGATGCTCTCCGACATGGGCATCAACGTCATCGATTCCGACGAGGCCGAGGAGCAGGAGGCGGACGGCGAGGGTGGCCCGGTCGCCAAGGTTCAGGCTGTCGCCAAATCCGAGACCGCCAAGGAGCCGACCGACCGCACCGACGACCCCGTGCGCATGTATCTGCGCGAGATGGGCTCCGTCGAGCTTCTTTCCCGCGAGGGCGAGATCGCCATCGCCAAGCGCATCGAGGCCGGGCGCGAGGCCATGATCGCAGGGCTTTGCGAAAGCCCGCTGACCTTCCAGGCCATCATCATTTGGCGCGACGAGCTGAACGAAGGGAAGATTCTGCTCCGCGACATCATCGATCTCGAAGCCACCTATGCCGGCCCCGACGCCAAGCCCGCCGCCGCGGAAGAGGGGGAGGAGAGTGGCGAGACCGAGGACGCCGAGGCAAAGAAGGCCGGCGAGAAGTCGGACGATGAGTCCGACGACGATGAGGAGAGCGAAGACTCCGATTCCGACGATTACGACGACGAGGACGACATGGAGAACAACATGTCTCTCGCCGCCATGGAGGCCGAGTTGAAGCCGAAGGTCGTGGAGACCTTCGACATGGTCGCCACCAACTATAAGAAGCTTCGCAAGCTCCAGGATCAGCTCGTCGAAAAGGCCATGAAGAACGAGCAGCTCTCCTCCGCCCAGGAGAAGCGCTACAAGGCCCTGAAGGACGAGATCGTCGCCGAGATCAAGTCGCTCTCCCTCAACGCCAACCGCATCGAGAGCCTCGTCGAGACCCTCTACGAGATCAACAAGAAGCTCATGGGCTATGAGGGGCGCCTGCTGCGCCTCGCCGAGAGCTATCGTGTCGATCGCGGCGACTTCCTGGAGGAGTATCGCGGCAACGAGCTCGACCCCAACTGGCTGCGCCGCGTCGGTCGCCTGAAGAAGCGCGGCTGGTCCGACTTCGTGCGCGACGAGAAGGGCATCATCAAGGACATCCGCACCGAGATCCAGAACCTGGCCGCCGAGACCGGGCTTCAGATCGGCGAGTTCCGCCGCATCGTTTCCATCGTGCAGAAGGGCGAGCGCGAGGCGCGCATCGCGAAGAAGGAGATGGTCGAGGCGAATTTGCGCCTGGTGATCTCCATCGCCAAGAAATACACCAACCGCGGCCTGCAATTCCTTGATTTGATCCAGGAAGGCAATATCGGCCTGATGAAGGCCGTCGATAAGTTCGAGTATCGCCGCGGCTACAAGTTCTCCACCTACGCCACCTGGTGGATCCGCCAGGCGATCACCCGCTCCATCGCAGATCAGGCCCGCACCATCCGCATCCCCGTGCACATGATCGAGACGATCAACAAGATCGTCCGCACGTCGCGCCAGATGCTGCACGAGATCGGCCGCGAGCCCACCCCGGAGGAGCTGGCCGAGAAGCTCGCCATGCCGCTGGAGAAGGTGCGCAAGGTGCTCAAGATCGCCAAGGAGCCGATCAGCCTCGAGACGCCGATCGGCGACGAGGAAGACAGCTATCTCGGGGATTTCATCGAGGACAAGAACGCGGTGCTCCCCATCGACGCCGCCATCCAGTCCAACCTGCGCGAGACGACCACCCGCGTGCTGGCCTCGCTGACGCCGCGCGAGGAGCGCGTGCTGCGCATGCGCTTCGGCATCGGCATGAACACCGACCACACGCTGGAGGAGGTCGGCCAGCAGTTCTCGGTCACCCGCGAGCGTATCCGTCAGATCGAGGCGAAGGCGCTCCGCAAGCTGAAGCACCCGAGCCGGTCGCGGAAGCTGCGGTCATTCCTGGACAACTAGGGTTCGTCATCCAGGCGGAAGCGGGGATCCGTCCTCTAAGACGCCGTCATCCTGAGGCGCTCGGCGCATCGCGCCGAGCCTCGAAGGATAGGCAATGAACCGCCCTCACGCCGCCACCTCCACCGGTCCCGAGATGGCGCGCGCCGCGATCGCAAGATCGGCGACGAAGCGCTGATATTCCGCCGCCTGCTCCGAAGGCGGCAGCCTCAGCAAATAGGACGGGTGAACGGTCAAGAGCACGCGCCCCTTTTCCGTGTCGAAGATCCGTCCGCGCTCCTGCGTGACCGACACGGGCCGGCCGAACAGCGACAGCGCCGCCGTCGCGCCCAGCGCCACGATCAGCCGCGGGCGCACCTCCGCGATCTCCTGATCCAGCCACCAGCGGCAGGCGGAGACCTCTCCGGCATTCGGCTTCTTGTGAATGCGCCGCTTGCCCCGCGGCTCATACTTGAAGTGCTTCACCGCGTTGGTGACGTAAGCCTCTCCGCGCGCGATCCCGGCATCCTTGAGCGCCCGGTCCAGAAGCTGCCCCGCCGGCCCGACGAAGGGGCGTCCCGAGAGATCCTCCTGGTCGCCGGGCTGCTCGCCCACCAGCATCAGCGCGGCATCCTTCGGCCCCTCGCCGAAGACCGTCTGCGTCGCGCCCGCATGGAGCGGACAGCGCGTGCAGGCGCTTGCCGCCGCCCGCAGCGCATCCCACCCGGCGAGCGCCGGCTGCTCCCGCTCGGCGAAGGCACGGCGCTCGGCGATCCGCTCGGCGAAGCGCGGGGCGGGGGCGGGCGCGCTCTCCAGCATTGTCTCTTCCCGCGATCCCGCCTCGCGGATCATCGACTGGATCTGCGCCGCCTCCGGCAGGTTCCGCCAGTAATGCTTCGGCATCTCCGCCGTCATGGCATCGATGCGCAGCCGCGCCGGATTGAACGTCGTGCGGTAATAGGTCTTCCAGAGCTCGCCGCTTTCATCGTTCGCGGGCACCGCTTCCGAGGGCGCCGTCACCGCCGGGCCGAAGGCGAGTGTTTCCCTGTCCCAACTCGCCGTGCCGATGGGCGTCTCGATCCGCCAGCGCATCCCGGCGAACCGGTCGCGGAAGAAGGGCGCCGAGCGCCGCAGCGTGAAATATTTCGGCTCGAAGAAGGCGAGATGCAGCCGGCCCATATTGTCCTCCGTCTCGGCGAAACGGACGAAGGCGTGGGTCTTGTGGATGTCCCGGCGCACTGCCTTGGCGTAGCCCTCCAGCCGCGAAAGCGCCGGATCGCTCGCCCGCGCCAACAGCCCCGCCTCCCCGTGCTTCAGCCGCCACAGGACCTGATAGAGCAGGTCGTAGCGGTCCGGCGCCCGGTGCAGGATGGCGAGCCGCATCAGCTCCAGGAAGCCGGGCGGCACCGTGAGGGGCGCGGCCTTGGCCTCGGGGAGGGGCCCAAGCAGGCTCGGCTCCCCATTGGCGCTGAAGCTCACCTTCTCCGGCGCCAGGTTGAGGGAGAGCGCGCGCCGGACCGCATCGCGGAACGGCGCATCGTCAGCGGAGAGGTCGGCGGGAAGACTTACGAGATACATGAGCGGTCGTCCTTCAGTCCAACAGGCAGGATCAGAGAAGCGGAAGCTGAACGGGTTTCGGCGCGAGGTGCCTTCGCAGATGCGCATCGTCGAGGGTTGCGCCGGGATGCCAGTCGAGCGCCGTGAGGAAGGGCCGGGCGCGGGCGATGGAGCCGGTGAGCCGCGCCACCTCGTCGAGCCGGAGCCGCCCGGTCCGCCGCGAGGCGAGGATGCGCGACACCGCCTTAGTGCCGAGCCCGGGCACGCGCAGGAGTTCTTCTTTAGAGCCGCGGTTCACATCGACGGGGAAGCGGTCCCGGTTCTGCAGCGCCCAGGCGAGCTTGGGGTCGATGGCGAGATCGAGCATGCCGTCCGGCATGGAGGCGCGCAGCTCCTCCACCCCGAAGCCGTAGAAGCGGAGCAGCCAGTCGGACTGGTAGAGCCGGTGCTCCCGCAGCAGCGGCACGGGAGCCGAGGGCAGGGCGGCGCTCGCATGCCCCGTCGGGCTGAAGGCGGAGTAATAGACGCGGCGGAGCCGGTAGGAGGCGTAGAGGGAGGAGCTGGCCGACAGGATATCCGCATCCGACGTGGTATCGGCGCCGACGATCATCTGGGTGCTCTGGCCGGCCGGCGCGAAGGCTTTCGGCTTCGCCCGCCCGCGCCCGCGGGCAAAGGCCGCCCGGTCCTCCGCCGCCGCGTCGATCCGGACCCGCGTCGCCGCCAGCCCGACCCGGATCTCGCAGGCAGATTTCTCCGGCGCCAGCCGGCTCAGGGAAGGCTCGGTCGGCAGCTCCACATTCATGGAGAGCCGGTCCGCGTAGCGCCCGGCCTCTTCGATCAGCGCCTCGTCCGCGCCGGGGATCGTCTTCAGATGGATATAGCCGCGGAAGCCGTGCTCCTCGCGCAACGTCCGCGCCACGCGCGTGAGGTCGCCCATGGTCTCGTCGGCCGAGCGCGCGATGCCGGAGGAGAGGAACAGCCCCTCGATGCAGTTCTGCCGGTAGAGGTCCAGCGTGAGCCCGACCACCTCTTCCACGGTGAAGCGCGCCCGCGCCACGTCGGAGGAGCGCCGGCTGACGCAGTAGGCGCAGTCGTAGATGCAGAAATTCGTCAGCAGGATCTTCAGAAGCGAGACGCAGCGCCCGTCCGGCGTATAGGCGTGGCAGATCCCGGCGCCCGTGACCGAGCCAATGCCGCCGCCCCGCGCATTGCGCTTGGCGCCCCCGGACGAGGCGCAAGACGCGTCATACTTCGCAGCATCGGCGAGGATCTGCAGCTTCTGAAGGACGTTGAGCGCCATCCAAACAGCATATGTTCATGTTTTGTTCTTGTCAAGGGGCGGGTGCTCGCTGGAGTTTGTTCGCAAATGCTGGAAACGAGCGCGCAATGAGGAGTGGAGTAGATGACGAGCGGGAAAATTCGCGCTATGCGACCTTTACGCGAACCAGTAGGGAGGCGCGGGTGGAGACTGTTCACAACCCCGACCATCTGATGTCAGACCTGAGGCAAATTCTGTCGCAGGGGAGGAAGCGTATCGGATTTCTGATCGGAGCGGGCGCCCCGATGTCCATGAAGGTGGACGCTGACAACCATCTCGCTTCCGATGGCAATCCCCTTATTCCGGGCGTAGATGAACTCACCAAAGTGGTGGTCAAGGGGCTGCAAGATCGTAGCCTTAGAGAAGCCGCTGCAGCGATAAAGGCGGAGCTCGGTCCCAGCGGCAATATCGAGACGATACTGTCAAAGATACGATTATTAGAACAAGCGCTGGGAGACACTAAGGTGCGTGGCCTGGATGGCGAAGGCTATTCCAAGCTCGCGAACGCCATATGTGAGAGCATTGGAAACCTCGTAAAGGTCCAGCTGCCGATAGAACGAACGTCATACAACGAACTGATTGCTTGGATCAGTGGGACGGCACGCTCTCATCCAATCGAAATCTTTACGACCAATTACGACCTGCTTCTTGAGGAGGCCTTCGAGCGTGCCAGGGCCCCTTATTTTGATGGCTTCAGCGGGGGCAACGCACCATTCTTTGATCCAGTAACCATCGCCACGAATGATCTTCCGGCTCGTTGGTCGAGACTTTGGAAATTACACGGTTCGTTGGGATGGTCGCTTGAGGGAGGCATCATTGTCAGGCGACAAGACCGAGAGGCGAATGCGCTAATTTATCCGGATCATCTAAAGTACGAGCTAACCCAGAAGCAGCCGTATACGGCGCTCTTTCAACGGCTCACTCAGTTCTTGTTGACCCCAGACACTTTGCTTCTCGTAGTCGGCTTTTCATTTCGGGATCCTCATATTGCCGCAGCGTTAGATGAAGCGCTAGCGACGAACTCTAATGCGGCAGTGTTCGCGTTTCAGTTCGATTCATTGGAGAACGAAGACGCGGCACTCCGGATCGCATTGGAGCGACCTAACCTTAGCGTTTATGCCTCCGACGGCGCGGTTGTGAGTTCCATAGCGGGTAAGTGGCGTCTGGGAGAACTTCCAAAGAATTGGATAGAAATCCGCAAGAGCTTCTGGGGGGCACGAGGCCAAGAAACGAGCCACGTCTTCACATTAGGTGATTTCGCAAAGTTTGCGAGGTTTTGTGCTCTAGCTCAGGCCACGGAACTACGAGATCTTAGTCGTAGCACTGATGGTCCCGTTCCGACCTCAACGGAGGTTGGAAATGAACAACCTGCATGATCCGACTTTTCTGGGGCGGATCAGCGCTGTTACTGGGGCTTCCGTCACAATAAAGCTAGCCGAATCCCTTTCATCGGGCATCGCGGTCATCGGTGGCAGAACCTATCGGGTGGGTCAGGTGGGCAGTTTTGTGCGCATTCCACAAGGCTATCAAGATCTTTATGGGGTCGTCTCCGAGGTCGGTGCAAACGCTGCGCCTCAAGGAACAGACGTTGAAGAATCAGCGAGATGGATGCGAATCGAGCTAGTCGGGGAAACCGTTGCAGGACAATTCGAACGCGGTCTCAGTCAACATCCTAACATCAACGACTCTGTTCACTTGGTTACCGAACTGGACCTTAGAGCCGTATATGGTGGCGAAACCGAGGATCAAGTTGCCATCGGGACACTTGCGTCATCTGAGAATGTCACCGTAAGGCTATCAATTGACCACCTCCTTACGCGACACTGTGCAGTTTTGGGATCTACTGGATCAGGAAAATCAACGACTGTGTCGAGCCTTCTGCGCTCTGTTTTAGAGCCTATCGACGGAGGACATGATTTTCCAGGTGCAAGAATTCTCCTCCTAGACATACACGGGGAGTACTCGGCTGCGCTCGGAGATCTAGCCCGCGTTTTCAGTGCAGCGCCGCAGCCCGGAGAACGCGACCTTCACGTGCCGTTTTGGGCACTCGAAGCCAATGAGCTTACTGAGTTGATGGTGGGAAGCCTATCCGAAGGGGCCATCACCGCGTTCACAGACAAGATTTTGGAACTGAAGGCGAGAAGATTGGGCAGTTCGGCCTTGCCCGGTCTTGAGCCCAACTCTCTGACCATCGACAGCCCGGTTCCGTTCAGTCTCCAGCAGTTGTGGTACGAACTGACGGACTTCGAAACGTCGACCTTCGCAGGCCCCGCACGAGATGAGCCTCAGCTGGAGAAAGCGGGCGACGCCGAAGCTCTGATCCCACCCGTCTACAAGCCGCACGGAATGGGAGCCGCCGGCCCGTTTCTCAATCCTTACGCCAAGGGAATACGAAGGCAGCTCAATCAGCTGCGTTCACGTCTCTTGGATCGACGATATGATTTCATCCTTCGACCGGGAGACTGGGCTCCTGATTCTCAAGGCTTCGCCAAAAAAGACTTGGACGATCTGCTCGAAGAGTGGCTGGGCTCGCGATTAACAATCCTAGACTTGTCTGCTGTTCCGAGTGCGGTACTGACCCGCCTGATCGCGTCTATTCTAAGGATTATTTTCGAAGCGCTTTATTGGAGTCGAGAGAAAACCGAAGGCGGTGTCTTGCGTCCCCTGTTAATCGTGATGGAGGAGGCACATCGCTACTTGGCAGACGGCGAAGAAAGTGCGGCAACGGATGTTGTGAAACGCATAGCCAAAGAAGGTCGTAAGTATGGTGTAGGCGCGATGATTGTCTCGCAACGGCCGTCAGAGGTTGATGAAACCATTCTTTCTCAGTGCGGAACGACTATAGCGCTTAGATTGACGAACCCGTCCGATAGAGCGCGTGTCAAGGCCACTCTTCCAGACAACCTCGCGGGGCTCATGGATCTGCTTCCTGTCCTGAGGACCGGAGAGACGATAGTAACGGGCGAAGCGGCCCGACTCCCGGTAAGGTGCAGGATCTCGGTTCCCGGTGAGCGTCAGCGACCTCGCAGTGCTGATCCCAAAGTGAGCGAAGCATGGTCGCTTCAACGGGTTTCCGAAAGTTACAAGCGCGTCGTGGCGTCCTGGCGGGCCCAGCGAACCACTGCCGTCGTCCAAAAGGTGCCAATCGAGAGGCAACCAGTACCCGAGGAGGAAGCATAGGCATGCCTATTTCGCGAGAGTTCGTTGCTTCCTCTAACGTGATATCCATAGGATACGATGAGCCTAGCGAGACCCTCGAAGTCGAGTTTTCGGGAGGGGCGGTTTATCAATACTACAACGTTCCAAAGGTGATCTTCGAAAATTTCCGCGTTGCTCCTTCAAAAGGGCAGTTCTTGAATGCCATGATTCGGAATATCTATCCGTATTCTAGAGTGGGCTAGAGCGAGCCGCACCCGACTTCTGAAGAGCTTGTGAACTCATCGGCCTCTCCAGAAATGAGTTCCTTACCCAAGTCCGGGCGTTGTCCCACCCCCCGGAACCATCGCCCCCCTCCAGGCTTTCGCTTTCACAGCAAGACTTCCTGGAGGAAACCATCATGAGATTTTCGATTTTGGCGGTTGCGGCGATCGCCTTTGGAACGCTTGTGGCCCTGCCGGGTCATTCCGAGGCGGGGCTTTTCGAGCGTTTCGGCAAGAGAACGGCGCAGACGGCCGAAGGCGTCGGCCGCGGCGCAGGCCGGGCCGGCGTTGGCGTGGCCCGTGGCGCGGAGACGGCAGGACGCAGCGTCGGCCGCGGGGCCGAGCGTGCCGGCCGCGGCATCGGCCATGGCTTCAAGTGCGCGGTGACCTTCGGCCGCCGCTGCTGATCGCACGGCCGTATTAAGGAGTGCCCGGCTTCCCGCCGGGCATTCTTTTTTCGATCCCGGGTTTCGCCGGGATGACGGAGGAGGGGCGCCGCCTCCTGTTTATATGAGCGCCTCATCCTGAGGGCGGCCGCAGGCCGCGTCTCGAAGGATGCAGGCCTCATTGTTCGGAATGCGCTCCGCTTTTGGTTCGAGACGCGCGCTCTGCGCGCCCTCACCATGAGGATCAGCCGCGCTCCTCCATCACCAGCTTCTCGCGCAGCCGGTCGATCCGCTCGCTGGCCTCCGCCTTGGTCAGCCCGTCCTCGTATTCGCCGGGATCGTGGGCCTCTTCGGCCAGGGTCTGCAGATAGCTCGCCTGGGCGCCGGTCATCGGGTCCTCGCCGGAGACCCATTGCTCCGGATCCTTCTCCATATTGGTGGGAAGGTCGCGCTCCAGCTTCGGGTTCGTCTCGCTCAGCTTCTCGTCGCCGGCCATGCCGTCTCTCCTCGGTTGTTCTTGAAATGTTCTGGTCCGGTTAACGGAACGAGCGGAGCGGGGCTCGGGTTCCTAAAGACTGTCATCGCCCGGCCTGACCGGGCGATCCAGTAATCCCTGTCTCTGCTCTTTTGAGACTGTGGTGGTTACTGGATCCCGGCTTTCGCCGGGATGACGGCCGAGCTGCGTGGCCCGCTAGCTCTGCCCCGCGATGCCCAGCTTCTCCTGCAGCCGGTCGATCCGCTTGGTGGCCTCGTCCTCGGAGAGGTTCTCGTCGAAGGCGTCCGGCTCGTCGGCCTCGTCCGCCAGGCTCTTCAGAAAGCTTGCCTGCTGGCCGGTCATGGGGTGGTTGCCCTTGCCCCACTGGCCGGTGTCGTGATCGGCGTTGTTGGGGTTCTGGCGATGCAGCTTGGGGTTCAGCTCGGTCAGCTTCTCGTCGCCGGCCATGGGTCTCCTCCTTGTTCGGATTGCTTGCTTGGTCAGAGGAGGTCGAACGGGGAGGGCGCGGCCAGGGTTCCGGCGTCTCTTGCTTCGTCATTGCCGGGCTTGACCCGGCAATCCATGCCGTTTCGTTGCAGTTGGCGCCCATGCCTGCCTTTGACCTCGGCGCTTGCTGAGAGGTAACGGCGTGAACCCCCGGATCAAGTCCGGGGGTGACGACCGAGAGTCGAGCGGCGCCGCGTTTCGCTCACTCGTTCTCATCCTTGCGTGCCTGGCGGCGCTTCCGCGCCAGCCAGCTGCGGAAGCCGCCGATCCCGGCGCCGAACCCCGCAAAGCCCAGCCCCCAGTCGATCTGCTCGACGGCGAGCGCCCAGTCCGGCGGCGGGAACGGCCAGCTCCAGACCAGGAACACGAACACGATGAAGCCGAAGATCGCGCCTTCGGCCGCGTCGATGCCGATCTCGTAGAGCGCGGCCAGCCGGCGGAGCAGGGCGGGGAACAGGTGCTTACTCCTTGATAAGAGTGATGTTAAAATAACCCCGGCATTTGCCGCCAAATCAACACCTTGGCCATTTATGACAGGCCATGGTTGCCGCGCTGGCGGTTGGCGGCGGGGGTTTGCGCTTTGGGGAGCCCGGCCGCCGTATTCTTTGAAGAGATTTGGTAACGAGAGTTCAAGGGAGGACTTCCATGATGCGTATGGCATTTCTTGCGGCCCTGACGGTCGCTGCGTTTGCCGTTCCGGCCTATGCCCAGCCCCAGCCCGTGCAGGGCACCGTGAAGGGCGCCACCACCACGGGCGCCGGCGTCGCGAAGGGCGCGGGCCAGGCGGGCTCCGGTGCCGCCAGCGGCGCCATGGAGACCGGCAAGGGCGTGGCCAAGGGCGCCGGCGAAGTCGGCCGCGGCGTGGTCGGCGGTGCCGGTGAAGTCGGCGGCGGCGTCGCCAAGGGCGTCGGCACTGTCGGATCCGGGATCAAGGAAGGCCCGGTCGGCACGGCCACCGGCGTCGTGAAAGGCACCGGCCAGGTCGGCGCGGGCGTCGTCAAGGGTGGAGCCCAGGTCGGCAAGGGCGTCGTCAGCGGCACCATGAATGCCGGCAAGGGCGTGGCCACCGGCGCCGGCAAGGTCGGCTCCGGCGTCGTCAAGGGCGGCGGCACGGTGATCAAGGAGACCGGCCGCGGCGTCGGCTGCGTGGTCACCCTCGGCAACAAGTGCTGAACGAGCGAATACTAATTTCGTCATCCTGAGGTGCTCACCGCGTGCTTCGAGGCAAGACCGCTAAACATGGCGTTGCCACGCACCTCAGCATGACGCGGTGAGCCTCGAAGGAGGGCGCAGTTTAACGGTGCCCGGGCGCTTCAACGTCCGGGCATTCGCATTTTCTGAAGAGGGCAGTGGGAACAGCCGCATTCCGGCGAAAACCATCCCGCCTCTTGCCCGCAAGCCCCCTTCCAGCTACACGATTACCCCGAATTCCAACGACCACCCTTACGGGCCGGCGGAGGCGCATGCGCTTCCGAGGGAGGGCGGCAAAACCTAAGCCGGTCCAGAATCGATCCCATCCCGTCGGAGCAGCCGACCGGCCGGGATCGAACGACCTGTCCGACCAGTCCATTCAGGATTGGGCGATCTATCAAGACGCTATCTGAAGTTGAGGTGTTTCCGATGACGAAGATTTATCCCCCGCTTGAAATCCCCGAAACGCTCGCCGCAGGGCCTGGCCCGGGCAACACCGACCCGCGCGTGCTCGAGCGCTTCGCCAAGACCGGCGTCGCCGACCACATGCAGAAGGACGTGCTGCGCGGCATGATGGAAGCCAAGTTCATGCTGCGTGAGCTTTGGGGCACCAAGAACGTCTACACCTATGGCGTCGCCGGCACCGGCTGGACGGGCCTCGACTGCATGCAGAGCCTCATCCTGCCGGGTGACAAGGTGGTCTGCTTCGTCAACGGCACCTTCTCCAGCATCGACGACCTCACCATCCGCATGAAGGCGTCTTCCCTGGAAGACCTGGCCGCCGATTCCCTGAATCCGAAGCCCGCCAACGTCATCACCATCACCGTGCCCCACGGCGAGTCCGTCACCGGCGAGATCGTCGAGAAGGCGCTGGCCGAGCACAAGCCCATGTGGGCCTTCATGGCGCACTGGGAGACCGGTTCGGGCCGCATCAACGACATCCAGGGCTTCTCCGATGCATGCGAGAAGCACGACGTGATGGGCCTGGTCGACGCCGTGTCCTCCCTGGGCGTGGCCGACTTCTCCATCGACGACTATCCGGGCGTCGCCGCCTGGGCGTCCTGTCCGCAGAAGGGCGTGCTGTCCCTGCCGCTGACCTATGCGCCGGTGTCCTTCACCGACAAGGCAATCGACGTCGTCAAGAAGCGCGGCTGCTACACCTTCGTGAACCATCCGATCCTGGATGCGCGCCACTGGGGCATCATCGACGGCAAGGACGTGGACACCCCGGTCTATCACCAGACCCATTCCTGCTACGCCGTCGCCGCGTTCCACGAGGCGCTGCGCATCATCCTCGACTACGGCAAGGCCGCCAAGGCGGAGGCCTATGCCTATCACGAGCGCGCGCTGCGCGAGGCCGTCGAGGCCATGGGCTGCAAGGTCACGTCCAACATGACCAGCCTCGTCGTCTGCAATCTGCCTGACAGCATGCAGGGCAAGGAGAAGGAGCTGGTGCAGGGCGCCCGCGCCAACGGCTTCGGCATCTGGCCGACCCTGTCCGAGCCGGTGCAGATCCGTATCGGTATCCTGAACCAGCTGTCGGAAGAGCAGATCACCGAGATCGTCAGCCGCTTTGCCGACCGGATGCTCGAGATGGGCGCCGATTTCGACAAGGCCAAGGTGATGGCCGGCCTGCAGTCCTACTACGCCAAGAAGGCCGCGTAGTCCGGCTAGGCTAGGCTGAGGAACTTGCGAACGGGCGGGGGACCGGTTCTCTAAGGGAGAGACCAGATGAAGCGGAAACCCAGCCCGTTCGAGACATTGAAGCGGCCGGTGCGTGCCTTTTGCGGGCTCGCCCTGGCCGCTTTTCTTTTGTGCGGCAGCGCCATGGCCGCCGCGGCGCAAACCGCCGATCCCTTCACCGAGCTGAACCTCGAGATCCCCGCCCATGTCGGGGCCGGCGATCCGGACAAGGCTCTTGCCGCCGCGAAGCGCTACGTGACGCTCGCCGGCGAGGCCTCCGGTGAAGACAGCCTGGAATACGCCACCGCGCTCACCTGGCTCGCCTGGGTGAAGCTTAAACAGGAGCAGCCCGCGGAAGCCGTGCCGCTGCTACAGGAGGCCCTCGCCATCCGCGAGGCGGAGCTCCCCGAAAACCACATCCTCATCGCCACCAGCCTGCACAATCTCGCCGAGGCCTATGAGCGTCAGGGCATGACCGCCGAGGCCGTGGCGCTGCTGGAGCGCGCCGAGGAGATCAAGGCCAACATGCTGGGCCGCGACGCGCTCGCGCTCATGCCCAAGCACGTGGAGCTGCTCGAAAAGCGGGGCAAGACGAAGCAAGCCGCCGCGCTGCGCGCCGAATACGAGCGCCGTCTCGAAGAGCGTTTCGGTCCCGACGCGGCCAAGGAAGCCGCCCGCCGCTTCGGCGAGCCGGTGCCTGAAGAGCACGAGGCCGCCTCCTATGCCGTGGTGAAGATCTTTTACGCCACCGACCGGGAGAACACCGGCGACACAGACCCGGCCGACCGCTATCTCGGCGACCGCGGCGAGCTGGTGCTGGGCGAGGCCAAGGTCTCCATCCCCCGCGATCACCGCATGGGCGAGGTGGAGACGCCCTCCATCTGGCGCTTCGAATGGTGCGCCGACCCGGAGCGCTTCGTCGTCCTGCTCGACACGAAGGAGCTGGACCGGGAAGCCTTCTTCGACAAGGTGCGGAAGCGCGTCGCCGGCTCTCCCGGCAAATCCGCGTTCGTCTTCGTCCACGGCTACAACACCGCATTCTCCGATGCCGCGAGGCGCACCGCCCAGGTCGCCTACGATCTCGGCTTCGCCGGCGCACCCGTGCTCTATAGCTGGCCGTCGCAAGCGACCTTCGCCGGCTATAAGGTCGACGAGACCAACGCCGAATGGACCCGCCACGACTTCCAGAACTTCCTGCGCGATTTCGCCGAGCAGTCGGACGCGGAGGACATCTACCTCATCGCCCATTCCATGGGGACGCGTGTGCTCACCGGCGCTTTGGAGGAGCTCTTCCTGGAGGAGCCCGAACTTCGCGAGCGCTTCGACGAGATCATCCTGGCCGCGCCCGACATCGACGCCGACACCTTCGCCCGGGATATCGCACCGAAGATCGCAGGGGTGAAGAGCACCGATGCGGAGGGCTCAGGCGGCAAGCATCGCGCAACCCTCTACGCCTCCTCCGGCGACTACGCGCTCTCCGCCTCCAAGACCTTCGCAGGCTACCCCCGGGCCGGCGACACGGCCGACGGCATCACCATCGTGCCGGGCTTCGACACCATCGGTGCCAGCACCGCCGCCACGGACTTCGTCGGCCACGGCTACTACGCCTCGTCGGAATCCGTCCTCGGCGATCTGCGCGATCTGATCCTGGAGAAGAAGCGCGCCGCGGAGCGGGACGGCCTCTCCCCTGTCGAGGTCGAGGCCGGCCGCTACTGGACCTTCGAGGCGGAAGCGGAGGCGGGCGAGGCCGGCGCCCCTAGCGCGGATTGAACCCGGTGCAGAACCAGGTGTTGAACGCGCCCAGGCAGTTCTTCTCTTCCTGCCGGGTCAGCACGCGCACATAGCGGGCGACGATCAGATCCTTCTCGTCCACCTCCATCTGGGAGCGCAGCATCTTCACGCACGCATCCACGTCGACCGTGCAGCCGACCCGCATGACGAGCCCCACGATGCCGCCGTCCTGCTGCTTGGTCTGCAGCGCCCGGGCCACCTCCGAACGCAGCTCCGTGTTGAGATGCTGGTCGAAGCTCTCCAGCGACGGCTTGGTCATCACCGCGGCCACCGCCGCGATCGCGATCAGGATGATGCCGCCGAAGCTATAGAGCGTGGTGCCTCGGTTGGCGACGCGGCTGGTCTGCATGGAATATCCCTCAAGGCTGCGTAAGCGGCGCGCATCATAGCGGCGCGTTTTGACGTAGCAATGGCTCTTTGGCGGAGCTCAGCACACGGCCATTTTACGCCGTCATCCTGAGGAGCATGGGCGCCCTTCGAGGCACGCCTTCGGCGTGCGCCTCAGGGTGACGCCCATGCGAGGCGCATCAATGCTACGCCGCATGCGCCCATGCCTCGAAGGAGACGGCCCGTCCTCACGCCGCCCCTGTCGGCGCGCCGCCGAACATCGCGACGATGAAGGAGAGCAGCAGTCCGCCGCCGAGCAGGATGAGCCCGAGCCGCAGGACTCGGAAGGCGAGCCGCCGCTGGGGCTCCTCCGCCGGGCCGAGCGCTCCGGGCCGAGACGCGACGGCGAATATGCGGAAGCCCATAAGCGGCGTCTTGGCGCTCGGCCGCGTAAGCTCCGGATTGTTTGCGCGGATATGAGATAGGTTCCGGACGACCACGACCACCGCCAGGATCAAGCCGACGAAAAGACAGATCCACCCTCCGAAGATCGCCAGGAAGATCAGCAACCCGAATACGTCCATCGCCCCGTCCCCCTCTAATCGCGCGGATGGAAGCTTAGCGGAAGGATCCGGCCCGGCGAAGCGCGATCCTGCGTCGTTCTGAAGTGTCATTGCCCGGCTCGACCGGGCAATCCAGTAACCACCACCGCTGACGATCGACACCGCAGGGTGTACTGGATCCCTGCGTTCGCAGGGATGACGGCCGCGATCTGAGTAAAGCCCTGCCTAGGGCCGCAGCGTGCTCCTTCTCCCCGCGGGGGAGAGGGTTGGGGTGAGGGGGGACGATGATCGGGGCACTGCCCGCCATCCTGAGGAGCATGGGCGCCCTTCGAGGCACGCCTCCGGCGTGCACCTCAGGCTGACGCCCATGCGAGGCGCATCCGTGCTGCTCCGCTGCGCCCATGCCTCGAAGGATGAGCAGTCGGACGGCTCTAACCCCCGTCGATCTGCCGGCCGACGATGGCGATGGTCTGCTGATAGACGGACGCTGCGTTCCAGCCCTGGATCGCGCCGTAATTCGGCTGCCCCGGCTGATAGCCCGCGCCCGGCCGCCAGCCATGGCCGCGCAGGAAGTTCGCCGTGGAGGCCAGCGCATCGGCCCGGTCGTTCAGGTCCACGCGCCCGTCGCCGTTCCCGTCCACCCCGTAGCGGACGATATTCGCCGGCAGGAACTGGGTATGCCCCACCTCGCCATGCATGGCGCCCCGCTGGGCCGGGCTCAGCCAGCCCCGGTCGATCAGCTGCAGCGCCGCGATCAGATGCGGCTCGAAGAAGTCCGGCCGCCGGCAGTCATAGGCGAGCGTCGCCACCGCCGAGATGGTGTT
>Ga0310345_10001584_pt1 | contig 24966 bp, 23 predicted proteins | sample HC15DNA20500_MG_FD_204667 | JGI IMG/M metagenome (GOLD analysis project Ga0310345, IMG submission 204667) | Marine microbial communities from station ALOHA, North Pacific Subtropical Gyre - HC15-DNA-20-500_MG | ecosystem: Environmental > Aquatic > Marine > Oceanic | place: Pacific Ocean: North... | reverse complement strand
ACGTGTTACGAGTGTCTTCATCGTTCGGCTGTACTCCAGTACCGCCCGCGAACGACCGGTGGTCTCGTCGATGACGTCCTCGATCGTGGTCACACCGTCACCCCGGCGGCGGCGAGGGTGCGCTCCAGAGCGTCGAGGTATTCCCCGGTGCCGTGGAACGGGCCGTGCACACCGAGCGCGACATCGAGGAAGGCGTTGTACTCGTCGTTGACGTGGGTCTCCCAGCGGGTCAACTCACCGGCCTCGTTGGTTGTGATGAAGCTGTAAGAGTAGAAGCCCATCTTCACGCCGGCTTCGGTGTGCCCTTCCCAGCGGGTCTTCATCACCAACCCGTTGTCGGCCGGCCAGTAGTCGAAGCTTGCCGGCTTCCAGTCCGGGAAGCTCAACGAATACGCCTTGGCCTCCATGGTGGAGGCTCTCGCGGTGTCTTCGGGGAACTCGCTGAACTTGAACACCTGATCACCGGTGAAATACGGGGACACATACACCCCGTTCTCGGCGAATTTCCATGCGTCAGCGAAGGCCTCACCGCCCTGCACGCCCTGGCGCAGGTAGGCGTCGCGGTAGGCCTCGGCCATCCGGACATGGTGGGCGATGCGTTCTTCGAGAATCAACGTGTCCTTCTTTCGAGATGAGTCGGAGTGCCGGTCGGGATCAGCGGGAAGTGGTCTGGGCCATGTAACGGTCGACGACCGAATGGAAGTGCGCGACGACGACCTCCTCTTTGACGAGGGACATGTGGTCCAGCCGGTCGTTGCGCAAGCCCTTCTGCTGGCGTGGCATCTGCTCGTAGTCCTGCTGCAATGCCTCGAAGTACTTGTAGCTTCCGGGCGTATCCACCACGATCGGCTCGGCTCTGACCGCATCCCGAAATTCCTCGGGCACATACATGTAGCTGGCGACATGCCAGATGCACCGGTTCGGGTCGCCGTCGGGGTGCGGGGCGGCCATGATGACGTGGCATTCGCCCGCGCGCACCGTCATGAAGTAGTTGGGGAACAGCACCCAACCCTGGTTGTCGACCATCTGATCGTCGGTCAGCGCGCTGACGTCGAGCCCCATACCGGTGAGCACCTCACGGGTGGCCTGTTGCAGCAGAGCGCGAGGGGTGACGTTGTCGGGGAACTGCACCTTTCCGTCCTCGTCCTGGTAGGGCGCGAGCAGTTCCTGGAACCGCGGGATCACCGCGACGGTGCCGGGGAAGGTCTCGGGCAGTGCCAGCATTCCCTCGACCTGCTCCTGCGCACTCGCACCGGCGACCTCGAACGGAGCCACCGCCACGCTGTGATTCTCGAAGAACCGGTAGCGGGCGGTTCTCGGGTTTATGTGCAGCACCTGCAGTAGCTGGGGATGGATGCCGTTGATGTGGTAGCCCTCCTCGAAGGCGTCCATGACGACCTTCCAATTGCACTCGATCGGCTCGCTGACATCCATCACGGTGATGAACTCGTCGATGTTGTAGGGCTCGAGCAGGTCGACCACCTCGGCGCCCAGGTATTCCCGCAGCGGCGGGGCGCCGGGATCGGGGTTCAGGAAGATGAAGCCGGCGAAGGTGTCCACCGCCACTGGCAACAGCGAGTTCTGTTCCTTGTCGATCGGCCCGGCAAGGTTCTCGCGCAGCATTCCCTTCAACCTGCCATCCAGGTCGTAGGACCAGAGGTGGTACTGGCACAGGAAGCCGCGCTTGGCATTTCCGGTGTCAGTGATGCACAGAGCATTGCCGCGATGCCGACACGCATTGACGAAACCGCGTAATTCCTGGTCTTTTCCACGGACGACGATGAACGACTGATCAACGATCTGGTATTTCTTCCAGTCGCCGGGTTTCGGCACATCCTCGACCCGTCCGACGATCTGCCAAGCCTTCTTCCAGATCGTTTCCCGCTCGCGCGCAGCGTATTCCGGGCTGGTGTAGCGGTCGGTGGAGATGGACATGGTGAAGGTCCCGGGCAGCACGTCATCAAGGTTCGTGCCGATGCCCGATGCGGGATCGAGCCATTCGCCGGGGCGTGTCGGTGGCATCAGGGGTCTCCTTTGTCGAGGGCTGGTCACGGACCGGGTCACACGTACCGGAAATGTGTGATCGGAGTCACGATATACAAGAATGTATGGATGATACAAGGATGTATATAGTGGCCGGTGTCACACTGCGACGCGCGCGAAGGGCCGATCAGACCATGGGCTATCGATTGGATGTCATCACCGACAACGTGCCCGAGGCGGTTCGCCGGGCCGGCGGGCTGATGTTCGACTATGGCCGAGCCGGGTGGCAGGTTGTCTTGATCACCGACGACGACATGCACTCACGAGCGCTGACCATCCTGGGTGCCCGCGTCGAGGCACCTCGTGACGACATTGAGACCGAGTGCGACAACGCGCGGCGAGAATCCCGGGCTGTGGTCGCACCGCTCGGTGCGCTCCGGCAGCATCCAGAACTGAGCGCCGGATACGGGTCGCGCGTGCTGCTCTGGGGAGAGCACCTCGACCAGGAGCCGGCCGCGGGCTTGTGCACGTTCTGGTACCAACTCAGCTCGGCGGCGCGCAGTTTCAAAGCCTGTGCGCTGGGGTCTGTGGGCGGTGCCCCCGCCGCTGAGCGCGGTGAGCAGTTCTGGATGACGCACAAGGCCGGTGCCCTCAGCGGCCCATGTGACGAACCGACGCGCCTGTGCTCGCACCTGGAGCGCCGCGATGGAGGTCGTGGACGGTGGCCGACCGCGATGGAAGAATTCGTCCGTGGCTGAGCGATGGACCAAAGAGCGCCGTATCGAGCACACCCGGCAGATCTTGCTGGATGCGGCCGAAGAGGTCTTCGCCCGGAAAGGACTGACCGGTGCGGCGTTGGAGGAGATAGCCGACGCCGCTGGTTTCACCCGCGGCGCGATCTATTCACAGTTCGGCGCGAAGGAGAAGTTGTTCCTGGCGGTCGTGGATCGGCAGCGTCAGCGCTTCCTCGACGGCTTCGCCGAGGTGATGATGTCTTTCCACCGTCTCGCTGATGTCGACATCGATGAATTGGCCGCGCGGTGGCGTCAACTGAGCAGCGGAACCGACCGTGCCGCTCTGGGCTACGAGCTGACTCTCTTCCTGCTGCGCAACCCGGACGCTCGGCAACGTGTGGCAGCGCAACGCCTCGAAACGGTCCGCGCGCTCGGTGAATTCATCAGCAAGAACGTCGCACGCATCGGGGGCGTGCTCACCATCGAGCCTGAGACACTGGCCCGAGTCGTGTTGGCCGCCAACGACGGAATCACCCTCGACAGCCATCTCGACGGCCACGATCTTTACGCTCCCTACCTGCAGCTCGTCATATCCAGCATCCGAACTCCGCAGTAGCAGACCCGCGGCCGGCGGAGCCGGCGCGACGAGGCGATTCAGGAACCGCTGATGGCCTGCTCTCGGGCCCACCGGTAGTCCGCCTTACCCGCAGGGCTGCGCTCGATGGCCGAGCGGAACACCACCGCTTTGGGCAGCTTGTAGCGGGCGAGGACCGCCGCGGCGTGCTCGACGATCTCTTGTTCGGTGGCCTCGGCGCCGTCGGCCAATGCCACGACGGCCACCACCTCCTGACCCCAGCGGTCGCTGGGCCGGCCCGCGACCACGACGTCGGCCACGGCGGGGTGAGACAGGATCGCCGACTCCACTTCTTCGGCGAAGATCTTCTCGCCGCCGGAGTTGATCGTGACCGAGTCGCGGCCGAGCAGCTCGATCGCGCCGTCGGCGAGGTGCCGGGCTCGGTCCCCGGGGACCGAGTAGCGCACCCCGTCGATCACCGGGAACGTCGCGGCGGTCTTGGCGGCGTCACCCTTGTAGCCCAGCGGGACATAGCCGCGCTGCGCGAGCCAGCCCATGTCGTCGTGACCCGGCGCTAGGATCGATCCGAGATCCTCGGCGGCGACGAAGGTGTCCGGCCCCGCGGTGAACGTCCCGGTCGACACCGCGCCAGGCGCCGACATGTGCGTCATCTGGGCGCCGGTCTCGCTGGAGCCGACGCCGTCGACCACCATCAGGTTGGGTTTGGCGTCGATGAGACGCTGTTTGGCCGTCGGGGTCAGTTGCGCACCTCCGTTGGCCACCACGGCCAGTGAGGACAGATCGGCTGTGGTGCGCTCGAACGCATCGGCCAGCGGCCGGGCCATCGCATCACCGACGACCGTGACGGCCAGCACCTTCTCGCGCTCGATCGTGGCGACCACGTCGTCGACGTCGAGGTGGCTGGTCACCGGCGAGAACACCACGGACTGGCCGGTGTTCATCGCCGTGAAGACCGCCCACTGTGCGGCGCCGTGCATCAGCGGCGGCAACACCATCAGCGTGGTTCCCGGCGAGTCAGTGCATCGCGCGGCGATCTCCTCGTAGGTGGTGGCCAGCTCGCCGGTGTAGAGGCTGCGCCCGCCGAAGGACGCCACGAAGATGTCGTGCTGGCGCCACAGCACGCCCTTGGGCATACCGGTCGTCCCACCGGTGTAGAGGACGTAGAGGTCATCCGGTGACGGTTGCACCGGCGGCGCCGTCGCCGGCCCCTCGGCCACGATCGACTCGTAGTCGACGGCGCCGGGCAGCAATTCGTTGCCGGACTCGTCGGCGATCTGGATCAGGACTTCGAGCCCGGGCAGGTCGGCCAGTACCTCGGCCAACCGTGGCGCGAACGCGGCGTGGTATAGCAGCGCCGACGCCCCTGCGTCGGACAACAGATACTGCAGCTCACTCTTGACGTAGCGGTAGTTGACGTTGAACGGGGCGACCCGTGCACGCCAGGCGCCCAGCATGCCTTCGACGTACTCGGGTCCGTTGTGGGCATAGATGCCGAGCAGATCCTGCCCGACCTCGTGGCCGGCAAGCTGGTGTCGTTCGGTATGGCAACCCAGGCCGCGGGAATGCAGATAGGCGGCCAGCCGGTTCGAACGCTCGACGATCTGCGCGTAGGTGAATCGGCGGTCACCCTGGATGATGAACTCGCGATCGCCGATCACGGCGGCGACGGCGTCGGCGGCGGCGGGCACGGTGAACTGGATCGGGTCGGTCATGACAGGAACTGTAAACGTCGGCGATCAGCGGGTGGACACTTGTCCGAAAGTTGTATGGTCGGACTCATGGCGTCCACACCCCGATGAGGTCGTCGGTGGTGGTCAGGGTGTGGGGGATCGGTCACGGTGCCGGGTGGGCAGGAATCTCGTAGAACTGCTGGGCCCACTTGCGCAGCGCCATGTAGGGCTTGGCGTCGACCGCCGCCAAGGGCGGATTCTCGATGTAGCGCTGGTGGCGCCAGATGTCACAGTCCTCCCACACCGTCTTGAGGAACTGACGTTCGACCTTGGCGCGTACCTCATCGGGAGGAATGTCGGACGTCTCCCCGGCCACCTTGGGCCACCAGATCGAATAGAACATGTCCGAGACCTCGTCGTCGACGGGAGTGCAGGCGAAAATCAGGCGGTGGTTCGATGAGCCCTCGAATGCGCTCACCGCAAAGCCCAAACCGGAGAAGTGGCTGTGGATCCGCAACGCCATCTGGTTCGGGTCGTCACTGATGACGTCCGGCCAGCCGGTGAGGAACCGCCACTCCTCGTCGACGTGCTCCCAGTGCAGACACACCGGTGTCACGGTCGCACCGTGCACATAGCGGAAATGTGAGCTGTCCGGACCGTTCTCGGCGACGATCTGCGGGTGCACGGGGATCGCGTCGGCGCGGCTGGAGAACTCCGGATACGGCCGGTAGTAGGCGTTCTCATCGGTCTCGAACTGGGGGAACTTGTGGAAGAGGTCGGGCAGTTCCCACTGCGGCTCCCTGCCCTGCGGCTGATACCACATGAACACGCAGCCGTACTGCTCCTGAACCGGGTACGACCGCAACCGCAGCGCGCGGTTGGGCCGGTCGGGCTGATAGGGGATGTAGCGGTTGGTGCCGTCCGGGCCCCAGCGCCAGCCGTGAAACGGGCATTCGACGCATTCGCCCACGACCTTGCCGCCATGGCCGATGTGCGCACCCAGATGCCGGCAGTGCGCTTCGAGAACGTGCAAGGCTCCCGACTCGTCGCGGTAGGCGACCAGATCCTCACCGAAAAAGCGCAGCGGACGCACCGACCGGTCCCCGAACTCCGCCGACCAACCGATCATGAACCATCCGGTGACCTTCCACGTGAACGGAACCTTCACGATGCCTCCCTGCTGCTTTGACGCAGAATCCCGCCGATCCGCCGCACAGCCGCTATGGGCGACGATACTGTAAGAGTCACAGTAGCCTGGCCGAAGCCACCCGATCCAGGTCGGAGGAACAATGACGATCGACGGTGACATCGCACGCTTCGACGTGATCGTTGTCGGCGCCGGGTTTTCCGGTCTCTATGCGCTGCATCATCTGCGCGAACTCGGTCTGCGGGTCCGCGTGCTGGAGAAGGCACACACGGTCGGCGGCACCTGGCTGGTCAACCGCTACCCCGGGGCCCGGTGTGACATCGAGAGCATCGAGTACTCCTACTCGTTTTCCGAAGAGATCCAGCAGGAGTGGGTGTGGACGGAGACCATGTCCGCCCAGCCTGAGATCGAGGCCTATCTCAACTTCGTGGCCGACCGGCTCGACCTGCGTCGGGACATCGACTTCGAGACCACCGTCGTGGCCATGTCCTACAGCGACGAGGCGGCCGAGTGGACCGTGCGCACCGAGGACGGTGCCACGGTGGCCGCGCCGTTCGTCGTCGCGGCGACGGGGATCCTCTCGGTGCCGCTGGAACCCTCGATCCCCGGGATGGACCGTTTCACGGGCACTTCGCTGCACACCGGCAGGTGGCCTGATGGTGTGGTCGACCTGTCCGGAAAACGGGTCGGAGTGGTCGGCACCGGGTCGACCGGCGTCCAGCTCATCCCGGTGGTGGCCCGGGAAGCCGAGCACCTCACCGTGTTTCAGCGCTCGCCCGCGTACACGCTGCCCTGGCGTGTCCGCACGTTCGAGCCGGGCGAGCTCGACGAGCTCAAGGCGAGCTATCCGCAGATCCGCGCAGCGCAGCGCGAACACCCGGTCGGGGCGGCGCGGCTGAGCGCGTTCTCGGTGCTGCTCGAGATGCTGGCCAAGCCGCCGCTGAAGACGGCGTCGGCCGAGGAGCGGACGAAAGCGGTCGAGACCGACGGCATCATGGGAGCGCTGAACTGGGGTGATCTGTTCTTCGACATCGAGGCCAACCAGATGGCCGCCGAGTTGTACGGTCAAGCCGTCGCGCGCATCGTCGACGACCCCGCGACAGCGCGGGCGCTGACGCCGAGCCACCCCTTCGCCTGCAAACGGCCGATCATCGACCAGGGCTACTACGAGACCTTCAACCGGGACAACGTCACCCTGGTCGACCTGCGGGCCGACCCGATCGAGTCGGTGTGCCCGAACGGAATCCAGACCGCGGCGGGCCTGCACGAACTCGATGTGATCATCTATGCCACGGGATTCGACGCGATGACCGGTGCGCTGAACAGCATCGATGTCCGGGGTCGGGGCGGCGCGTCCCTGCGTGAATTCTGGACCGAGGAGGGGCCGTTGAGCTACCTGGGTCTGGCGGTGGCCGGCTTCCCGAATCTGTTCACCATCCAGGGTCCCGGAAGTCCCTCGGCAGCAGCCAATTTCGTAGCGGCCATGGAGCAGAACGTGGAGTGGATCGGTGCCTGCGTGTCGTATCTGCGCGAACACGGCTTCCGCACGATCGAGGCGCTGCCCGAGGCGCAACAGGAGTGGGTCGATCAGGCCACCGCACTCGTCGCGGCCACCGTCTTGGTACACCCGAGCTGCAGCTCGTGGTACAACGGCGGCAACGTTCCCGGCAAGAAGCGCATGTACATGGGCTATACGGCCGGAATCCCGGAGTACCGGCGTCGGTGCGACGAGATCGCCGATGCGGGCTACGCGGGATTCAAGCTCGCGTGAGGCCGCGGAGTGCACTCGGCTTCCGAGGCGTGGCTGCGCGATATCAGTGCGGCGGTGACCCGTAATCGCGGATGAACCGGTCACGCACATAACGCAGTTCGCGATCCAGGTCGTAGCTCTGGCCGCCCACGGTCCACAGGTAGGCCGAACCGAAGATCGCGGCGCTGAGATCGGCTGTTGCCCTGTCGATGTCGGTGTCGGCACGCACCGAGCCGTCTCGGACCCCACGGCGCAGGCCCGCCTCCACCTTGTCGATGCCGCGCTTCAGCCATGCCTGCACCCGGGGCCGCAACGGGGAGGTGCTCTTGACCGCCTCGAACGTGGCCACGAACATCGCCCGCAGGAACTCGCCGTCCTCGGCGAACAGATGACGCACCCGGTCGAAATGGCCAACCGCCTCGGCGAGCCCTGTCGCGGTCGGGTCGGGTTCCGGGCTGAGGTCCCGGACGTACTCGTGGAGAAAAAACGCGTCCAGAATGGCGTCTTTGCTGCCGTACCGGGCGTGCACCATCGCTCTGCTGTACCCGGCGCGCCGCCCGATCTCGGCGGCAGTGGTTGCCTCCCAACCCTTTTCGACGATCAGTGCAGCAGCCGCCTCGACCAGGCGGCGACTGGACATCTCGACGCGCTCGGGCTGGGAGAGGCCTCGGGCGGGGGAAGGCATCCTTGCATATTAGACGCTCGACAACTAACTTAGTTGCGCAGCAGCAAATAATTCGGGAGGTCGGCGGTGACTTCGAGCGGGGTGGCCGAAGGGACACCCGACACTGTGCCGCGCGGGATCGATGACCTGACGCCGGAGTGGCTCACCGAGGTTCTTCGCGCTGATCCCGGTCTCGACGCACCCGCGGTCGAATCTGTGCGGGCCGAGCGCATCGCCCAGGAATCGGGGTTCTCGTCGCTGCTCTATCGCTTGCACCTGACCGGTCGCGGCGTGCCCGCCTCCGTCATCGCCAAACTGCCCGCAGACTCCGCGGCACGCGGGGCGATGGAACTACTCGGCGGGTACCGCAGAGAACTGGCGTTCTATCGCGATGTCGCGGGGCATGCCCCGGTGGGCACGGCGCATGTCTACACCGCGCGGCAAGCCGACGACAGCAGCGACTTCGTTCTGCTGCTCGAAGATCTGCGGGACTGGGACAACGCCGACCACCTGGCCGGACTGAGCATCGAGCAAGCCGATCTGGTCATCGCCAATCTGGCCGCACTGCAGGCCTGGTCCATCGAGCCGGCCAACGGGACGGTGCTGGAGCAGTTTCCGAGTGTCTCGACTCATGCGGTCCGGGAGCTGCTCATCCCGGCTTTCGGTCCGGGCTGGCAGGTCTATCGGGACAAGTCCGGGGCAACGGTTCCGCGGCCGGTGGCGCGGTTCGCCCAACGGTTCGACGAACTCGCACCGCAGGCGCTGGCGGCGTTGACCGAGCACTCCGTGTTGCTGCACGGCGACATCCGCGCCGACAACATGTTCTTCGACGGCGCACGTCTGAAGGTGGTGGATTTCCAGTTCGCGTCCGTGGGTTGCGGCGCCGCCGACATCGCCTACCTCGTCAGCCAGGGGCTACCCACCGTGGTGCGCCGTGGACACGACGAGTCGCTGGTGCGGGGTTACCTCGACCGTCTGAACCTCGACTCCTACGCATTCGACGCTGCCTGGCGCCACTACCGATTCGCTGCGGCGTACCTGATGGTGTTGCCGGTCGTCACGCTGGTGGGCTGGCAGGACCTGCCGGAGCGGTCCCGGTCGCTGTGTCTGGAGCTGATCGCTCGCGCGATCGCGACGATCGACGACATCGATGCGCTCGAGGTGTTCGAATGACGCGGTCGGCGCGCGAGGTCGTCGAGCAGTACAACCTCGTGGTCTGGAACCGGCGAGATTTCGGCCTCGCCGACGAACTTCTCGGCGACACGGTGATCCGCCACGACGTGGGAGAGTCGACGACGCTGACCCATGAGCAGGCCGTCGCCCGTGTGGTCGGGCACTGGGAGATGTTCGAGAGCATCCGCTTCGATCTCAACCTCGTCGTCGCCGGCGACGATGGCGAGCATGTCGCGGTGGTCTATCAGTCACCGATGACACTCAAGGACGGCACCGAGACGACCATCGGCAGCATGGAGATCTTCCGTGTGGTCGACGGCAGGATCACCGAAGTCTGGAATTGCGGCTACAAGCAGGGAGTGTGGGCATGAGCGGAGTGAATCGCCGATGACAGCGCGGGTCTTGGACGAACTCGGGTACTACCTGCTGGCCGGCGCCGGCGGAGAGGGCCCGGCCACGCTGATGGACGAGGCCCGCCGGGGTGAACAACTCGGCTTCGGCACCGCGTTCATCTCCGAGCGGTGGAACGTCAAGGAGGCGTCGTCGCTGACCGGCGCTGCGCTCGCGGTGACCGACCGGATGCGAATCGCCACGGCGGCAACCAACCACAACACCCGTCACCCGCTGATCACGGGTTCGTGGGCCACCACCATGCACCGGCTCTCCGGTGGCCGGTTCACGCTCGGGCTGGGACGCGGGATCGCCGCGATGTACCACGCATTCGGTGTCCCGGCGGTCACCACCGCCCAGATGGAGGACTTCGCTCAGGTCATGCGCAAGCTCTGGCACGGCGAGATGATCTTCAACCACGACGGGCCGATCGGCAAGTACCAGATCCTGTTCCTCGACCCCGATTTCGACGAGGACATCAGGCTGGCGTTGGTCGCGTTCGGCCCCAAGACCCTGGCGCTGGGCGGGCGGGAGTTCGACGACGTCATCCTGCACACCTACTTCACCCCCGAGACCCTGCAGCGCGCGGTGAAAACCGTCAAGGACGCCGCGGACCAGGCCGGTCGGGACCCGGCCAGCGTGCGGGTGTGGTCCTGCTTCGCCACGGTGGGCGATCATCTGCCCGAGGAGTTGAGGTTGAAGAAGACCGTCGCCCGGCTGGCCACCTATCTGCAGGGTTACGGGGACCTGCTGGTCAGCACCAACGGCTGGGATCCGGCGGTGCTGCAACGATTCCGTGACGACGCGGTGGTGCAGTCGATTCCCGGCGGTATCGACCACAAGGCCAGCGCCGAGCAGATCGAGCACATCGCCACGCTGATCCCCGAGGAGTGGCTGGAACCGTCGGCGACCGGGTCGCCTCAGCAGTGTGTGGACCGCGTCCGCAAGGAGTTCGACTACGGCGCCGACGCGGTGATCATGCACGGCGCCACACCCGACGAACTCGAACCCATCGTCACGGCCTACCGCGCGTCCGAGTGAACCCGGCGTGGTTGTCGATGCTCGTCGAAGGCGACAACCACGCCGAAATCGCGGTGATCAGGGGGCGGCCGTGTGCCGGCGGCGGAGTGACCCCAGTACCAGCCGGTCGCTGGCCAGCTCGTAGGACTGTTGTTGCGAGAGCGACTCGACGGAGTTGAGCATGGCTTTGATCTCGGTATGGACCCGAGGTTGTCCGGCCGACAACATCGCGATCGTCCGCTCGACCGCAGTGTCGAGTGCATCTGAATCGTCGACGACGTCGTTGAGCAGTCCGATTCGAACAGCTTCTGCTCCGCCGACCTGAGCCCCACTGGCAGTCAGCCAGAAGGCCGCGCGTCTGCCGACCATCCGCGGTAGCCACGCCAACACCAGCGCCGGCGCCAGATCGATGCGGACCTCGGGAAAGCCGAGCTGTGCTGCCCGGGTGGCCAGTGCCACGTCGCACAACGCGGCGAGCCCGACACCGAATCCGGCCGCGTCCCCGTGCACTCTCGCCACGGTGACCAGACGAGTCGCCGTCAGCGCTTCGTTGACAGCGACAAGTCGGCGAACTTCTGCGGGCAGGTCTTCGGGAGTGGCGGCGGTGCGCTCCCTACCCATGCAGAATTGGTGTCCGGCGCCTGTGATGAGCATGATGTGCGCGGAATCCGGGGGAGCGGAGAGCACCTCGACCAGTGCGTCGCACATGTCCATGGTCATCAGGTTTCCCTCGGGACTGTCCAGCCGGACGGTCAGTACCGGGCCGTCCTGCTCGAACGAGAGGCCCTGTACTGCGGGAAGCGAGTTATCGCTCAACAGATGCGCGGTCATGTCAGTTCAGCCTTTCCAGTGCGATGCCGCCGTACCAGTCCACGTCGTCGGGCGCGGTGCGCACCGTGACGGCTCGGACATGGGTGAAGTCGTTGAATGATTCCCAGCCGCCTTCCCGGCCGTGTCCGCTGTCTCGAACCCCACCCCACGGGGAACACGGGTCGAGTCGGTGATGATCGTTGACCCAGACGATGCCCTGCTCGAGCTTGGAGGCGACTCGATGTGCACGGGCGACGTCTCGCGTCCAGATGGACGAGCCCAGACCGTACGGCGAGTCGTTGGCGATGCCGACCGCGTCCTCCTCGTCACTGAAAGGGATCACCACCAGAACTGGGCCGAAGATCTCTTCCCGCGCGACCCGCATCTGGTTGGTGACGTTGGACAGTACGGTCGGGGCGACGAAGTATCCGTCCAGGCCCGGCACGCTCGGAATGACTCCACCGGTTTCCAGCTTCGCGCCCTCCGAAACCCCGATCTCCACATAGTTGAGGATGCGTTGTCTGGCCCGCTCCGAGATCACCGGGCCCAGTTGGGTTTCGGCGTGGCTCGGGTCGCCGATTCTGATCCGCTCGGCCTGATCGACGAGGGCGGCGACGAAATCGTCATAGACGCTGTTCTGTACCAGGATTCTGGTGCCGGCGATACAGGTCTGGCCAGCTCCGACAAAGCCGCCGAAAGCCGCGCCGCGCGCGGACACCTCGACAGGGACGTCATCGAACACCAGAACCGGTGTCTTGCCGCCGAGTTCGACCGTCGACTTGGCGAACCGCGCGGCGGTGGCTACCGAGATGCTGCGCCCCACCTCGGTGCCGCCGGTGAACACGACCTTGTTCACCAACGGATGTTCGGCCAGCCCGGCGCCGGTGACAGGGCCGAGCCCGGGAACGACGTTGAACACACCCGGGGGGACACCGGCTTCCAGGGCGAGTTCTCCGATGAGCAGCGCGGTCAGCGGTGTCTGCTCCGAGGGCTTGAGGACGACGCTGTTGCCGGTGGCGAGAGCGGGCGCGACGCTCTTGGACGCGATCATCAGCGGATGGTTGAACGACGACAACGTCGCGACCACCCCGATCGGGAATCGGGACGTATACGAGTGGTACTGACCCGACATGGGTACCACCGCATCCCGGCTTGCCAACAACAGCGCGGCGTTGTAGCGATACCACTCGGGGAGCCGGGTTATCTGAGCCTTGGTCTCGGTGATCGGCCGCCCGTTGTTGACGGTTTCCAGTCGGTAGAGCTTGTCCATGTCACGTTCGAGCAGATCCCCGAAGCGGTTGAGAATCCGGGCACGCTCGTGGACCGGTAGCCGCGACCACACGCCGGAGTCGAAGGCCGTGCGCGCCGAGACCACGGCGTCGTCCGTGTCCTCCCGGCTGGCGCTGTGGCACCGCGCGAAAACAGCTGTCGTCGCAGGGTTGATCAGTTCGAGGATGTCGCCGCCACCGGGTCGCAGCTCGCCGTCGATCAGAAGACCGTGGATGTGCTCGCCGTTTCGCGAGGTGGCAGACGCGGCAGAAGCCACCGAAGAGTCAGTCATGGGGTTCCTTGTCAGTCAGGTCGTCAGGCGCTGGTGGCGACGCTGGGTTGGCGGGAGCTGGCTTCGAGTTCCTCGAACCGGCGCAGAATCGACGACTCCAGCACGGCGACCTCGGTGTTGGAGGCTTTGCGCGGGCGAGCGAGGTCGACGGGGATGTCCTCATGGATAGTGCCGCCGGGCGCCAGCATGAGGATCCGGTCGGACAGTTCCGCGGCTTCGCTCACGTCATGGGTGACGAAGACCACCGTCTTCCGGGTCTGCGCCCACAGCTCCTGGAGGTGTTCGCGCAGACCGCGCGCTGTGATCGCGTCGAGGTGGCTGAACGGTTCGTCCATGAGCAACACGTCGGGCTCGATGGACAGGGCCCGGGCGATCCCGACGCGCTGCTGCTGTCCGCCGGAGAGCTGTCCGGGCCACTTGCGTTCGGCGTGGCCCAACCCGACGCGCGTGAGCGCCTGATGGACGCGTTCCTTGGCGGCTTCGTCGCGCACCTTCTGGACGTACATCAGGTTGTCGAAGATCGACCGCCAGGGCAGCAGTCGTGGCTCCTGGAAGACATAGGCGAGTTTGGCCTGCTGGCCTGCGGCACCCACGCTCACCGTTCCGGACGTGGCCGACTCGATGCCGGCGATGATGTTGAGCAGAGTGGTCTTTCCGCAGCCGGACGGGCCGACCAGAGAAACGAACGAACGGTCCGCGATCTCGAAGTTGATTCGATTGATGACAGTCTGCGGACCTGTCGGAGTGTTGAACGCTTTGAGCAGGTCGGTGACAGTGACGTTGGCCATGCCGGTCTCCTTGATGTCGGATTGCTAGGCGGCAGCTGCCGCGGATGGTTTGCCGGGCGTGGATTCACCGTCGCGCCACCGGAACGCTCGCCGGGAAAGTCGCTCGAGCACAACACGATCGGTCAACACCATGAAGACGATGAAGAATGCGATCCAGGCCACGAACCCCGGGAGTTGATTGGCGTCGTACCAGTACCGGGCGCGGTGACCGACGCCGTCAGCAGAGCCGAACCACTCGGACAACAGCAATCCGTTCCAGCCCGACATCACACCGAACCGGATGCCGGCTACCACGTATCCGGTCACTGCGGGAAGGACCGCGTGTCGTAGTCGGCGTATCCGCGGCACGTCGTAGGACTGTGACATGTCCAGCAGATCGGGTGGTACTGACCTGGCGCCGGCTGCGACATTGACTACGACGAAGGGAACAGCCGACAGGATCACCGTGACGATCGGGGCTGTGTCGGCGAACCCGAACCACATGGTGCACAGCAGTGCCCAGATCACCGCCGGTATCGCCAGCCCAACCAGATTGACGTCGCCGAACAGGTTGTCGAAGATGCGTGAGGAACCGATCGCGATGCCGAGGGCCACGCCCACGATGATCGACAGTGCCATTCCGATCGCGAAGCGCTGCATGCTGATCGCGAAGTTGTAGAAGAACTCGCCGCGTTCGATCTCGCTGATCGCCGCATTGACCACCGGGATGGGCCCGGGGATGCGCTCCCCGAATGTCCCGGCGAACTGCCACGCCACGAGAAATACCAGCGCTGCTGCCAGACTGGCCCCGAACGGACCGGTCAGCCAGTTCTGCCGCGGGGTCACTCGGCCGTCGGCCGACTGCCCGGGGCTGATCGCAGGTGCGCTCATCTCACCGTCCACCTCTCCACGCGAAGAACCGTCGTTCCAGGCCGGCCAGGAAGACTCGTTCGATCAACAGGATGAAGATCACGAAGAAGCCGGTCCAGGCCAGCACACCGGCTACGGAAAACTCCTGATAGGACTGACGAATCATGAACCCGATACCACTGCGACCACCGAACACCTCGGTCAGCGCTTCCACTTTCCAGGCCATCGCGAACCCGTATCGCAGTGCGGCGAACAGGAACGGCATGACAGACGGCAGGAACACCGACTTGACGATCTCCGCCCGTCCGATGCCGTACACCGCGCTCATGTCGATCAGCTTGGCGTCCACTTCTTCGACACCCTGGGCGACGTTGAGCGCGACATAGGGAAGAGCGACGAACGCCACCACCACGACCGGGCCGATGGCGCCGATGCCGAACAAGATGAGGGCGAATACCGCGAATGCCAAGCCAGGTACGTTGCCCAGGACCAGGAGAGGCTGCTGCCAGAAGTACTTCTGGTAGCGCACGCGGCCCATCAGCAAGCCGAGCGGAACCCCGAACGCGGTGCCGATCGCGAACCCGAGGGCGATCTTGACGATGCTGGAACCGAACTGGACGAACGCGGTGCCGTCAGCGGCCAGATGCCACATCTCGGCGGCGACTGTCCACGGCGCCGGGAGCACGTACTCGGTGAAGACCACCAGCGAGCACATCGACCAGATTGCCAACAGCGTGGCGTAGCCGGCCAATTGGAGCCCGAAGCGGCGGGCCATCGCCGCCCCCGGCCGGGCGGCGGGGGCGGCGTCCTCATCGGGGGCCGCGCCCGCCCCGCTCGCGGGCTTGCTCTGGGTGACTGTCACGAAGCGCCGCCTTGTTCAGACGGCCGGAACTTCGGCAGTGCCTGGTCCTGCTCCATGAACCCGGTCTCCTTGAGCAACGGGAACACCTGGGACTCGTTGTCGGCCCACGCCTGGTCGAATCGCACGTCGCGGACGAACCAGTCGTGGTCACCGACGTACTCCTGGACGAACGTGATGTCTTCCGGCGCCTCGACCGCGAAGTGCTGAGGATAGGTTTCGATGATCGCGGACTGGTTGGCCTCCCACTCCTCCAGGCCGCGCTGCCAGACGTCGAGGAAGAATTCCACCTTCTCCGGATTCTCTTCTGCCCAGTCGGCACCGGCGAGGAACACGTTGATCATCGGGCCCTCATGGCCCTGCACCACGAGCTCCGAGTACATGTCGGATGAGGCTTTGCCGTCGTAGAGCACCTTCAGCTCGCCGCTGCGCAGCCCCGGGGTAGCGAACTCGGGCAGGCAAACGCATGCGGCTACCTCGCCCTTTTCCACGAGCTCGGCTTGCTGCTGCGGGTCCGAGACGATGATGTTGTAGTCGCCGCCCCCGGAACGGAAGTCGACGTCGTGGAGCTTCTTGGCGTAGGCACCCCAGACCAGCGTGGCCGATACGGCGGTGAAGGCCGAGATGTCCTCACCCTTCAGGTCGGCCAGCGTGGTGGCCGGATTGTCGGCGCGCGCGATGATGACGCTGCGGTCCATGTTGTACTTGCCGATGACCACGGTGTCGCGCCCGGTCTCCTGTTCGATGACGGGCACCTCGTAAGAGGCTGACGACACGATGTCGGCGTGGCCGCCCGCGAATACGCCGAACTCGTCCCATGTCGAGGACGCGTCGATGGTGAAGCCGGACTGTTCCTCCATCTCCGCCAGGATTCCCTGGTCGGTGATGTAGTCCCAGACGGGATCCGGCGCGAACGTGAAGCGGATGACGCCCCCTTCGCCGCCGCTGGCTTCCGATCCCGGCCGGGAAACGCACCCGGACATGGTGATTGCGGTGGTCGCGGCGAGCAGAGCAGCTGCGAGCCGTTGTCCCAATCCGTTCACGATTGAGTTCCCTTCACTTGGGCGCCCCTCGGCTTCTTCGCCGTGGGTGCGGGTTCTTGGTTGCCGCGGTCGTGGTAGTTCACGACGTCGTCGCCCCCGGCTGCACCGGGATGCTCGAGCAGATAGGAGAGGATGTAGTCATGCGAGGTCGCCAGATGTTCACGGGTGAGCCTCGCCGCGAGCGCCGCGTCTCCGCCTTCCACCGCGCGCAGGATTCCCACGTGCTCGGCGTGCAGGTGTTCGGTGTGCCCGATGACCTCCAGGTGCATGTAGAGGTACCGGTCGGTGAGCCGCCGCAATTGTTCGACTAGTTCGATCATGCGGGGCCGACTCGCCCGTTTGTAGACGCACGCGTGAAACTCGGCGTTGGCCGCCAACCAGATCGGCGCTTCGTTGCTCGACTCCATCAGCTCCATGTGCTTGCGCATCGACAGGATGTCGGCGCGCCCGACGCTGGGCACCGCAATCTGGGTCGCGAGCGGTTCGACCGCTTCGCGCAGTTCGTAGAGCTCCTGCAGTTCGGGGACCGACATGCCTGTGACGATCGCGGTCGCCTTCGATGTCGGGTGCAGCAGTCCCTCGCCGGCGAGCAGCTGGATCGCGTCCCGCACTGGTATGCGGCTCACTCCGAAGCGCTCCGCGATGCTCAGTTGCGACAGGCGCGAACCGGGCGCCACCTCTCCGTGCAGGATCTCGTTCCGCAACTGGCTCGCAATCCGACTCGCGGCGCTTTCGTATGCCATTTGGCCTCCATGTCTACTAACTGACTAAAATGTATACATCGAAGCCGTGTGCTGTCAATCACGTCGACTCCGCTCAGGAGATGCGCGTCACAGCGCGCAAGGTCGCCAACCGTGATTGCGCGGCGCGGATCACGCCCTGCTCGGGCGGAAAGGTCCGATCAGGGGGTGATCGTGGTGCGCGCGACCGGTTCAGCAGCCGCCTGACGGCGGTGGAGACCGCGAGACAGGCCGTCGAGAAGAGCGTCGCGGGTCTCCTCGGGGTGGATCAGATCATCGAAGCCGAGGTGCCCGGCCGAGCGGAACGACGCGTCCACTTCCGCCTGGCGCAGTCGCGTCTCCACGTCTTCGGCCGCGTGCGACGCGCGGCTCAGCGCGGCGGCGCTCATCGCACCCATCGTGGCGCCCGGGTAGGCGTAGGTCGCGCTCTGATTGTCGAAGCCCAGCAGCGACATCACCATCGACCCGAATCCGTAGGCCTTGCGCAACGTCACGTGCAGCTTGATCGTCGTCGCAGTGGTCTGGGCGGCGAACATGCGTGCCCCACTGCGCAGTACACCGCTTTTCTCGCTGCGGCTGCCCGGCAGCATCCCCGGATTGTCGGCGAGGAAGACGATCGGGAGATGGAACGAGTCGGCCACGGTGATGAAATGCGCTGCCTTATCCGCCGCGTCGGCGTCGATCGAGCCGGCCAGCACGCGCGGCTGGTTGGCCACCACGGCGACGGGATGCCCGCCCAGATGCGCCAGCGCGCAGATGATCGCCGGCCCGAACTTGGGTTGGACCTCGAACCAATCCGGATGGTCGAACACCGCGTCGAGCACCGCACGCATGTCGTAGACCCGGCGGTTGCCCCGCGGCACGATCTCGAGCAGTTCGGGCGTGGGTCGTGGTCCGGTCGTCTCGTCGGCGCCACGCGACGCCGGGTACGACCAGGCGCTCGACGGAAAATAGGACAGGTAGCGGCGAATGTCGTCGAGCACCGCGGCATCGTCACTGCCCAGGTTGTGGATGACGCCACTGCTCAGCGCCACGTCTGGTCCGCCGAGATCCTCCTTCGAGATGTCCTCGCCGGTGGACTCTTTGACCACCGGCGGGCCGGCGGTGAAGATGGCGCCCTGGCTGGTCATGATCGTCCAGTCGCACACCGGCGCAACCAGGGCGCCGTGTCCGGCGGACGGTCCGAACAGCCCGCTGACGGTGGGCACCTGCCCCGAGCACCGGGCCTGCGCCAGCAGATCTGTCGGGGTGCGTCCGTAGTGCTCGCCGCTGGGACGAAAACCCGCGCCCTCCAACAGCATCACCAACGGGATGCGATCCGACAGCGCCAGTTCGGCCAGCCGGTAACGCTTGGCGTTTCCGCCGGGGCCGATACTGCCCGCCAGGGTGGTGAAGTCCTCCGCGCCCACCATCACGGGTCGGCCGTCGATCAACCCGGCCCCGGCGACGATTCCGTCGGCGGCGATGTCGCCGCCGACCAGGCCGCCGAACTCGCGGAACGAACCCTTGTCCAGGAGGTGGCCGATGCGGCCGCGGGCATCCAACTTGCCCTTGCCGTGATGCTTGGCCAGGCGCTCGTCACCACCCATCGCACGGGAGTGAGCCCGGCGACGGGCGAGCTCGCCGAGAGTTTCCTGCCAGTCCCCGGTCCCGGCCATCGGTATCTCCTGTCTTCGGTGGCGACGCGGCCTGCAGCGTTGACCATACTGAATTGCTTACTGTAGCGTCGCTCAGCATGGGTGCTGGAGGCGGCCTGAAGGTGGATGCGGCCGTCGTCAGTCCGCTCGCCACCGCCGCAGACGCGGCGGTCCGCCTGCAGGGTCTGGGTTACGACGGCTGCTGGACAGCCGAGATCAACCACGACCCGTTCCTGCCGCTGGCGCTGGCTGCTGAACACACCACCAGCATCGACCTGGGCACCAGCATCGCGGTCGCGTTCGCGCGGAATCCGATGTCACTGGCCCAGATCGGCTGGGATCTCCAGGACTACTCCCAAGGCCGGCTCATCCTGGGCCTCGGCTCCCAGATCAAGCCGCACATCGAGAAGCGCTTCGGTATGCCGTGGGGCAAGCCCGTGGCCCGGATGCGGGAGTTCGTGCTTGCGATGCGCGAGATCTGGTCGTGCTGGCGCAACGACACCCCACTGGATTTCCGCGGCGACTTCTACACCCATACGTTGATGACGCCGATGTTCGTCCCGCCCGCGCACAGCTTCGGGGACCCCAAGGTCTTCGTCGCCGCGGTCGGGGATCGGATGACCGAGATGGTCGGCGAGGTCGCCGACGGGCTGCTCGCCCACGCGTTCACGACGCAGCGTTACCTCCGGGAGGTGACCGTGCCGACGCTGTCACGGGGCCTGCAGCGCGCAGGGCGGGCCCGCGCCGACGTCCAACTCGCGTGCCCGGTGTTCGTCGTGACCGGCCGCGACGACAATGAAGTCGCCACAGCTGCGACAGGCACCCGCAAGCAGATCGCGTTCTATGCGTCCACCCCGGCCTACCGCAGCGTGCTGGAACTCCACGGCTGGGGGGAGCTGCAGACCGACCTGCACCGCCTGTCGCGTGCGGGGCGCTGGGATGAGATGGGCGCCTTGATCGACGACACGATCCTCGACGAGTTCGCGGTGGTCGCGCCGGTGCAGGACGTGGTGACGAAGATCAGGTCGCGCTGCGCCGGCCTGATCGACCGTGTGCTGGTGGGCTTTCCGTCGTCGATCGACGAGTCCACCATCGCCGAGTTGGTGACCGATCTGCGCAGTGGGACGAAGGAGACGAGATGAGCGTTCGGATCGCCGACGAAGCGGCCAGGGTGTTCGCCGACCCGAGTGTCTACGCCGACGAAGCGCGCCTGCATGCGGCGATGACACATCTGCGGGCCCACGCCCCGGTGTCGTGGGTGGATGTCGAGGGCTACCGCCCCTTCTGGGCGATCACCAAACACGCCGACATCATGGCGATCGAACGCGACAACGCGGTGTTCACTAACTCGCCCCGTCCGGTGCTCACCACTGCCGAAGGTGACGCCCAGCAGGCCGCGATGGGTGTCAGCACGTTGATCCACATGGACGATCCGCAGCACCGCAAGATCCGATCGATCGGTGCGGACTGGTTCCGCCCGAAAGCGATGCGCGCGTTGAAGGTCCGCGTCGACGAGCTGGCCAGAGACTTCGTCGACCAGATGTTCCGCCGCGGCGGGGAGTGTGACTTCGTCCAGGAGGTCGCCGTGAACTTCCCGCTCTACGTCATCATGTCGCTACTCGGCATCCCCGAGTCCGACTTTGCCCGCATGCTCACCTACACCCAGGAGCTGTTCGGCAGCGATGACACCGAGCTGCAGCGCGGCGCGACCATGGAGGAGCGCGGGCTCGCGTTGTTCGACATGTTCACCTATTTCAACGAGATCACCGCTGCACGGCGGGCTCAACCGACCGAGGACCTCGCCTCCGCGATCGCCAACGCCCGCGTCGACGGGGAGCCGCTGTCTGACATCGACACGGTGTCGTATTACCTGATCGTCGCCACCGCCGGGCACGACACCACCAGCGCCACCATCTCGGGTGGCCTGCACGCCCTGATCGAACATCCCGACCAGTTGCACCGGCTCCAGCGCGAGCCCGCGCTGTTGCCGCTCGCCGTCGAGGAGATGATCCGTTGGGTCACGCCGGTCAAGGAGTTCATGCGGACCGCCCAACGGGACACCGTCGTCCGCGGCGTGCCGATCGCGGCGGGGGAGTCGGTGCTGCTGTCCTACCCGTCGGGCAACCGTGACGAGGACGTCTTCACCGATCCGTTCACCTTCGACGTCGGTCGCGACCCCAACAAGCACGTCGCGTTCGGCTACGGGGTGCACTTCTGTCTGGGAGCGGCGTTGGCCCGCATGGAGATCAACAGCTTCTACGCCGAATTGCTGCCACGGCTCACCTCGGTGGAACTGGCCGGGACGGCCGAGCACACGGCCACCATCTTCGTGGGCGGGCTCAAGCACCTACCCATCCGCTACGCGCTGACTGGCTGATCGCCCGAGTTGCCGCGGGCGGCCGCGTGCAACGCCTCACCGCGCGAGCCCTTCTCATGGTGCGACAGGGCCTGGATGGACACGTCGTGTCCTTCGGCGGCCTTGCGCAGAGCGCCGACGGTGGCCTGGTCTCTGGCGATGTGGCTGAACGGGTCCCAGTGATACCACCGCATCGCGTTCTCGAACGTCATCTTGTTGATCTCGTCGTCGGGCACGGCGTTGGCCTTCAGGACCTCGTCGAGTTGTTCGGGGGCTTCGGGCCACATCGAGTCGCTGTGCGGATAGTCGGCCTCCCAGCAGATGTTGTCGATGCCGATCTGGTTCCGCAGCGCCACCCCGACCGGGTCGGAGATGAAGCAGGTCAGGAAGTGCTCCCGGAACACCTCGCTGGGCAGCTTGCCGCCGAAGTCCTGACCCGTCCACGTGGAGTGCATCTCGTAGGTGCGATCGGCTCGCTCCAGGAAGTACGGGATCCACCCGGTGCCGCCCTCACTCAGCGCGATCTTCAGATCCGGATACTTCTTGATCGGCGCGGACCACAACAGGTCGGCGGCGGCCTGGACGATGTTCATCGGCTGCAGCGTGATCATCACGTCCATCGGCGCATCCGGGGCGGTGATAGCCAACTTTCCCGACGAGCCGATGTGCACGTTCATCACGGTGTCGGTGTCCACCAACGCCTTCCACACCGGGTCCCAGTATCCGTCGTGGAAGCTCGGATAGCCCATGGCTGCGGGATTCTCGGAAAACGTCAGCGCATGCACCCCCCGTTCGGCGTTGCGCCGGATCTCGGCGGCGCAGGCCTCGGCGTCCCAGATCACCGGCAGGGTCATCGGGATGAATCGGGCAGGGTACGCCCCGCACCACTCCTCGACGTGCCAGTCGTTGTAGGCCTGCAGCAGCGCCAGGCTGAACTCCGGGTCCTCGGTGGCGAACAGCCGTCCCGCGAAACCGGGGAACGACGGGAAGCACACGGACCCGAGGATGCCTCCGGCGTTCATGTCCTTGACCCGCTCGTCGACCTTCCAGCAACCCGGCCGGATCTCGTCGAGACCCTGCGGTTCCAGGCCGTATTCCTCCTTGGGCCGGCCCGCCACGGCGTTGAGCGCCACGTTGGGGATCACCACGTCGCGGAACTGCCAGGTGTCGGAGCCGTCCTCGTTGTGCACCAGCCGTGGTGCCTCGTCCAGGTACTTCTTGGGCAGGTGGTTCTTGAACATGTCCGGCGGCTCCACCACGTGGTCGTCCACGCTGATCAGGATCATGTCGTCTTTGTTCATGGCCGCCGTCCTGTATTCGCTTACCGTATGGACGACAGTTTAGCGCGCCAGATCTATCCGGTCGGCCGAGTCCAGTGACGCGTCCCGGGTCTCGCGCATCACCAGAATTGCGACGAAGGTCAGCGACGCCGCGATGAACAGGTACAGCCCCACCCATGCGACACCGAAACTGGTAGCCAGCCAGGTGGCGATGAACGGAGCCACCGCGGCACCGAGAATGCTCGAGACGTTGTACGAGATCCCCGACCCGGTGTAGCGGACGTTCGTCGGGAATAGTTCCGGCAGCACCGCGCTCATCGGACCGAAGGTCAAGCCCATCAACGTCATTCCGATGATCAGGAACAGCAGCATGGTGCCCGCCGAGGTGTTGCCGGAGCCGAGCATCGGGGCGAACAGCGCGCCGTACACCATGATCCCGGCGGTCACCACCAACAACGTCCGTCGCCGCCCGAACCGATCGGCGAGCAGACCGGCGACCGGCAGGGTGGCCGCGAAGAACAGCACCGCGATCAGCTGCAATTCCAGGAAGTCGACATAGGCGAAGCCGAGCCCCGCACCGTCGGGCGGCAGCTTGGCGGTGCCGAAGCTCAGCGCCCACGTCGTCACGATGTAGAACAAGGTGTACGTCGCAAGCATCACGAACGTGCCGATGATCAGCTGCCGCCAACTGGTGCGGAACACCTCGGCCAGCGGCGTTTTGACCTTCTCGCCGCGAGCGACGGCCCGGCTGAACACCGGGGTCTCCAGGATGCGCAGCCGGACATAGAGTCCGATGGCGACCATCACCGCGCTCAACAGGAACGGCACCCGCCATCCCCAGGTGAGGAACGCGCCGTCCGGGTCGGGGTCGACGTTGCTGTGGCCCAGCATCAGGATCAGTCCCACGAACAGGCTGTTGGCCAGCAGGAAGCCCAGTGGCGCCCCCAGCTGCGGCCACATCGCGGCCCACCCCCGCTTACCGGGGGCCGCGGTCTCGGTGGCCAACAGTGCCGCGCCACTCCACTCACCGCCGAGCGCCAGGCCCTGCGCGAACCGCATCACCGCGAGCAGCGCCGGCGCGACAAGGCCCACCTGGGAGTAGGTCGGCAACAGCCCGATCGCGAACGTCGAGACACCCATCAGCAACAACGAGGCGACCAGCGTGGTCTTGCGCCCCGCCCGGTCGCCGAAATGGCCGAACAGGATGGAGCCCACCGGACGGGCGACGAACGCGAGCCCGAAGGTGGCCAGCGAGGCCAGCAGCGCCGTGGTCGGGTCGCCCTTCGGAAAGAACAGGTGGGGGAACACCGAGACCGCCGCGGTGGCGTAGATGTAGAAGTCGTAGAACTCGATGGTGGTGCCGACCATCGAGGCGAGCACGATCCGGCCGGCGGGGGACCCCGTCGATCGTGTTGCCGTCCGAACCGTGACTGCTCTTCACCGCACCTCCAGGTGGTCGGGCAAAGCCACATCATGCCAGCGCGGCGACGGATCAGTTGGCGCGTTCCCAGATGGCGCGCACCGTGTCGATGGTGTCGGCCTCGGTGGGGGGTTTGTCGTCGCGGTAGCGCAGCACCCGGGCGAACCGCAGGGCCATCCCCCCGGGGTAGCGCGACGACGTCTGGATGCCGTCGAACGCGATCTCGACCACCTGCTCGGGACGCACCGAGACGACGTAGCCGTCGGTGGGGCCGTCGGCCAGGCTCAGGAAGCGCTCGGTCTGCCAGGCCAGAATCTCGTCGGTCATCCCCTTGAAGGTCTTGCCGAGCATGACGAAGCCACCGGTTGCCGGGTCCAGCGCGCCGAGGTGGATGTTGGACAACTTGCCGGTGCGCCGGCCCGAGCCCCATTCGACCGCCAGAACGACGAGATCGAGCGTGTGCACCGGTTTGACCTTCAGCCAGCCCGCGCCCCGGC
>Ga0310345_10001583_pt1 | contig 24977 bp, 23 predicted proteins | sample HC15DNA20500_MG_FD_204667 | JGI IMG/M metagenome (GOLD analysis project Ga0310345, IMG submission 204667) | Marine microbial communities from station ALOHA, North Pacific Subtropical Gyre - HC15-DNA-20-500_MG | ecosystem: Environmental > Aquatic > Marine > Oceanic | place: Pacific Ocean: North... | reverse complement strand
CGATCCGCTTCTCGTACGGCGCGGTCACAGTGATGACCAGGCGAGCGAGCGGGAAGCGCTCTGACTGCCAGATCTCACGCAGGATCGACACGTCGGGCTCCGTCGTTCCCAGGCGCGCGAGCTCGTCGACGTCTTCGACGACGACGACCGTTCGGCGGGTCAGCGCCGACAGCGTATCGCGCAGCAGCATCGCCGGCTCACCATCCACTGTCGTACCGGGATCGAAGAAGAGGGTCGGCAGCGGATCCTCGAGGTCGAGAAGAAGGCGCGCGATCTCTGCCGCAAGGCTGGTCTTGCCGCAGCCGCGTCGACCCACGAGAGCAGGGATCAGTGGCTGGTCGCTGAGGAGGTACGCGGCGACATCCAGGGCTTCGCGTCCTCGAAGAAGACCCGCCAGCGGATCGGTGCGCGTCGGGGGAGCCTGCCCGTCGGACGCCTCGGATTGCTCGGTGTCATCGGCGCGGTGACGGGTCGGGGAGCTTTCCCCAGGCAACAGGTCGGCTACCGCAAGGTCTCCCCGCAGGGCCGCCTGCAACCGCATTGCCAGGGCCGCGGCATCCGGCGATGCCGTGATCATGTTGCGCACCTCGGCTTCATTGCCGATCGTCTGGCCGGCAGCGAGAAGGCGGTGAAGCAGCGCCTCGCCGTCACTGCCGAAGGCATCCCGGAACTCGCCGGTCCAGTTCTGCGCGAACGCGGATGCCGCGTGCGTCACTGTCGCGTGATCAGAGCCCCAGCGCTTGGCTTCGGCCTTCGCGAGACCGACCAGCCCACGGATGGACAGCGAGTCGGTCGCGCGCATCGATCCCTCCCTGCGCCGACGGCTCGGGTCGTTGCCACGACGCTTGATAACAGTTCTAGCGCGGTTCTGGCGTTTCCCACTACTGCCCGCAGGTGAGACTGCCAGACTCACAGTCATGAGAACCAGAGCATTGAGTGCAGTTGTCGCCGGAGTCTTCGCTGTGTCGATCGCCCTGAGCGGTTGCTCGCAAAGCAACGAGCCCGTCATCGCGCCCGTGACGATGGACGCCGGGGACCTCCAGGGAGAGACTGTCGAGCTGATCGTCGACCAGGTGCTGAATATCAACACCGGCGATCTGGCGGTCGAAAGCTACAGCGGCGAGGTAGCCGACCCGGCTGTCGCCGAGTTCGTCGCCGGATACACGGACGGCTCTGCAACCTTCAACCCCGGCGTGAAGGCGCTCAGCGTTGGAACCACCGAGGTCGTGCTGTCCAACAGCGACGGCGGCATTCAGGACGTGACCTTCACCGTCGAGGTCACCGAGAAGAAGTGACGGATGCCCCGCGAGCTGCTCGCGGGGCATAGTCTCGAGCCATGCGTGCAACCGTCATTCATGGTGCCCGAGACGTCCGACTGGAGGCCGTCCCCGATCCGGTGCTGTCGACCGGTGGCGACGCGATAGTTCGCGTCGTCGCGGCGTGCGTGTGCGGTTCAGACCTGTGGTCGTACCGCGGAATCGCGCCCACCGACGAGCCACACCGGATCGGGCACGAGTTCATCGGCGTCGTCGATTCCGTCGGGGATCAGGTTGAGCTGGTGCGGCCGGGCGACTTCGTGATCGCGCCGTTCTACGTGTGCGACAACACCTGCCTGAACTGCCGCAACGGGGTGAGTACGTCCTGTCTGAACGGCGGATGGTGGGGCCAGGATGACCGGCTCGGCGGCTTCGCCGACGGCGGTCAGGGTGAGCGGGTCCGCGTGCCGCTGGCCGACGGCACCCTCGTGGTCGTGCCCGGTCCGATTGCAGATGACGAGATTCCTGGCCTTCTGTCACTGGCCGATGTCATGGGAACCGGGCACCACGCCGCCGTAAGTGCCGGAGTACAACCCGGTGACACGGTGGTCGTTGTCGGTGACGGCGCGGTGGGTCTGTGCGGCGTGATCGCCGCCAAACGGCTCGGCGCTGCCGAGATCATCGCGATGTCTCGCAATCCGCAGCGTCAAGCGCTGGCCTGGGAACTGGGGGCAACCCACATTGTGGCCGAGCGTGGTGACGAGGGCGTCGCTGCGGTGCGACAGCTTACGCAGGGAATCGGCGCCGACCGGGTCCTCGAGTGCGTCGGGACCAAGGAGTCAATGGCTCAAGCCTTGGCATCCGCGCGCCCGGGCGGACGGGTGGGGTTCGTCGGAGTACCAGCCGGCGGCCCGGAGCTGCCTATTCGCGACATGTTCAACCGGAACGTCGGTGTCGTCGGTGGTGTCGCGCCGGTCCGGGGATACATCGAAGAGCTGCTGCCTGACGTGCGGTCGGGGTCGATCACGCCCGGCAAGGTCTTCGATCTCGAGCTTCCGCTGAACGATGTCGCTGAAGCGTACGCGGCGATGGACGAACGTCGTGCGACGAAGGTGCTGTTGCGCCCGTAGCCCGTAGCCCGTAGCCCGTCGCCCCCGCATCTGTAGCGGGGACTTTCGTCGGGCGCCATTTCCGACGTTGTCTGTAACAATGTTCGGATGCAGCTCGAGGCGCAGGATTACGCGGCGATCCTCGACGTCCTCGAGTCGGTAGCCGGCTCACACGACACGCGGGACTATGCCGCGCGCGTGAGTGCCGGGCTCTACCGACTGTTCCCATGCCAAGGGGCCTCGTGCACCGAGATCGACGTCGCCGGGCGTCGGGTGGTCTCCGAGCCAGCGCCGCCGTTCCCGTCAGGCTGGATCGCCCAGTACGGGCCCGCGTTCGAGAAGCTCGCCTGGCAGCATCCGCTGTTCGGCGGATTCATCTCTGGCGAGCGGGTCGGGCCGACCACGTGGGATGTGGATGGAGCTGAGCGTGCCTTCGCGCGCACCGAGCTCTACCGCTCGTTCTACGAACCCAACGGTGTTCGTCGCCAGACGGTGTTGATCTTCCCGACGTCCCATGGCACCTCGATGGTGATCTCGATCGACTGTGCCGCCACCCACCCCTGCGGGCACCGTGAGGCAGCGATGCTCTCGACCATCGCGCCCTTGCTTGAGACCAGCTATCGCCTGGTCAGCAGAGCCGAGGGAAACCTCGTCTGGCCCTTTACGGATGCCGACGGGCCGACGATGAGAGCGGCCGCGGCACCGCCCGCGGCGCCTGCTCCACTGGAGCCACTGAGTGAGAGCCCGCAGAAGCTGACGATCGATGACGCGCAGTTGCGAGCCCATAAGGCGTTGCGATCGGCGGGCTTGACTGCACGGCAGGCCGAGATCGCCCTCCTGGTCGCGAGCGGTGCGGCGACGCCCCAGATCGCAACCACATTGCAGATCTCCACGGGAACCGTGCGCAAACATCTTGAAGCCGTGCATGCGACGCTTGGCGTCTCCAGCCGCGCCGCCGTCGCCGCGACAGTCATGCGCCTCGTCCACCCCGAGGCCGCGGGGATCCTCGGCCAGCCGTTGCTCTCGCGCTGACGTCGACCCCGCGGACACTGCACCGGCGGACCATCGACGGCCTCGGGGGGCCAAGATTCGATGGTTGAGCCGCCGGTGCAGTCCCTGAGCCTCGCGGCGCGGGACCCACGACGATCCCGGATGCTGCGACGCTCCCCTCCGCCTACGACGCTACGAGGACGATCCAGATCCGGCCATACGACATTTCGCGTAGCTGAAGGTTAGACGCGTCTGCGGCGTACGCTGGCACCTATGCGACCACCGAGCCCTGATCCCACAGGCCCCGGCCAGGAGTCGGTCTGGGACTACCCGCGGCCGCCGCGTCTGGAGCACGTCGACCGCCGCATCGTGGTCGAGTTCGCAGGTGAGGTGATCGTGGACACGCGGGACGTCGTCCGCGTGCTCGAGACGAGCCATCCTCCCGTCTACTACCTTCCGATCGACGCCTTGGTTCCCGGGGTGCTGCGCCGGGGCGAGGGCGCATCGTTCTGCGAGTTCAAAGGACGGGCTGCGTACTTCGATGTCACGGTTAACGGGCGGGTGGCCCCGCGCGTCGGGTGGACCTATCCTGAGCCGTCCCGTGGTTTCGAGGACCTCGCCGGCCGCGTCGCGCTATATCCCGCTCCGATGGACCGGTGCACGGTCGACGGCGAGCTCGTCACACCCCAGCCGGGAACCTTCTACGGCGGCTGGGTCACGAGCGAGATCCGGGGTCCCTTCAAGGGCGTCCCGGGTTCCGCCGGCTGGTAGCTCGACTGAGCTCCGGAGCAGAAAACCAGGTGCCGCGATGTCAGGTGCCGCTGAGGTCGATGTCGCCGAGGTCGTCGATCTCGGGCCCGGTTGTCAGAAGAACCTCGGCGTCCAGCGTCAGATCGATGACATCGCGCAACAGGCCTCCGAGCGTGGTCGCGCCCAGGAGCCGCAATTGGTCAAGTTGTCCCAGTGGCGCGATGGCCGCGAGCTGCCACGCCGATTCGACAGGGTCCTCCGAGAGCTCGACGTTCGGATCCCAGCGCACGTCACTGAACTCGGCAGCACGGGCGAGGACTCGACGCACGATCTGCTCAGCCTGCGCGTGCAACGGCGCAAGCTCATCGCTCCACTCCAGTTCCGGAATGGGTGTCACGGATGCCGCCGGGTACGGATCGTCCTCGAGCCAACGGTCCACGGCTACTCTGGTGCCCCCGACGGCGATCACGTGCAGATCATCGGCCCGCGGGTCGACCTGCAGGATCCGGGCCATGGTGCCGACGGAGAACCGCTGGTCCCCGCCTCCCGCCTCGCTGCCGCGTTCGATCAGGACCACACCGAATGACGGTTCGTCGTCGTCGAGGACCCGACCGAGCATCATGAGGTAGCGCTGCTCGAAGATGCGCAGTGCGAGCGGGGTGTGAGGGAACAGCACCGTCCCGAGCGGGAACATCGCGACATCCGCCATGCCCCCAGTCAACCAGCGATTACGAGAGCGGGGCCCGTCGCCGCCGGATCAGCGAGACAACCACGCGCCACCCGACGAGGAAGACCGCAAGGACGATCGAAGCCACGATCACGAACGCGGTCTGCACACCCTGGCCGCTGATGGCTCGCAGGAGCATGCCGCCGATCACCGTGTAGAGCCACACGGCGACCCCCGCGTTGAGGATTGAGAGAGGGAAGCGCCAGAGCCGCATCGTGAGCCATCCGACCAGAAGAGCGACAAGGAAGGGCCAGGTCGTCTGTGCCAGGCCGAGTCCGTCGGGACCGACGACCTCTTCGCCGTGACTCGCCCGCCCGATCGCGGCGAAGATGACGACGAACGCGATGTCGACGACAAGGGCGATCGCGACCGTGCGCGGAGCCGGCAGTGCGGGGGAGGGGCGGTTCGGTTCGGGGTCTGCGCTCATGCCTCCAGTGTGCCCGGGTGGGCCGGGTCGCCGAGCTAACCTTGTGCGGTGGCACTGTCGAAGATCCTGCTCTACTACCGGTTCACGCCGATCACCGACCCGAACGCGGTCCGGCTGTGGCAGCGTGACCTGTGCGAGCTTCTCGGGCTGCGCGGCCGCATCCTGATCTCGAAGGACGGGATCAACGCCACTGTCGGCGGCGAGCTCGGCGCGATGAAGACCTACTGGCGCAAGACGCGCGAGTACCCCGGCTTCGGTGACATCGACTTCAAGTGGTCAGAGGGAAGCGGCCTCGACTCCGACGGGCGGATCGTCGACTTCCCGCGCCTGTCGGTGAAAGTGCGCGATGAGATCGTGAGTTTCGGCGCCCCCGGCGAGCTGCGTGTGGACCCGACCGGTGTCGTCGGCGGCGGCACCCACCTGTCGCCTGGTGCCGTGCACAAGCTCGTCCAGGAGCGCGGCGATGACGTCGTCTTCTTCGACGGCCGCAACGCCTTCGAAGCCGAGATCGGGCGTTTCAAGAACGCCGTCGTGCCGGATGTCGCCACGACGCGCGATTTCGTCGCGGAACTGGAGTCGGGCCGATACGACCACCTCAAGAACAAGCCCGTCGTCACGTACTGCACGGGCGGCATCCGCTGTGAGGTGCTCTCCAGCCTCATGGTCTCGCGCGGGTTCTCGGAGGTGTACCAGATGGATGGCGGAATTGTCCGGTACGGCGAGAGCTTCGGCAACACCGGGCTGTGGGAGGGTGCGCTCTACGTCTTCGACGGGCGTGAGTCGATCACTTTCGGGACCGACGCCGCGACGATCGGGGCATGCGTCACGTGCGGTGCGGCGACCTCGCGCATGGTCAATTGTGCCGAGGGGGACTGCCGGGTGCGCGTCGCGCACTGCGAGGAATGCACGGATGCCGCATCCGCCCTGTGCTCCCGCCACGCCGGCGTCATGCGGCCGGCTGGGGCGGTGGCCGACCGTAACTGATCGCGGAACACTTCGTCACGAGATCACAACATCCTTATGCCGTCGGCGTCCGGTGCCGTAGTGTGAGTCCCGCGTCGGCCACCGACGTGCGGGTCGCGCACTGCGATCCGGAGGTTTACGAAGGAAAAGACGATATGGCCACCGGCACCGTCAAATGGTTCAACTCCGAGAAGGGATTCGGTTTCATCGCTCCCGATGACGGTTCCGCCGACGTGTTCGCGCACTTCAGCGCGATCGCCGGCAGCGGCTACCGCAGCCTGGAGGAAGCGCAGAAGGTCGAGTTCGACACCGAGCAGGGCCCCAAGGGTCTGCAGGCTGCGAACATCCGCGCACTCTGACACAATCCCCTCGAACGCGCCGCTCCGATGTCGGAGTCGGCGCGTTCGTCGTTTCCGCGGAGCATCCGTCTCACGAAGGCCTGCCACCGACCTCTCGGAGGTAGGAGATCTTCCGACGGTCGGAGGCTTCGGCGCCGGATCGTCCTACCTCGGTGATTTGGCCTACATCCGCGCGGCGACGAGACCGTCCCCGACTGCCGGGAGCCTGACGATGTCGTGTGAACACGTGAGTATTCGGATGCCGACATATCGCTCTCCGTAGTGTGGGTACAGCGAACGGCAACTGCCCTTGGCATCCATCCCGCGGCGCGCACGATGTGCGGCGCACAAGCGAAGTCAGGTGCCGTTGTGTCGTCATCCTCCGTATCTTCCGGTCCTCCCGTCGTGACCGACTCTCCTCGTCTCGGGCCGGTTCGCCAGACCTACGCCGGGACGGATGAGTTCCCGCCGGTCGCCCGTGCTTACACGCAGGTGTCGCAGGTGGTCCGTGAACTCGGCTTGCTCCGGCGCACGCCGTGGTTCTATGCGGCAGTTGGCGCCGCGATCGCCGCGGGCTTCGGCGGCGCGATCACCGGATTCATCGTTCTGGGCGACAGCTGGCTTCAGCTGCTGGTGGCGGCTGCGTTCGGCATCCTGTTCACTCAGGTCGCGTTCCTCGCCCACGAGGCAGCGCACCGCCAGATCCTCTCCAGCGGGCCCGCCAACGACCGGCTCGCTCGAGTGCTCGGCGGCATCGTCGGCATGAGCTACTCGTGGTGGGACTCCAAGCACTCGCGTCACCACGCCAACCCGAACCGTGTCGGCAAGGACCCCGACATCGAGGTCGACACGATCTCCTTCCTCGAGACTGACGCCGCAGCATCCCGCGGTCTCGTGCGCGTGGTCACGCGCAAGCAGGGGTGGCTGTTCTTTCCGCTCCTGACGCTGGAGGGGCTGAATCTCTACGCGCTGAGCTTCCGTCACCTGCTCTCACGGGGGCCGGTCAAGGGCCGGTGGACCGAGCTCGGCATCCTGAGCTTGCGTTTTGGCGTCGTGCTGGTGCCGATCTTCCTGCTCCTGCCGCTGGGCATGGCCTTCGCCTTCTTCGGTGTGATGGTCGCCGTGTTCGGTGTGTACATGGGTGCCTCGTTCGCACCGAACCACAAGGGGATGCCGATCATCGCGCCCGACGCGAAGCTCGACTTCTTCTCGAAGCAGGTGCGAACCTCACGCAATGTCGCCGGCGGATGGTGGGCTACCTGGCTCATGGGTGGCCTGAACTACCAGGTCGAACACCACCTGTTCCCGAGCATGTCGCGCCTGCACCTGGCACAAGCTCGCGAGGTCGTGCGCGACTATTGCGAGACCCACGACGTGCCCTATACCGAGACCTCGCTCTGGCGTTCGTACGCGATCGTCATCGACTACCTCAACCGTGTGGGACTGGCAGCCCGCGACCCGTTCGACTGCCCCATGGTCTCGGAGTACCGGAGGGTCTGAGCCTTCCGGCCCCGGGGTGCGGGGGCGCGGCCCGACCGCAGCGCCCAGGTATCACTGGTAGGGTCGTTCACGGCGGATGTCGTTCTCGATCTCTGCCGGCGTCGTCGACACGCATCCCGGCCTGACGGTCCGGCTCTCTTCTCGAACGGCGAAACGATGCGCGAACCCGCGCCGTCGCCAATCCTCCGCTCACCACAGCCCTGCGCCGCTTTGCGCGGGTCATGCAGCTGTGTGCGGATAATCACGAAAGCATCCCCATGACTACTTTCCTTGACCTTGGCGTGCCCGCAGTGCTCGCCGAGGTGCTCAGTTCCTCGGGCAAGTCCGAGGCATTCCCGATTCAGCGCGACACGCTGCCCGATTCCCTTGCAGGGCGCGACGTGCTCGGCCGCGGCCGCACCGGCAGTGGCAAGACGATCGCGTTCGCGCTGCCGCTGGTGGCCCGCATCGCGGCATCCGCGACCCCGTTGACCTCCGGGCGTCCGCGTGGTCTGGTCCTCGCCCCCACGCGAGAGCTCGCCACGCAGATCGCCGCGACCATCGAGCCGCTGGCACATGCCGTCGGTCTTCGAGTCACCACCATCTTCGGCGGCGTCAGCCAGCGTCCGCAGGAGCAGGCGCTTCGCGCGGGCGTCGACATCGTCGTGGCCTGCCCCGGCCGTCTCGAAGACCTCATGAAGCAGCAGGTCGTGCGGCTCGACCGGGTCGAGGTGAGCGTGCTCGATGAGGCCGACCACATGGCCGACCTCGGCTTCCTCCCGGGCGTCACGCGGATCCTCGCCGCGACGCCTGCCGACGGTCAGCGCCTCCTGTTCAGCGCGACGCTCGACGGCGGCATCGATGTGCTCGCTCGCCGGTTCTTGTCCTCGCCCGTGAGCCACGAGGTCGATGAGTCGAGCGTCCCCGCGGGGGAGATGACCCACCGCGTGTTCTTGATCCCCGGAACTGAAGAGAAGACCGCGCTCATCCGCGAGCTCGCCTCGGGTCAGGGACGTCGCATCCTGTTCACGCGCACCAAGCACCAGGCCAAGAAGCTTGCCAAACAGCTCACCGCGGCAGGCATCCCCGCTGTCGACCTGCACGGAAACCTCTCGCAGAACGCGCGGGACCGGAACCTTGCCGCGTTCTCCGCGTCTCCCGAGAACGACGGCGTCCGGGTGCTGGTAGCGACGGATGTCGCAGCCCGCGGCGTGCACGTCGACCAGGTCGAGCTCGTCGTCCACGTCGATCCCCCCGTCGAGCACAAGGCCTACCTGCACCGGTCGGGTCGCACGGCACGCGCGGGTGCCGAGGGGACCGTCGTCACGGTCGGCCTCGAGGCGCAGCGCCGCGAAATCGCCCAGCTGCTCAAGAAGGCGGGTATCCAGGTCGACGCCGAGTCGGTGAAGGCATCGTCGGCAGCCGTCGACGAACTGGTCGGACCGCGCGCCGCTCACCGGATGCTGCCTGTGACCGCCCCCGCCGCGTCGACGCCTCGTGCCCGCTCTGGTGGGTCGGGCGGCGCTGTCCAGCGCTCTGGCGGCGGTGGACAGCGCTCCGGCGGCGGACAGCGCAGCGGCTCGGGTCGTGGCGCTCAGCCGGGACGCTCCGCGAAGCCGGGGCACACGGCCAAGCCCACCCACGCCCACAATCCGCGTCACGCTGCCGACCAGGGGTCCGCGGCGGAGCGCAACCCGCAGCGGGCCGACGGTGCGCCCGCCCGACGTCGCCGCGGCTCGCGTGGTCGCGGCACCGGCCAGCGTCCTGCCGCGCAGTAAGCGCCGGGGCGCCCGCTCAGGGATCAGGTCTGACACGAGGGGTCGCGACACACCGCACACGCACAGCGTGATACGGCGTGTTGCGACCCCTCGCGCTTGACGCAGGGTCTGCAGAAGAGCGGCGCGAGAGCGCCTCAGATGTCGCTCGGCGTCCACTCCGAGACGACGCTCAGCTCTTCGAGCTCATCGTGGGTGAGCTGCAGCGTCGCGCTCGCCAGCAGATCCGCGACGTGCTCGACGCGGGACGCGCTGGCGATCGGAGCGACAACGTGCGGCTGCTCGCGCAACCAGGCCAGCGAGACCGCGGCCATCGTGCTCGCGTGGGACGCGGCGATCCGCTCCACGACCTGCAGCACCTGAAGTCCCTGCGCAGTCGCATATTTCGCTGCACCCTTGGCCCGCGGCGATGCGCCACCGTCGGCATCCGGCGACCGGTACTTTCCGGTCAAGAAACCGCTGGCGAGGGCGTAGTACGGCAGGATGCCGAGGTCGAACTCCTCAGCGATCGGGGCGATCTCGCCCTCGACCTCGTTGCGGTGCACGAGGTTGTAGTGAGGCTGCAGCGCGACAGGCTGAGCAACGCCCAGATCGGCGGCGGTCAGCATCCATTCGCGCATGCGATCAGGCGTGAAGTTCGACAGGCCGATCGTGCGAACAAGGCCATCGTCGACGAGTTTTCCGAAAGCTGACACTGCTTCGGCCAGTGGAACCTCGGGGTCGTCATAGTGTGCGTAGTACAGGTCGATGGTCTCGACGCCCAGACGCTGCAGCGACGCTTCGGCGGCGCCGCGGATGTTCTTCAGGCCCGGGAAGTCGGGGTGACGGCTGACCTTGGTTGCGATGGTCAGCTCTGCGGACGGACGGGCAGCGAGCCAGGCGCCGATGATCCGCTCACTGTCGCCTCCGGTGTTGCCGGGAACCCACGCGCTGTAGCCGTCAGCGGTATCGACGAAGTCGCCGCCGCCCTCGGTGAACGCGTCGAGGATCGCGAAGCTCTCGTCTCGGTCGGCGGTCCAGCCGAACACATTGCCACCGAGGCAGAGCGGGAAGACGTCGAGGTCGCTGGTTCCGATGCGGGTCATGACTCCATCCTGGCACCGCCAGAACGTAAGGATTTTCTCATCGTGTCGTCGAGGTGGTGCCGCGGGCGCCATCGCTAGCGTGTGGCTCGCGACGCCCACCCCGAATCAGCGTCTGCACCCGAGAGGACACCATGATCGTTCGCTTCGCCCGTCCTGGCCTTGCCGTTCTCGCCCTACTGGGGCTCCTTGCTGGCATGCTGCTGTCCATCGTGCCTGCAGCGCGATCGGATGCCGCCTCCTGTGCTCCGGCGTGGTCGTCGGGAGAGACGTACGTCGGGGGAGACACGGCCAGCAAGGACGGCACCCAGTACAGGGCTAACTGGTGGACCAGAGGCGACGATCCCGTCACGAACAACGGCGTGACCGGTACCGGCCAGCCGTGGACCTCGATCGGTGCGTGCGGTGCGGCCACTCCCGCGCCCACGCCGACATCCGCACCGACAGCTTCGCCGACGCCGACGGGTGCGTGCGCCGTTGCGGCCTGGAGCGCGGGATCGACCTACGTCGCCGGCAATACTGCCACTCAAGGCGGCATCCTGTACCGAGCAAACTGGTGGTCGCGCGGCGATGATCCGGCGACCCACAACGGCGTCAGCGGGACTGGCCAGCCCTGGACCGCGCAGGGTCCGTGCGGCACCCCGACCGCCCCGCCGACGCCGACCGCAACACCGACCGCCCCGCCGAGCCCGACACCGACCTCTACTCCGTCGCCCACACCGACACCGACCGGTACGCCCGGCGTCGCACCCGACTTCGTTTTCAGTCCCTACAAGGACGTCACGGTCGGCATGAACTGGAACACCTCGGCAATGGGAACGGCTGTGGGTGGCTCCTCCCAGCCGCTCGTCGGTGCGAGCGGGCTGCTGGGCAGCGACGCGACCGACTTGGATGCCGTCACGCTGGCTTTCGCGACCGGAACCTGCGGAAGCGAGAACTGGGGCGGCGTTGCTGCCCAGGCTTTCGCCGATGCGAACATTCCCGCTCTGGCAGCGGCTGGCATCGACTACGTCGTCTCCACGGGCGGAGCGGCGGGGGCATTCCACTGTTCATCGGCCGCTGGGATGACCTCGTTCATCGAGCGGTACGCATCCGATCATCTCATCGGTGTCGACTTCGACATCGAGTCCGGGCAGTCGGCGTCCGACATCCGCGATCTTGTCGCGGCCGCGGCCGGCGTTCAGGACAGCTATCCGCAGTTGCGGTTCTCGTTCACGCTCGCGACTCTCGCGGCAAGCGATGGCAGCTACGGCGGATTGAACGCGACGGGCGCGACAACAGTCCGGGCAATTCAGGCTTCGAACCTTCGCAATTACACCGTGAACCTGATGGTGATGGACTACGGCGCCGCGGGGCCGGGGGTGTGTGTGGTCAGCGGCGGGATATGTGACATGGGCGCCTCGGCGATCCAGGCGGCGACGAACCTGCAGCACTCGTTTGGAGTTCCGACAGACAAGATCGAGCTCACGCCGATGATCGGCATGAACGACGTGCGCGATGAGATCTTCACACTCGCCGATGTGCAGACCGTCGCCGCGTATGCACAGTCCCAAGGGCTTGCCGGCATCCACTTCTGGTCCCTCGATCGCGACGTGCCCTGTTCGCCGCCGACCCCGTGGGTCTCGATCACCTGCAACTCGGTGGCCAGTGGCACCTCATCGCTGTCGTACACGAACGGATTCCTGGACGCGATCGGGTGACGGATGCGTGGCGAGGAGCTATCTGTCACGGCTGGCGCTCCTGACTCCGGCGGCTCTGTTCGGTAGCGTGTGAACGGTGAACGCACCCGTCGATCCGACAACCACGCCCGCCTGGTCCGCCCTCACCGATGCCGCATCCGGATTCGCCCCGGATCTGCGCGCCTGGTTCGACACCGACCCCGGTCGCGTCGAACGCCTGAGCCACCCTCTCGCCGACCTGCACGTCGACCTGTCGAAGAACCTCGTCACCGATGAGATCCTCGCCTTGCTCGTGCGGCTGGCCGAGCAGACCGGCGTTGCCGAGCGGTTCGCCCAGATGCTTGCCGGCGTGCACCTGAACACCTCTGAGGACCGCGCGGTGCTGCACACGGCGCTGCGCCGCCCGGCAGGTGAGACCCCCGCGCTCGTCGTCGATGGTCAGGATGTCGATACCGACGTGCACGCGGTTCTCGACGCGATGGATGCCTTCGCCAACCGCGTGCGGTCGGGGGAGTGGCTCGGTGTGACCGGCAAGAAGGTCACGCACGTCGTCAACATCGGCATCGGCGGCTCCGACCTCGGTCCCGTCATGGTCTACGAAGCTCTGCGTCCCTATGCAACAGCCGGGATCGAGGCACGGTTCGTCTCGAACATCGACCCGACCGACATGGCGCAGAAGACGGCGGACCTCGACCCCGAGACGACTCTGTTCATCGTCGCCTCCAAGACCTTCACAACCCTCGAGACCCTCACCAACGCGCGACTCGCGCGGGACTGGCTGTGGGCGGGGCTCACGGCATCCGGGGCTATCGACGGAACCGATGCCGCCAAAACTGACGCTGTCGCCCATCACTTCGCGGCTGTGTCGACAGCGCTCGACAAGGTCGCCGCCTTCGGGATCGACACCGATAACGCGTTCGGCTTCTGGGACTGGGTGGGTGGCAGGTATTCGGTCGACTCGGCGATCGGTCTCTCGCTCACGATCGCGCTCGGGCCGGATGCCTTCCGCGACCTGCTCGCGGGCTTCCACGCCGTCGACGTCCACGTCGCGACGACGCCGTTGGAGCGCAACGTCCCGGTCCTGATGGGCCTGCTCAATGTCTGGTACACGAACTTCCTCGGTGCGCAGACCCACGCGGTGCTTCCGTACGCTCAGCAACTGCATCGCTTCCCGGCCTACCTTCAGCAGTTGACGATGGAGTCCAACGGCAAGCGGGTGCGGTGGGACGGCTCACCGGTCGTCACCGATACCGGCGAGGTGTTCTGGGGTGAGCCCGGCACGAACGGGCAGCACGCCTTCTACCAGCTCATCCATCAGGGCACGCGGCTCATCCCGGCGGATTTCATCGCGTTCGTGAACCCGGCGTATCCGCTTCAGGACGCCGGCCGGGACGTGCACGGGCTCTTCCTCGCGAACTTCCTGGCCCAGACCAAGGCCCTTGCGTTCGGCAAGACCGCCGAGGAGGTCGAGGCCGAAGGCTCGACCGGCGCCCTCGTCGCTGCGCGTACGTTCCCGGGTAACCGCCCGACGACGTCGATCTTCGCGCCCGCGCTGACGCCCTCGGTGCTCGGTCAACTCATCGCACTTTACGAACATATCGTGTTCACGCAAGGCACGATCTGGGGCATCAACTCGTTCGATCAGTGGGGTGTCGAGCTCGGCAAGCAACTCGCGCTGCAGATCGCTCCGGCGATCGAGGGCGATGCGGACGCCGTTGCAGCGCAGGATGCCTCGACTCGCGCGCTGCTGGAGTACTACCGCGAGCATCGCGAGGCAGTCCGCTCCCGCGAGGAATGAGTCACCCGATGCCCGCGCGCGGTCGTCGAACGGAGTGGCCGATCGTCGACCGTGTCGCATTGGTCGAGAACCTCGCACCTCGCTTCGACCGGATCCCCGCGCACGGGGTGTTCATCGTCGGCCAGGCTGGGGTCGGGAAGACCGTGCTGGCCCGCCAACTCGCCGACGCTGCGGCGGCGCCGGAGACGGTCACCGTCATCGGATTGAGCGCGCTGTCGGGCGTCTCGCTGGCTGCATGGGCTCCGACGCTCGCTACGAGGGGGCTGCCGGCCGATCCGCACCGCGCGGTCGCCGCGCTGGTGGCTGAACTCGGCGCGCATCCCGAGCAGCAGATCCTGCTCGTCGATGACGCACCCCGACTCGATTCGATCTCGGCGGCCGTGGTCTATCAGCTCGTGCGGGGGTTCGGTGTGCCGGCGATCCTGACGGCCCGTCTCGGTGAGCCCCTGCCCGATGGGATACGTCGGCTGCTGGACGAAGGGCTGGTCGAGCGCGTCGACGTCCCGGGACTGAGTTGGGACGAAGCCGTCGAACTGCTCGAGCGAAGGTTCGACGGGCAGGTCCGCCATGGTGACCTCGACAGGCTACTGTCCCGGACCGAAGGGAATCCGCTCTACATCCGCGCGCTCGTCGAGGCGGCAGTTCGCGACGGCGCGGTCCGTCTGTCGGACGGCGTCGTGGTGATCGAGGATGGTCGCACACCGCCCGAGCTGCTCGACGCGGTCACCCAGCGCCTGGAGGTTCTCGACCCCGCGGTCCACCGTGCCCTCCAGCTGGTCGCCCTCGTGCAGCCGATTCGCCGTGACGCCTTGCTTTCCGGGGCGATGACGACGCTCACCCCCGATGTGCTCGATCACCTCGAACTCAGCGGGCTCGTGGTCCACACCTCCGATGGTGATCTGCGGATCGCGCATCCTCTGATCGCTGAGGCACTCGAGCGTGACGACACGGCCGAGGACGTGTTCGCAGACAGCGTCGCGCTCCTGCGCTCACTCGAGGGTGACGCCGCGCGTCTGGCTGCGTGCCGGATCGAGTGGCGACGGGGCGAGCTCGACTCGACCGAAGCGGCGTGGGCGGCGGAGTATGCGTTCGCGACCGGCGATCTGGTGCACGCGGCGGAGTACGCGCATACCGCTGTGGGGGACCCGAGCGCGCCGATCCGCTTCCGAGGGCACGTCGTTCTGGCCGACGCCGCATCTCTCACGGGAGACCGGAGCCAGGCCGACGATTCGTTCATGAGTGCCGAGGAGTGTGCACGCCGCCCGGAGGAGTGGGCACGACTGGCCGCGCACCGGGGCGAGCACTTGGCGTTCCGGTGCTTCGAGGTCAGCGCCGCCATCGAACAGGCCGAACGCATCCGTCGTTCCTTGCCGCGTGAGTCCGTCTCTGGCACTGATGCCGATCTTCGGCTGTGGCGGGCGGTTCGGGGGGAAGCCTATCGCGCACCGCTGCCGGATGGGAGCTCGTCCCTCGGTCCTCCGGATGTCCGCATTCGAGAGGCGATGGCCGCCATCATGCACGAGTCGATGGCGGGCCGGACCGAGCTCGGGGATGAAGCCGAGCAGATCCTCCGCCGGCTCGGTGATCAACTGGGTCGGCTCGACACGAGCGCGGCGATGATGCTCGGCTTCGCCGAGTACATCGGGATGCTCTCGCGCGGCGAGGGCGAGAAGGCCGCCGAGTTCGCCACCGCGCGCCGCATCGACGCGGGAGAGGGCGTCGGGCTGTGGACCTGCACCCTGGCCGAACACCGTAGCTACAACGGGCGCCTGCGGGAGGCCAGCAGACTGGCCGCGCTCGCCGTCGATCAGCTCCGCTGGCGTGACGGGATGGGGGTGCTCCCGTTGGCTGTCGCCCTGCAGGCGGATGCCGCGGCCAAGCTCGGAGATCCGGGGCGGGCGCGGCGATTGCTCGAGGCATTGAGCCCTGATCAGCGAAACGAGCCGAAGGCCCTCATGGTGATCGCCGAGGTGGAGGCATGGCTGCTCGCGGAAGACGGTGACGCGGAGGGAGCGGCCGCTCTCGTGGAGCGTGCGGCGCGGCAGGCGATGGACGTCGGCTTTCGCCTGGTCGCCGCGATCTCGCTCGGACTGTGCGTCCGGTTGGGTGTGGTCGATCGCGCTGCCGGGATGCTGGAGGAGATCTGTCGGGATGTGCCACCGGACTTCGGGCTTTACACGAGCCTGCGTGATGTGGCCGTCGCACTTCGGGAGCGTCGACCGGCCGCCGTCGTCGAGCCGGCTGCGCGGCTCGCGAGCGCGGGCATGCCGCCCACGGCGCTCGATGCCATCAGTCTCGCCCGCACGATGCGACCCTCCAACGAGACCCGCTACCGGCTCGACAGGCTCTTCGGCGCGTGGGCGAGTGAGGTCGACGCGCCGCTGCGTCGCCGTCGTGAGAGCCCGGTCCTGTCGCGGCGTGAGCTGGACGTCGCAGCCAGGGCCGCGGATCGGCAGCGGACGCGGGAGATCGCGCAGGCCTTGGGCATCTCCCCGTCGACCGTCAACAATCAGCTGAACTCGGTGTTCCGAAAGCTCGGCGTCTCGTCGCGCGATGAGCTGCGGGAGGCGCTGGTCGAGCTCGGCCGCGCCACCGCCGGCGGGCAGACGTAGGTCGTCTCAGATTCCGTGGTGCGTCGACTATCGGGCGGTCACGTTGTAGAGGATCTCGGAGGCGTCGTACCCGACCTGCAGCTGCCACGTGTCGTTCTCGAAGAAGCCGCTGGTACCGAGATCGGACGTCGCCGTGTACTGCCCGCGGATCGTGTCCAGCAGCGCCGACCCCTCCGCCTCGCCGTCGGCGCAGCTGAACACGAGCGCGGCGATCCCCCCGGATGCGGGGAATCCCGATCCGTACGTACGGGCGCTCACGAGGTCGCAGGAAGGGACGGGAAGCTCGGCGGGCCAGCCTTCGGGGTACGCGACAGTCTCGACGACGGAGGCGTCATCCGCATCGTTGGTTTCCTCCTGGGCGCTGGAGTCCTGCTCGACGGCGACGACGTCGCCGGCCGAGTCCTCGGCGGATGTCGACGGGGATGTGGCTGCGCACCCGGTCAGAATGATCCCGGCGACGATTGCGGAGATGCCGATGAGGATAGGGCGATTCATGGGTGCTCGATTCTGCGGGCGGATTCCCGGACGGCGGACGGACAGAGTCTCCCGCCCGGGTCACACCGTCGCAATGGGCATCAACTGCCCATTGCGACCGCGACATCCCTGATCGACCCTCGTAGACATGATCTCCGTCTCCCGCCCGGCCGCGATCGCGGCACTCCTTCTCATCGCGGGCGCTCCGCTTCTTACCGGCTGCAGTGGAGGACTGGGCGAGCCGAGCCCCACACCGACGTTCGACGCGGCGGCCAGCGGCGCCGACGGTTCCGACGACACCGATGGTTCGGGAACCGGTGACGGCGGATCGACGGGGGGCAGCGATGTAGCGGAGGCAGGTCTTGTCGACTGCGTCCCGGGCCAGTGGGTGCTGGATGAGATACAGGTGACGGCGTTCTACAGTGCCGTCGCCGCGTCGATCCCCGAGCTGGAGATCGTGCCGTTCGGGACGATCGGCCTGACACTCGGTGCCGACGGTGGATACTCCTACGCGCCTGACTACGGATTCGTGCTGAGTGTGAATGCCGGTCCCGTGACGATCGAGCCTCGCGCGGTGGTCACGGGTGGAGTCACCGGCTCCTGGCAGGTCGAGGGTGGCACTCTCGTGCTCACCGAGACAGACAGCTCGCTGACTGTCGACGCCCAGCTAGACGGTCAAGCTTTCGACGTCGGGGATCTGACCAACAGCCTCATCGAATCGAGCCCGATGCTCAGTTCTGCCGGCACGATCGCGTGCACGTCGACGACACTCACCGTGCCGTATCAGACGGGAAGCGGATCGGTGGATCTGCAGTGGGATCGGGTCTCGTAGGTCAGTCTGATCGTCGGGGTGATGTCCTCACGCCACGGCCTCGAGAATGCGAGACTGTAACGCGTGCCTGAACCCGCTGCGCCGCATCCGACCGACCGCTACATCGTCGCGACCGACGGAGCGTGCAAGGGCAACCCCGGTCCGGCTGGCTGGGCGTGGGTCGGTGAGGACGGCAACTGGGCCGCAGGGTCCCTGCCCGAAGGCACGAATAACATCGGAGAGTTGCTCGGGTTGCTCTACGCGATCACCGATCACGCGGATGTCACCGAGCTCATCATCCAGGCGGACTCCAAGTACGCGATCGACACTTACTCCTCGTGGATGGACGGTCACCGTCGCCGCGGCTGGGTGACAAGCGCCAAGAAGCCCGTCGCGAACCGCGACATCCTGGAGCGTCTGATCGCAGCGCGCGACGCGCGACGTGCCTCGGGGATGCCCGACGTCGTGCTCGAGCACGTCCGCGGGCACAGCGGCCACCGCCTCAACAGCTGGGCCGACGAGCGGGCGGTTCGCGCCTCCGAGCATGCGGCGAAGGGTGAGGCGCTCGTGTGGACGTCGCTGCGTGGTCTGGATCGCCTCGATGTCGCGACTGATCCGCCCCGCTCTGCGGCCGACCGCGCGCGCCGCTAGGCAGGAGGGGTGCCGGCTGATCTGAGCGCTCGGTCGACCGGTCCACTTGCCGCATCGGCCGGCTCTGAAGGAAGCACGAGGCTGGCGATGACGCCCTGCCCGACCGTGGAGGAGATCTCGACGCGCCCCCCGTTGGCTTCGGCGAGGTCCTTGGCGATCGACAGGCCCAGCCCCGACCCGGCAGTATTCGTCGCCTCGGCGTGGGCGGTGCGGTAGAACCGCTCGAAGACGTGCGGAAGGTCCTTCGCTTCGATGCCGGGTCCGTCATCGGAGACGACGATGCGAACTCCGGCAAGCGGGGTTTTCGCGTCCGGGGATGCGGCGATCACTTCTTCCTCGGCAAGGATCTGGATGGTTCCGTGCGTGGGTGTGAACTTCACCGCGTTGGAGATGAGGCTTCGCAGTGCCCGGGTGAGTTGTTGGCGTGACCCCCGCACGGTGCCGGCATGCGCGCTCACTGTGACGGTGAGGCCCCGGGCACGCGCGATGTCGTCGAACGGTTTCAGCGCGTCGGTGATCAGATCCCCGACGCGGATGACCTCAACGTCAAGATAGGCGGTGCGCGCGCGCTTGTCGCGGGCGGCGATCAGGAGGTCTTCGATGAGCTCTTGCAGGCGGTGGGCGTTGCGTGAGGCCACCGCAAGCCACTCTCGAGACTGCGCGGGCAGTTCGCCCGCCTCCTCGACCAATTCCAAGTATCCGGTCACACTCGTGATCGGCGTGCGAAGCTCGTGACTTGCTGTCGCGATGAAGTCGATCTGGCGCCGTTCAAGGTCGAGCTGTGCGGCGAGTGCCCTTGCGCGGTCTTGCTCTGCGGCGATCCTCACCTCGACCGCCCGGGCGTTCTCGGTGACATCGAGGAACTGGACCGACACACGTTCGGCGAGCCCCGCGATTCTCGACGCATCGACGCTGATCACGCGGCCGTCGGGGGTCGAGTGTGTGACGAGATGGCCCTCGCGCAGGCTCTCGGCCATGGCGCGCAGGAGCGCGCCCGCGCGCCATCGCCGGTCCGCATCGATCTCAGAACCGGCAATGGTACGGGATGCCGTGTTGGACAGCCGCACCCGCCAGGCGTCGCCCTCGTGCTCGACGACGAGTACGCCGACCCTCGAGTCGACGACGCCGCTCGTGACCAGCTCGGTCGTGCTCCGCGCGGAGCGGATGGCGGTGCGCAACTGGTAGCTCGCTGCCGACATGAACATACTCGTACTGGCGACCATGAAGATGAAGAGAATCGTCAGAAGCGCGGAAACCTCCGGAGTCAGACCCGCTCCCGCGAAGGGACCGAGCCCGAGGACCGTCAGCGCCAGGACGATGACGCTCGCGATGAGCGTCTCGGCGTAGGCAGCTCGGATCGGGAAGCGGAATGCCGCCCACGCGATGATTCCCACCGGAAGGAAGGTCAGCGGCAGCCCTGAGCCGACGGTTGCGAGCACCACGAGGATGCCGGTGAGCACAAGTATTTGAGCGACGATCTCGCCTGCCGGAGTCGGCTGGCCGATGTGTGGCGGGAGGATCGCAAAGGGGGCGAGAAGAAGGATCGCCGCCGCGTGCGATGCCGCGGCGTGCGCACCGAGGAGCGCTGCGTCGGAAGCCGATTGTGCGAGGACCGTTCCCACCAACACCCCCAGGACGCTGGAGGCCGCGATCGTTGCGAGGGCGAACCGCCAGGCACCGCTCACCCGGTCCAGGACAAGACGGTGTCGAAGCCGGTAGTGGAGGAGGAGGGTGAACACGCCGGTTTCGATTGCGTTGGAGATGCCGAAGCAGACAGACACGGCCAGAGGACGTCCGGCCACAGCGTTGGCCGCTCCGGTGACCAGCGCCACCATCAGCACGAACGCCCACCACTGCCTCCGAGGCGTCCACAGGATGAACAGCACCGACACGCCGGCCGCGGGCCACCATGCGGCGACGCTGCCACCCTGGGGTGTCACCAGCACGCTGAGCTGGGAGAGGACGAAGATCGCGATGGCCGCGAGAATCCACATCCACCAGGGAAGCGCCTTCGCGGGCGCTGATCCTTGCGCGCTGTGCGGCGCAAGGAGACGGCCAACCATGAAGAAAACCTACCCCGCTCCTGCTCGAAGCGGCGGAGCCCACTCTGGCCCACAACGGTGCTTTCGGTATCCTGCCCGGCGGAGCGAGGAGTCGACCTCCAAGGGGAGACGTCTACCCGGTGTCGTTCCGTGTAGAGGTGATGGTCCGAAGGGTCTCGAACTCGTCGGCCTGGGTCAGTCCCGCTCGCCGGGGGCGATCGATTCCCCGCTTCAGCTCGTCGTCGAGCGTCCGGGTCACTGTCATCGCGAGTGGACGGGTTGTCCCGCCGGTGGAGCCGAAGGCGTCGGCGCGCCGCCTGGCGAAGCCGGCGGATGCGGCGGGCAACCACAGTGGCAGCGCCCGCGGGCCCGCCCAGTAGCCAATACCCGAACCGGTCAGAGGGATCGCCGGGCCCGACGATGAGCCCAGGCCGGGCGATGAACAGCCGATCCCCGATGGCATCCACCGTCGCCCGCTCGGCGGCGACCTTCGCATCCGCATACTGAGAAAGGTCGCGCGGGTCCACGAGGTCAGCCGATTCATCGGCATCCGGCTCGTCGTTTCGCGCATAGACGGAAACGCTCGAGACGAGGGTCCAGTGGGCGGCGTCGTGTGAGAGCGCTCGAAGTGCGCCGGTCACGAGTTCGGGCGCGTACGAGAGCTCGATCACCTCATCCCACGGGCCGGTCACTTCGTCGTACGCCGAGGGCTGCGTGCGGTCGGCGCGGACGAGGCGCACGCCCGGGGGAGCGGATCCCGCGCTCCCTCGGGCAAGGCACACGACCTCAGCGCCCTGCTCGTGCCACGCCCGGGCGACGCGCGCTCCCAACCAGGCGGTGCCGCCCAGCACCAGCACCCGAGTCACGTCGTCAGCCAACCAGAGACGGACCGATCGATGTGTGTTGGTTCGCTGCGGGCTTACCGCGCTGAGTCAGGCAGTGACGGTGTCCCGCGTCGACTTCCAGCCCAGGGCCGGCGCCACGTGGGTCGCGAAGGCCTCGACGATTCGCAGGTTGAACGCAACCCCGAGCTGGCTGGGGATCGTGAGCATCAGGGTGTCGGCCGACTGCACGGCGGCATCCGCGAGCAGCTGATCGACGAGCACATCGGGAGCACCTGCGTAGGTCTTCCCGAACGTCGAGCGCATCCCGTCGATGTAGCCGACGCCGTCGCCGTCTTGGCGGCCGCCGAAGTACATCTCGTCTTCGGCTGTCGTGATCGGGAAGATGCTGCGGCTGACCGACACGCGCGGTTCGCCAGCGTGACCTGCGCCGCGCCAGGCTTCGCGGAACGCGTCGATCTGCTGTGCCTGAAGCTCATCGAAGGGGAGGCCGCGATCCTCGGTGAGGAGGGTCGACGACATGAGGTTGACACCCATCCGTCCTGCCCACTCGGCGGAGTCGCGGTTTCCGGCACCCCACCAGATGCGCGAGCGCAGCCCGGGGGAGTGCGGTTCGATGCGCTGCATCCCGGAGCCGCCGCCGAACGGGCTCATGGCGTCGCGCTCGGCAAGTCCGGCACCCTCGACCGCCTTCAAGAACAGGTCGAAGTGCTCACGGGCGATGTCCGCACCGCGGGGATCGGTCGAACCGGTGTAGCCGAACGCCTCGTAGCCGCGGACGACGGTCTCTGGTGACCCCCGGCTGACGCCGAGCGCGAGTCGACCGTCGCTGATGAGATCGACGGATGCCGCTTCTTCGGCCAGATACAGGGGGTTCTCGTAGCGCATGTCGATCACGCCGGTGCCGACCTCGATGCGTTGCGTGCGCGCTGCGATGGCGGCGAGCAGCGGCATGGGAGACGACTGCTGCCTCGCGAAGTGGTGCACACGGAAGTACGCGCCGTTGACGCCGAGATCATCCATGCCCTGGGCCAGATCGATTGCCTGGAGCATGGAGTCCTGCGCAGTGAGGATGTGTCCGCCGCCGAGGGGGCCGTAGTGGCCGAAGGACAGGGTTCCGAATCGCTGCATGTCGGTGTCAACCTTCGAGGGGTGGTTTCTATTCCGGTGAATGGACCGAGGTGAGAGCGAGGTCGAGAGCGAGGACGTAGTCGTGCTCGAGGCGATCCCCGACCTGGAAGCGCTTCGTGCCGATCCGCACGAAACCCTGCTTGGCGTAGAAGCGCTGTGCGCGAGCGTTCTCCTGATTCACGCCGAGCCACATCCGGGTCGCGCCACGGGTGATTGCCTCCTCGGCGGTGGCTCGGAGGAGCCCCGCGGCGATGCCGGTGCCATGGGCGCCCGGGAGCGCGTAGCACTTCGAAAGCTCGCTGACGCTCCAGTCTGGGGTCGGTGCATTGAGGCCGAGTGCGGCGCGAACGTCGGCATCCGTCGGTGGGGCAGCGACGAGCATCGTGTAGCCGACCAGCCGCCCCACGGGATCCACGTCGACGAACAGCACGCGGCCGGGGTCGCTCAGGTAGGAGGTGAAGGATGCTTCGCTGAGGTTATCGTCGATGAAGCGGCGCTGGTCCTCGGCGGTCGAACCGGGCGGGCAGGCCAGGGGGAAGGTCGCGGCGGCCAGCTCGTGCAGAGCGGCGGCATCGGCGGGTCCGGCGCGTCGGATCATGCTCGTATTCTCCCGCGGCCTCAATGCCCACCGCGAGTCGCCGGAGTCGCTAACGTGAGTGTCATCGCCGCACGATCGCCGCAGAGGCGCGGTCGATCACGGCGCGTGACCCGGAGTGTGCCCATGTACGTGCTCATCATCCTGCTGCAGACGCTGATCCTGCCGCTTGTCTCGGGCGGCATCCAGCTGCTCGTCGCCGGCGGGAATCCGTGGCTCGTCTTCGGGCTGTGGTGGGGGTTCTGGGGCGTCGGCATCCGTCTCGGGCTGGCAGGACTCAGCCAGATCATGAAGCCCGACCGCACCCGCAAGATCCTGGAGATCGACGCGACCGACGCGAACCAGGTGGTGCAGGAACTCGGCTACGCGAACCTCGGCATGGGACTGACCGCGCTCGCGATTCCGTTCCTGCCCAGCTGGGGGGTGCTCCTGGCCGTTCCCGGCGCCCTGTTCCTCCTGTTGGCCGGGGTGCGACACATCGCGAAGCCGGGCAAGAAGCTCGCCGAGCAGGTGGCGACGTGGACGGACCTGGTCGTGTTCCTCGGGGTGCTCGCCGGCGTGATCGGTCTCGCGATGGTGGGCTGGTGAGCGGCGCTTTGTGAGGACAGCCATTGTGAGGGCAGCCATTGTGAGGGCAGCCATTGTGAGGACAGCACTGTGACGTTCGAGATCCGTCCCCTCCGTCTCGATGAGATGGCGATGCCCGTGGAGTGGGCAGCCCGCGAGGGCTGGAATCCGGGTCTTTCGGATGCCGGGCTCGATCACCTGGCCGACGTCCGTACCGTCGGCCTGGACGGTGTGGTCGATCAGCAGCACAACTACCGCAGGTCGGGGTTCGTCCTCGCCCACCGCAACGTCCGGTACGCGGGGGTCGCTCCGCTGCGGGTGGTCGCGACGAACGGGCGGCGGAGCATCACGCTCGTGCCGGCAGCGGATGTCGATCCTTCGGCTCTGGAGCGCTACGACGCCGCGCACTTCGGCGCGAAGCGCAGCGATTTCCTCCGTGCCTGGACCACCGACTCCAGCCACCGCGCCTTGGTCGCCGTCCGTGGTTCAGACGACGGAACGGCAGGCGACGGGACCGTCGGCGACGTCGCGGGGTACGGGGTCATCCGACCGTGCCGAGATGGATTCAAGGTCGGCCCGCTGTTCGCGACGGATGCCGCCACCGCGGCGCAGCTGATCGAGGGCCTCGTCCAGGGCGTGGCGCCCGGGGCGGCGATCTTCCTCGATCCACCCACCGTCAACGCGGAGGCCGTGCAGCTGGCGGAGAGCCTCGGGATGCGCCCGGTGTTCGAGACGGCCCGCATGTACCGTGGCAAGCCCCTCGACCTCCCGATCGACGACGTCTTCGGCATCACGACGTTCGAGCTGGGGTGACCCGTGCCCGGAGTCAGCTGACCCTCGGAGCTCGGTATCAGACCTACAGGGAGGCGAATGCTTCGA
>Ga0310345_10001582_pt1 | contig 24981 bp, 20 predicted proteins | sample HC15DNA20500_MG_FD_204667 | JGI IMG/M metagenome (GOLD analysis project Ga0310345, IMG submission 204667) | Marine microbial communities from station ALOHA, North Pacific Subtropical Gyre - HC15-DNA-20-500_MG | ecosystem: Environmental > Aquatic > Marine > Oceanic | place: Pacific Ocean: North... | reverse complement strand
AGCGACCTCGTCCACACCAGCCTCCGACGCCCCATAGTCGGCGTCGACGCTCGCTATGGTTCGCGCCACCCGCCAGAACATCACCTCCGGCTCTTCATTGGGCTCGCCTTCTGCGTCTTTCTTCAGGTAGCGGCGGGCGAGAACGATGCGCGCGTTTTCGGTCAGTTCTGCAGGGGGCAGATCGTCGGGAAGCACATCGTCGAAGATCACAGACTCACGGGGGGGGCGGGGATCGTGAACGCGCGGCATGGTCTCGTCGAGACTCCTTGTGGAGTACTAGGTGGAAAACAGTGGAAACAAGAGTTGAAAAACGGCGGGAACACACCGCCCGCCGTGTCTTTCGTGTGGGAAAACCCCTCCGCCCTACTCCATATCGCGCAACGTCCATAGTACGGGCACTACATCTTGGGGTCAAGATTTTTTTTCTGTTGGCCCGACAACCAATGCGGAGGACTCTCGTATCTTCGGTACTTATTCGGCATTATCCCTCGACTTGCACTGAAAAGCAAGGCTTCGGAACGCTCGGGGCGCTCCTGGAACCTGCTAAAACGGCACGCCCAGGCGCAGGTATAGCCGTGCCCCGTCGCCTTCGACCAGCGGGACGGCCACACCGCCGCGGAACCGCATGGAGACCTTGTAGAACGTCAGCACCTCCGCAGTGACCTCGGCGCCCACGGACGCCAACGCGCTACGTAGAGGATTCTCGAAACCGCTGGGTGAGAGGTCCGGTCCCCAAGCGTTTCCGGCGTCGCCGAAGACGGAAGCGAAGACGCGATCGAAGTGGATCGGCCACGCGCCCAAGCCGCGGTTCACCAGCGCCAGTGGCACACGATATTCCACGGAGGCCGACCACGCGTAGCGGCCGAAGCGCGAGAAGGTGTCGTATCCCCGGACCGGGAGAAAGATCGGGCCGCCTCCGAAGAGATCGAGTCCTGACGCGGTCTCGGAGGTCCCCGACGCACCGCCGACCTCGAAGTGCCCGGCCGCAGCATTGGGTCCGCGAGCTGCTCCGAAACTCGCCTGAAGCGCGAGCACATGGGACGCGTATCCAGGACCGGAGATCGGCAGATAGAGCCGTGCTCGACCAATCACGTCGTCCACGGATCGATCTGCCCCGATCAAGCCCGCTAGCGTGTCGGGAAGGCTCAACTCGTTCAGTGTTCGCGCACGAACGAAGAGCGTCGCACCGCGCACCGCACCCATCTGGAACGAATGGGCGCGAGCTGTCGAATAGGTCACAGAAACGCTGAAGTCACTCAACCGGGTGCTCGGACGATTGAGACTCCACGTCGTGGACGGCTCGAGCGTTTCGTCGAGCAGGTCTCGGTGTTCCCACACCAGTCCGCCCGAAAGCGTCACGCGGAAGGAGCGTCGCCAAGTCGGTCGGCTGAAAGAGACCGACGCCAGGACATTGCGCCGGCGCTCCAACACAAAAAGGGTGTCTACGGGCGACTCGGCATCGCGCTGAGCGATGAGGGAAGGGTCGTCGTCCCAAGATTGACGAGCCGTGAGGCTGATGACTGGATCACCGAGGCCGGCGAAGGAGTACGACGCACCGCCCTCGACCTTTCCTCCGGAGGTGAAGACCCGCCCGATCGCAGAGTAGCGATGCCGCCCAACGAGATCGACGCCGCTCGTTTGTGCGCCGACGCCCAGGCCCAGCAGCTGCCGCCGCGGAATGAAGTGGTCACCGACCTGGCGGGCCCGCGCCTCCACGGGCTCCCTCACGACCGGCTCCCAGTACCGGGGCCAGAGCGTACTGGCGGCGGAGTAGTTTCCCAACTCAGCCTCAATCGGCGCCGGCACGTCCTCGACATCGGGAGCACCGAATCGTTTGGACGGGGACGGGGCGACCGGGGCTCTCTCCGGGTCGAAGCGCACGCGTTCGATCTCCCAGCCGTCGACGTGGTAGCCACTGAAGTAGATCCACTGACCACCGGGATCGATGCTCGGGTACGTCGCGCCCGTGCGCACGTTGGTCAGCATGAGGGCCGCCCCGACTACGCCCGTCTCCGGGTCGACCGGAGCGCCCAGGATGTTCGGGATTCCGGATCGATCCGATCCCCAGACGAGGTACCGGCCGTCAGGACTCCAATCGGGAGCCAGATCAAGAGCTCGGTCTGCGGTCACCTCATGCACTACTGCGCCGCCGGCATCGAGTATGACGACGTCGTGGTTCGCACCACGAGTCCAACGCGTGACTGCGATCCAGCGACCATCGGGCGACACACTGGGAAACGCCCACTGCACGTCCGGCTCAGACGCCACCAGCGTAGTCAGGTCTCCGCTGTCGAGATCGACACGAACGAGCCCCGTTGTGCCGCCTCCGCCGTCGATCGCGACAGCCCACGCGCCGTCAGGTCCGGACGATGGGTCGCTCAAGCGCGCGTCGCGCGTCACCCTGCGCACGGCGCCCTCACGCGTCGAGACGTACAGATCGCTGTATGCCCGATAGCGGTCCGCGAACTCCAACTGAGCGAAGACCACGCGCCCATCGGGTGTCCAGTCGAAGGTCGCCAACCCGTTCGTCCGGGTCAGCGTACGCCCGGCGGTGCCATCGGGGTTCGCCATGAACAGTTGCAAATCCGAACGGCCGTCGGATCGCACATAGAGCAGCGAGCGGCCGTCGGGAGAAACCTCGGGATGCCAGCCCCATCGGGCCCCTGATGTCAACCGTTCGGGGTCGGACACGGGCCCCAAACGCTCGAGCCGCGCGTCAAGCGAGTCGGCTGCGTCGCGCAGCACCTCCCCCCACAGATCCCACTCCTCCGAAAGCGAGACGCCGAAAGCATCGCGCCCCGCGGCGTTGAGTCGGTAGGGCACCCACTGGGCGGCGATGGCTTCTACGAACGGCGCCATGCGGTCCTCGCCGAACTTCGTCAGTAAGTGGTCGAAGAAGAGCGACCCGTACGCGTATTGCCTCGTGCCGCCGGGCCACTGGGGCGAGCGACCGGACGCCTGCCCGATGCTTTCGAAGCGTCCCTCGAACGCCGCGGTGCGCAGGACCATCTCATTGAAGGTCCCTTTCGCGCGGCCCGCCTCGGTGAGGTCGGACTCGTACCAAGTTGCGATGCCCTCCGTGAGCCAGCGGGGCGTGCCGGTCTCGGGAAAGAACGGCCAAGGGCCCGTCACTCTTCCAAACAATCCACGCGCGACCTTGCCGACGAGGTTATCCGTCCGGTCCAAGTGCACGATGTGCGCGAGCTCGTGCGTGATGACCAGCTCCATCCAGTCGTCGTTATATCCCAGGGAGGGGTCGTCGACGGGCGGACGAGCGTAGACCGTGATGCGATTCGATGGATTCAGCTGGGCGAAGCCATTGGAGATGTCGATGTGGTCGGTCACCAGAAGGTCGATCATCCCGGCGGGTGCCTCGATGAACTCAGCGGAGAGCTCGTCGTAGGCGTGCTCCGCAATGCCAGCGGCTCGGCGCCCCAGCGTCTCCAACTCAGCCGGGAACGTCACCCGGAAGTGGTCCGTTTCGATCGTACGCCATGATTCGTCGGGCGGTACCTGGGCGGACAAGGACGCGGCAGAAAGCACAAGCAACACAAGTGCTCGAGAGAGCTTGATAACGCGCGATGCCCTCGCCACCCTTTCCAACACGTCGCTCCTCGACTTCATCGCCCATGCCTCCCAAACAGAGCCTCTGGTTTCACCTTGGCTACGCCCTTGAGCGTGCCCGCGAGGGTCCGCCAGCGGCGGGTCGATCGCTCAGGGGGCTCGCCAAGCGACAAACTAAGCCGTTGAAGGCCGAGGGCGAGAGCGGTCCCGGTCCGGCGTGGCCATCCATCGACAGCATCGTGGCCTCGGGCGCCTCGGCGGCGGTGGCCAAGGTGTTGAACGGCTGGAAGCCGCAGAGGAAGGCCTCGACGCTCCGACTGTTGCGTGCGGGCGCGGCCGGAGCCGCGGCGGCGCTGCTGGTCGACATGCTGCGGCCGCTGATTCACAGCGAGCCGGGCGTGGGTCCTCTCGACAAGGAGACCGTCGATCGACTCATAGCCGGCATTGGGCAGGGCCTCGTCTACGGCGCGGTGGTGGAGCCGCGCATACCCGGACCGACGCTGGTAAAAGGCGCTCTATACGGAACCGCGGAATACGCCGTCGATCCCGTCGGAGGCCTCTCGCGTTTGCTCGGGCCGCACGCGCCGCAACACCGCCTGCCCGTGATCGGACACTTGTTGGAAGATCTCGACCCGTACGACCGTGCGTATACCGAGCATATGGTCTTCGGCGTCGCGCTCGCTCTGCTCTATGGATCCAGTCCCTCGAGCAACGGAATCCGCATCGACGTGGACGACGAGTAGCCCACGCCAGGCGCATCAGCCGCAGCGTAGTCGGTAGAGCATCCGTCTATTTGCACATCGCCACTACTAGGCGCCCCGAAGCCCCGCTCGGTGAGGGGGCGGACACCGATCAGGTACGACGGTGACTCGGCGGTTCCGAACGCCCGCACCGAACAGAACGCCTGCGGATAGCGTTGAAGCGCGCCGCCCAGGTAGCGCCCGGCGAGCCCGTCCCAGCGGTCGATCAGCAGGTAGCGAGCGCCGAGTCTGTCGGCTTCCGTAAGCTGCACCGCCGGATCGTCGTCGAAGGGGAAGACACGACTCGGAATCCCGGAGAGCACGTAGAAGATCCGAGGCTTCCTGTTCAAGACCGCCGACCCTTCGGGAAGCTCCTCACCCATCCACTCCGCCGCGGTCGCGAAGTCGGCGACACCCGACCCATAACACGCCCAAGGGCCTCCGGACCTAGTCGCTTCGTCGCAAGCGGAGGCCTGTCTCACGGAGTCCACCCAGTCCCCACCGGCCGGGAGCAGTACCGCTGACATCACCAAGACGGTGAGCGCACTCCCGCCCACTCCACCGACCCTCTTCGTGATCGCGCGTAGCGTGAGTGCAGAGAAGAGGAAGAAGAGCGGGTACAGTGGGAGCGCAAAGCGGTCGCCCGACCAGACCTCGGGCCAGAGCAGGATTACGCCCGCATACAACGGCAGGAAGAGCTCGGCGACACCGATGCGGTCCCTCGAGTTCCGCCACCATCCGTAGAGTGCGGCGGCGGTGATGAGGACGCCGAACGTAGCGACGCCGTCTTGGCTCCCTGCGCCCCCGCCGATGATGCCTCCGGGACCGTGCACGCTCACGTAGGCCCACGAGTTGCTGAGCGCACGGCTCACGAGGCCGCCGATGCCCACGGTGCCGAGTGCCGGCTGATAGGGATCGACCATCCAGAACTCGGTGCCGTACTCGGCAACGCCTTCGCCGCGCCCACGCAGCCACCAGAGCAATGCCGGGATGCCCACCACGACCGCACTGGCGCCCAACGTGCGCCAGCGTTTGCTCAGCACCAGCCAGGCGATTAGAGCGACCAGGAGCGGCAAGCCAGCCGAGCGCGTGAAGTACGCCAAACCGGCCGCCGCCACCCCGCCGACGATCCACCACCACCGGGCGCCCTCTTCGTCCGCGCCCTCCAGAGCCCAGAGCGCGGCCATGGTGAAGGCGACGAAGAGAGGGTCGGAGAGGATCCAGTGGCTGTAGTACACGACCGCGGAGGAGATCGCGAGCAGTAGCGCGACCGCGCATGCCGGCCAGGGACCCATCCGACGCTCGGCCCACAGAAACGTGAACCCCACGGCGGCAATGGTGGAGAGCGCGGTGACTGCCTTCAGCGCCGTCCACGTCCGGGCTCCGAGTAACAGCAGAACCGCCAAGATCCCCGGGAAGACTGGCGGATACTTCGTATGAGGGAGGCCAGCGGGATCATAGAGATCCATGTACGTACCGTGCTGCGCAAGCGAGTACGCGAGCGTCACATACGCCGCGTTGTCCCCGCCATTGTGGGGCGCCGGGTTGAAGGCCGAGACCACCAGCACAGCCGACACGAAGAGGCTGATCGCGAGCGCTAACAGGCGTGACCGACCACGATCACTCAACGGCCCAGATCTCCCAGGACGGTCACGAGCGCACCTGACGCGTCCTCGAGTCGTCGCTCGGCGTTGTCCCGATCGACGTCCAGACAGCCCATCACCAGCGCGACCTTCACGCGACCGTGGGCTCGGTCGAGCAGAACGGCGGCGGCGGCACGCTCCAGGCCGAGTGTCTCCGAGACCATGCGCTCACCTCGGTCCTGCAGCTTCTCGCACGTGACCTGGAGATCGACCATGAGGTTCCCGTACACCTTGCCCAGCCGCACCATCGCCCCGGTCGTGATGGTATTGAGCACGAGCTTGGTCGCGGTTCCGGCCTTCATGCGCGTGGACCCGGTGATCACCTCGGGGCCCACCAGAGGTGCAATCACGACGTCGTGCCGGTCGAGCAGTTCCTGGGACGGATTAGTACACAGCAAGAAGCCAGTCTTGGCCCCGCGTTCCTGCGCACGCGCGAGCGCTGCGTGCACGTAAGGCGTGGTGCCCGAAGTGGCGATGCCGAGCACGAAGTCGTGCGCTCCGACTTCGATTTCGTCGGTGGCGGCTCCGCCGTCCTCGCTCACGTCCTCGGCTCCCTCCTGCGCACGCACGAGCGCCTCGTACCCGCCCGCGATGATGCCTCGCACCATCTCGGGATCGGTGCCAAAGGTCGGTGGGATCTCCGCGGCGTCCAGGACCCCGAGCCTCCCCGACGTGCCTGCGCCCACGTAAATGAGACGACCCCCTGCCCGAAACGCGGCCTCGGCGAACTCTATGGCGCGCGCGATGGCCTCACGTTGCTCGCCCACCGCGGCGGCGACCCTGCAGTCTTCTGAGTTGATCAGGTCCACGATACCCAGCGCGTCCAGTTCGTCGATACGGCTGGACCGTGGGTTCCGTTGTTCTGTCAGGCGGGGATCCGGCATGGCGCAAGTCGGTACGTGAGGTACGGACATTCTCGGGCGCCGAACAGTAGTCCGAGCGGACAGAGCCCGGCAACGCACGTGTTACTGTTCACGGGTTGATCCGATCCCACGCCCCGCTGGCCAGGCAACCGCGTACCACGAGGGTTCGATGGGCGAATTGCGAGCGATTCTTCCGTACTTCCGACCGTACCTGCGGTCCCTGTACTGGGGTGTGGTGCTCGTTTTCTTCGCCAACCTGTTCCAGATGGCGGGCCCATACCTGATCAAGCTCGCGCTAGATGGCATGGAGGACACCGACCCGGACGCTGCTGCGGCGCGGATCGCGACGTACGCGGGACTGATCGTGGCGACGGCATTCGTAGGCGGCGCAGCGCGATACGGCATGCGCGAGCTACTCAACGGGATGAGCCGCCGCATCGAGTGCGATCTGCGTGACGACTTCTTCGTGCACCTATTCCGACTCGACGCGACATTCTACGGCAGCACGCGAACGGGCGATCTGATGAGCCGGGCAACCAACGATACTCTTGCGGTACGAATGGCTGTGGGCCCGGCAGTCATGTACACGGCCAATACGATCGTGGGCTTCGTGTTCTCGCTCAGCTTCATGCTCTGGATCAGCCCACGGCTCACGCTCTATGCTATCGTGCCGATGATCGTGTTGCCGCCGATCGTGCTGGGGTTCGGACGCATCATCCACCGCCGCTTCGAGCAGATCCAGGAGCAATTCTCGTCGCTCTCGACGTTCGTGCAGGAGAACCTGACCGGTGTACGCATCGTGCGCGCGTATACGCAGGAAGCCGAGCAGGCACGCCAGTTCGACGTCTTCAACGAGGAGTACCGGCGCAAGAACATGAGCCTGGTGCTTTCGGCGGGGGCCTTTCACCCGATTCTGATGCTGATCTCCGGAATCGCTCTGGTACTCGCTACCTGGCTGGGAGCGCTCGAGGTCATCGCGGGGGCCATGACGAAGGGGGACTTCGTCGCGTTCGGCTTCTACTTGGTGATGCTCATCTGGCCCATGATCGCGCTCGGCTGGGTCGTGAACCTGTATCAACGCGGAGCCGCGTCCATGGGACGCCTGAACGAGATCCTCGCCGTGAAGCCCGCGGTCGGCGTGCCCCTAGAGCCAATTTCACTCGTGGCCGCGCGCGGTGGCATCGAATTCCGAAACGTCTCCTTTTCCTACCCAAACACTCAGCGGGAGGCATTAGACGCCATCAGCTTCGTGGTCGAGCCAGGAGCGACGGTCGCCATCGTCGGGCCGACCGGATCGGGCAAGAGTACGCTTGTCGCGCTGCTCGCTCGTCAGTACGACCCGACCGGCGGCGAAATCCTCCTCGACGGAGTGAAGCTCACCGACGTCGATCCGGCTGAGTTGCGCCTACGCATCGGGATGGTGCCGCAGGACCCATTCCTGTTCTCGGCGACCATCGTGGACAACGTCGGTCTGGGTCTGGATTCAGATGAACCGCTGCTCACGGAATCCGGTGGGCCGAGCGACGTCATCGCGGCGGCTGCTAGCGTTGCTCAGCTCGCCGAGCAAATCGAGGGCTTTCCCAAGGGTTACGGCACGATGTTGGGTGAGCGAGGCATCAACCTCTCCGGAGGCCAGAAGCAGCGCGCGACTCTGGCGCGCGCGCTCGCTCGTGACCCGCTGATCCTGGTGCTCGACGACGCGCTCTCCGCGGTCGATACGCACACCGAGGCGAAAATTATGGACGACCTACGCTCCGTGATGAAGCGGCGCACTTCGTTCATCATCAGCCATCGTGCATCGGCGGTTATGCACGCCGATGAGATTCTGGTGCTCAATGACGGAGCGTTGGTGGAAAGAGGGACGCACGTCGAGTTGATCAACGCTCGTGGGACGTATGCGCGCCTGCTTCGGCGCCAAATGCTCGAGGAAGACCTGGCATCGCGGCTGGCGCCTACGTCGAGAGGCTGATCAGGCGCAAGATCGCCTGGCACCGCCCGCGGTGCTTCCACCACGGGCTGCTAGATGCGGTTCACGATCCAGTCCGGCGTAAAGCGCGCCAACATCGCGGTCAGCGCCGTCAGTTGGCCGGTCAGCAAAAGCACACCGAGCCCGATGAGCATCAAGCCGGACGCCTTCTCGACCACGGGAATCCAGCGCCGGAAGCGCTTGAACCCGTGGAGAAATGCATCCAGCGCGAGCGATGCCACCAGAAACGGGATCGCGAGGCCGGCGGAATAGGCGGTGAGCAGGCCGACGCCCGCCCACATCGTATCCGTGGACATTCCGTACGTGAGAATCGCACCCAGTACCGGGCCCAGGCAGGGAGTCCAGCCCGCCGCAAACGCCATGCCCACGCCGATCGTGCCCAGGTAGCCTGCTGGCGTGTCGCTGACGTGGATGCGCTTCTCGCGCATGAGCGGCGCGAGCTTCAACACGCCAGAGAGGTGCAGTCCAAGGATGATGATGATCACGCCGCCGATGCGCGCGATCCACAGTTCGTACTGTTTGAAAAACTGCCCGAGGAACGAGGCGGAGGCACCGAGTATGATGAAGATCGCGCTGAAACCGAGCACGAAGAGTAGCGAATGGATGAAAGTCGCTTTGCGGTTCACGCCCTCCTGCAGATCCTCGAGGCTCATCCCGGTCACGAGGGCTAGGTAGCTCGGGACGAGCGGCAATACGCACGGCGACAGAAACGAAAAGATTCCGGCCATGAAGGCGGCGACCAGCCCTATGCTGACTTCGTTCACGAATCGCTTTCCTGTTCGATTTCCCGGTCGAGTGCTGCCATGCGCTCCTCCGCCCGTGCACGTCGGGCCTGAAGATACGCACGAATCCCTGTTGTCACCGCAAACCAAGCCGCCACCGCCCAAACCATCCACCCCACCACGGCGGGGAAGAACCACGCGAAGCCCGCAACCGTGGCGATCGCGAAGGACACGGTACCGAGTACGGTGCGGTCCTCCCGACCCAACGTGCGGTCACCCGCGAGCGCCTCACCCAACGCTGCGCTGGCTCGCACGAACGGAGCCAGGTTGATCTGTCCCGGCATCTGGCCCAGGGCACGGATCTGCTGCTCCAACCGCTCGGGCAGCGTCCCCTCCGGGTCGAGCGAAGCCGTGGGCATCACCAACTCTTTTGACACCACGTCCGGCAGGCTTGCTGTGCGGCCGGGCAACACGATCTCGGCAGACGAAGCGAGATCAGCGACGAACAAACCCTCGAGCTGCCTCGCAAAGCCTGTATCGAGAACGCCGACGTCCAGCTCCCAGTTCCCCATCAGGCTGGCCGAATTGAGGTTGCTCGACCCGACACGGCACCAGAGACCGTCCACCACCGAGGTCTTCGCGTGCATCATGGGTCCCTGCCACTCGAAGATGCGCACACCCGATTCCAGCAAGAACCGGTACCCCCCACGTGACAGGCTGCCAACGAGCGGCCAGTTGTTGTGGGCAGGGACGAGGATGCGAACGTCGACGCCCTGCTGGGCCGCGGCCCCGAGTGCCTCCGAAATCGAGCGCGGCGCGACAAAGTAGGCGTCGGTGATCCATATGCGCTCACGCGCTCTCGCGGCGGCCAAGTGAAGCGTTCGGTACACGCGCGTCTTGCCAGGTTCGCCCTCGATCAGCCAGACAGGGGTCTCGCCTGCATCGGACGGCTGGGGAAGCCCCTGCTCGAGAGCGATTGGCTCACCTATCTCGCTCCAGAGCGACTCGAAGGCCCGCGCCGCTGCCCGGGCGGCGGACCCACGGATCTCGATGCCGGTGTCACGCCAAGGCGCCTGCTTGGAGCTGCCGGCCCACTCGTTGCCGACACAGAACCCACCCACGTATGCGACCTCGCCGTCGATGGCGACGAGTTTTCGGTGATCGCGCTGCAACACGCCCAGCGCGTTACCCAGGCCGAATGCCGGCCGGTTGAACACGCGTACTTGCACACCCGCCTGACGCATCGGTTTCCAGTACTTGCGTGGGGTTGCCCAGCAGCCGAGCCAGTCGTGCAGCACAAGGACCGGTACGCCCTCCCGCGCCTTCCGGACGAGCGCCTCGCGGAAGGCACGGCCGACGCGATCGTCACGTACCAGATAGTTCTCGAAGTAGACGAAGCGCTGCGCTGAATCGATCGCCTCCAACCACGCGTCGAAGGTGTTCGAGCCCTCGAACTGGAGCCGTATGCGGTTCCCCTGCCAGGTAGGAGATCCCGTCGCTCGTTCGATCTCTGACCACGGGAAGCCCTCGGCGGGCCGCGGCGGCGCGGCGGCTGAGGGCTTCACCTGGGACGATCGATCACTCTGAGCGCAACGCCTCCATCGGGTCGATTCGCGTGGCTCGCTTCGCCGGCACGTACGCAGCCAGCAGCGCCACTGACGCCAAAATCACGCCCACACCGAGGTACGTCCAGGGGTCTGTAGCCTCCACCTCGTAGAGCAGGCCGACGAGGAAGCGCGACAACGCCGCCGCCGCCAGACCACCCACCAAAAGCGCAGCTCCCGCGAGCACCGCACCGTTGACCACGCTGAAAATGGCCGTATTGAGGCCGATTCCGAGGCCCAGCGTCAGTACGAAGGTGACCGTGTAACCGGGCGTCCCTAACAGGCTGCGTACTGCGTGCCGAAGGCTTCTCACCATGATGACCCCCTATCCCCGCATCCACACCCGGGGCGATCCCGGAGCCGCTTCATCGGACCAGAATGGCCCCAAGAGCCAAGAACGTCTTGAACGATTCCAACGTCGGCCGCGATGCTCCCAATTTCAAGTCGGGGCGACTCGCCGGTGGCCACCCACCGGCTGGAAGGCTGTCAGTCACTCTGTCAGGCGGCGCTGGAAGCGGTAGCTGATAATCTTGTAGACCAGCTTCGCGACCAAGAAGTCGGGTGCATGCAGCCCCGGCGTGGGCGCGAGCTCGACCACATCAGCCGCGATCACGTCTCGTTCCGCGAAGACCCGCTTGAGGAACCGGAGCGTGCGGTACCAATCGCCTCCTCCTGGCTCAGGGGTCCCCGTGGACGGCACGAGCGAGGGGTCGAAGTAGTCGACGTCGAAGGTGAGATAGACCTTCGGCCCCAGCGCATCCAGCGCCCGGTCCATCCAGGTGTCGTCCTCCCACATGTCATCAGCCCAGATGAGCGTCGAGCCGCTTGATGCGCGCGAAACGTCAATCTCTTCCTGGCTGACGCCTCTCACACCGACCGCGCACACGTCCGCGCGCTCCAGCACGCACGTCATCGCCGACGCATGCGAATCCCGCGTGCCCTCGAACTCCCCGCGCAGATCGGCGTGCGCGTCCATCTGAAGAACCGTCAGCCGCTCTTCATGCCGTGCGGCCTGTGCGAGCACCGCCGGGGAGGAGATCGAATGCTCTCCACCAAGCATGACCAGAAAGCGATCACCGCACGCGTCAGCCACTCTGCCGTACGCACGCCCAAGCTCTTTCATCGCCGGCTCTGGGCCAGCTCGGGTGAGCTCGAGAGAAGGCAGCGTATGAACTCCGACCACGCTGCCCGGCTCGCAGTCGAACTCCTGATCGTGCAACTCGACGTGTCGCGAGGACTCTATGATCGCCCGAGGCCCGCGACGCGTTCCACTCCCCCATGAGGTGGTGGACTCGTAGGGCACTGGAAGGATGACGCCGGCAGACGACTCGAAAGCACCACCGACCTCGTCGAGGCCCAGGAAGGAATACGGCAGCTCCCACGGCAGATCCGCCAACTCCGGTGGCAAACCCGGTGGAGCCGACGGGCCCATGCCCTCACTTCCACGCCCGGCTGCTTCCGGGTCTCGCCGATTCGGCACTACGAAGCTGCCCGTGCTAGAAGTTCTGCGGTCAAACCGTCTCGATCGGGCAGGTCAGGCCTTCGTTCGGAAGCTCGACGCCAGCATCACGGCACTCCTGGCAGAGGCCGTAGATCTCGAGCCGATGCCGCACAGGGGAAAATCCATGCTCCCGCCGCACACGTTTCTCCACGCCGTAGAGCTCATTGCTCTCGAACTCGTCAACGCTTCCGCAACTGAGGCAAATGAGGTGCTCGTGAATGGGGCGCACCGAGAGACGGTGCTCATACCGCTTGAAGCCCTCGCCGAAATCGAGCTCCTCGACCAGGCGGCTGCGGACGAGCAGGTCGAGGGTCCGATAGATGGTCGCCTTCCCGATCCGCTCACCGCGCGCACGCAGATCCTGCTCGATGTCATCGACCGAGAGGTGCTCGTCGGAGGCGAACACGACTTCCGCGACCGCTTCGCGCTGGTGCGTGACTGGAAGGCCCTGTTCGCGCAGGAAGCGCCCGAAAAGCCGGATGAACGGATGCGGCGCTAGCAGCGAACTCACGGGTGTGGCGTCTCGAAAAAGTCCATATCGACCTCCTCCAGCAATTGCTCGAACTTCTCGGCGGAGCCGAGGATCTCCACTTCGCGGGCTTCCCCGAGTCCCTCTCCGCTGCGGCGCACGACTCCCGCCATCACGCTGGGAAAGCGCGCGGGCGGCGCCTCGCCTTCCTGAGTGAACGACGCCTCGAACGTCACGCCCCCTCCGGTCTGCTCCGCGGTGTACGCAGCGGTGATTATCACGCGCCGGTCCTCACCGTCCAGAAAAGTACTCACAGCCACCAGGCCCTGTTCCCGTCGTCCGCGCCGAACCGGAGGAAAAATCCACAGCCGGTCGACTGCGTCCGCGCCGAGGCGCTCGCGCACTCGGATGAGCAACCGGGGTAGCGCCTCCGGAACGCCCGGGTCTGTCGATCGCTCTTTCGCTCCAGACTGCATCATCCTTCCCCGTTTTCTCCCTTGGCAGCGTCCCGCAACACCGCCTTGCGTGTCGCCCCCAACACCTTTTCGATCGCCTCGTCCAGCGGACCCGGCACCATCGCGCCAGACGCCTTCACATGACCCCCACCGCCGAAACGGCGGGCAAGCTTGTTTACATCCACCGGCCCACTGGAGCGGAACGACACCTTGATTTCGCCTTTGCTGGTCTTGCGGAAGAGCAGCCCGACCTGGGTCCCCTCAATCGACCGAGGAACATCAACCATACCCTCGAGGTCGTCGGCGGTGGCATTGAGCTCGTCGACCACCTCGTACGGCACCGTCATCCACGAGATCCCGTGCTCTGCGTCGCACTCCAGCGTGTCTAGCGCATGGCGTAGAATCTGGTATCTCTTTAACGGCGCAGCACCATAGACGCGCGCGTACACACTCTCGGGCTCAACCCCACGCTCGATCATGTCAGCGGCAATCCGGTGGCTCGCGGATGTAGAATTGGAGAACCGAAAGGACCCCGTGTCGGTCAGGACCGCTACGTAAATGCCGAGCGCGATGTGGTCGGTCCAAGGACCACCCGCCGCGTGCACCAGATCACATACCAGTTCCCCGGTAGCACAAGCTTCAGGGTCGCGGAACGAGATGCCCCCGATGGCGTGCCCTCCGGTTTGGTGATGATCGATCACCAGAGTGGGAAGATCGCGGATAAGATCGCGCACGCGACCGATGCGTGGCACCTCACCCGTGTCCAACACCACGGCGAGGTCGGCTTGGTCGCATAGATCGCGCGCTCGGCGGGAGCCCGCTGGAACGATCCATTCTTCGCGCTCAATCAGGAAGCTGAGCGAGTCCGGGAAAAGCGTAGGATTGATGATCCAGACCTCGGTCCCGTTGGCGCGTAGCCACGAGGCCAAAGCCGCTTCCGAACCCGCCCCGTCGCCGTCCGCATTCAGGTGGGTCGTGAGTATCGCCCGACGCGAAGCCAGTAGAGCGTCCCTGGCCTCGTTGACCATCGCCGCACGCGCGCGTGGCGTCCGGTAGCTCAAGATGGTGTCCTGACCCTCGAGGAATAGATCAGAGAAGCTACCTCCAAGTCGCCGGAAGCCGCTACCGCCCCCACCGGCTTCGCACCTTGGCCCACGTGGACGCAAGGTGCACGAGATGCGACGAGGCCGTACCCACGATCTGTCCGCCCTCGAGAGCCGCAAGCAGTGCCTCTGGTCGGTTCGGGTGTGGCGGCACTACGGCGTACGCCCTACCCAGCTCGCCTAATGTATGCGCGTCGGAGCCGGCTCCCATCAACCGTCCGTGGCGCGCGGCCAACTGCTCGGCGAGCTGGTTCTGCCGCGGTTTGTGCAGGCGCGCGTTGAAAACCTCGACGATGTCACAGAGGGGGGCCAAGGTGTCCGCCAAGCGCCCCTCTCCTCCCTTACCGCCGGCGTAAGGGTGGGGAAGATATGGGATCCCACCTTGATCGCGGATGCGTTCGATGGTCTCTCTAGCCGGTGTACCCTTAGGGATCTGTTCGGACAGATACAGCCCGATCACGTCGATGCCTTCTGCGGTCTTCACCTCTTCACCTGGAATAATCCGATCCGGGTGCGCCGCGGCCATGCGCAGCGCCACATGCAATTGGTTGTGGTCGGTGATCGCGATCCGGCCGAGCCCCTTCGCGAGCGCGCGCTCCAGCACTGCCTCGGGATCCGAAAGGCAGTCCCAGCTGCCCTCGGTGTGCAAGTGCAGGTCGATGCGCATCGTGGCCTCTTCGTTCAAGCCGTCGCACAGTTGCCGCAGGACCTCGACGGCCGCGGCGTGCAGTTCGTCGGGCGCGCCGTCGTTGCTGATGACGAAGTCGGACTTCGCTCGCTTCGCGACGGGATCCATCTGCGCGGCCATCATCCGGCGTGCATCGTCTGAGCTGACGCCTCGCAATTCCACAAGGCGGCGAAGTCGCTCGTCGTCCGGCGCATCGACGAGCACCACGCGGTCGAAATCGCCTTGCCGGTCTACCTCGAAGAGCAGCGGGATCTCAGATACGACGAGCGTCGCGCCCTCCGCGGTCCGTTCGGCCAGCCATTGATCGCGTAGCTGCCAGATGATGGGGTGCAGGATGGACTCGAGCCGCTTCAGCGCCTCGGCGTCCGAAAATACCAGTTCGCCCAGGCGCGGCCGGTCGAGCTCGCCGTCCGCGGTCAGCAGTTGCTCATCGAACGCCTCCAGAACGGCCTGAAGACCAGGCGTACCGGGCTCCACGGCGCGCCGAGAGAGTTCGTCCGCGCTGACCACCGGCACGCCCGCAGCCCGCCAGACTTGCGCGACCGTCGACTTGCCCGATGCAATGTTCCCGGTCAACGCGACACTCAGCATGTGTCGTGTGAGGCTCGAGTCGACGAGGTCCAGTGAGCGTCGTTTATCGGCGTCTGCGCGGTCGCGGCGTCACGACTGAAAAGTCGTCTTCCGTGGAGCATGTTCGGTCGGGTCCCAAGGAGATGATCGCCACCGAGCCGGGGCCCAGACGCCCAGCTGATAGCGCGAGCCCCAGGGATCCATCTTGTAGTCGTCGACCGGATACCGCCAGTCGAGCCATCCAGACCAATCACGTCGGTCTGGCAGCTTGCCCGCAAATGCCTCGTGCTCCACTACGTGCTATCCCACCTGGGCCATTTCTCCCTTAGAAGTCCACTTGACGATCGGAGCCATGATGGGCCTTGCGGCATTCTCAATCGCCTGGCGTGAGTCCGGGAAGTAGTACGCCGATACGACACCGAGCACGATGAGCAGGAGCAGTCTAGCCACTCACCCTCCGCTTCATCTGTCCTCTCATATCCGTCGTCCAGCGTAGGTATTGCTCGAGTTCCTCGTCGCTAGGGATCGCGCCGGCATCCCCGTACGCAGTCTCCATGCGCCAGCGCATGTAGGCGTGGGGGGGGACCGGAAGAAAAGGAGGCCGACGGTACCAATCACGAGCACGAAACGCCCATGCGTTGCTGAGCATGTAGGGGATCGTCCGGGGGCGCCTCAGCGCTAGGCCGGCCATCTTCGAGTACAGCGACAGATCGTAGTCCTCCGGGGCGAAGATCGGCCCCCAGCAGGCAAGCCGATGCCCGAATCTAGGTAGCCCGTTGCGGCACCACAACGATTATGTAGGCTGTTGGTTACATATGTTTGCTGTCCGTGCACGGTTCATGCCGCTACCCTGGCGCCTCCTTCAAACCGGCTTGATGCATGCCGAACCGGCTATCCGAAGAAACGAGTCCATACCTGCTGCAGCACGCAGAAAACCCAGTCGATTGGTACGCCTGGGGGGAAGAGGCACTATCGCGGGCCCTCGAGGAGAACCGCCCAATCCTGCTCTCCATAGGTTACTCGGCCTGCCACTGGTGCCATGTAATGGAGCGCGAGTCGTTCGAGGACGAGACGGTGGCGGCGCTCATGAAGGAGTTCTTCATCAGTATCAAGGTCGACCGGGAAGAGCGACCGGACATCGATCAGATCTACATGAAGGCGGTACAGGCCATGACCGGGAGCGGCGGATGGCCACTCACCGCGTTCCTCACACCGGAGGGTGTACCGTACTACGGAGGCACCTACTTCCCGCCGGTGCCTCGGCATGGCATGCCGTCGTTTACGCAGGTCCTGAGAGCGGCCGGGGACGCGTATCGCGACCGCCCTGATCAAGTGCGCAGTGCGGGAACCCGCCTGATCGAGGCTTTGAAGCAAGCCAACGGCTCGACGACTGAGTCCGACACCGGTGGCACAGAGGCGTTGGAAGGCGCATACCGGGGGCTTGCGAGCCAATATGATTCCGTGCACGGCGGGTTCGGCCGAGCGCCGAAGTTCCCGCAACCCGTGACGCTCGAGCTGCTGATGCGGCATCACGTGCGGACAGGCGAGCCCGCGGCATTGGAAATGGCAGAGCACACGCTTCGTCGCATGGCTGCTGGGGGGATGCGAGATCATCTGGGTGGCGGATTCCACCGGTACTCGGTCGACGAGCGCTGGCTCGTGCCTCACTTCGAGAAGATGCTGTACGACAACGCCTTGCTGGCCCGAGCTTATCTCGACGCGTACAGGCTCACTGCTTCCGAAGATCTGCGCGACGTCGCGGAGCACACGCTGGACTACATGGCGACGGACCTACGCGCGCCGGAAGGCGGCTTCTACGCTGCGCGGGACGCCGACTCGGAAGGCGTGGAGGGGGCCTTCTACGTATGGACCGTGGAGGAGATACGAGACGCTTTGGCCGGATCCCCCGAAGCGGAAGACGCGGAGCTGTTCAACCGTGCCTATGACGTCTCGCCGTCCGGAAACTTCGAGGGGCAGAACATCCTGCATCTGCCGCACGACCTGGCCGTCATAGCCCGCTCCGAGGAGCTCAAGGAGTCGGATCTGGCTGAACGAATGCGCGCCGCACGTACGACGTTGCTGCGGGCCCGTGCAAGCCGCGAGGCACCGTTCAGGGACGAAAAAATCCTGGTCTCCTGGAATGGGATGGCGATTCGAGCGTTCGCGGAAGCGGGTGCCACGCTCGGCCGCTGGGATTACCTGGACATCGCTACGCAGGCGGCCGACTTCCTGTGGACCGAGTTGCGCCCAGGGGGTGAGCTCCAGCGCGTCTTCAAGGACGGTGAGAGCAAGATTCCCGCCTTCCTGGAAGACTTCGCCGCTCTGGGCAACGCGTTGCTCTCGTTGCATGCGGCCTCGCTCGATCCGCGTTGGCTCGTTGCGACCAGAACGCTTTGCGAAGACATCCTCGGCCGATTCTTGAGCGCCGAGGACGGCCGGCTCTACGATACGCCCGACGACGGTGAGCGCCTGATCTTCCGGCCGCGAGACCCCATGGACAACGCTACTCCGTCTGGAGTCTCCTTGGCCGCCGAGCTGCTGCTGCGCGCTGGGCACGTATTCGACCACGCGCGGTACCGCGATCTGGGGCTGGCGATCATCGGGGAGGAGGCCGCGGCGTTGAAGCGCTTCGGCACCGCTTTTGGAAGGATGCTGTCGACCGCCGACCGGTCCGTCGCGGACCCCATCGAAGTAGCGATCATCGGGGACAGAGCAGCAGACTCCACCCGAGAACTCGTGCAAGCGGCACACGAAGGTTTCGCGCGAAACCTCACCATCGTCGGGCGCGCGCCCGAGGAGTCCGTCACAGGCGTGCCGTTGCTCGACGATGCGCGCGGCTTCGTGGGCAGTATTGCCACCGCTTATGTGTGCCGCGGCTACAGTTGCCGGCAACCGGTGACGAGGCCCGAACAGGTCCGGAATCAGATGACATCACTTGCCTAGCAGGGTGGGGGCTTCGTCAGCCCTGCCGGTGGGCCCGCAGCCGGCTATCTTCCTGAGTTGAAAGGAACACCCAACTCGGACGATATGGCGACCCAAGAGAAAGAGGTTCTGGAAGCTCACGATCTGGCAGGGCTCTCCTCCGAACAGCTCGTGCGCTTCTACCGCACGATGGTGACGTCGCGGCGCCTCGACGACCGCGAAATCAGTCTCAAGCGCCAAAACAAGATCTTTTTCCAAATCTCGAGTGCGGGTCACGAAGCCATCGGCGTCGCGGTTGCCGAGCACTGTAAGCCCGGACACGACTGGTTCTTCCTCTATTATCGGGACCGGGCCGTCACGTTGGCGCTGGGGCAAAAGCCCCTGGACCACTTGCTTCAAGCCGTGGGTGCGGAAGCCGACCCGTCCACGGGTGGTCGGCAGATGCCAGACCACTACGGCGACGTGCACTACAACATCCCCAACACTTCGTCACCGACGGGTACGCAGTTCTTACAGGCCGTGGGCGCGGCCGAGGCCTCGACCAAGATTCAGAGCATCCCGGGGCTGCGCGAGCGAGTCGAGAAGTTCGAGGACGACGAAATCGTCATCGTGTGCGCCGGCGACGGCGCGACGTCCGAAGGCGAGTTCTGGGAGTCGCTCAACTCGGCGTGCAACCTCGAGCTGCCGATCGTCTACGTGATTGAGGACAACGGTTACGCGATCTCGGTACCCGTGGAGGTGCAGACAGCCGGTGGCAGCATCTCGAAGCTAGTGGCCAGCTTCCCGGGTCTACACATCGTCGAATGTGACGGTACCGATGTCGTCGACTCGTATCGGGCGGCAGGCGAAGCCATCGCCTACGCGCGTGCGCGCAAAGGCCCAGCCTTCATTCACGCGCACTGCACGAGGCCGTATTCGCACTCGATGTCGGATGACGAGCGCGCCTACCGCACGGAGGAAGAGCTGGCTGTGCAGGAGGCCCGCGACCCCCTCACGGTGACGCGAGCTTTGCTCATCTCAGCGGGTATCGCGACCAGCGCGGAGCTCGATGCTATGGAAGCTGAGGTCGAAGCCGAGGTCGCCGCAGCGGCCGACGAGGCGCTCGCTTCACCGCAGCCGGACCCCAGCACGGCGATGCGCCATCTGTATTCGGAGGATGTGGACCCGACTTCCTCGGACTTCGATACCGAGGACGAGCCGCAGTACGCCGGCGACAAGTTGCTCACCATGGTCGACCTCCTGAACTCGTGCCTGCGCGAGGAGATGGAACGTGATCCACGCATCCTCCTTTTCGGCGAGGACGTAGCGGACGTTTCGCGTGAGGAGGCGTTGGGCCAAGTCAAAGGCAAAGGTGGCGTCTTCAAGGTCACGCATGGCCTTCAGCAGCAGTTTGGCTCGGAGCGCGTGTACAACACTCCGCTCGCGGAGGCGAACATCGTCGGGCGGGGGATCGGGCTTGCGTTACGCGGCCTGAGGCCGGTCGTCGAGATCCAATTCTTCGACTACATCTGGACCGCGATGATGCAGATCCGGAACGAGCTCGCGACCATGCGCTACCGGTCGAACGGCACGTTCTCGGCTCCGATGGTGATCCGCACCACGTACGGCGGTTACCTGAAGGGTGGAGCCATCTACCACTCGCAAACCGGCGAAACGATCTTCACGCACTGTCCGGGATTGTACGTCTGCATGCCGGCCACAGCGGAAGACGCGAACGGTCTGCTGCGCACCGCAATCCGTTGTGACGACCCGGTGCTCTTCTTGGAGCACAAGCACCTCTACCGCCAGGTCTACAACAAGGGGCGCAATCCCGGACCCGAGTACATGATCCCGTTCGGAAAAGCGAAGGTCCGACGGGAGGGCTCGGACATCACCGTGGTCACGTGTGGCGCGCTGGTCAAACGCAGCCTCGACGCCGCAAAATTGGCATCGGAGCAGAACGGAATCGAGGCGGAAGTGATCGATCTGCGCACCGTGAAGCCGCTCGACATGGAGCGCATCGCGGACTCGGTGAAGAAGACCAACAAGGTCATGATCGTGCACGAGGACAGTCTGTCGTGGGGCATCGGATCTGAGATCGCGGCCCGCATCGCGGACGAGCTCTTCCCCTGGCTCGACGGGCCCATAAAGCGCGTAGCGTCGATGGACACGTGGGTCGCCTACGCGCCACAGGTCGAGAACGTCATCCTGCCGCAAACGCCCGACGTGCTCGCGGCGATGATTGAGTTGGCCGTGTACTAGATACGCACTCCGCCCAAGCGTTCCCGCGGAAACGTCGAGATGCTTTAGCCCCTGCCTAGCGCAGCGTGATCTCCCCGACCGCCAACTCCACCAGCTCCAGGTGCTCGATAGTGAGCGTCACGAAGTAGCCGCCGTCATCGGCGTCGATTTCGAAGTCTTGCGAGACCAACTCCTCGGCACCGCCTCCGAGCTGGAAGATGCGCAGGTCACGTTCGGAACGGAGATCGGTGACCACCCGACTTGGATGACTGTCGTCGGCGTCACGCGGAACGTGAAGCACTACGGGATCGACAAGGTCATGCGTCCGGACCTCTACCAGCCGCTCAGGCAGAGTCCGCTGCGCGGCTTCTCGCTCGCTCTGAGAGTTCACGGGGATAGTGAGTCGGTGATGCCACAAGCGAGGGCTGTCACCGCGGACATGGACTTGTAACTGCCGCTCTACAACATCCGCAACATGACCGAGCAAGTCGACAATTCGCTGTTTACCCGGCGGGCGATGTCTTGGTTGATTGGAGCGTTCTCGACGGTCGCGCTTCTTCTGGCCGTCACCGGCCTTTATGGAGTCATCTCCTATAGCGTGGGGCAACGGACCAGGGAGATCAGCGTTCGCATGGCTATGGGAGCCCAAGAACGTGATGTGCTCGCCCAGATCGTCCGTCAGGGCATGCTTCTGGTGGCCATGGGGGTCGTCGGAGGCCTCGTGATCTCGCTGGCGGGTGCGAGGACTCGTAGCCGGCATCTTGGTCGGTGTGGAAGCCACCGATCCTGTCGTCTACGCCGGAGTGACCTTGCTTTTCGTCGTTGTCGCCGGGGTCGCCAACTACCTACCGGCCAGGCACGCCGCCACGCTGGACCCCGCACGGGCCCTAAGAGGGGACTAGCCAGCCCTTTGCGTGCCCGGCGCGGGCGACCTAAGGTGCGGGCATGACTACTCGACGATCTCTCCCGGCTCTCGCGCTCGCCCTGTTGGTGAGCTGTGCTTCTCCTGACTCTCAGGGCGTCGCCTACGTCGGCGCGACCGTGTGGGATGGCACCGGGTCGGCTCCGGTTCCCGGCGTCACCATCGTCGTGGATGGCGGTCGCATCACCGCAATCTCGACCGGCAGCGCGCCCTCCGGCACGCAGGTCGTGAGCCTCGAGGGCAAGTTCGTAATCCCGGGTCTCATCGACGTGCACGCGCACGTGAGCGGCCGCTGGGCGCCTGAGGGGGTCACGGGTGAGGCAGACCGCATCCGCGGTGACCTCGAGGTCTTCGCCAAGTACGGTGTCACTACTGTGAACAGCCTGGGCGATGGCGAAGCGGCCATCGCGGTCCGCGACGCCGCATCCCCGACCGACCCCCGTGCGCGACTGCTCGCATCGGGCGCCGTAGTCGCAGGGGACGAAGCAGCCGCGGTACGCGCGGCGGCGATCTCGAGGGCCGACGCCGGCGTCGACTGGTTGAAGCTGCGCGTCGACGACAATCTGGGCTCGAGCCAAAAGATGCCGTGGGACGCCGTGCAGGCGGTCCTCGACGTCGGTGAAGAGAGAGGCCTGCGTGTCGCAACGCACCTGTTCTATCTGGATGATGCGAAGCGGCTGCTCGAGATGGGTACCGGCATGGTGGCGCACTCGGTGCGCGACACCGACGTGGACGACTCGTTCATCAACGCGCTGATCGCTAACGACGTGTGCTACGTGCCGACGCTCACGCGGGAAATCAGCACGTTCGTATATGCGGAGCGGCCTGGCTTCTTCGACAACGACTTCTTCACCGAGCTGTCGGACCAGCGAGAAATCGCCCGGGTTAGCGAGCCAGCCTTCATGGAGCGGATGAGGGAGAGTCCGGCGGCTGCGGGCTATCGCGTAGCGCTTCAGCAGGCTCTAAGGAATCTCAAAACGCTCGTCGACGCCGGCGCACCCGTCACGTTCGGCACCGACGCCGGGCCGGCCGCTCGCTTCCCGGGGTTCTTCGAGCACCTCGAACTGGCAGTCATGGTCCGCGCGGGTATTAGGCCGGATCAGGCGCTTTACGCGGCCACGGGCCAGGCGGCAGCATGCCTCGGTCTGGAGGACGTCGGCACACTCGAAGTCGGCAATTGGGCTGACTTTCTAGTGCTCGCTTCTTCGCCGATGGGCGACATCACGAATACCCAAACCCTCGAACAGGTGTACGTCGCGGGTAAGCCGCTGCGCTGATCGATCAACTCTGCGGGTACGCCGTCACGTTGACGGCGGATGGATGGGAACCTTCCGACACGAGCTAGCGCGCGTCGTCGCCCCAGCGTGTCCATACTACGATCACGCCGCAGCGCGTTCCGAGTCGGGTGAATCGTTGCGGCACCTGGCCAGGCGTCGGGTACATCTCGACTGCCTCGATCTCGTGCGGCGGGATCAGTTCGTCCAGAGAGTCGATGTCGTCCCTGCGCAGGAAGAGACCCGGGCGCGAGGTCGCCCTGGCGTAGAAGCCTTCGCGTTCGAGCGAAGGCACGCGGCCCTCGACGACCACCAAGACGAGTGCGATCTCGATGGCCTCGGACGGGAGCAGGATTTCCACTCGCTTGGCACCCTCGCTCAGATCCAGCGCGTCACTCACCGCGCCTGTGTAGCCGAGGCACTCGACGTTCAAGGACGCGACCGGCACACCATCGTCGAGCACCATGCGGAACTCACCCTCCGCGGTTGAGAGGTCGGTGGTGACGACTTCGCCGTCCTCGTCGAGCAGTTGGACCGCGACATCCCGCAGCGGCCGCCGACTTTCTCGATCCAGCACGGTGCCCACGATCGCGGGCTTCAGGACACCAGGCACCGGCAAAGGGCGCACCCGTGGGGGCGGAAGCGTGAGGTCGATCTGGGCAAAGGCCTCAGACAGAACACGCGCTTCCACCGGCTCCGACCGTGATCCGCCACGGGATGCCCGAACGCGGGTCACGCCCTCCGGGGCATCGCACAAGACGTACCCGCCGTACTGATCGGACATGTCGGTGATGCGCTAGTTGTCGGGGCCGACCGCGTCGAGGACCTCCACGATGGCCCCGGCGATGGCGAGTCCCGCTCGCGAACGCACGACACCCACGAGCGCACCCGCGCCGCGCTCGCCACAAGAGAGCGCCAAGAGCGTCTCCCATCGCGGCACCGCGAGATCTACCTCGAGTTGATCATCAGACTCCGCCACGATCGTGCTCCAGCCCGGAGTCACCCCTAGGGAGTCGAGTCGAGGGTGGCTGAACGTCAGGCGGTGCATGCCGGGTTGCACATCGGGCAACTCGAAGCGCCTCGAGAGGTCCGAGGTCGTCCGTACCGACCTGCCCGCGATCCTCACCTCCGCTCCCCGGCAAGACACTGCCGGAGACGCTGTGGAACACGATCCCGCTCACCGTCGCCGGCACGATGTCCGGCGACCGGTCTACCGCCTCCTCCTTCCAGCACTCAGCCCACGATCCTCTGGGCCGCCAAAGGGCCATGCCAAGGCCCTAGAGCCAGCAACGCTAGCCCAGGGATCCATCGCCTATCAGCGCTCAGCACTACCATGCGGTCTCAACCCGCTGGGCCCTCCAGCAAGTTCTCCAAGTCGTACACTCTCCCGTCCTTCACTACGACACGCACGTCGCGAACATTTCGGATATCCGAAAGTGGATCGCCCGCAAACACAACCAGGTCTGCGAGCATGCCAGGACGCACCCGACCGAGCTCTGTCTCGTACCCCAGCGCTTCGGCCGACACTGACGTCGTCGCCCTCATCACGTCGCCGGCAGACATACCCCCGTAACGGACCATCGCCTCCATCTCGGCGATGAGGCTGAGGCCCTGTGGAATGATCGGGGAGTCGGTGCCCATCACGACGACGCCTCCAGCCACAACCACGCGTCGCCCGAGCGAAGCCATATCGCTCACCATCCGTCGCTGGGTATCGAGATCTCCGCGTGCCCG
>Ga0310345_10001580_pt1 | contig 24992 bp, 25 predicted proteins | sample HC15DNA20500_MG_FD_204667 | JGI IMG/M metagenome (GOLD analysis project Ga0310345, IMG submission 204667) | Marine microbial communities from station ALOHA, North Pacific Subtropical Gyre - HC15-DNA-20-500_MG | ecosystem: Environmental > Aquatic > Marine > Oceanic | place: Pacific Ocean: North... | reverse complement strand
GCCCCACGCGAAGGTGTAAACCTCGGAGGCGTTGTCTGGATTCGGGCCCTGATGGCGAAATTCGGCTTGGGCTATGTCAAACGTAAAGCAACAAAAAATGCCCGCCGCTGCGACGGCAGCGACTTTGGAAAAAATATTCACAACTCCCCCAAGGCTAATATGAGCCCCGGACGCGCCGCCGCACGGCCCGCTGGATCAAGACCTTACCGGCCACAGCCCAGAGATCAATCCGCAGGCTGATAATTCGGGCGCGCCTCGGTCGATACCGAGCCTTTGTTGCGCCGAAGCCACAGTTCGGAACGGCGGTCGAGGGAACGCTTCTCGCCGAGACTTTGGAAAACGTCCGGAACGTGTCCGAGGGCTAATACGTTGATCCCCCGACGAATTCAGAAGTCGAATTCAAGACAAGGAGGACCGTTATGAAACGCCCCATGATTCTTGCTTCCGCAACCGCGCTGCTGCTGGCATCCACGACCTTCGCCACAGCGGCCGAAACCCTGGTCGAAGTCGAGGACGACACGACGCAGGTGGAGATGTTCGGCAAGTCCGTCGATGAGATCGAAGATATGGACGTGATCGGCGCCGACGGTGAAAATATCGGCGAGGTCGAGGAAGTGCTGGCGACCCCCGACGGCAAGGTGTCCGCTATCTCAGTCGAGGTCGGAGGCTATTTCGGCATCGGCGACCGCGAAGTGATCTTCGGGATGGACGAGGTCGAGTTCAAGGACAACAAGCTGACGACGTCGCTGTCCAAGGACGAGATCGAGAAGCTTCCCGATTGGGACGACAAGTCATAACGCCTTCACATGGCTGACTGTAAGATGCGGTCCGGGCTCGTTCCGGGCCGCATTTTTTTGTGACGGACTCGCCCTACGAGTCGAACCTGCGCGCTTGTCCGCGGCGCGGGAACCTCACAGGATAACCCTCTAGAGGAAGGATGCACCGTCTTTGGCGGAACGCACGGAGAGCGATTTGGCGTACACATTCAAACGTGGAAAGTCGGTACAGAAGAACGTGCGGCGCGTGGCGGAGAGTCAGGTGAAGACCGCCATCGAAGAGATCGACGACAGTGAGCTCTCGGACAACGACACGATCCATCAGGTGCGCAAGCGCTGCAAGAAGCTGCGCGGGCTGGTCCGCCTAGTACGGCCCTGCTTCCCTTCCTACAAGACAGAGAACGCCGCCTTCCGCGACGCGGCCCGCGAGCTGTCGGTGCTGCGCGACATCGAGGCGATGCTGGAGAGCCACGACCAGCTATTGGAGTTCTATTCCGGCGAGGTCGACGGTGCGGCCTTTGCACCGGTCCGCGCGAAGCTCCTTCAGCAGATGGACGACGCCATGGGGCGGAACGACCTGCACGACAAGCTCGCCCGGTTCCGCGAGGCCATGACCGATGCGAAGATTCGTATCGGCGACTGGCGCATCGAAGCCGACGGCTTCGACGCCCTGCGCGGCGGGTTGAGCAAGACCTATAAGCGGGCGCGCGAGGCGATGGAGCATGCCGATGCCGAGGGCACGGCAGAAGCGCTGCACGAGTGGCGGAAGCGCGTGAAGTATCACTGGTATCATACGCGCCTCCTTCGCGACATTTGGCCGGAGGCCATGACGGTGCACGGGGATGCCGCCAAGGAACTTTCCGACCTGCTAGGCGAGCATCACGACCTGGCCGTGCTGCAGGGGGCCCTGCCCGACCTGCTGGACCATCAGGAATCGGAGATGAAGAGCTATCTTGGACTGATCCAGGGCCGCCAAGCCATCCTGGAAACAAAATCCCTGACACAGGGGCGCAAGATCTTCGCCGAGAAGCCGTCCGCTCTGGAGCAGCGCTGGGAGGCCTACTGGGACGCCTGGCAGGAGGAGGATGCGATCGCTCCCCTGGAGCGTGTTGCTTAGTCGGGATCGTCCCAAGCTATAGACCCACAGCCAGCCGAAAACACAACGATGGATGAAGGGGGGCTTCGCCAGTGATTGAGATCGGAGCCTTCGTGCTGGCCGCGCTCGTGATCGCGCTTGCCGGCATCCGCATGACGCGCGTTGCCGATACGCTGGCGGACCGGACGCGGCTCGGCGAAGCGGTGGTCGGCGGCATCCTGCTCGGCGCTAGCACGTCGCTTTCCGGCACGGTCACCTCGGTCTCAGCGGCACTCGACGGGCTCGCGCCGCTCGCCGTCTCCAACGCGGTCGGCGGCATCTGCGCCCAGACCGTGTTCCTCGTCGTGGCGGACCTCACCTACCGGAAAGCCAATCTCGAACACGCCGCGGCGGACGAGAAGAACATGCTGCAAGCGGCGTTGCTCGTCCTTCTTCTGGGCATCGCGCTCGGCGGATACGTGACGCCGCAGCTGGCGGTCTGGGCCTTCCACCCGGCGTCCTTCCTGCTTGTCGTCGCCTATGCATACGGCGTCCGGATGAGCGTCCAGCTGCAGAACCGGCCGAGCTGGCACCCGAAGCAGACCAAGGAGACTCAGCCGGACGAGCCAGACACGGACTCCCTCGACGAGCCGCTGCGGCCGCTCATCTTCCAGTTCGTCGGGCTTGCGCTGCTGCTGGCAGTGTCCGGCTACGTGATGGCGAAGACGGGCGGCGAGATCTCCCGCCAGTTCGGCATTTCCCAGACGGTCGTCGGCGCGCTGTTGACTGCGACAGCCACGTCGCTGCCAGAGCTCGTCACGACCATCGCCGCCGTGCGCCGGGGCGCGTTGCAGCTCGCGGTCGGCGGGATCGTCGGCGGCAACACGTTCGACGTATTGTTCCTGACCGCATCGGACATCGCGTATCGCGACGGGTCGATCTATGCCGCCATGGGCTCGCGCGATGCGCTGCTGCTGGTGGCCGGCATCATGATGACGGCGATCCTGCTGATGGGGCTGATCTTGCGGGACCGGAAGGGCATCGGCTTCGAAGGCATCTCGATCATCGCCGTCTACGCCGCAGTGGTGATCCTGCAGGTCTATCTCGGCTGAACCCAGACAAAAAGAAAGGGCCCCAGAAAAAGGGCCCTTTAGGTGGGGAGCGGAAGCAAGGCTCCTAGTTGATGTCGGCGTCGGGCGGACCGGGATTGACCGGGGCCTCGGAATCGGTGTCGCCTTCAATAGGCTCCACGTCACCCAGGGCCTGGACCCACCCTTTCGAGCAGCCTTCCTTGAATTCCTCGTGGCTGATCTTCCGGTCGTTGTCGGAATCGACGCGCTGGAAATTCAGCACGTATTTCTCGGCCTGAGCTCGCGTCAGGTTATCGCCCTCACGAGCGGACTCGCTCTGATCCCAGACTTCCTTGCACTGGGATTCGCTCAACACCGCACTTGGGCGGCCAGACGAGTCCCGCTCCGGCAAAATGGTGTCCGCTGCCATGGCGGACGTGCCTAAGAGCATGGCGGTCGCTGCGGTAAATGTTGCAAGTTTCATTGCTGATTCCTCCCTTTGGTTACTCGCGAGTCAATTCTGCGGGAGCACTCACGTTCCTCGCGGGCTGCGCGAACTGGGTACGGTTTCAGACATAGGGAAGCGTCCCGAGCGCCGAATAGTGCTCGTTCATGCCGTCCAGCGCGGCCATGTCTTCCTCGCTAATCTCGAAGTCGAACACATCGATGTTCTCCATGAGATGCGTTCGATGGTTTGCCTTCGGCAACGGGATGGTGCCGTGCTGAAGGTTCCAGCGAATGAGGATCTGGGCCGGCGACTTGCCGTAGCGCCCGGCCATCTCGACCAAGCGTTCGTCCTCCAGACGCTCCGCTCGCGTGAGGGGGCTGTAGGCCTGGATGACGATGCCCTTCTTATCGGCGTAGCGAAGCATCTCCTCGCTGTGGCCGAAGGGGCTCCATTCGATCTGATTGACCGTGGGCGTGATCCCGGTCGCCTCGATGAGCTCTTCGATGAAATCGATGGGATAGTTGCTGACACCGATATCCCGGGTCAGCCCCTCCTCCTGCGCCTTGATGAGCCCGCGCCAGAGACCCTTGCCGGCGCCCTGCTCCGGCGGGCGGTGAACCAGCATCAGATCGGCATAGTCGAGGCCGAGTTCCTCCAGATCCGCCTTGGTCTTGGCATAGGCGTCATCGGTCTCTTCCACCTTCGTCACGAGATAGAACTCCGAGCGATCGATGCCGCTCTCCTCGATGCCGCGGCCGATGCCGGGCTGCGTCCCGTAGTCGCCGGATGTGTCGATGAGGCGGTAGCCCTGCTCCAGAGCCGTCTCGACCGCCTTGTCGGTCTGGTCGGTCAGCATCCAGGTGCCGAGGCCCATGACCGGGATGGAGGCGCCGGTGTGAAGGGTCAGATTGGCTTGAGGTTGCATGGTCTTTCTCCCTCCTGGTTTTTGATTTGTGGGAGGGGGGGAACGAGCGGGAGCGCGCAAAGCTCCAAGAGCTGCCGAGAAAGCGTGGTGCCGGGACAGGAGGGGCGGCCGCTTGTGCGCTACTGTACCAACCGCACCGGATTTCCCTCCTCGATCAGAGAACCTTGCCGGCGGTCGTGCCGTTACAGCCCAGACCCGGCGCGCAGGAAGCCGCGCCTCCGAAATCTCTTTCTCAGGAGTGACATCATGTGCACGCGAATTCTCGGCGCGGCGTCGATCGGCGCAGCGCTCCTCGTCTCCTCCGCAGCCGGCGCTGCGGACTGCCCGGTCGATCACGAAGCCCTGACCAAGGCTCTGAAGGACAGCGTTAAGCCGGCTGGCGGCCCGACGAATGGCGGCTTCGACAATAACGAGTGGGCGGCCATCGTGGCCCGCGACGGCACCGTCTGCACGATCACCTATAGCGGCAAGCAGGTCGGCGATCAGTGGCCGGCGAGCCGGGCCGTCGCGGCCGAGAAGGCCTTCACGGCGAACGGGGTGAGCCTTCCGAAATTCGGCGTCTCCACCGCCAATCTCTATGCGGGCGGGATCCCCGGCGGCATGATCTACGGCGTCATCACGACCAATCCGCCCAACCCGCAGCTTCTCTATGAGGGCGATGCGAAGAGCTACGGAACGCCGGACGATCCGATGCAGGGCGAGGTCGCAGGCGGCGTGGTCGGCTTCGGCGGCGGGCTGCCGCTCTATGACGAGAACGGCATCGTGGGCGCGCTCGGCGTCAGCGGCGACACGTCCTGCGCCGATCACAACGTGGCATGGCGGGTGCGCGAGAAGCTTGGCCTCGACAAGATCCCCGCCGGCGTCACCACCGAGAACAACGACGCCATCGTCTACGACATGGGATCGGACGGGACGAGCGCCTCGGGCTTCGGACATCCTGAGTGCGGCGGCAGCGAGGTCGACGTGGCCCAGGATATCGGCGCCAGCGCCGACGACGCCAACCCGTTCTCCAAGGGCGGCGAGAAGAAGGATTCCGCCACCCGCGATTCAGATCCCGTCAATCCGGGCGAAGACGACGAAACCTTCATCGAGGAGATCCTGCCGGAGTAGTTGCATCGCAGGCTTCGACGGAAAGGCCGCTGACCGTTTGTCAGCGGCCTTTTTTGTATCGAGGGAGCTTGGGCGTCCGATCTGATGGGTGCCGGTATTTACTAGTTATACGTGCGGCCCCACCCTGATTTTATGTGCGATTACGTACACTTAGCGTACGGTTCCGTACGCAAGCTCCAGCAGGAACAACCGACGCTTGCCGACGTTGGGCCATAACCTCGGAGCCAAAAGTCGTTCATTTCGGCGCCGGTGAAGAGGCCAGCGAAACAATGTCGGGAGGGTCGCGAATGGCTCGCTATCTGGTCACAGGCGGCGCGGGATTTATCGGGCGCGCAGTCTGCCGGCAGCTTCTTTCGAAGGGGCACGAAGTCCGTGTTTTGGACTGCCTGGTCGAGCAGGTGCATCAGGGTCAGCCCGCGCCCGATCTGGGCGATGCGGCGTTCTACGAGGGCGATGTGCGCGATGCCGCGCTGGTTGCCCGCGCCCTGCGGGGTGTCGACGGCGTCGTGCATTTGGCGGCCGAGGTCGGGGTCGGCCAGAGCATGTACGAGATCGACCGGTATGTCGGCGCGAACGATCTCGGGACCGCCGTCCTTCTGCAGCAGCTCATCAACCAGCCGGTGAAGCGGATCGTCGTTGCCTCATCCATGAGCGTCTACGGCGAAGGGCTCTACGAGACGGCCGACGGCGAGCGTGTCGCCGATGCGCGCCGTTCGCCGGAGCGCGTCTCCGCCGGTCTCTGGGACATTTCCGATGCGCAAGGGCGCGCGCTCGTCCCGGTCGCCACGGACGAGTCCAAGCAGCCGGATCTGGCCTCCATCTACGCGCTCACGAAATACGTCCAGGAACGCGCCGTGCTGATCTTCGGCGAGGCCTACTCCATCGATGCCGTCGCCTTGCGGCTGTTCAACGTGTTCGGTCCCGGGCAGGCGCTCTCCAATCCCTATACGGGCGTTCTTGCCAACTTCTCCGCGCGCATCGCCAACGGATTGCGGCCGACCGTCTTCGAAGACGGCAGGCAGATGCGGGATTTCGTGCATGTGGACGATGTGGCTCGCGCCTTCCGTCTCGCGCTGGAGAAACCGGAAGCTGCGTCCCACGCCATCAATATCGGCAGCGGCCGCTCCTACACCATCGCCGACGTGGCTCGAATGGTGGCGCGCGCCATGGGGCGCGATATCGAGCCCGACATCATCTTGAAAGCACGAAGCGGCGACATCCGGAACTGCTTCGCCGATATCGGCCTGGCCGAGGAGCTGTTGGGGTTCCAGCCCCGGACCGAGCTCGAAGAAGGCTTGCCGGAGCTGGCCGATTGGGTGGCGTCCCAGCAGGCGCCAGACCGGGGCCATGAGATGCGGCGGCAGCTGGAAGAGCGGGGGCTTGTCTCGGGATGACGCCACCGCAGCGACATAAGCAGATCCCTTTCGGGTTCGCCGAATGGTTCCGCGCGGGAGAGTACGAGCGGGTCGAGCGGGCTCTCGACGGCATGGTCGAGGCCGGCGCGAAATACCTGCGCACCCATCTCTCCTGGGCGGAGTATCACACGCCGCAAGGCAAGAGCTGGTACGACTGGCTGCTTCCGACCTTGAGCGCGAAGCTCGAGCTGCTGCCTTGCATCCATTATACGCCGCCTTCCATCTCCCGCACCGGCACGTCCGCCGGGCCGCCGGAACGGCTGCGCGACTACGCCGATTTCGTCGATCTGATGCTGACCCGCTACGGCAGCAACTTCGAAGCGATCGAGCTTTGGAACGAGCCCAACAACCTCCTCGACTGGGACTGGCGGGAAGACCCCGAGTGGGTGCTCTACAGCGAGATGATGATCGACGCGGCCAACTGGGCCGGCGAGCGCGGCTGGAAGACCGTGCTCGGCGGTCCGGCGCCGTTCGACGCCAATTGGCTACAGCTGATCGGCGAGCGCGGCGTGCTGCAATACATGTCGGCCGTCGGCCTGCACGGCTTCCCCGGCACGTGGGACAGCGAGAAGGCGACGTGGCGGGGCTGGGGCGCCCAGATCGCGGAGATGCGCAAAATCCTCGCGCGCTTCAATCCGGAGACCGAAGTCTGGATCACCGAAGCGGGGTTCTCCACCTGGCGGCATGAGGAGGTCGAGCAGGCGCGGCAGTTCCTCTCCGCGCTCGATGCGCCAGCCGACCGGCTCTACTGGTACGGCTGGCAGGATATCGATCCGCGCATTTCCGTGCAGGAAGGTCTCCGGTTCGACAAGCGCCACTACCACATGGGCGTCACCGGCGTGGACGGTCGGCCCAAGCTGCTCCGCCGGCTGCTCGCCGAAGGCGGCCCGGAGCAAGTGCAGGAGGTCGTCGATATCTCCGCCCCGAACCTCGCCAAGCCGGCCTCAGCGATGGTGGTGGTCGGCGGCGCAGGCTTCGTTGGCAGCAACCTCACCGACAGCTTCCTCGCCGACGGGTTCGACGTCATCGTGCTCGACAATCTCAGCCGGCCGGGGGTGGAGAAGAACCTGCTCTGGCTTAAGGAGCGGTATCCGGACCAGCTCCATCCGGTGGAATGCGATATCCGCGACGAGTGGTGCCTGAAGGAGGTCATGGGCGATGCCGAGTGCGTCGTGCATCTTGCCGCCCAGGTTGCGGTGACGACGAGCCTTCAGGATCCGACGGAAGATTTCCAAGTCAACGCGCTCGGCACGCTGAACGTCCTTGAGGCCGTCCGGTCGACGGGCCGGCGAGTGCCGACCCTCTTCGCATCGACCAATAAGGTCTATGGCGGGCTGGAGGATCTCGCCGTCCGGAGCGAAAACGGCCGCTGCCGGCCGACGGATGAGGTGATCGCGGCCCGTGGCGTCGACGAGAGCCGGCATCTCGATTTCTGCACGCCTTACGGCTGCTCGAAGGGGGCGGCGGATCAGTACGTACTCGACTACGCCAAGTCGTACGGGCTCCCGACCGGCGTCCTGCGCATGAGCTGCATCTACGGTCCTCGCCAGTTCGGGACCGAGGACCAGGGCTGGGTCGCCCACTTCCTCATCAAGGCGATGCGCGGCGAGCCGATCACCATCTTCGGCGACGGCAAGCAGGTCCGCGACATCCTCCACGTCTCCGACGCAGTGGCGGCCTATCGCAAGCTGCTGCCCCGGCTCGACCGGCTGAACGGCCGGGCTTTCAATCTCGGCGGCGGTCCGGCCAACGCGGTGAGCCTGCTCCAGGTGCTGCAGGAGATCGAGCGGCTCGTCGGCCATGACGTGCCGGTGGAGTTCGCCGAGTGGCGCAGCGGGGACCAGCCCTACTTCGTGGCGAATACGGCGGCGCTTCAGAACGTGATCGGCTGGCGCCCCGCCATCGGATGGCGCGACGGACTGAAGGACCTGCACGGCTGGCTGCAGGGCCGGCCCGGTTCGGCAGGCGCTCGTGCCGTGTCCAATCGACAGACATCGGAAGAAGAATGGAGGGCGCTCGTATGAAGGTCGCACTCGTAAATCCCAGCTGGAACTACGATGGCAGCATCTATTTCGGTTGCCGTGAGCCTCACCTGCCCCTGGAGCTCGGCTACAGCCGCGCGCAACTGGAAGCGCAAGGCCACGAGACCTTGATGCTGGATGGTCAGCTGCAAGGGCTGAGCAATGGCGAACTTGCCGCGAAGGTCGCAGCGTTCGCGCCCGACTTCACGGTGGTGACGACCGCGCCGACCTATCTCTTCTGGCGCTGCGCTCCCCCTGAGATGCGCACCCCGGCGGAGTTCCTGCAGGCGCTGGGCGACAGCGGCGGACGCACCGTCGCCGTCGGCCCCCACTCTTCCGCGACGCCGGGCGCGACCTTGCGCAAGCTCGGCGTGGATCTGGTGATCCGCGGGGAGTGCGAGGAGATCGTCGCCGCCCTCGCCGAGACGGATGACTGGCGCAACGTGCCCTCGACCACGTGGCTGGATGGCGAAGAACTCGTCGAGCGCGGGTCGCTCCATGCCAGCAGCTTCGTTGAGCATCCGCCCCTGGAGTGGCCGGATTCGTGGATCCAGGCGCACCATCACCACCACCACCGGTTCGATGAGCCTCAGGAAGGCTTCGGCGCCGAAGTTGAAGCTTCGCGCGGCTGCCCCTATGACTGCAGCTTCTGCGCCAAGATCGATTTCCGCGACAAGTACCGCCGGCGCAATCTTGATCACGTGCTCGCCGAGATCGACCGGCTGATCGAGCAAGGCGTCGGCTATCTCTATTTCATCGATGAGATCTTCCTACCGCAGAAGGCGCTGCTCGAGGCGCTGGTCGATCGGGATGTGAAGTTCGGCGTTCAAACCCGCATCGATCTTTGGAAGCCCGACCTCCTTGCGCTGCTGGGGCGTGCCGGCTGCGTCTCCATCGAGGCCGGGCTTGAGAGCCTCACGGTGGAAGGCCGCGAGGAGCTCGCCAAGCGCTGCAGGCTCGACACGGAGGAGCTTGCTGCCCTCCTTATCGATGCCCGCCGCCATGTGGCTTTCGTCCAGGCCAACCTGATCGGCACGGTGAAGGACAATCCGGGCCTCGTGAAGTTTTGGCGCACGCATCTGATCGAGAACGGTGTCTGGGCCAACGAGCCGGTGCCGCTCTATCCCTATCCGAGTTCGCCCAGCTATCAGCAGCTCTGGGGACCGCCCGACGAGCACGCCTGGGAACGCGCTCACGAACATTATCTCAAGGCGTTCGAGGAATTCAGCGACATCCAGGATGAGCGCCCGCGTCCGCTGCAGGAATTGGAGGCCCCATGCTGCCACCTCCAATGACACCGGGGCGCATCCTCATGACCACCGATGCAGTCGGGGGCGTGTGGCGCTACGCGGCCGATCTTTGCCGCTCGCTGAACGGCGCGGGTGTCGAGGTCGTGCTGTGCTGCCTGGGGCCGGCTCCCTCGAAGGAGCAGCGTACCGAGATCGCCGCTCTCGGCAGGACCGATCTGTTCGCCCTTCCTCTCCCCTTGGATTGGATGGAGGACGACCCGGAAGAGCTCGACAAGGTGCCGCCGATCCTTGCCGAGATTGCCGAGAATTGCGCCGTCGATCTCCTGCATTTGAACCTGCCGAGCCAAGCCTGCGGGCTCCCGTCCGGGAAGCCTGTCGTTGCCGTCTCCCATTCCTGCGTCGCTACCTGGTGGCAGGCCATGCGCGGGAGCGCATTACCTGAGCAGTGGCGGGATCACTACCGGCGCAATCAGCTCGGTCTTAGCAGCGCCGAAATGGTCGTCGTACCGAGCCGGTCCTACGGACGGCAGCTCGTCGATGCCTACGGACCCATAGAGCGGTGTCAGGTCGTGCCGAATGCTGTCTCCGAGATGCATCTGACTCCCGTCGATGAAACGTCCGGCACCCACGCTCCTACGCCGGACCGCTACGTCTTCGCCGCGGCCCGCTGGTGGGACGAGAGCAAGAACGGCGTGCTGCTGGACGATGCGGCGGTGCTCTCCACGCTCCCCATCCTCGCGGCCGGCGCCTGCACCGGACCGGGTAGCGAGAGCTTCGACTTCTCCGCGGTGACGGCTTTGGGACCTCAGCTGCCAAGAGAGGTGCGCCGGCTCATGGCGGGAGCGGAGGCATTCGTCTCGCCCTCGCTGTTCGAGCCGTTCGGTCTTGCCGCCATGGAGGCCGCCCATTGCGGGACGCCGCTGATCCTGGCCGACATCCCCACCTATCGCGAGATCTGGGAAGACGCGGCCATCTTCGTCGACGGCCACGATCCACAAGGCGCGGCCCACGCCATAAACGAGCTCGCCGAGGATGCGGGTCTGCGCGGGACCCTCGGTCAGGCGGCGCGGCAGCGGGCGGCGGGTTTTACGCCGGAGCGTCAGCTGGAGGCGCTGCTTGGAGTCTATCGCCTGGCATCGGCCGCCGCGACCGGCAGCAAACACGTTCCACCCACTCACCTATCGAAACTTGCGGGTTAGCTCATGCGCTTTGCCTTCTACACTCATTCGCTCGTCTCCGATTGGAACCATGGCAACGCCCATTTCCTGCGCGGGGTGATGCGGGACCTGCTGGCCCGGGGGCATGAAGCCTTTGCGCTGGAGCCCGAAAATGGCTGGAGCCGCACCAATCTCCTCGCCGAGCAGGGTGTCGCGGCAGTCGAAAAGTTCCGCGCGTTCTTCCCTGAGCTCGTCAGCGAAACCTATGGAGACGATTTCGATCACGCCGCCGCGCTGGAGGGCGTCGATGTGGTGGTGGTGCATGAATGGACCGCGCCGGAGATCGTTGCGGAGATCGGCCGTCTCAGGCTTGCCGGCGGGACCTTCACCCTCCTCTTCCACGACACGCATCACCGCAGGGTCTCCGACGCCGATTCCATCGAGCGGCTCGCCCTGGACGGCTATGACGGCGTCCTCGCTTTCGGCAAGAGCTTGCGAGAGCGCTATCTCGACGCCGGCTGGGGCCGCGAGGTCTTCACCTGGCACGAAGCGGCGGACGACATCCTGTTCAAGCCTCTTTCGGAGCGCAAGACGGGCGACCTCATCTGGATCGGCAATTGGGGCGACGGCGAGCGTTCCGAAGAGCTGCGCGAGCTTCTGATCCGCCCGGCGAAGATGCTCGGTCTCTCCGGCGAGGTGCGCGGCGTGCGCTATCCGAGAGAGGGGCTGGCGGCGCTTGCCGAGACCGGCCTCACCTATCGCGGCTGGATTGCCAATGCCGATGCACCTCGAGCTTTCGCCCGTCACAAGGTGACGGTGCATATCCCGCGCCGGCCCTATGTCGAGGCGCTGAGCGGCATCCCCACCATCCGGGTCTTCGAAGCGCTCGCCTGCGGCATTCCTCTCGTTTCGGCCCATTGGGAAGACAGCGAGCATCTCTTCCGGCCGGGCGAGGACTTCCTGATTGCCCACGATCAGACGGAGATGGTGCAGCATCTCCGCGAAGTGCTCCGCGATCCGGCCCTGGCTGAAAGTCTCTCCCAATCGGGTCTTGAGCGCATTCGCGAACGCCATACCTGCCGGCATCGGGTGGACGAGCTTCTGTCCATTCTCGAGAGGCTGGGGGCGCGGCCGCAGCAAACGCAGGAGGCCGCAGAATGAAGATCGCCTTCTACGGATCCAGCCTCCTCTCTTCCTATTGGAACGGCGCGGCCACCTATTATCGCGGCCTCCTGGAAGCGCTGTCGCGCCACGGGCACGACATCACCTTCTACGAGCCGGACGCCTTCGGCCGGCAGCAGAACCGGGACATCGAGCCGCCAGACTGGTGTTCGGTCGTCGTGTACGACGCCACGCCCCAAGGTCTGCGGCGCGCGGCCGCCGAGGCCGCGCACGCCGATGTGGTGGTGAAGACGAGCGGCGTTGGCTACGAGGACCACGCCCTCCTGCAAGCGGTGCTGGATGCAGCCTCGCCGGGAGCGCTCAAGATCTTCTGGGACGTCGATGCACCGGCGACGCTGGCGGAGCTTCACGCCGACCCGGAGGAGCCTCTGCACCGGCATCTGAGGGCGCTCGATCTGGTGATGACCTATGGCGGCGGAGAGCCGGTGGTGGATGCCTACCGGGCTCTCGGCGCGGCCGACTGCATCCCCATCTACAATGCGCTCGATCCTGCGAGCCATCACCCGGTTCCGGCGGAAGCCCGGTTCGAGGCGAAGCTGGGATTCCTGGGAAACCGGCTGCCGGATCGCGAAGCCCGGGTTGAGGAGTTCTTCCTCGGTGCTGCCGAAGCGCTGCCCCGCGCCTCGTTCCTGCTCGGCGGCTCGGGCTGGGACGATCGCCCGCTGCCGCAGAACGTTCGCGCCATCGGCCATGTGCCGACGCGCAACCACAACGCTTTCAATGTCAGCCCACGCGCCGTCCTCAATGTGAACCGCGACGGCATGGCGAAAACAGGCTTCTCACCCCCCACCCGCGTGTTCGAAGCCGCTGGCGCTGGCGCATGCCTCATCTGCGACGACTGGCCGGGCCTGGAGGAGTTCCTCACCCCCGGCGAAGAAGTCCTCGTCGCGCGCGATGGCCAGGATGTGGTGGCGCATCTTCAGACACTCAGCCAAAGGCGCGCCGAGGCGATCGGACAGGCGGCACTCATGCGCGTTTTAAGCGACCACACCTACGAGAAGCGCGCCATCCAAGTGGACCAAATCCTACGGCAGGCCCATGCCCAAAAACGCGAAGAGGTACCCGCATGAACGAGCCCCTGAACATCGTCTTTATCGGCCTTTCGCTGTCGTCCTCCTGGGGCAACGGCCATGCCACAACCTACCGGTCGTTGCTTTCGGGGCTGAACGAGCTCGGCCATCACGCCCTGTTTCTTGAGCGGGACAAGCCCTGGTACGCGGATAACCGCGATCTCCCGGATCCAGACTTCTGCGAGCTCCGCTTCTACGACAGCGTGGACGAGCTCGTGCAGCGGTTCGGCGCCAAGATCGCCTGCGCCGACGCAGTGATCGTCGGCTCCTTTGTGCCGGACGGCATCCGGATCATCGACCGTCTGCGGCCGATCACGAAGCGCCTGTGCTTCTACGACATCGACACGCCGGTGACCTTGGCACGGCTCCGGGAGGGCGACGAAGATTACATTGCCGCGCGCCAGCTGCCGGATCTCGACATCTATTTCTCCTTCACCGGTGGGCCACTGCTCGACCGGCTCGAGCAGGAATTCGGCGTGCCCGAAGCGGCAGCGCTGTATTGCTCGGTCGAGGCCGACGCCTACTTCCCGACCGGCGCGGAGAAGACGTGGGATCTCGGCTATCTCGGCACCTATAGCGAGGACCGGCAGCCGGGGCTGGAGCGGCTCCTGCTCGATCCGGCCCGGCGCCATCCCGAGATGCGGTTCGTGGTGGCAGGCTCTCAATATCCGGACGGCATAGACTGGCCGGAGAATGTCGAGCGCATCGACCATCTGGCGCCGGAGCATCACGCCGCATTCTATAGCAAACAGCGCTTCACTCTGAACGTCACCCGCACGGAGATGGTGAAGACCGGCTGGGCTCCGAGCGTGCGCCTGTTCGAGGCCGCCGCCTGCGGCACGCCGATCATCAGCGACCCCTGGGAAGGGCTGACGGATCTCCTCCCAAAAGACGAGGCGATCCTGATCGCCGAGACGTCCGAGCAGGCGGAAGCCGCACTAACGACGCTGCCGGCGGAGCGCGCCGCATCGATCGGCGCGGCGGCCCGGGACATCGTGCTCGCCGCCCATACGGGCACCGCGAGGGCAGCTTCGCTCGCCGATCACATCAGAAGCGCGAGGTCGAACAGCGCCCGGCCCGAAGCCGACCGGCCGGCCTGGGCATCGCCACCCCTCCGGGTCAGCAGGACCGAACACAGCAGTGGAACCAGAAACGAAGGGCATGGCGCGGAATGAGGACGAAACAAACAGAAAAGACCCCCTTGCGCATTCTCGTTGCCGGAGGCGCAGGATTTCTCGGATCCCATCTGTGCGAGAGGCTGGTGGGCGAAGGGCACCACGTCTTCTGCCTCGACAATCTGCAGACGGGGAAGCGGGAGAACGTCGCGCCTCTGATCAAGAGCAACCGCTTCAGCTTTCTGCAGCAGGATATCTGCGACGGGGAGTTCGACGGCATCGAGGTCGATCAAATCTTCAACCTCGCCTGCCCCGCCTCGCCACCGCGCTATCAGGCCGACCCCGTGCACACGATGATGACGAGTGTCGTCGGCACCGGCCACCTGCTCGATCTCGCCGAGCGATGCAACGCCACGCTGTTGCAAGCGTCCACCAGCGAGATCTACGGCGACCCTGAGCAGCATCCGCAGAAGGAGGATTACTGGGGGAACGTGAACCCCACCGGTCCGCGGGCCTGTTACGACGAGGGCAAGCGCGCCGCGGAGACACTGTGCTTCGACTATCTGCGCGCGGGCCGGGTCCAAACGCGCGTGGCCCGAATTTTCAATACCTACGGTCCACGCATGCAGCCGGATGACGGGCGGATCATCTCCAATCTCACCTCCCAGGCGCTGGCGGGCGAGGACCTGACCATCTACGGCAGCGGCGAGCAGACCCGCTCCTTCTGCTATGTCTCGGACCTCATCGAGGGGCTCGTCTCCCTGGCCCGTTTGAGGAAGGCGCCGGAAGGGCCCGTCAATCTCGGCAATCCCGGCGAGTTCACGATCAACAAGCTCGCCGAGCTCGTGCTGAAGATGACCGGTTCCCAATCGGAGATCATCCGCATGCCGCTACCGGTGGACGATCCGAAGCGCCGGCGGCCGGACATCTCCCGCGCCAAGAAGCATCTCGGCTGGGAGCCCCGCGTGCCGCTCGAAGAGGGTCTGCGACCGACCATCGAGTGGTTCGCCGCCCAGGCAAAATCGAAGCCCAACGGCCGCCGCAGCAGCAGTGCCGCGCGGATCCCGGGCAAATCCATCGCCCTTGAAAGCGGAGCTTAGGAGGTCCATGCGTGAGACAGGATACCGAGCCCCTCAGAGACCGCATCGACGCTTTGGCGCCGTGGTTCCATAACCTGGAGCTCGGCGGGATCGAGACGGCACCCGACCACTTCCTCGGCGACTATCCGAACTTCAAATGGCAGGGCTTCCGGCACCTGATCCCGGAGGACATGTCGGGGATGACGGTCCTGGATATCGGGTGCAATGCCGGCTTCTACTCTATCGAGATGAAGCGGCGTGGGGCCGACCGGGTCGTCGGTGTCGACTTCGATCCTCGCTATCTGGCGCAGGCCGAGCTCGCCGTGGAGGTGAGCGGACTCGACATCGAGCTCAAGCAGATGTCGGTCTACGAGCTGGGCAAGCTCGGCAAGTTCGACTTCGTGATCTTCATGGGGGTGCTCTATCACCTCCGCTATCCCCTGCTCGCTCTCGACATGCTCTATGAGCAGGTGGTCGGCGACACCATGCTCTTCCAGTCGATGCTGCGGGGCTCACCCCATGTGCCGGAGCTCGAAGACAACTATCCGTTCGAGGATAGCGGCGTCTTCGAACAGGAGGGCTTTCCGCGGATGGTGTTCGTGGAGAACCGCTATTCCGGGGATCCGACGAATTGGTGGATCCCGAACCGGTCCGGAATGGAGGCGATGCTGCGAAGCGCCGGCTTCGACATCGAGAGCAGGACCGACGACGAGGTCTATCTCTGCCGCCGTGGGGAGCGCGCTCCCTTTGTGGAGCGTTCGCCCCTCACAGGCGGCTAAGACCGGCGGCCCCTTCCGCGGAGCCGCCGGTGTTCCGATTCTAAAAGCTAGTCGATCTCCGCCCGTTTGCCTTCGGGCGTGACCAGGTACCATTCGGATTCGAAATCCGTCACTTCGTGACCGAGGGCATCCTGCTCGCCTCCGCCGACGTCCATCACGTAGCGATAGAGGGGCCAGCCGTTATAGGTGACCTGCTTCGTGCGGCCTTCCCGCTCGATGGTGGAAACGAGGCCCGCCTGCGCGTCGCCTTGAACCTTCGGCTCGCCATTGGTGAGAAGGGGCGGCCAGTCGTCGGCGCAGGTGCGGTCACAGTCGCTGCTGTTGGCGCCCTGGTCATCGCCCTCGAAGAGGTAGAGCGGATGGCCCGCCCCATCGACGAGAACCTTACCGAACTGGCGGAGCTGGGCCGACGAGACGACGGCGGGCTCCACGGCGCCGCTGTCGGTGTCCGCAAGCCCCTGGATCGGGACGTCGGCCTTCCGCTCGCTCGTGGGCGGCTGATGAGCACCGCCCTCTCCGGCCGGGATCTCCGTCATGGCGAGCTTCATGGCCTCGACCGAGGCTTTCGGCTCGGCCTTGCCGCCCAGCACATCCGCCGCATCGGCATCCGGGCCGTAGAGAGCTGCGTTGCTGTCATCGTCCCAGGCGATGTCGGAGAGGCTGGCGCTCGCACCTGCATAGGCCCCTTCGGTGTTCGTCCAGAAGATGATGTCGCCCTTGCCGTAGGACGCCTGCGCATTTTCGGAATAGTCGATGATGGTGAGGCCGGCCTCGGCGTTGATGGAGAAGACATTGCCCTCCTGGAATTCGTCGAGGGATTCGTCCGTCATCAGCAGAAAGGCCGCCGATCCGCCCGAAACTCCGGCCTGCGGTCCGAAGCTGACCGCGCCGAAATTGAAGAAGGCGGGATTGCTCCATTCGCCGTCCCGCTGGAACATCGCGACGCCATCGCCGCCGCGGCCGCCGATGATCAGGCCTGCGCGGCCAAACTCGGGGATAAGATAGACGCCCTTCGCCTTGTGCATCAGGACAGCGAGCTCCGGGTCGTCGGTCATCTGGTCGACCACCTTCACCGCCTCGGTGAGGAGCTGCTTATCCTCCTCCAGCTGGCCGGAACGCTCGGCCTGATCGGTTTGGGCTAGGGCAGGTTGAATTGGCCAGGCGAGGAGAGCGCCTCCCAACGCCAAGGCCGTCAGTGGTTTATGGATTCGAGGCATCATAACAATCCTCCCTTCGTTGCTCCGGACAACGCCGGAAATTCCGCGGCGAAACGCGTGCGGGGGCCGCAAAATTCGGAATAGGGATGGGCCCACGCACGCGTGCCTGAAGCGGGGAAGCGCAGCTACTTCGACATCTGCTGCTTCTCCGCCCCGCTATCCGGCCGGGCCGGCCCCAGCTTGGGCTCCTCGCCCATTGGTTTGTTCTGGAAGACCGTGAACTCGCCCTTGCCGTCGAGGCTCTTGCCTTCGGTCCAGCGGCCTTTCGGCGGCTCCTCGCCGTTCACGTCGGTGGCGTAGAAGTTGTAGTTGTTCTTCTGGTCTTCCTTTTCCTGCGGGAAGCTGTTCGGGATCGGCAGGGTGCCTTCGTAGCCGCCCAGTTCCTCGATCACCGCAAGCCATTGCTCCTGATGCATCGTGTCCCGCGCGATCATGAAATGGAGCATGTCCTTCATGCCGTCGTCGTGGGCGGCGTTGTAGAGGCGCGTCGCCAGAACGCGTCCGGTGCTCTCCGCCGCGACGTTGCAATACATGTCGGCCGCGATATTGCCGCTGGCGTAGATGTGGGACATGTCGAAGGGGACGCCGTCGGAGTTCGCCGGATATGCGGCGAGACCGGTGGAGAGGATGTGCCGGTGCAGCATGCCCTCGATGACGTGGCGCGGGCTCTCATCGCCCATCACGGCACCGACGACCTCGTCGGCTGCGCCCTCCTCCTGCAGAGAGGTCGGGGCCTTCTCGAGGTTCAGCGCGACGGCCGTGGCCAGCATCTCGATATGGCCCATCTCCTCGGTGGCCGTATGGAGAAGCATGTCGCGATACTTGTTGCTCGGCGCACGCGCGCCCCAGGCCTGGAAGAGATACTGCATGCAGACCCGGATCTCGCCTTCGATGCCGCCGATCGCCTGCTGAAGCATTCGGGCGAACTGCGGGTCCGGATTGTCGACCTTCACCGGGTATTGCAGTCGCTTATCATGGTAGAACATGAGCTAGTTCCTTCTGTCGGCTTGTAGAGGGTCGATGGCCAACAGAAGTGAGCGTCACCCGTTCCTCAGACGGTCGAGAAACACCGTCCGCAATCGTACTGAGATTGCGGAGGCGGGTGCGGAACAGCGGCTTCCATTCCTCGTTCGGCTAGCAAGTACCGGCGCTCATCGCGGTTCGCACCGGTTCGGCACGCCGAGTGCCGGACTGCGGATGCGACTTCTGCGCCGATGGACGGGAGGAATGAGATGGAGCTTTCGCTGACAGAACTGGCCTTGCAGGTGATCCCAGGCATCATCGGCGGCGTGGTGTTCTCGTTCGCCATCAAGCGATGTCACGTCGGCATCCTGCCAGCCATCGTGCTGGGCGCTATCGGCGGGTTCGCGCTCGCGGAACTCGTCAATCTGCTCGTGGCCACGGCGCCCCCGTCGGAGGCTGCCGCGACGTCCGTCTCCGGCTTTGCCCGCCACATCGTTCTCGGCTTCTTCGGCGGCGCCGCGCTGACCGCAGCGACGGGCTTCGGCCGGCGCTACTTGGCGGAGCACTAGGCCGCATCGGGTCGGCGACGCGCCACGTGCCCCACAGCGAACCGACTTCCGAGCTCTCGGGAACAGTCCTGCTCCGGACGGGTTGGGCTCGGACGGTCAACGCAAAAAAGGTTTGAGCAGTCATGGCCTCATCATCCCGCTATTCCGGATCCATGCCCTGGGTCGTTGGAGGTGTTCTCGTCGCGGCAACGGGCGCGGCAGCGCTTCTAGCGGCCAATCACTATTTCAACCGCCCCCGGCCTTATCTCGGCGATGCGCCGCAGCGGTCGCTGCTCGGCTCCCGTTCGAAGGGCTGGCGCGAGAACACGCTGGTCGGACGCACGGTCACCATCGATCGGCCGCGCCACGAGCTCTACGCCTTCTGGCGCAATCTGGAGAACCTGCCGCACGTGATGGAGAACGTGGAGAAGGTCATCCAGATCAGCCCGCGCCGCTCCGAGTGGACCATCAAGGCGCCGGGCGGCGGCAGCCTGACCTTCCAGACGCTGATCACCGAGGACCGGCCCGGCGACCACATCGCCTGGGAATCCACTCCGGATGCGCCCATCACCAATAGCGGACGCATCACCTTCCGGGATGCGCCGGACGGGCGCGGCACGGAGGTCGAGGCGATCATCGCCTACGATCCGCCGGGCGGCACGCTCGGTCAGACGGCTGCGAAGATCCTGCAGCGCGAACCCAACATTCAGGCACGACGCGAACTGAAACGCTTCAAGCAGCTGATGGAGACCGGCGAGATTTCCGTCGCGCAATCGCTGAAGCCGGCGGCTTAGGGAGATAACGATGCAAGCACTGACCTGGCACGGAAAGAACGACGTCCGCGTGGAGCGGGTGGAGGACCCCTCCATCGTCAATCCGCGCGACGCGATCATCAAGGTGACGTCGACGGCGATCTGCGGGTCGGACCTGCACCTCTATCACGCGCTGATTCCGACCCTGATGCCGGGCGATATCCTCGGCCACGAGTTCATGGGCGAGGTCGTCGAGGTCGGCAAGGAGAACAAGCGGCTCAAGAAGGGCGACCGGGTGGTCGTGCCGTTCGTCATCGCCTGCGGGAAGTGCTTCTTCTGCGAGAAGCATCAGTACTCCGCCTGCGACAATTCCAACCCCGCCGACAAGGCCGACATGTCGGAGAAGCTATACGGCTATCAGATGAGCGGGCTGTTCGGATACTCGCACCTGACCGGCGGCTATCCCGGCGGCCAGGCGGAATATGTCCGCGTCCCCTACTCCGATGTCGGACCCATCGTGGTTCCGGACGGGATGGACGACGACGAGGTGCTGTTCCTGTCCGATATTCTCCCGACCGGCTGGATGGCCGCGGAGAATTGCGAGATCGAGGAAGGCGACACGGTCGCCGTCTGGGGCTGCGGTCCCGTCGGCCTGTTCGCCATCCAGAGCGCGCTGCATATGGGCGCGCACCAGGTCATCGCCATCGACCACTATCCGCGCCGGCTCGAGCTCGCCAAGAAGCTCGGCGCGAAGGTGATCAACTTCAAGCAGACCCATGTTCACGAAGCGCTCATGGAGATGACCGGCGGCATCGGTCCCGATGCGGTGATCGACGCAGTGGGCATGGAGAGCCACGGCTTCGCGATCGACAACGTCTACGACCACGTGAAGCAGACCCTGATGCTGGAGCAGGACCGGCCGTCGGCGCTGCGCCAGGCGATCTTCGCTTGCCGCAAGGGCGGACGCCTGTCCGTGCCCGGCGTCTATGGCGGCTTCGTCGACAAGTTTCCCCTGGGTGCGCTGATGGAGAAGGGCCTGAGCGTCAAGTCGGGCCAGACCCACGTGCAGCGCTACACCGACAAGCTGATGAAGCTCATCCAGGAGGGGAAGCTCGATACCACGTTCATGATCAGCCACCGCATGCCTCTGAGGGAGGCCGCGGAAGGCTATCGGATGTTTGCAGAGGAGCAGAACGACACCACGAAGATCGTTCTGAAGACCTAGGAGGAGGAAACCATGGCTGGCGAAGTAGGACTGGCTGTCGTCACCGGCGCATCGACCGGAATCGGCTACGAGCTGGCGAAGTGCAGCGTGGAGGAAGGCTACGACCTAGTCGTGGCGGCGGACGAGCCGGAGATCGAGAAGGCCGGCAATGATTTCCGCAAGCTCGGCGCCCATGTGGAGACCGTGCAGGCGGACCTCGCCATTAAGGAGGGCGTGCAGAAGCTGCTCGATCAGATCGGCGACCGGCCGGTGGCGGCGCTGCTCGCCAATGCGGGCCGCGGTCTCGGCCACGCGTTCCTCGATCAGAATCTCGATGAGATCCAACGGGTCATCGATACCAATATCTCGGGCACCGTTCTGCTGACCCACAAGATCGGTAACCGGATGCGCGAGAGGAATCGGGGACGCATTCTCTTCACCGGCTCCATCGCGGGCTTCATGCCCGGCGCCTTTCAGGCCGTCTACAACGCCACCAAGGCGTTCGTGGACAGCTTCTCCTGGGCGCTGCGCAACGAGCTGAAGGATTCCGACGTCACCATCACCTGCCTGATGCCCGGACCGACCGACACGGAGTTCTTCGATCGCGCCCATATGGAGGACACCAAAGTCGGCACCGATCCCAGCAAGGACGATCCGGCCATGGTCGCCCGCACCGGCTTCGACGCCATGATGAAGGGCGAGGCCGGCGTGGTCGCCGGGTTCTCCAACAAGATCCAGGCATCGATGGCCCATGTGATGCCGGCGGAGATGCTGGCCGAGCAGCACCGTAAGATGGCCGAGCCCGGCACGGCGGAGAAGTGACCCACGGGGTCCGTTGAAGGAGGCTCGGCATGGCCGGAAGCAGAACGAGGTCTGAGAACGGGTCCGCTGGACGAAAGTCCGCCACCGCGGGCGGCGAGGCTGCGCGACTCCGGGACGCCATCGATTCCGGCGAAACCCACGACAAGGTCGACTACCCGGATCCAGCCGCCGCGCCGCTCGGGACGGACGAGGAAGCGGGCGGCGCGACGGCGGGCGCCGCCATCGTGCACGATGAGCGGGCCTATAAGGAAGGCAACGACAGTGACCTCGGGCCGAGCCATCTTCCGGAGCGGGGCGAGCAGCGCGGATCGGTGTTCCTGATCGCGATCGGCGTGGTGACGGTCGTCGTTCTTGCCCTCATCGGTCTCGGCATGGCCCTGCGCTAGGCGGCGCCGGGCCGGCTTCCCACCTAACGTACGCCCATTTTTCGGCCTTCCCCCTACTCCGTACGAATTCGAACGCGGTTTGTCCGTACGTCACCGCACCCCAGCGGGATTCTGGAGTCGACCAGGGCGGCGTGCGGTGATTTGATACAACCTGTCCTTGCAGCCACCATAGTGCCTGCTCCGGTCAGACCCTCCCTCGGGTTTGGCCGGGGCAGGTGCTAGTGAGGAGGGTCCAGATGATCGATTATCATTGGCCCTGCCATGTGAAGCGCGAGAATGGCGGGCTATATCGCGTATCGCCAGTCGGCATGATCGGTTGCGACGGCACCGGCGCGACACAAGACGAAGCTGCGGAAAAAGCACGGCAAATGCTGCAGCGCTATATTCGCAGCAAGAACATGGAAGCGTTGATGGCGATCGGCGTCTACTTCCACAGCGATATTCAGGGCATCATGAAAGGCGAAATGATCCGCCTGGAAGTCGACCTGCCGACCTGAGCCTTCTTGCCGGGTACGCAGTTGGTACGCGTTCGCACAACTGCGCCGTTTGCATTCACAACCAAATGGTGCGAGGCTGGTCGTGGCAGCTCAGGCACGTTTTCGCTATACGGGCCTGCCTTACATAGCCGGACGTCACAGTGCAGTCCAATCTACGAGGGACGCCCGGCACTTGGTCGCCCATATTGGCGACACTCGCTATTTGCGTTGGCCACGCACGGATCGGACATCGATGGATACTGCCGTTCGCGGCAGGCCGCGGAACCGCCTTCTCCAGGCGTTACCGGACGCTGACCGCAATCGGTTGGCGCCGCTGCTGGAGCCTGTCGATCTTACAATGCGAAAACGACTGCAATCCGTCCGTCACCCAATCGACTACGTTTACTTTCCCGAAAGCGGGATCGCCTCGGTTATCGCCGTCGGCAGCGTGGACCGGCGCCAAGCCGAGGTGGGTCTCATCGGCCGCGAAGGTTTCACCGGCTTTGCAATCGTTCTGGGTGTGCCGACGTCTCCCTACGAGGTCATGGTGCAGCTCGACGGTGCCGCTTCGGCGATGACGGCGGAGAATTTCCGAAGGGCTCTGGACGAGATACCCGCCTTTCGCGACATTTGTCTTCGCTATGTCCATACTTTCATGGTCCAGGCGGCGCACACGGCGCTGGTCAACGCCCATGGCAGGATCGGTCAGCGACTGTCGCGCTGGCTGCTGATGGTTCAGGATCGAGCCGAGAGCGAGGACATCGAGATCACACACGAGTTCCTCTCACTGATGCTCGGCGTACGGCGTGCGAGCGTCACCGTCGCGCTTCAGCTGCTCGAAGATGCTGCGCTGGTCGAGACGTCACGCGGACATGTCACAATCACCGACCGCGCCAATCTGCAGCAATGGGCGAAAGGCTTCTACGGCAGCCCCGAGGCCGAGTATGAGCGGCTGTTTTGACACCGGACGAGCCCAGGAGCGCCGGCGCGCCATGAGCGTCAAATGCGCGGCGGCGCATTCCGCAGCTCTCTAGACGCTTACTGCCCAGGCCGATAGGCGCTGCTCGTCGCCGAAACCAGCTTTTCGTATTCCGCTTCGGGCACCCCATAGAGGCCGCCGGCCTTCTCTTCCAAGGCGGCGCGGTCGCAGATCGTGATCTCCCCGCGGGCCGTCGCGAGCAAGGCCTGGGCTCCGAGATTCTGGAGCGCGGTGGTCACGCCCGCCCGCCGCACGCCGAGCATGAACGCCAGAAATTCATGAGTGGTGTTGAGCACGTTCCCACCAATGCGGTCCTGGCACATCAACAGCCAGCGGGCTAGGCGCTCCTCCAGCTTGCCGCGCGCATTGGCGAGGGCCGTATAGGCGGCCTGGAGGTAGAAGGCGTGGGCGTACCACAGGCAGATCTGCCGAAGGGAGCGGTTCTGCTCGACGAGGGACAGGAAGTCTTCCGACGCGATGCGGTAGCCGGAGCCGGCGACCTGCATCAGGACCTCGCACGGCGCCCTGTCGACAGCCATGAGGAGGGGCACGCCGGAGATGCCTTCACAGCCGATCAATCCAACTTCGGCTTGCCGGCGGTCGCCGCCGCCGATCGCAATCGCCGAGGCGATGCCGCTCTCGATGAAGTAGACATGCTCGATCGGCCGGTTCGGAGACTGAAGCCGCTTGCGAAGGCGCAGATCCACCGGGGTGAGAGCGGGCGCCAGCGCCGCATAGACTTCTTCGCTCAGGGCGTTCAACAGACGATTGCGATTTCTGCTGCGAGGCCTGCTATCCATCATACCCTGTTCTCAGTGTGTGACTTCGGTCTCGGGCTAGGGATCTGCAAACGGGTGAGGCTGAATGCTTCGGGCGGTTGAGGGTCTTCAGGCGGTCGCTCCAAGGCACTTCGATGGGCAGTCGAGCGCACACGGGCGCGTGTGTTTTGTCTTGAGGAATCGGCGCCGGCGGGCGACGGAATAGTCCACACCGGCCATCAATGCTTCAATTCCGAAGTCGGTACGATTGCAGACCTTTGGCCGACGCGGATATTGCGCCGACCTGCTTGAGCTGATCCGTTCTCCTCACCCAGACGTAGTTGCCATAGCCGCGCACAAAGCCTGAGCGGCGCTGGGAGTCCTATGCGGTACTTCATCGATATTCGGGCGAACG
>Ga0310345_10001579_pt1 | contig 24999 bp, 29 predicted proteins | sample HC15DNA20500_MG_FD_204667 | JGI IMG/M metagenome (GOLD analysis project Ga0310345, IMG submission 204667) | Marine microbial communities from station ALOHA, North Pacific Subtropical Gyre - HC15-DNA-20-500_MG | ecosystem: Environmental > Aquatic > Marine > Oceanic | place: Pacific Ocean: North... | reverse complement strand
ATTGTTGTACTAGCAGCATTCTTCCACAACTGAATATATAATCCATCATTATTAGTATCGATCTTTCTTGTGAACATAAACGCACTTGTATCAGACACTGCTGCTGTTGGTGTGTGATTAGTATAAACTGTCCATTCTTGTTCTGTATGTGCTCCTCCTCCTGCTGTACCCCATTCTAAAGTATTAGTAGTTGAAGACATTTTTAATACTTGTCCTGCTGTACTAGTAGAAGTTGCAGGCAGTATTAATTCATAACTTGTAGTTACATCTGCAGGAGATTTGAATCCTGAATAGTTACTATTGTTAGAATCATTTAATCTTAATCCTCCTGCTGCCAAAATATTCAATTGTGTTGCTGTTGGAGTAGTTAATGCTGGACTTGTTGAGAAAACTAATAGACCTGTACCTGTCTCATCGTTAATAACACTTGCCAAATTGGCAGATGAACCTGCTGCTAATCCTGTGGCAATAGGTAATCCTGTACAATTAGTTAACACACTTCCTGTTGCTGGTGTTCCTAATACAGGGGTGACTAAAGTTGGACTTGTTGCAAATACTAAAGTACCTGTTCCAGTCTCATCTGAAATCTTTCCTGCTAACTCTGCTGATGTTGATGCTGCCAAGTCACTTATCTTGTTAGCTAATGTTGCAAATGAATCACTCTGCAATGCAGTGTTAAATTCTGCAACTGTTCCTGTTAAAGTATTATCTCCCAAGTCTACTGTTTTGTTTTCAAATGTAGTAGTAGAAGTTGGTGTGACTGAATGTGATTGACTATCCACATAAGCTTTAATTGATTGCTGTGTTGCTAATGATGTGGCACTATCTGTTGCCATATTATCTTCATCTAAAAGTGCTACCTCAGAAGTTACTCCTGAACTTCCTGCTGTCCTTCCAACAACTTTCATTGATGCTATGTCTTGAATTTTTGCAAATGTAATTGAACTATTTGCTACTGGACTACCACCATACTCTTGCCATTCTTTGTTAGAACCAATTGTTCTACATATAAAGATTTTTGGAGTAGTAGTACTTAATGTTTCATTTCCTCCACTTAGTAATCTAAGATTGCCTGCAGTTCCTGTTCCATTTGTTAATGTTACACTTGTCGCTGTTGATTTTGCTATAAGATAAATTACATCATATTCATTGATATCTGCACTTACTGTTAATATTGTTAATGTTCCATCGGCTTGAACTTCTATAACACTACCTGTTGGTGTAATCGCTGCACCTGATATTGTACCTGCTTGCTTAGTAAATCCTAACATTCCTATTGGACTTAAATCTGCATTCCACTCATCTGAACCTACAGGAGATGAACCATCATCTGCAACTGCAACTACTTTAACGTGTCTACCCCAACCAGTTCTAGCCATTTGATACTATAACTAATTAATGCAGGTATATAACAATATTGAGGTAGTACCATATTTATACCATTTATACAATCTAAGAACTTTAATAAAATTCGGGAATAATAAGAGATTTTCTAGGGCTTATTTCTAGGGATTGACCCTTCGGATTTCCAACCGCTTGCTTATCTAGTAAACATCTTACTACTTTGTGTTCCCTTCTATCTGGCACGCTATGAAGCCTAAATGTGCTCTGTGATAGCTAAATAAAGTAAATTGTACTAGTATATAAAGAATGGGGGAATAACTGATTGCTCAGTTATATATTTGTCTAATCGTTTATCGTAATTGTCCACGTGACTTGTAACTGGTCCAATGCTTGTAATGTTACTGTTGTGAAGGTATTTACAAAGAGTAATGTACCTCCTGAGCTTGCATTAAATGTGCCTGATTTTACAATAGCTGCTACTGCACTTCCTGTACTATTTGTAAATGTGTGTACAAGTGTACTAGTAGCTTCTCCTGCAACATGAGTATATGTAGATGATGCTCTTGCAAGATTGGTACCTGTTAACTCACCCGTCAATGCTGTATCACCATCTGCTGGTGCTCCAGTATTCTGAGTAAGTGCAATCCATTGAGCTCCAGCTGGTTGGCCAGTAGCCTTTAGTGTAGCATTATGCATTAAGTCTCTTCCTGCGTCAGTTAGTAAGTTATTTACCTTATCATGAAATTGCCATTCTGTATAATTACCAAATGGTTTTAGTGATCTATGTACTAAACTTCTCATAACTTTTGGGAGTGACTCTGAACGGTTAAGAATTGGTGTCATCCATTGTTTTGGAGTCCATCGTCTAACGTCGTACTGAACTACGTTCTTTCCTACCTTGATGCTATCGTCGATAGAATTGTTCCTAGTTGCAACGGTACTAACGTTGTCTTTTGATTTAGCTAATCCTTTCGTGTCCATTAATGTTTCACCGGTATTGCTGTTTCGCAATGTGGGCAATTAAACGCAACGAACTTAACACCTGTAGATGTCTCTTTTTCTTCAGCAACGCCATCGGCTTGCTCATTACAAAAGGGACATGTCATATTGACATAAATTCTCAGATGTTCTGGTTCTGAATTGTGTCTTGCCATTACTAAATCTAATATGTTCCAGTATTTAACAATTAATGGGTATACACCCTAATTAGGCTGGAATATGGAAACCACCAGTATTCCACCGTACTTGATTGTAATGCGCTTGAGTGTTCAATATCTCCTGCATTCTTCTCTTTCTTTTTCTATTATTATTCCATCTTATCATTGTGTATCAATTCGGTACATTTGTTGAAAAGGTAGATGTTTCATCATAACCCAATAACGTATCAAGCATATTAACTACCTTTGATTCCTGTGCTGCATTACCAGTCATTGGTACCTTTGCACAGCGAATTGTAGTGGTAATAGTATGTTCTTTAAATTGATGTTCAACTACTTCAACTCTCATCTTTTCTTGTGTACTAGGACTCTCGTCTGGTACTTCTAATGAATCAGATTGTAAGTCTAAAGTCATACCTGGAAACTTAGTTGTACCCCAATCAAGATCTTCATTAAGTAAGATCATTCTACCAGATAAATCATTTGCTCTTGTCATGACAGCTGCACGTTCAGCCATTGTTAATGAATCTGTTGGAGCCAATCCTGACGGATCTAAATTTATACCTTCGAAGAGTGGAGTTCCTGATACAGGTGAAGCTTCATCTTTTTGAGTTGCTTCATAGACAGCATGAAACTGACCAATATCCCAAAGCCAACTTCTTGTATATTGTGATCCAATATAGAATTCTACCATTTGAATCTTTGTTGGTGCAGTACTACTTTTAGTTGGAAAGTCACCTGAACCAGTACCAGCTCCTTCTAAACTAAGATCATACCATTTTACTAAAGGTGGGTTGTCTCGACTAAATGCTAAGTCACGTGATCCGAAAAATCTGTAACTGCCAGTAGAGAAGTCTACTAAATGTATCCTAAAAACATTACCTATGATATCATTATGGTTAAGAGGATTGCCATCTGTCTGTTGAATTTGACAATAGAATCGTATCATTTTTAAAGCTGATAGAACAGACTGACCATCTGGATTAAGAGTATTAGCTGCGTTGATTGGTAAATCAAAAGCTGTCTCATCAGTAGGATCATCTCCTGAAGTACCAGTATTAGCACTTGTAGCATTAGGTCTCATTTGAAATATTTTAGCTACACCATTTGATAATCCTAGTGCTGGAACATTAGTTGCTGTCATTCTTACAACACTTGTACCATCTGGTCCTTGCTGATTAGCAGAAACTACTATCTCACCATTACTACCTGATCCATTAAATACACCTACACGTCTCCACTGATCAGTATTCATCCACTTGTCTATTCTTTCTAAGGGATACACTCTCATAGTTCCTGGTCCTGAGTAAATGTTATCTGATTGAACTTCTGCCGACTCTGTAAAATCTAAAGTAGCTAAATCATCATCTGTATAATTTTTACCTGAATCTATTGACATCCATCCTGCGAGAGTAATCTCAGCATTTTCATCTGACCAAAAATCAGCACCTATTTCTTTTGCTAATGCTCTCATAGAATCAAATGCAGTTCTGTTAGAGAAGTCTCTAGCTATAGATGGCCATGCTACATTGTTGGGACTATCAAGTAAGGTACCTGCTGAAAATGTTATTCCTGCAGATCCAATAGCATTAGTTTTATCAACAATAGCTTGTCCTACTACTTTAGCATTTGATTGTATACCTACACCAGATTCTGAACCAAATGGATCTCCAGTAAACGCAAGATTACGCATTACTCTTTTCTTCATAATACCAGTTGCCCAATCTGTACCTGATAGTTTTATAAATTTCTTTCTTCTCTGACCTGTTGTAAATCGCTGAACTCTCATAAGAAGACATGTCATTATTTTTAACCATACTCCAGAACCTGAAGCTTTCATATAAATCTCACACTTGTATTTTGGAAGTAGTTTCTCCATTTTAATATCACCACTATGTTCATCGTATAGAAGTTTCTCATCTAATACTATATCAAATTGATGAGAAGCATCAGAACAAGCAAGCTTTACCATACTTGGACGATCTGTTGTAATGCTTGTATGAAAAGTTTTATTTCTATAGTTTGAATCTGAATGAGCACTCAAAACATCATAAACAAACTTAATATCTGCCATTTCTATTCCTCCGTTGCAAATGAGTCATTCTTAGTGACATCGAGATTGACCTGTACGTTAATAGTTTGTGGTGTAAACTTACCTGTTTGTTTGTTGTAATCACTATTGGGATCTGACCATTCTTCATATGTTGGTTTTAGATCGCCGAACTGTTCAGGGAACATTTCTCTCCAACCCTTTGCCAACCAAGTTAATCCTAAAGAGTCTATTGCATCGTGAACACCTATTATTGCTAATTTCCAAAGATCGAATCCATTTACTAATGCAAGTACAAGTGCAATTATAGCAAAGAATGGTGAATGTGGTCCTGGAATCATAGCTCCGATTGTAAAGAATATGGTTGCTATATCTAAACCTATCTTTAACCAATCACTAGCAGAACCAAAGCCTTCCTTCATTGATATAGCAAGTATATCAAACAAACTAATTATAACTGCAAGTGGAGCGAATATTTTTGCTAACATTCCCATACCTCTAGTAAATAGACGTAGGGATGAACCAGCTATACCTATAGTTCTTCCTATGTTGGCAAACATTCTACCTAAGTGTAATGCTGACTGTGATCCTTGACCAAATAATCCTTGTAAGATTTTCATTACTGGAACTATCAGTCTTATATTAGCAAGCATAATGAGAATACCTGTACCAGCTGCCATCATAGCTCCCAAGAATACTCTACCTTCTGGACCGAATTTTTCAAGTACTGTTAGCAATACTTCTAATACATCTAAAGCTCTTCTTGCCAATGGTGCTAATACTGATCCGAATCCATGTCCTATCTCTTTAATCATCTCATTTGTTTTCTTGTCTTGAATTATCACAAAGAAGTCTTTCAGAGGTTCTCTAAGTGGTTCAATCATACCAAGGAAGAAGTTAATTTTTAATTGTTCAACTACTGTGTTCAAAGCACCAATACGACGTTGTGCAGATTGAACTATTTCATTAAAGTTTGTTTGTGCCACATGTGTTTGTTTCATTACATGAGACATATGTTCAAACTCTTTACTAGACATCTGAGCAATCTTTCTCAAACCTTCCATTCCAGCTTCATTAAGTCCTAACATTTTACTCATACTATCTAATCTACCAATTAATGCTTCTTTGTCAGTAGTATCTCCCATTGTCGCTCTTATCATACGGAATACTACTTCCATTTTGTCTCCGTCTTTTTGAACAAGATTCAATTTCTTTCTCATTTGTTCAAGAGCGGTATCTGTAAATAATCCTGCACGACCAAATCCATCTACCATGTCTACCATAGCATTACCTACTAATGTAAATGCCTCTATACCACCTGCTGAAATTACAAATGCTTTAGATAGTAAACCAAGAGTGGATCCTGCATCTTTAACTGAGACTCCGAATTGGTTCATAGCACCTGAAGCTTTACCAATTGCTCTTGCTGCTGTATCAATTTCCTGAATACCAGTTGCTAGAGATATTGTAGCTAATGTATCAACTAATTCACTAGCTTGACTTACTTCCATGTTTAATGCAGTCATTGTATCTGTTAAGATACCTGCTAGCCTTTCAAAGTCTTGTCCTTCTACAGTTGCTAAGTGAATAAAGTGACCTAATAATTCTTCTGTCTGTGCAAGTGTTTTACCAGTTTGTGTAATCAAAGATGCTGCCTTAGCAATCTTCTCAGAAGACTCACCTGCTTCTACAGCCAATTCAAATACTCTATTTCGAAGACTATCTAAATCTCCTTCTAGATCTGCAGTCGCAAGACCAAGACCTTTTATAGTACCTCTCATCTGAGCGAATATAAAGTCAAATTGTGCACCCTTATCTATAGACTCTTGAAGGAACTGAGTCATCATTTGGAAACCTTTTTGTCCTACAGTTGCAAGTTTTTGCATTTGAGTGTTGAGGTCTTCAAACCCTTCCCTCATCTCGTCTCCTTTTCTATTAATATCTTCGAAATTCTTTGCTACTTGGTTAAATGCACTTGCTACATTTTGTTTAGCGTTAAATATAAAATCAAGTTTAATTGCTCCTTTCTTAGCCATTAATCATCATGCCTCTCACAAATGTCTACACTACTAGTACACTCCTTACAAAAAATTAAAGTATGTTTACCTGATAATTTTATTATAGTTTTTAGACTGTTACATATATTACATTTCATCTCATATCCTCTCCCCAATTTCGATGCTTAGCACGAATACGATCAGCTAAGGTACCTCCTGATTGAGAACCTGATTTTGAATGTGGATCTGATTGTACTGGCATGCCTTTGCCCACCACAGATACATCAAAAAAGAATCGGGCTGCAGATGGCATACTTTCTACCCAAGAATCTCCATATCTTATGAGAATCTCAGACGGCAGTAATCCAACCTGCGTTGATAACACCCCTAGGGTTGTGGCACCTGTGGTTTTTGAAAATCCTGTATCTTGGGAATATTGTCTCCGGATAGACCTGATAACTTTATACCTTCCATAGCGAGATGAATTTGATCACCAAATACTAGATCGTTAACTCCCAAAACTGTATCACTACCTTCTTCAGCAACCTTTGGTTGTATTATAGTAGATGGTAATAACTCTCTTAGAAAGTTAGTCATTCTAAGTGTTTGGTCTCCTGTTAACTCTGCTGTAGTCTTACCTTGCAAATCTTTTAAAGTATCGAGATGCTTTAGTACGACTGTTACATCTGGTGCATGAATTAAAAATTTATGGCCAGTTGGAGTTGTCGTTTCAGTTTGTGATATTTTTCTGTACTCACTTGGGGTAACATATTCGTCAGTCATTCTAACTTCTCCAGACTCCTTCTGTTTCGTCATTCTTTACAGTAATGGTTAGTGCCTTTGCTGCACTAGTATCATATAATGCTCTCATTTCTGCAGATGGTAAGAACCTATCTCGACCTGAGACATTTGTTGGGAATCCTGTATAGATACACTCTTGCATATCCAACTTGAACTCATAATCAGAACCTCTAGTGTTGTCCATTACGACAGCAAACTTTGTACCACCGATATACTTATTGTAATCAGTTGCAGCTTCAAATCTAATATCAGCAGTCATAGTTATTTCTCTCTTGCCAACATTATCTGTATTGTCTCCCATATATTTATCACCTATTCTAAACTTATCATCTGGTAAGTTATTGCTGATGTTAACACTTAATGATTCTATATCATTCTTTGCTGAACCTGCATATGTGATAGCTCCTTCTTGAAATACGAATGGAGGTGTTGGAGGTGGTAATACTCCTGTTTGTGCTGCGGCTAATGTAGTACCTGTCTCTGGTTCTTTGGCACCAATAATATCTAGTGAGACACCTGTTCGTTCTCTCTTGACACCATCGATTGTGATACCATTGACTGTACAACCTGCTATAGCTCTCGTACCAACTGCATCATATCCTAATTCTAGATAGAATGAATCTACACTAGTACCAGGAGACATTACATGTGTGTATGGTGTTGAACTTCCAGTGTCTGTAGAAGTTGTTGCTAGGTTGATACCTGAACAAATCAGGCTTGACACTACATTTGGATACAACCAAGTATCGATTGATCCTGTTATGTTAAAAGCTCCAAGTTGGGCATTAAGAGGATCGGGACTTCCTGCTCCATCGTCAATAATAATATTGGCATTTGGATTCATAGAATGTGCCGAAAAGTTAAACTTTCGTAGTGCTCCACTAGGTTTACTACCGAATGTACTTTCCCTCAAGAATTGCGCAAATCTTGTCATACTTAATAATGATATGTACCACTATTTAAAGCTTGAGGTTAGGTTGCTGTAGGAATTTGAACTAAAACGGTAATATCTTGTCTACCTAGCATAGTACCATATCCCTGACCAGAGTCTGGTACTTTCTCACCAATTACATCTACTTCTCCTGTATCTACTTTAGTATCATATACAGTTCCACCTAGAGTTCTATCGGTATATATCTGATCAATAACCTGAGAGAATATTCTTAACATTTTATCTAGCTGAACATCAGGATTAGAATCTCTAACCATAGTAGTAAGTGTATATTCTAATTCAAACTGTTCTGCACTTGGTGAGTCATCAACTACAGTATATCCTCTCCAATCCAATGCCATAGCTACGAGAGAGTTAATAGCACCTTTAGTACCGGTTTTAATAACTTCTACATCTCCATCAGTTTTAAGTTTATTAAGTAAAGCTAGCAATCTAGTTTCTATATTTATGACATTAGTTTGTAGAGTCATTGCACTTTATTTCCTCTAAGTACTCCTCGTCCTCGAAGTGCTTTCAAAATTGCTGGTAATGCCTTTCTCTGTAATTGATTAGATGCTCGAGTTTGATAAGGATTTGGTTTATTACCACGATGTATTTTTAGTTTGTTTGATTTAATATTTTTTCCTTTTCCCTGTAAGAATCGTTTAGTTAATCTTTTTTCAATAGCAGGAATATATCCACCTACAGATGGTTCTGTTCCATCTTGTACCATTTGTGCATATTCTACCCTACTAGTAAATACTCCAGTTCCACGTTGAACTCCTTTTCGTGTAATATGAAAACCAAATGAATTTTTTAACTTGTTAGTTCGTCCTGGTGCTGCTCGTTTTAATTCTTTCACACCTATTGTTCCTAATGTATTTAATACTAATACTATATTCTGTTTACCCCAATACTTTTTTTTTCTATTAACTTCATTTAACCACTGCTTAGCGAACTGTTTTGGTTTAAGTTCAATCATATCTTATCGACTTGTGAATTTGGATGTCTCTCTATTACATCAAATGATCTTGATTTGATTCCCCATGATATTTTGGTTGGTTCCTTTGCAGACGAATCATCTTTTCCAAATATATCGTCATCATCAGCTAGAACTGATCTTAAGAAACCCATAGCCAGTCTCTGTAATTCATCTAATGCAATTTGAACTGCTACTGGAACTCTTCCCAATTCTCTACTAATAGTTGTGGAATATGAAACTGTTGATAAATATGATGCCCAGTACTTTACAGCGATATCAATAAGTGCGTCTGTAGCATTGTCAATCTTACGTTGACCTACATAAGTGGTACAAGTATCAATTTGTGTTTGTATAGTGGTATCAGAGACTATTGACATCCCGATATTATTGAGTACATCACGAACTTGATCTACTGTAACTACCATGTTATACTAACAATTTACCACAATTTAAACCTTTAGCTTAGAGGAACTATGATCTAAAAACTTTAAAAATAAAAGGGGGAAAAGAGTTAAAACTCATTCTATGGTTATGTGACTACGGTATCTAATTTGACAATACGCTTTGTAGTAGCTACAGAGCTAGACTCTGGAACTACTTTAGTATTAAAGTATTGCCTAATAGTGAACCTGTCACCAACGCCTGGAATTCGTTCTTCCTCAGAAAGTGGAATACTGTTCGAAGCTAATATACCGTGTGTTGCAGTTTCTTCACTGTTAACAACCATGATAGCATTACCGCCCAACTCAGTACTTCTTGTGGCCACGAGACTAATACCAAAGCTCTGTTCAAGCCAATCTCTCAATCTTTGATTGATATTTGAGATTTCTTGTAGCTTTGAAACGATTGCGAATGCCTCAGCTGGTAGAACCAACCAAACCTTCTTCATCTCAGCATCAGTAATGTTACTATTTTTAAGTAACAGTCCCCATGCGGAAACTACATCGTCTGCTGGAGTACCACTACTGGTATCCCATGCGTTACTAACTGTCTGTGACTGGCCTGCACCTGAATACAAATTAGATAGGATGTTGCCATCTTTCTTCTTTGCTAAACTTTCTGCAGCTCTCATAAATGAACGTCTGTTTTGTTCAGTGGCAATGCCTCTGAGAACAGATTCATCTGTGATAGTAAATCTGGCTTCTGCCTTTTCTAAGGTGATGCCAAAGTTTGACCATGCAACGGCAGTCTCTCCTGCGTTTGCACCTTCTGGTACTGGGTATTCAGCAGCAACACCTTCGTCTGGGTAAGTGAACTTGATATCCAATACATTATAATTCCTAACAGGAATTAGTTTTGTACCAGTTGCCAAAAGATTACTTATTTTATAAAGTATTTCTTTTGTGAGTTCCTTACGAACGGAAATATCGCTTGTTGCAGTTGCCAACAAAATCTCATTTAATTCTTTCTCGACCATTTTCATTACACCTAATCGTTAGCACTCACTGTGCTTTGTATCTGAAGTCTAGCGATAATTTTACCACCAGCGGATGCGGCTTTTGCTTCTGTAGCAGTGCCTACAAGTCTGCCTAGTTCCTTAAATCTTGCTTCAACATTTGCTTCGTTGACTGTAGATAAGGAAGTTGGTGTATATTTATCAACTGTTCCATCAGTTTGTGCAATCAACAAATCTCCAACTACTATTGCCGCGTTGGCTGCCTTCAGTTGTACCTGACATTCACCATCTTGAACAATTGCAATTGATACATTTGTTTTTGCTGTTCCTGCGTCACCGTCTAATGGATCCTTTGTGTTTTGATTTGCGATGCCGAATACTTTCAAATTGCTCGCAGCTGTCTTCGTAACTAAGTCTGTTGCCTTTGTCAAATGTAAGACATAGCCATAGTCATCTAGAGCTGTGGAACAAGTTTTGTAAGTATAGACATTAACGCCTCTTACTCGTGCACCCATTATGGTTTCACTCCTGTGTAATATTCTAAGATCTCAGATTCTGTCATGCCGAACAATCCTTTTGCAGCTTGATCGCGAGTACTACTAGTAGAGACATCTTCTCTGGATAGTTGCACTTCTGGGCTAGCTTGGAATTTCTGTATGAATGTTTTGCAAAGTCCGATCTTGGTATCATGTGGTAGATCTTTGATCTGCTCCATGAATTTACCTTCTGGATCGACTTTTTTAATTGCGTCAGAATATTTCTCAAGCTCAGCTTTGCGAACAGCTTGAATAACGTCTTGTGCTGCGCATAACTCTGCTTTGACCTTGTCGAGTTCTTTTGAAAGATCTTTGTTGCCAGTTTGAGTTTTCTTTAAACTAGATATCTCTTGATTTCTAGTCTCAATCATCTCAACTGCGTCTTCTTGTGTAGCTGGGCTGTAAGTATTGTCGGACATTTTTTCTTGTACTTCGCCTTCTCTTGGATAGCCGAATATACCAGCAATGTTCCAACATTTTTCTTCGTCAACACCCATGTCAACACATTTCTGAATTTCTTTTGGAATTTCTTTCTCTTCTTGTTTCTTGACTGGAAGTTCTTCGTCGTCTTCCTCTTTCTTTTCAGTCAGAGGATCTTCTTTTTTCTCTTCCAGTTGCTTAGTAACCTCTTCAGAGATTACTGATTTCAGAATTTCTTCTTTGTCTGTCATTTTTTGTTCTTTCTCTTGAACTTTACAACAATTATCTATGTTGCCTAGACGAGGTTCAGTATTACCTGAAACCTCTTTATCTGGTATAGGTTGTTGTGTTGTTTCTTTAGCAATTGAAGTTATATCATTCCATGAGGCTGTCTTAGAGACAGCACATTGCTTTTCTAGTTTTACTTCTTGAACGTTTATCATAGAACAGTTTGGACATGCTGGTTCTTCTGGTTCTACAATTAATGCAGTACCTGTTGGTTCAATTGAGGTTACTTCTAACTCGCCAGTTTTTTCATTCTTGTCTGCTTCGACCATCGCTTCTATTGAAGTTGCAATCACTTCGCCATCAGTTAAGCGTTGTTTTAATTCTTCAACTGCTTGTGGATTGAATACTTTGATCTTACCGAACGCTTCACCATTACGAATGGCTACACTTCTAATAAAGCCTACAACGTTGTTTGGATTCTCTGAATGAGACCACTTGACTTGTGCACCTCTTATTTTGTGCATATCCCTGTCAATTGCTTCAGGCATCCATCTCAGTGTGTGACCATCAATACCAGTAAATACACCAGGTCTAATAAGACGCATCTCGAATTCGAGACCATCTTCAAGATCAACCCACTCTAGTTTGTTCTGAGTATATAAAGTCGTCAATGAGATATTAGTGCCCATATACTTAACTATAATGTGCCAGTATATAAACATTAAAGTGTATGTCTACTAAGCTTTCTTATTGGGAATTACTTTAATATCCACTTTATCTTCTGTTTCTAGAGCTTCTCCTATCCCTGGATGAATAGTGTATTGATGATTAAATACTACTAAGTCTTCTACTGTTCTCCAAAATCTACACCAACTATCTACATTTACACCTCCTTCTACTACCTGACAACTTCCAGTATTATCTTTATCTATTAGAAAATGCATACAATTTTTACACTGTTGATCTATCTCAGGAGTAACTGGAAAGAATTGAGCATACCTTCTTTCGAATTTATTTAAAGTTTTAGTGTTTAGAATAAATGGAAACGTTCTCTTCATTCTCTTCTACTATACCTCTCAAACGTACCCTTTGTATAGTCCGAATTATCATTCTCACTGGGACTTGCGTTAGGACTAGGTGCTGTTCTACGACTAACATCTTCTGATGTTTGATTTGGTGAATGTGTTAATCTATTACCTTTAGTTAGATTTCCCCATTGTTGAGAGACTGATGTTAATTCATCTTCTGATAAGGGATCCTTACCAAATATCTCTCGAATTTCATTAGGAGTAAATGCTCCTGTTCCAGCTAGTGTACTTGCGATTCTAGCTTGTTCCATTCTATCTCGTAGAAAGATTTCTTTACGTTTGATGTGTATTCTACTTACTATATTCTCAAGTAAGTCTTCTGAACGAATAACAAACATGAATCTTCGTGTCAAATGATCACGAGTTAACTCTGTTATCTGTTCTGCTATTTTTCCGAAAATTATTTCAGCTTGCATAGTTGCAAATGATGAAGATATAAACATACTACTGAAGCTTTCTTCCTTACCACCAATAAGACTTTGTGGTACTCCAGTTGCTGCAGAAATATCTTTATTCTGTTGATCTACTGCAAAGTTAGGACTAGCATATGTAGTTGTCTTAGGTTCTACATAGTCAATCTCAGTTTCCTTATCAGTAATCAATCCCTGTTCTGCTGCTGGATCTTCTATTGAAGCTCGAATGTCTTTCATATAAGATTCCATTGCTGTTCTTGCAGATTGGACTCTTTCTAATTGAGTCGAACCTTCATACTTTTCAGGTGTAAATGCTGATGTGTCTACTTTAACATGCATTCGTGGAACTGAAGCATGTCTCCATTTAATATCATTTTGAATTGCATTCCACTTCCACTTTATAGAAGTTTGTAATGGTTCTAATAAACTTTTACTCCATATTCCAAATGTGTATCTGTTAACATTATCATAAACTTCATTAGCATAATTATTAAGTGTAATATGAACAACTTCATCTCTGTGCCATGTCTGCAAATTCTCTCCTGTACCTTCATTTAAAACATACCAGTCAACATCCCAAATTTGTGCTTCCCAGTTTTTAAGATCTGTTGGTTCTTTAACTGCAGTTACAGCAGCCATTGGAAGTGGTTTCCAGTATCTTGCAGAAATTGGTAAACGCTTGTCACCGAAGTGATAACGTTTAATTGCTACAAAGTCACCATTCTGAATTAGTTTATCTGAAATGCTAGCAAACAATCCTTGAAAGTCCATTTGTCCTAAACTAGCAAATTCTTGACCTTCTTTAAGTATCATCTTTTCTTCATCAGTAAATTCTCTACCAGGTTCTGGTTCTATCCATACCTTATCATACATCCCACTAACCATCATTGCAATTGTTTTAATTGCACCATTAAGTTCTGGATCAATCGTTCTCATTTCACGATAGATATCATACTTGTTTGTAACACCTTGTTTATAGAATTCATCCAAATGAGGTTCCATAGGTTGAATTGATGGTAGGGTTACAATATCATCTCTACCAAATGCACCTCTAGTAGCATTCTGAACATTATAAGCGTTGTTAAGATTTGTTGTAGTACCTTCAGTCTTTCCTTTAACGTTTGGATCATCCCAACCTTTATTTGTCATGTGCATTCATCTCTTTCTAAGTATTTCTTCTGATTCCAGGTAAATATATCTTTAACTTTTTCTCTAACCTTGGGGTTCTCTGTCTGTATAGGGATATCTATAGATATGGTAATATTAGTATCAGTGTATTTTCTAATTCCATACTGTCTTAATCCTTCAGGTGATTCACATACCTTTTCAATTTCTACAAAGATATAACTGTCTGGAGTATCAAAGTATTCTCGTAGTTTCGGTATTAAATTATTTACAAGTTGTCTAGTTATTTCCATGGTGATACTCCTGTAATAAATTGCATTTGTGATTTACGATTTTCATTTTTCTTTAAGTTCTTAGAATCGATTAATAGCCAGCTTAAGTTTGCAACTGCATCTGCCATATCTTTAGAACCTCCTTTTACATCAGGATGGTCTACACGTGTACCTTTAATATCTTTTAATTGTGTTAATTCTTTTAACAAAACGTCATCATGAGGAATCTGTAAAATGCCTCCTAGCAATCTAGATTTCATAAATCGATATGTAGTATAATCTGCTTGATGAAGTATTACATCTACTCCAACCTGTTCCATCTCTTCTGTAATCTCTGGATATCTATTCTGATCTATAACCATTTCATTGAATCCAAATATTTCATGTAACCCCACTACAACAGCTTTTACTTCAGAAGGTTTTAGTTCTATCTTATTCTCAGGTACAAGTCTAAATAAAGCATCAACTATAGGTTTCTCATCTTCTACGTGTCCAATTGCAAATGCAAATGCATCCTCTTTTTGAGCAGGGTCTCCAGCGATCTTATAATCGTGAGCTTCATCTGGTTTCCAATCCCAATTAAACACTTTAGCATTATCAGGAAAATCACAAAAATGAACTGCTAGATTTGGCTTGTCTGAAAATTTAATTGCAGTTGGATCCTTGTAGAATAGATCTGTACCATATGTTGGTTTCGCTCCAAAGTCTCTCCAAAATGTACCTGGATCAAACTGTCCATCCTCATTCCAAAGAACTTCATAAGTAAGTGTAGGATTCATTTTCCATGTTGGAAGATAAACTACCATTTTTTGTTGCTTAGTGTAAATACCATATTCAAAGTCCTTTGAAATTCTAGCACCAGAATACATCTTTGCTAATGACATGATAACTCCATCACTAGTAAGTGGAGATGAAAGAGAAACTTTCTTACCTTCGTGACCAAAGGATCTAACTGACTTTCCTAGTCTAGAGTATACCATTTGACCAGAACGTTTACCCTGTGTACTAAGAAAGCTATCTAACTCATCGAATAATACTAATTTAGCAGTTTTACCAATTAACGCATCAGAGTTACTACCACCAGATCTTACAACAACACTTTTATTATCAAATTTAAACTCGTTAGTACGCTCTTTATAAGATTGTGCTTGAAACCATGGAGAGTTATCTATCTTAGCTTTAGTTTGAGCAAATATAGTATCTTTAGCTTGATCGTCGTTAGTTGCGGCATTAATTAGAAAAATTTCTGATCCCCTAGAAAGGCCAAAATGAGCTGCTGGGTCCTCAAATAATAATAATTGAAATAATTCGTACGTAGTAATAAGAGATGAAAGATAAGTTTTAGATGCTCGCATTCCAACAGATAAAACAAGTTCGTTATAAACTGATTCACCTTTGGGTGTCTTCTTAAAAAATTCTTTAATAATGTCGTATTGAGAAGTACCTTTAGGAGTTCGATATAATTTCTCACCCAGGAAGTATTCATTCTCACAGAAGAATATCGGATCAACTGATGCTTTAAGTTCCAATCTAACTTGGTCATCCCTACTAAGTGTATTCCATGATTTTCCCATCATTTACCAACTTCTAGTTTTTTGATAATTTTCGCTTTACACATAGGACACAAATCACTTACAACAGTTTCTTTAAGATTGTTGTACTGAATGTTCATTTCGTGTACCTTAACGCTTGGCGCTTGGGAGAGATTACCCTGTACTTCTAGAAGCATCTTTAAAGTCTCTCTTACTTCTGAAAGATGAGCTTTAATAGCAAACTCACTTTTAGCATCAATTGGCATCATAAAGATTGCATCTTGACGTTGGGTAAGTTGAGATAGATAAGTATTCAGCATACTTATAGCAGATTTAAGATTTATTGCAGCCTTTTGAGCTACTGGTGATTCTTTAATTTCAGTCATTACTTGACTACCAAAATGAAATCTCATATGCTCAGACATCATTTGTTCACTAACGTCCATATCCTTTGCGGCATCTTTACGAGTTGCTTTATGATTAATAATCTTGTCTTCCCATTCAAACCTATTATTATGAGCACAAACTCTACAAGAACTCTTTGTTAATTTATTAAAGTTTTTAACTACCATTGACGGATCTATTATCTCTCTAGGATCATCACTATCTTCGTCAAAGTCTTCTGACCTGATCATTTCTAATATATATTGTGATAGGGTAGTATATAAGCATATTGGATAACAGTTAACAAAATCGTGATTTGGTTTGCAGGGGTGTGATATAGTTTATAAATCGAAAAAGTGTGATTTGGAGAAAGATGCCTGGCGCATCTATATAATCAAATATATTACACTAAAGACTATTGCCTCTGCCATACTGTGTCTTTGTCTTTGTCTTACCCCGGTCTCAAACTTACCAGGTCTGTGTCTTGTTAATACCACTTACCACTTCACACCAGGTGTGAGTCTTTAACACTTTGACCCGGGTCTTTGTTTTCAGGTGAGCTTTTCTGACCAGACTCATACCCAGGCTGTGGTCTTTTCTTTTAACACAGCGCGTGTTGGAAATACCACGTGCTTTCTTCTTACCAGGTATGGTTCTCACCCCAGCTCGTGTTCTGAACAGTGTCTTTTGTTTTGGTTCACAAGTTCGTGCTCATCTGTGCGAGTTCACCCAATGTGGTTAGAACATTTGTTCTGCTCGACAGAACATGCACTCGTCTGTTGAGACTTCCTCAAACTGTGGCAATGTGCTTCCATGTCGTTTGCAACACCTTGTGAGTCTTCTCTTCTTCTCCATGTTCTATATATATCATATCCAGGTTATAAATGTTGTGATACTCATCTGTGGCTCGTACATCCCTTGTGCAAGACCAATCTCCATACACCAGTTCGAGCGTGGTGAGTCTGATCCCAACTGAGATTCCCTTCTCCACATCTCTCACATGTTATGTTTCTGTTTCTCCTCATACTATATATATCTATCGAGGAGTATATAGTGCTTTATGAAGGCTTATATACCCTATTTCGAGGGAATAGTCGGTCTAGTCCGGGTTAAACTGGTCGGATCCATCCTCCTTCCTACCACTTTCCAGGTTAGTTCCAGGTCTCCCGAATGAACCGTATATAACGCTTTATAAAGGGTTTTATACCGTTTTAGGAGGGAAAAGCACTGGGATCCACCCTTCTACCCAGCAAAAGACCAGGCAATTCCCACTTTCCGACCAGGATTCCGGGTTAGTTTGGAGGGTACCCAGTCAAATGCCGGTCATTTCCCAGGACTCCAGCCTATTCCGAGTGCGAACTGTACGTGCTTCCCAGATAAGTCCTATATAACCATACCTAAAGCACTAAATACCGTTCTCGTCGAGGGTTATAGGTGAGAATCTGTGCAGATAGTGTGCTCGAGGGTTATTAACTAACTAACCACTGAGTTATATACTTGCTAAAAACTTTAATAAAAAAGTAAATTTATATTACCGATTAGATATAATAAAATATGGAAAGGAAAGAAAGGGAGAGACAGCTCTTTTCCAGACTCTCACAAGGTGAGAAAGATCTGGTTTTAGAGTGGATCCTCAACAGCCCGTAAAGCGAACTTAGGTGCGCTTATTCATTCCCGCGAACTGTGGAGGACCTTCTTCATTCATTTTCATGTGTGGAGTCTTCTTCCCCTTCAAACCACTCTATGTCGCCCTTTCTCCTTTCCTTTAACAACTTTGGAGGGATCAGAACATTTATAACATAGTTAAAGATATATAATACATGGAGGTGAAGATATGGAAGAGGAACTAACATGTTCTATCTGCAAAGGTCCAATTGACTTGGATACCTTGTTTGTCCCAAACGGTGACAAATTGATAGTGACATGTGGTAAATGCAGACCATAGGATGCTATGGTAGCATAGGACCATCGTACCATCAAGGTACCTTGTAGAATCGTCGGTCGGTATATAGCCATTAAACAGTTATTGTATTCGATCATCGAAAAAAAAAAACTAACGTGGTCTTGTAAAGAAACCCACTTTCTTAAACAGTGGACTTGCCATGATTTCTTCCCACGTCATTATTGGTCTTGCTACATCTGGTACTACTTCCACTTCTGCTTCATGTGGCATTGCTTTTCTTATTCGCTGTTGTACCAAGTTCACGAATTTTCTTTCGCGATGCTTTAGACAGTATGCAGCATGTGAACATCGTCTCCAAAAGCCATGATAGTGCATTTCAGCAGTATCATACGATTCACACCATGTCTTCTTATCGAAGGTACAACTGCAATATTTGCAGGTACCTACTTCCCACTTCTTCATACTATATATATAGTACAAGGCAGTTATAAATGTTTGTATTTAGCATAGGTACCAGGTTCCTACCAACCCGCCAAGGGTATAGGTACTAGATTTCGGTAGAAGGATTCATCAGGTCATTTTCTGGACGTCCGACTTCTTCGACCGGTTTTTCGAAAGCAGGACCATCCTCACTTCTTCCTTCTCTAATTATATATATTGTTCGGGTGTTATAAATGTACTGTTTCTATACGCGTGTTTATATACTCCAAGTACATTTATATTATGGGACCTATATAGATATAGTAAGAATGAATCACAACACTGAAGAAATAGAAAACACTTGGGAAGTGGAATTCTTTAACAACCAATGCAGCTTCCGACGAAGGGCTGACCTGATGGCACAGGCAATGCTAACACCGGAAGAATATGACGACGAAAGTTACATGGACTTTTATAGCATTGCAATGTTAGACAGTTTCAGATTGCAAAACCTGTTAATGGAATGGCAAGTGAAAATAGTAGCCATTATCAGAAAAGAAGCAATGCAATAACTTTCTTTTTTTTTAAAGTTTTTAGCAGAGGGTAAGACACTCGTCCCCTTGTCCTATGATGGACCGTCTGCCGTTATAGCACTTAAAAGTATCACGACGTTCGGACACCCTGGTTTAGCTCGCACAATACATACATATATAGTACGCACGCACTAATAGAGAATATGAATGAAGAGATAAGTTCAGAGGAGAAGTTCTTAAGAAGGCTTCTGAGAATAGCAGGAGTACCATACTCAAGTAACCTGACTAGACCTTACATTGAGAATCAGAGGAATAGACTTCTGAGAAGTTCAAGTGAGGAAGTTATGGAACAGTTGAGAGAAAGGATCCAACAACTCCACAAACGTAGAACTAACTACGGCTATCCAGAATAGTCTTTTTTTTTTGAATGATTCCCAACCGGCTTAGCTATATCGCCATCGAACGACGTTCTGTGTTTGCGCACAGGGAAATCGGATTCCACCATTACCCGATGCCCGTATTTAACCTGGGGACACTATATATACTATATATACTCACCCTATGTTATATACTGAGTAGTGCATACGCATCTATATAGATAGCAACAGTAACTATATAGATTTCGGAATCTATATAGAATACATACATTTATAACACGCAAGAATGAATATATAATTAAGAATGAAAAAGAAATATTTGGAAAACGAAAACCAAAACCAAAACTTTCAAATCCAAAAAGAAATAGAAATATTTTTTCAGGAAATGGAAAAAGGCCAAAAAACGTCAAACCAAAAAATAGTAGAATTTTTGGAAAACGAAAAAGGGTTGAAAATATCGGCAGAAATCAAAACCGATATAGTTTTGGAAATCGTTAAGAAAATATCGAAAACCCAAAACGTTAAAAGGGAAAAAGCAAATCCCGATAACAAATGGGCCAAATGGATATACGTAAAAGGATAAACCAAATCCGAAAAACGAAAATCCTAAATCTTTTTTTTTATTTTTTTTATTAATGAAATCACGATAATCACATCAATCACGCACCTCTCGAGCCGTTCCCACCCTATTCCCATAGTCCCCCTGTCCACTGGTCCACCCCTGTTCCCATCCCTCCAGCCTTCAGTGTCCGGGTGTTGCATTGTCCTATCCTCCACTGCTGAGACCGTCCAGGGGTTATGGTCGAACAAAAAAAAAATCTTTGTGCCCACCCTCGTCTGCAACCGAGAGGACTCTGAGGGCGGTGGACCCTGAGCCTACCGTTTCCGATAGACCCACTGGCTCCACTTGTTTCCTGGGTTCACCTTGACTCGCTCAATGCTTCCCTGGCCCTTCGCGTAGCCGTCACTTCGGACAACTGCGGCCATGGCCACGTCAGTCTTGATCGAGTTGGTGATGGCAATCCCTTCGCCCTCTAGCCACTGGACCAAGAGTGCGTTGGTGGTTACCTCCCCAGGAGTCATCGCTCGGAAGAATCTATCGACCGCTGCCACTACCGTAGCACTGACCGATTGATCCCCGATCGACTGCCTGACGAACTTACTAATGTCCGCAGGCTTCGAACCTTCAACCTTCTTCATATTTTCACCTCCATACTTATATATATATCGAGGGTAATATAAATGTTGTGGTGAATCATGCGACAGGGCTAACGCTATATAGGGACGTTCTCGTGATCTAGTTCACGTCACCCTGTTCTTACGCGCGACTATCGCGCTTTCCGACTTGACAAACAGCACGTCCTTCTGTGTCTTGTTATATAGTATTTAACACTCCTCCGAACGTCCTGCCTTATGACTGTGCTACCCATCTACCACCGAACGACCTTCTGTTCCAGGTTATATACTATATAACCCCCTCCAGAACGTCGTGTCTTATGGTTATAACATTCCCGACCGCGCAAAATAGGGTTGTGGGTTTCATTTGTCCCGAGTTGATCAGGGCATACCCTTATCGCCATAGTTTGCCTCAATGCACATCTTAACAAGTAGTAACTTCATATCCTCCTCGGTTATGATTAACTCTACTTCACTCTCAGTATGTGTATCAGCATGCTCTCCGTCTATCTCAATAGCATATGGACCCTTCAAACTTATTCTCCAACAAGTTCCATCCATTTCATTGCCACCAAAGATACTACGACTTATACTTACTCTATCCAGTTCACTTCACCTCCTGAAAACTTCTTCCCATAATATATATTCTTTAGCACGATATTAAATATTTCGTCACTTAATCAGCTACCCAGAGGTGGGTAAAAATATATATTCGTGTCCAAATAAATTGTAGTATGGAAAAAAAGAAAAGCGTGGAACCAAGGCATTATGATGGTGGAGAGTTTGTCTGCGAATGTGTAGACAGTGAACCCATTGAGTGCTATTGTGGAAGGCCATTTATAGATGGCAATTGCAGCGAATGTCTGGTACGATGTTGCAAGTGCGAATGCAGAACTGATATAAATGGAAAGGAGGGATGGAGTGAGTATACCAGGTCGCTCTATAAGCTAGGAGAGTTTGCCGAGTAGGCGCTCTCTTTTTTTTTAAAGTTTTTAGTGGTGGTTGAATATTAATATAGAGGTCGATATAATATATAATATGATGAAAGAAGAGAAGGAGTTAACTAGGATATGGGTAAGATGGATTAGCCCAGACTATGTTGACGACGTCCTGAATGGGAATGACTCAGGTGACTATGATGAATTCTTCGATTGGTGGAATAGTCTATCTGAAGAGGGAAGAAAGCTGGCATGCGCACATGTGAGAGAATATGTAAGCAAGTATACGCCAGGGAAGACTAGAGTGGAAATCTAGTCTTTTTTTTTACCTGATGCGATTGACCGTCTTCGGGTATAGCATCCCCTTTCGCGCGATAATCGCGAGTATGGTGTTGATAACCCCCCTTGCGCAAAATTTGGGATGGGGAATCGTTTGTCCCGGTGTTTTGCCTACCGCGCCTGTGATGGCGGCTAAGTGTTTAGAAGTGTATTTCCGTGACACACTTGGGCACCGGTGTCTATATAGATCCGAAGTGGTCTATATAGATCTATATAGATCTGGCCTGCATCTATATAGTGCACGTGTATTATTAATCGAAGCTATAACGTGACAAAAGAACTATATACCTGCCGAAGTAAATATATTATAATGAAAGACGAGAAAACGAAGGCAGAAAAAGACACGAAAGAAACAACGACGTTCAAGAAACCAGTAGACATCACGAAGTACACTGCGAAGACATTCGGTTCAGGCACCGGAGGCAGCGTCAGCAAGGAAGTCATCGATGCACTCGATAACTTCTTCCAGCAGATGCACGCAGGTGAAGTCGTAGACAACGCAGCGCTGGTAGCATTCCTTGAAGACCAAGGCATCGCTATCAACAACAGCATCAAAACAGACGTTCCATTGTATGCAGTTCCGAAGACGAACGCATTCAGTGACAAGTCAATCGAAAGACGCAAAGTCAACACTGCCAACAAAATGTCACGCTGGATCTACGAGAAACAATAAAAACGTAGATACCACACAAGCCGTCGACGCACGGCAACACTATTTTTTTTTCGACGACTGTAGCGCGATTATCCCGTTGTTCGACGCTAGAGCGAGAAGGTGCTAAGCGTTATAGAGCGTATTTCGTGACAACACATGTCCCTCGCGCGATTATAGCGCTCCGGGTTCACGAAGGGGCATTGGTAAACAGGAGGTTACACTAGTAGCAGTATACCGTTGATGGTCACGTGCGTTAATGGGCATTTTTTCGTTAGAGCATTATTACCCTAAAGAGGTAGTAGCGTATGTTAGTTAGTTAAGAACTAATACGGCCGAACTCTTGCCATCAGCATAGATCTTATATATCTATTTAGATACACATGATAGTAACTAACTAACTAAGACGAATATCGAAACAGGATAGAACTATGTAACGCGATAATAGCGTTCTGGAACAGCGATACGCAGGAGGGTGATTTTTTTGCCTGTGGGTCAGGGTTTGTTAACAACTCTCCACGTTATCATATATACTCTTTATGTACAAGTGAAACTTAGTTACTAACATAACTTAATAACATTCTAACTAACATTAACATACCCACGCCAGGAGTGTGATTCTAACTTCCCTACCCAGGGTTATTAATAAGTCGAACAGCTTAGTGTATAGGAGTGTAGTTTCGTGAACGATCGTGTTTGACAAAATATTTATTATCCTGGTAATGAATTATATATTATGAAAGGAGGTGAATAGATGGACATTAGTCAGTACGTCAACAAAGTCGGAACTACGAAAGACAACAGTGAGGTCATTGGACACTTAGATGCGTTCTTTGATGCAATGAAGTCAGGTGACATAGTCACTACAACGCAACTCTGCGAATTCTTAGTACAACAAGGTATAGAATTGCCAGAGAAGCAAAGGACAGACGTACCTTTATTAACAGCGCCAAGAACAAAGGCTCTGCTATCAGGTACAGTCATTAAGGAAAAACGTGGTGAAGGCAAGTTTGGACGAATAGTATTCAAGAAACAGTAGAACTGTCAACACAGGTTGAGTAGGTTCTAGTTTTCCCCAAAACTGAACGTCGAACCTTCTACCTTACCTACTCAACCAACACTCCTACTCCCATCCCTCTTTTATTTACACAATTATATAGAACACATTTCATACTCCGAAGGCAAGCCTTAATTCTCGCTCATGTGGAGACATACATATAGATATACATACTGCGCAAAATTAGTTATTGTAGTATTTCCTAACGTGTATGATTCTGTCTGACATAATATTTAACTACCTGTAAAAGATATATATATTAATGAAGAGTAAGGACGAAGAATTGCAACGTCAGCAAGACTTCAATCAGAACGGACGAGTAGACATCAGGTTCGTAACTAAGCATGGCAGTACCTTCCGAATACGCGAAGGTTCTAACATTGACTTAATGTACGACCTAAACGAAGCAAACGTTCAGAACAGATACTTGATCGACTTCGGTACCATGAAGTACAATGGCAAGAATTATCATCTTGGCATCAGTACGTTAATAACAACATGGCCAGTAGGAATGACAGATGACGACTTAAAGGATGATATGTTTCCTTGCGTCAATTATAAGCCTACGCCTGAAGAGCAACGCAAGTCTGGTATCCGCTTTGCAGGATATGGATACGAGAGTTGGTCTCTGTGGTACAGTCCAAGTATTGAACGAATGTGGATCCGAAGTTCACTGGGAGGGAACATCGAGATGATGTTGCCAGCAGTAATGTCAAAGATGACTAACGGTGGAGTGAAGAACAAGGGTCAAAGTGAATGGGATGCTTTGTATGATGACTACGAAAGTAAGCGTGAGAAGTTAAGCAAACTGCTAGCTTAGTAACGTCTATTTTTTTTTGGATGAATGTTTTAAAGTTCTTAGTTATGAATGTTAAAGAATGGCTTAAGGAGACATGGATCGACTTCCTATGTTTAATGGGCTTGCGGTAATACAGGTAAATGCGTGATGAA
>Ga0310345_10001578_pt1 | contig 25000 bp, 16 predicted proteins | sample HC15DNA20500_MG_FD_204667 | JGI IMG/M metagenome (GOLD analysis project Ga0310345, IMG submission 204667) | Marine microbial communities from station ALOHA, North Pacific Subtropical Gyre - HC15-DNA-20-500_MG | ecosystem: Environmental > Aquatic > Marine > Oceanic | place: Pacific Ocean: North... | reverse complement strand
ACCTGTGGCGGCTGACCGCCGAGGGCGAAGGTTGGCGCTATGAATTTCGCGACATCGCACCCGAAACTGCGGCCGAGGCGCTCTCGAACAACCGCGTCGACGCGGTGCTGGCGATGGACGCGACCCCCGGGGCTGAGACGGCGATGGATTTCAGCCACCCGCTGCATACCGCGACGATGGGCGTGGCGGTCCAGCAGCGTGCGGCGCTGCTGCGCGTACTGGACGGGTTCTTGACCTGGCAGTTCCTGCGGCTGGTGCTCGGCATCTCTGCGGTGCTGCTCGTGGTGGGCGCGCTGATCTGGCTGCTCGAGCGGCGCCGCAACGATGAGCAATTCTCGAAAAGCCCGCTCAGGGGGCTTGGCGACGGGTTCTGGTGGGCCGGGGTCACGTTGACCACCATCGGCTATGGCGACAAGGCGCCGGTCACACTGCCGGGGCGCGTCGTCGCGATGCTGTGGATGCTGAGCGGGCTGGCGATCAGCGCGGCGCTGACGGCGGCGGTGGTCAATCTTACCGACATGCGCAACTCGGTCGAACTGCCCGAGCGGTTCCACGACCAGCGTGTCGGCGTCGTCGATGGCAGCACCAGCGCCAGCTTTCTGGAGGCGGAGGGCGTGGAGCTGCGCCGTTATGGCTCGGTAGCCGAGGCGCTGCGCGCGATGCAGGCCGAGGAGGTCGACACCGTTGCCGCTGCACGACCGGTGCTGCAGGCCACGGTCGCCGAAAACGGCGCCTTCGACACGCAGGTGCAGCGCACCGACTTCGATCCGCACTACGTGAGCATCGCGCTGCCGGAGGATTCGGATTTGCGCGAGCCGCTCAACCGCGCGCTGCTGACACGGCTGACCAGCGAGAGCGGCTGGAACCTCGTCGCGCGCTACTTGCCCGACTGAGCGTGAGAGGCCCGTCCCGATTTCGGGACGGGCCTCCCACGTCGTGATAGCGATGCCAGGTTATCAACCGGCCGGGGCCGTACGATGACCGGTGCGGTTGGCCCCCCTATCCGGGCGCGGCTTTGAAAACACCGCCCCGATACGAGACCCAAATCAGTTCGCAATGACCTTGACGATCACCTCGTCGAGCGCCTCTGTACAGGCCGCCTCGTCGCCCTCTTCGGCCATCTCCCGCGCCTCCTGCAACGCGGTGCGGGCGTCGATGACGTTCTCGCCGGCATTGCCGGATTCGTCGGCCTCCTCGACCGCCGCGGCTTCTTCGACCTCGTCCTGCACCGGCACCACCGGTTCCTCGCCGTCGGCTTCGGGCGCGGTGCCGGTCTCTTCGGCGTCCGATGCGGCGCCGCTGTCCTGCACCGCCTGGGCCTCGCGCGCGCCGGCCACGGCCTGACCGCTCGACGAGGCGGAGATCGCCTCCTTGGCGGCGAGATCGAGCAGTCGCTCGAAATCATCGATCCGGCCCGCGCAGTCATGCGCGAGGGCGGGCCCCGCCAGCAGGGAGGCGGCGATGGCCGCCCCCAGTGTCGTCCTGAGTGTCGTCACGCTGGCTCTCCCTTTCAGCTGCGCAGTTGATCGGCGATCGGCAGGCGGCGGATGCGCTTGCCGGTGGCCGCGAAGACCGCGTTGGTGATCGCGGGCACGACGGGGGGCAGGCCCGGCTCGCCGACGCCGCCGAGCGGGCGGTCATAGGCCGCGTCGCTGCCGACGAAATGCACGTCGATCCGCTTGGGGGCCTCTTCCATACGCGGGATCAGGTAGCTGTCGAAGTTGTCCTGCACCGCGCGTCCCTCGGCGAAAGTCACCTCGGTCATCAGCGCCTGCCCGACGCCCATGATCACCGCGCCCTCCATCTGGCTGCGGATGCGGTCGGGGTTCACATGCGCGCCGCAATCGATGGCGATCGAGACGCGGGGCACCGTGACCCGACCATCGACCACCTCGACCTCGGCCGCCACCGCGACATAGGAGACGAAGCTGTAATGCCCGGCGATGCCGAGGCCCCGCCCCTGGGGCATCTCGCGGCCCCATTCGATACCCTCTGCCGCCGCCTCGACCACCGCCGCCATGCGACCGGTATCGATCGTGTAGACATCCGGGTTCTCGCCGTAGTTCCAGACGTCGCCCTGATTGGTCGGATCGATCTGCCGCGGCGGCCCGATCAGTTCCAGGAGATAGTCCTTCTGGTCGCGCCCGGCCGCATCCGCGAGCTCGGCCGCGAAGGACTGGATCGCGAAGGCATGCGGGATGTTCGAGACCGAGCGGTACCAGCCGATGCGCACATGCGCCTGTGCCTCGGGGTTCTCGGCGCGGATGTTCTCGACAGCCAGCGGCATGTTGAGAAGGCCCATGCCGAGCTCGAAGGGCAGCTTCTGCGCCGGGTCGGGCGCGAAGATCGAGCCGATGGTCGGCGCTGCCGTACGATGCCGCCAGGCCACGGTCTTGCCGCTTTCGTCGAGACCGGCCGACATCTTCTCGACCGAGACGGTGTGGTAGTAGCCGTGGTGGATGTCGTCCTCGCGGGTCCAGGTGAGCTTGACCGGCGCGCCGTCCATGGCCTGGCTGAGGATGCCCGCCTCCAGCACGAAGTCAGGCTTGGACTTGCGGCCGAAGCCGCCGCCCAGAAGCGTCACGTTCACCTTGACCGCGTCCTCGGAGAGCCCGAGCCGTTCGGCCAGCCTGAGCCGCGTTACCTGCGGCGCCTGCACGCAGGCCCAGGCCTCGGCCCTGCCGTCCTTGATCTCGACCACGGCGGCCGGCGGCTCCATCGGCGCCTGCGCCAGATGCGGGATGTAGTACTCCGCCTCCACGGTCTGGGCCGCGGCGGCCGCCGCCTCGTCGTAGTCGCCCTCGTCGCGGATCACCTTGCCACCCGCCGAATTCGCGGCCTGCGACAGAGTCTCGCGATAGGCCTCGCTGTCATAGTCGGCGTTGGGGCCATCCTCCCACTCGATCTGCAGCGCGTCGCGGCCCTTCATCGCGAGATAGGTGTTGCGCGCGATCACCGCGACCCCGCCCAGCGGCGCGAACTCGGTCGGAAACTCGGCCGGATCGATCTGCACCACTTTCTCGACGCCCTCGATGGCAAGCGCCGCGCTGTCGTCGAGCGCGGCCACCTTGCCGCCATAGACCGGCGGGCGCGCGACCACGGCATAGAGCATGCCGTCGCGCTTCACGTCGATTCCGTAGGTCGTGTTGCCGGTGGTGATATCCATGTTGTCGACGAGGCCGATCGAACCCTTGCCGATATAGCGGAACTCGGATGGGTCCTTGAGCACGAGGCTGTCGCGCTCGGGCACATCGAGATCCATTGCCGCGGCGGCAAGCTCGCCATAGCCCAGCGACTTGCCCGAGCCCGCATGGCTCACCTTGTGGCCATCGGCCTTGACCTCGGAAACGTCGACGCCCCACTGATCGGCCGCCGCCTGCTCCAGCATGGTCCGCGCAGCGGCGCCGGCGCGGCGCAGCGGCATGAAGTGATGCCGCAGGCTGCGCGAGCCGTCGGTGTCCTGGTTGCCGTATTTCTCTTCGTCGCCCGGCGCCTGGTCGACGCGGACATTCTCCCAGTCCGCGCCCAGCTCGTCCGCCACGACCATGGCGATCGAGGTGCGCACGCCCTGCCCCATCTCCTGACGGTGGCAGGTCACGGTGACGATGCCGTCTTCGGCGATGGCGATGAAGATCTTCGGATCGTCGCGCCAGCCATTGGGCATGGCATCACGGCCGAATTCCGGCTCTTCCTCCTGCGCCCGTCCGGGGCGCGGCAGCCCCACGGCCAGAACGAAGGCTCCGGCGCCCATGCCCCCCAAAAGTCCACGGCGGCTCACATTGGTGATCGACATCTTCCGCATCACTGCGCCTCCGCTTCCGAAGTGCCGGACTTGGCCGCCGAGGCCTGCTTCACGGCGGCGCGAATGCGTGGATAGGTCCCGCAGCGGCAGAGATTGGCGCTCATCACCGCGTCGATGTCCTCATCCGTGACGGTGTCGTACTGGTCGACGAGAGCCGCGGCCTGCATGATCTGGCCGGCTTGGCAGTAACCGCACTGCGCGACGTTGAGATCGCGCCACGCTACCTGCACCGGATGGTCGCCCTGCTCCGACAACCCCTCGATCGTGGTGACCTCGGCGCCTTCGAGCACGCCGATCGGCGTCACGCAGGCAAAGGAAGGTGCGCCATCGATATGCACGGTGCAGGCGCCGCAGGCCGCGATGCCGCAGCCGAACTTGGTCCCGGTGAGCCCCATCTCGTCGCGCAGGACCCACAGCAGAGGCGTGTCCTGATCGCCGTCGAACTGCCGCTCCTCGCCGTTGATGACTAATGTGACCATGCGGTTGTCTCCCGTGCGTTTGGCTCCCGGCGGCTCGTTCTGCCGGATGTCGCTGAGGGGGCCATCTGGCCCGCATGTGCCATCCGTCCAGTCGGCGGGGCCGATTTTCGATGCTGCACGGCCATTTGACCTGAAGGTCGCGTGGAACCCGCACCGTCTTCCCGGAATTGGTATCGGTATTCGCGCGCCTGTCGCGCACATCATGCCATTTGCGCCGAGAGGATCCGTATCATGAGATTGCTGACCGCCCTTGCGACCACCACGACCCTGCTGGCCGCCCCCGCCATGGCGCAGGACATGGAAGCCGACGTCGCCAATGGCGAATCCGAATTCGCGCGGCAATGCGTCAGCTGCCATGTCATTGCAGACGAGTCGGGCGAGGTGCTGGCAGGTCGCGCCGGGCGCATCGGCCCGAACCTCCATGGCGTGATCGGCCGGCAGCCCGGAGCGGTCGAGGATTTCCGCTACAGCGACGGGATGGTCGCCTATGGCGAGCTGGCCCCGGCCGATGACATGACCGGCACCGCGCCGACCGGCGACGAATTCGAGAACGTGGTCTGGGCGCATGACAACACCGTCGCCTATCTGCAGGACCCGACCAGCTTCCTGCGCGAGGCGCTCGATGACGAGCGTGCCCGCGGCAAGATGGCTTACAAGGTACGCGACGAACAGACCGCCATCGACATCACCGCCTATCTCGCGACCTTCAGCCCTGATTTCGAAGTTGCCGAAGGCGGGTCCGACAGCGCCGCAGATGCCGAGGCTGAGGCGGAAACGGGCGGAGAAGCCGAAATGACCGACGGCGCGGCTGAGGCTGAAGCTGAAGCTGAAGCTGAAGCTGAGACGGAAATGGGTGGCGAAGCCGATACGACCGAGGATGGCGATGCCTCGGACGACACCGCGAACTGATCCCGGCGGGGCCGCCCACGTGGCGGCCCATCTTCTTCGGCCACGATCCTCACGGTATGCGCCGTCTTCCGGGGGCAAGCCCCGATCCCTACACCCAGGAGCACCGTGATGCTTGATCACAGCGGCCGGAAGGAGCTGCATATTGCCGAGGCGACTGACGCGCCGCGCTTCGCCTTGACGGCAGCCGAGGTCGAACCGGCGCTCGAAGCGCTCGCTCCACGAGGGGGCGTTCTGGCCATGATCACCGGGATCGACGACGCCTTCTACCGCCCGCTCGGAGCCGTCATGGTCTTTCCAGATGGGGCCGAGCCGGTTGGCCAGCTATCCTCGGGCTGCATCGAAGGCGACCTTGCGATCCATGCTGAGGCGGTGCGGCGGGAGAACCACTCCCGCAGCCTGCGCTATGGTCGCGGCTCGCCCTTCTTAGATATCCGCCTACCTTGCGGGAGCGGCATCGACGTGACGCTCGTGCCCGTCGAGGCTGGCGCATTCGACGCGACGCTTCGGGCGATCTCGGCACGCCGGCACGCGGTGCTCGACCTGCCGGGCCTACCGTCTGTGGCGATCCGCCCGGATCCCAAGATGGCCGTGTTCGGCACCGGTCCGGAGGCCGAAACCTTTGCGGAGCTGGCGCGTGCCGCGGGCTACCCGGTCGAACGGCTCGAACAGCCGGAGACTGCGCGCATCGATGCGGAAACGGCGGTGGTACTATTCTTTCATGATCATGAACGTGAGCCGCACATTCTGGGAATGGCGCTGCGCAGCCCGGCCTTCTGGATCGGCGCGCAAGGCAGTCGCACCGCGCAGACGCGTCGCCTCGATCTTCTGCGGGACGAAGGCTGGGACGCGAAGGCGCTGTCGCGGCTGCGCGGGCCGATCGGCCTGATCAAGGGCACCCGCGACCCGCGCGTGCTCGCAGTGTCCGTGCTTGCCGAGATCGTCGAGGCGGCGACCGCCCCGGATCGCGCAACCCCGCTCCGACCCCGCTCCGTCTGAAGGCAGAGCGCCCTTCGGCAGGCAGGGCGCCCTTCCTCGCGCCCTTGCGAATGAAACCATTTGGGATTCCTGCTAAGTCGGATCATGACATTCCCTACGGAATGCCTCTCGACTTCAGGCGGAAGGAAAGCCCATGCGTTTCCTACGACGGGTTCTTGTCGGCCTGTTCCTGATGGCCTTGACGGCGGCGCTGCTCGCGCAGGCCGGCCTTCAGATCTATGGTGCGGTCAGCGAAGCGATGTCGCAGGAGCCGCGCAATTTCACGCGCGAGGAACAGCCGCAGATCGTCGAAACCGTGCCCTATGAGCCCGGGACTATTGTTCCGGTGATGACCGCTTATGGAGAGCTGCGCGCAACGCGGCAGCTGGCGCTGCGCGCGCCCTTGGGCGGCACCGTCATCGCGACCAGTGCTGCATTAGTCGAAGGCGGCAGGGTCGAGGCAGGCGAGATGCTGCTCGAGATCGACCCGGCCGAGGCGGAGGCGGCGCTGGCCCGAGCTGAGGCGGACCTGTCGGAAGCTCGCGCCGCCGAGCGCGACGCCGAACGGGGGCTGGAACTGGCGCGGGACTCGCTTGCGGCCGCCGAAACCCAGGCGGCATTGCGCGAGGCGGCACTGACGCGCCAGCGCAACCTCGAAGGGCGCGGCATCGCCACCGCCGCCGATCTCGAAGCTGCCGAGTTGGCCGCCTCCTCGGCAGCGAGCGCGGTGCTCTCGGCGCGCGAGGCGTTGCGCGCAGCAGAGGCGCGCATCGATCAGGGGGCGATCGCGCGCAGCCGGGCCGAGATCGCCCGCGACGAGGCGCGGCGCTTGCGCGACAGCACCAGTTTGACCGCTCCCTTCGGCGGCGTGCTCGCGGGGGTGTCGCTGCGCGAAGGCGCGCGCGTTACCGCCAACGAACAGGTGGCGGAACTGATCGACCCGACGGAACTGGAGTTGGCGCTGCGCCTCTCGACCGCCCAATATGCGCGGCTCGCGGCCGGCGACGGAAGCCCGGTCGGCGCGCCGCTCACCGTCATGCTCGACACCGGCCCTGACGCGCCGCGTGTGCCCGGACGGATCATCCGCGAGGGCGCGAGCGTGGCCGAGGGTCAGACCGGGCGACTGCTCTTTGCCCGGATCGAGGATGCGCCCGCGCTGCGTCCGGGCGATTTCGTCACCGTGGAGATCGAGGAGCCACCGCTCGGCGACGTGGCGCGCCTTCCCGCCTCGGCGCTGGGCGCGGACGGGGCCGTGCTGGCGTTGCGCGGCGAACGGCTCGAGGCGGTGCCGGTAACGTTGCTTCGTCGGCAGGACGACGCGGTACTGGTGCGGGCCGAGGCGCTCGACGGTGCCGCGGTCGTCGCGACCCGCACGCCGCTCTTGGCCGACGGCATCAAGGCCCGCGCCGCGAGGCCCACGGAAACGCGGGCTGCGGAAACAGGCCGGGCGCAGGGTGCACGCGCGGAAGACGAGGAGTTGATCTCGCTCGATGCCGCGCAGCGCGAGCGCCTGCGGGAGTTTCTGCGCACTGACACCGAGCTTCCCCAGGCGCGTCGCGCGGCGCTGCTCGACCAGATCGAGGCCGATCGCGTGCCCGCCGCGCTGGTCGCGCAGATCGAGCGGAGGATGGGCGGATGAGCGGGCTGCCCGCAGGCGGGGTACTTTCCTATTTCACCCGCCATCCGACCGCGGCGAACCTGCTGCTGGCGCTGATGCTGGTGGCGGGGCTGCTCGCGTTGCCGAACATGCGGGCGCAGTATTTCCCCGACATCGTCATCGACCGGATCTCGGTCACGGCCGAATGGGAGGGCGCCGGTGCCGAGGATGTCGACACCGGTATCGTGCAGATCCTCGAGCCGGCGCTGCGCACGGTCGATGGTGTCACCCGCTCGGAGGCCACCGCATCCGAAGGACGCGCTTCGGTCAGCCTCGATTTCGCGCCGGGCCACGACATGGACCGCGCCGAAAAGGACGTGGCGACGGCGATCGACGGGCTGAGCGGCCTGCCCGAGGGGGTCGAGACGCCGGAGCTGCGCCGCGCCGCCTGGAGCGACCGGGTCACCGACATGGTGCTCACCGGTCCGGTGCCGCTCGACCGGCTGGGCCGGATTGCCGACGACACCGTGGCGCGGCTGTTCGAAGCGGGCGTCACCCGCGCCATGGTGCAGGGCCTCGCCGCGCCGCAGATCCTGGTCGAGGTCTCGACGCTCTCGCTGATCCGCCACGACCTGTCGCTGTCTCAGATTGCCGAGGCCGTGGCCCGCGAGGCCCGGGCCAATCCCGCGGGCGAGGTGTCGGGCGCGGCGCGGCTGCGCACCGGCCAGCCCGCGCAGGCGCCCGAAGAGGTCGCCGCCATCGTGCTGCGGCAGCAGCCCGACGGAACCAGCCTCAGCCTGGGCGAGGTGGCCGAAATCCGGACCCTCGGGCCCGGCCGCGACCGCGCCTATTTCGTGGACGAGGACCCGGCGTTGCTGATCCGGGTCGAGCGCTCGGCCGAGGGCGACGCGATCGGATTGCAGCGCGAGGTCGAGACGGTGGCGCGCGAGATCCGCACCGGTCTCCCCGAGGGCGTGAGCCTGCAGCTCACCAACAGTCAGGCCGAACAGATCTCGGGGCGGCTCGCGCTGTTGCTCGATAATGGCCTGACCGGTCTGGCGCTGGTGCTGGCGCTGCTGTTCTTGTTTCTCAACACCCGTACCGCGATCTGGGTGGCGGCAGGCATTCCGGTCTCGATGCTGGCGGCGCTGGCCCTGATGCATGCCGCCGGTCTCACGCTCAACATGATCTCGCTCTTCGCGCTGATCCTGACGCTCGGCATCGTCGTCGACGACGCCATCGTGGTGGGCGAACACGCCGACTGGCGCGCGCGCCGGCTGGGCGAGGACCCCGAGACCGCCGCCGAGCGGGCGGCGCGGCGCATGTTCCTGCCGGTCTTCTGCGCCTCGCTCACCACCATCATCGCCTTTTGGGGGCTGGTGCTGATCGGCGGACGCTTCGGCGACTTGATCCGCGACATCCCCGTCACCGTGATCCTCGTGCTCGTGGCGAGCCTCGTGGAATGCTTCCTCGTGCTTCCCAACCACCTGTCGCATGCGGCGGCGGCCGCGCTGCGGCCGCGCTGGTATGATTGGCCCTCGCGGCAGGTGGACCGGGGTTTCCGTGCCCTGCGGGAGCGCGGCTTCCGGCCGATGATGGGGCTGGCGGTCCGGGCCCGATATGCGGTTGTAGCGGGGGCGCTGCTGGCCTTGTCGGGACAGGTGGCACTGGTGATCTCGGGCGAGGTGCAGTGGCGTTTCTTCTCGGCACCGGAGCGCGGCTCGGTCACCGGCAATTTCGCGATGCTGCCCGGCGCCACGCCCGAGGACGGCATGGCGCAACTGCGCGAGATGCAGCGCGCCGCCGATGCGGTGGCAATGCGTTTCGAGGCCGAGACCGGCGTGAACCCGGTCACCATCGCGCTGGGCCAGATCGGCGGCGGCGCCGGGCGCGGCCTCTCGGGCACCGACGACCGCGAGCCATGGCAATTCGGCGGCCTCTCGGTTGAGCTGATCGACGCGGATCTACGGCCCATCTCCAGCGGCGAGTTCTTGGCCGCGCTGCAGGAGGAGATCGTCACCCTGCCCGCCGCCGAGACGGTGAGCTTTCGCAGCTGGGGCGCGGGCCCCGGGGGCGACGCCATCGACATCGAGATCTCGGGCGCCGAGGCCGATCGCCTGAAGCGCGCCGCCGAGGCCCTCAAGGCACGGCTCTCGACCTATCCGGAAATCTCGGGGCTGGAGGATTCGCTGCCTTGGGACAAGGAGGAGATCGCACTTGCCCTCACCGCGCGGGGCCGGGCGCTGGGCTTCGACATCGACGGCCTCGGCGCCGAGTTGCGCGACCGGCTGGGCGGCATCGAGGCGGCCAGCTACCCGGTGGGGGCGCGGCAGGCGACGATCCGGGTCGAACTGCCCGACGACGAGATCGCCGCCGATTTCCTCGACCGGACACTGCTGCGCAGCGAAGCGGGCGACTGGCTGCCCTTGGCCGATATCGTCACGGTGGAGCGGCGCGACGGGTTCTCGACGCTCCGGCGCGAGAACGGCCTGCTGCTGGTCTCGGTCAATGGCGGGCTCGACGATGAGGATGCCGACCGCGCAAGCGCGATCATGACCGAGATCGAGACCGAAATCCTGCCCGCGCTCGAGGCCGAGTTCGGCGTCGTCACCGCCCTGTCGGGCCTCAGCGAGCAGGAGGACGAGTTCCTGGGCGATGCGCAGGTCGCGCTAATCCTCTGCCTCACCGGGATCTATCTGGTGCTGGCCTGGATCTTCGGAAGCTGGAGCCGGCCGCTGGTGGTGATGTCGATCGTGCCATTCGGCCTCGTCGGGGCGATCTGGGGCCATGCTTGGTGGGGCATCCCGCTGTCGATGTTCTCGGTGATCGGGCTGATCGGCATGGTCGGCATCGTCATCAACGACTCGATCGTTCTGGTCACCACCATCGACGAGCACGCCCGCACACGCGATCTGGTCACCTCTGTGATCGACGGGACCTGCGAGAGGCTGCGCCCGGTCTTCCTCACCACCGCGACCACGGTGCTGGGACTAAGCCCGCTGCTTTACGAAGGCTCGGCACAGGCGCAATTCCTGAAGCCCACGGTGATCACGCTGGTCTACGGGCTGGGTTTCGGCTTCGTGCTGGTGCTGTTCGTGGTACCGGCGCTTGTGGTGATCGGCGCGGATATTGGGCGGCTGCTGCGCTCGGCCCGGCGCGGGCTCAGGCGGGGGCTGCGTGTAGCGTGGCTTGGCGCTGGGATCGGCGCGGCGCTGTTCGCTCTATTGCTCGTGCCGCCGCTCCTCGACACGGCACCGCTTGCACCCGCACTGCCAAGTGAATTCTGGCCCGCCTTCCTGATCTACGCGCTACTACTGGCCTGCGGTCTGGCGACGATCCTCGCCTTCTCCGCCTTCACGGGACGTTCCGGGCGGCGTTCCTAGCGCGCCCATCTCGAACTCTTTCCCAGAGCCTTGCGCGCCCGAGGCTACCCTATCCAGGGGACGAGCACCCCTTTGGGGTAGAGCCACCCCTTTCCATATTGAACCTTTCATTTTCTGAACTATACCGTTCGGTTCAGTTTAACGGGATTCGTTATGATGACTGGTGACAGTGACGATATGGCGCCGGGCGAAAGGTTGCTCAGCCTCGCGCTGCTCTATTGGGCGATGCATGAACGTCTGGAATGCCCCTTGCCGGAGCTGACCAAGCAGGAACGCCTGATGCTGCTGAAGCTCGGTGCGCCCGCCCGGATGGGGCAGCTGGCTCGCGAGATGCAGGCCCTTCCCTCCACCGTCACGGCGCTGGCCGACGGGCTCGAATCACGTGCGCTGGTCGCACGGCGGCGCGATCCCGACGATCGCCGCGCCTGGCTGCTCGAACTGACACCACAAGGGCGCGAGATGCGCCACGAGATGCTGGAGCTGCTCGAGAGGGTCTGGCGCGAGGTCACCGGCCTCGCCCCGACCGAGCTCGACCGGCTGGGAGCGCTGCTCCTCAAGACCCGCGACAACATCAAGGCCAACGGCCTGCCGAAGGGATTTCCTCTATGACTCGTATGTTCCTCCTTGCCGCGCTGCTTGCGCTCGGTGCGGGCCAGCTGGCCGCGCAACAGGCGCAGGACACGCCCCGCCCGGTGAAGCTGATGACGGTGGAGGCCGAAAGCGCGGGCATCAGCCGTCAGTTCTTCGGCCGGATCGCCGCCCGTCAGACCGTCGATCTCGCCTTTCAGGTCAACGGGCAGATCGTCGAATACCCCGTGCTCGAGGGAGAGACCGTGGACAAGGGCGGGCTCGTGGCCGCGCTTGATCCCGAACCCTTCGACTTGGCGCTCGAACAGGCCGAGCTGCGCCAGGCCCAGGCCGACCGCGAGCTTGAGCGGCTAAGCCAGCTCAGCCGTTCTACGGTAAGCGAGGCGGCGCTCCAGGATGCGCGCACCGCCGCGGAATTGGCCGCAGTGAGCGTGCGCGACGCCGAGCGCGCGCGCGACAAGGCCAGCCTCGAAGCCCCATTCGAAGCGATGGTCGCCGAGCGTCTCGTCGCCAACTTCACCACCATCTCGGCCGGCACGCCGATCGCGCGGCTGCACGACATGTCGGCGCTGCAGGTCGAGATCGAGGTGCCCGAAATCCTGTTCCAGCGCGCCGGGCGCGACCCGGAGATGGAACTGAGCGCCCGCTTTCCGGGAGGTACCGAAAGCTATCCGCTGAGCATCGCCGAGGTCACCTCGCACACCACCGCGCTTGGCCAGACATTCCGGCTCAGCCTCTCCTTCGATGCCGAGGCAGCGCCGCAGGTGCTGCCCGGCTCGTCGGTCACGGTCACGGCAAAGCTGCCGGGCGGCGCCGGGGGGATCTCCGTGCCGACCGCCGCGCTGGTCCCTGCCCCCGATGGCAGTGTGTCGGTGATGCTGTTCGAGGAAGGCGACGAGAGTGCCCGGGTCGCGGCTCACCCGGTCGAGATCGAACCCACCGAAGATGGCGGCTTCATCGTTACCGAGGGGCTCTCGGGCGGCGAGGAGATCGTCGCCGCGGGCGCGGCCCGGCTCGAAGACGGTCAGGCGGTGCGCCGCTTCACCGGCTTTCCCCAGTAAGCAGGAGCGCAAGGCATGAACATCGCACGCGCATCGATCGAAAAGCCGATCCTGACATGGTTGCTGATCCTCAGCTGCCTGTTCGGTGGCATCTGGGGCTTCGCCACGCTGGGCCGCCTCGAGGACCCGTCCTTCACCATCAAGGCGGCCGTGATCTCCACCTCCTATCCCGGCGCCTCGGCCGAACAGGTCGCCCGAGAGGTCAGCGAACCGCTTGAATCCGCGATCCAGAAGATGGGCGAGGTCGACCGCATCACCTCGGTCAACCGCCCCGGCGTCTCGCTGATCGAGGTGGAGATGAAATCCACCTATGACGGCTCCGCCCTGCCCGGCATCTGGACCAAGCTGCGCGCGCGTATCCGAGACGCGGCGCGCGATCTGCCGCCGGGGGTGAACGAGCCGCTGGTCAATGACAGCTTCGGCGACGTGTTCGGCCTCTACTACGCTGTCACCGCGCCCGGCTTCGAGGACGCCGAGGTCCATCGCCTTTCCACCTATCTGCGGCGCGAGCTGCTGGCGGTCGAGGGCGTGGCCGATGTCGATCTCGCGGGATTGCCGCAGGAGGCGATCTTCGTAGAGCCCGACCTCGCGCTGTCAGTGGCGCAGAACCTACCGGTCCAGGCGGTGCTGGGTGCGATCTCGGAGGCGGATTCGGTGGTGCCGGCGGGCACCGTCGAGACGGGCGGCCAGCGCACGGTGATCGAAGCGCCCGAGGGCTCCGACAGCGTATCGGAGATCTCCGGTCTCTCGGTCGGGGTCGGTGGCGAGGTGATCAACCTCTATGACGTGGCCGAAGTGTATCGCGGCCGCGTCGAGCAACCTTCGCTGATCGTGCGACATGATGGAACCGAAGCCTTCACCTTCGGCGTCGCCGGTCTGTCGACCGAGAACATCGTCGAGGTCGGCAAGCGCGTCGATGCTCGGCTCGCCACGCTGTTCGCCGAGATGCCCGCGGGCGTCGAGCTGCACCCGATCTACCAGCAGCACGAGGTGGTCGAGGAGGCGTCGAACGCCTTCCTCGTCAACCTCGCCATGTCGGTCGGCATCGTGGTGGCGGTGCTGGCGCTGTTCATGGGCTGGCGCGCGGCGGTAGTGGTCGGCGTGACGCTGCTGCTCACCGTGGTCGGTACGCTGTTCTTCATGGCGATCTTCGCGATCGAGATGGAGCGGATCTCGCTCGGCGCGCTGATCATCGCCATGGGCATGCTGGTCGACAACGCCATCGTGGTGGCTGAGGGGATGCAGATCGCGATGCTGGGCGGGCAATCCTCCCGGCAGGCGGCGGGCGAGACAGCGGGCAAGACGCAGGTACCGCTCCTGGGCGCCACGGTGATCGGCATCATGGCCTTCGCGGGGATCGGGCTGTCGCCGGACGCCACCGGCGAGTTCATGTTCTCGCTCTTCGCGGTGATCGGCATTTCGCTGCTGCTGAGCTGGGTGCTGGCGATCACCGTGACGCCGCTGCTCGGGCACTACTTCTTCAAGCGCGGCGAAGCGGGCGGTGCCGGCGCCTATGACGGCGCGCTGTTCCGAGCCTATGCCGCAACGCTGCGCGGCGCGCTGCGCGCGCGCTGGCTGGTGGTGGCGGCGCTGATCGGGATCACCGTGGTCTGCTTCGCCGGCTTCGGACAGGTCCGGCAGCAGTTCTTCCCCAACTCCAACACGCCGCTCTTCTTCGTGCATTACAAGCTGCCGCAGGGCAGCACCGTGCAGCAGACCGCCAGCGACCTGGCGCAGGTCGAGGCCTGGCTCGCGGAACGCGACGAGGTGGTTTCCTACACCAGCTATGCCGGCGGCGGAGCGACGCGCTTCATGCTCACCTACTCGGCCGAGAAGTCCAACCCGAGCTATGGTCACATGATCATCCGGACCAACGGTATCGACGAGATCCCGGCGCTGGCCAGCGCGCTCGAGGAATTCGGCCGCGAAGCGCTGCCCGAGGGCGAGTTCCGGACAAGGCGGCTGGTCTTCGGCCCGGGCGGCGGCGATCCGATCGAGATGCGGGTCTCGGGGCCCGACCCGGAGGTGCTGCGCGAGATCGGCGACCGGGTGATCGCCGCGATGGCGGGCGCCTCGCCCGACATCCTACAGCCGCGCACCAATTGGCGCGAGCCCGAGCTGGTGATCCGGCCCGATTACGCGACCGAGCGCGCGCAAAGCGCAGGGATCGACCGCGACGATGTCGCCTCGGTGCTGCGCTTCGCCACCGATGGCATCGAGGGTGGCCTCTATCGCGAGGGCGAGCGGTTGATCCCGATCGTGGTGCGCGAGCCGCGCGATGCCGAGACCGGTTTGCGCGACCAACCGATCTGGTCGGAGACTGCGCAGCAGTTCCTGCCGATCGAGCAGGTGATCGACGGGCTCGGCCATGAGGTGCGCGACACGCTTGTACACCGCCGCGACCGGGTGCCCACCCTGACCGTCGGCGCCGACATCCCGCCCGAGCGCACCGCCGCCGAGGTCTTCGCGCAGGTCCGTGCCGCGGTCGAGGCGGTCGAGGTGCCTCCGGGCTACGCGCTGCACTGGGGCGGCGAGTTCGAGAACTCGGCCGATGCGCAGGAGAGCCTCGGCAAGCAGCTGCCGCTTTCGCTGCTGGTGATGGTGCTGATCTCGGTGCTGCTGTTCAACGCGATCCGCCAGCCGGTGATCATCTGGCTGTTGGTGCCGATGTCGGTCAACGGCGTGGCGCTTGGGCTGTTGGGCACCGGGCTGCCCTTTACCTTTACGGCACTTCTGGGCCTGCTGTCGCTGTCGGGCATGCTGATCAAGAACGGCATCGTGCTGGTCGAGGAGATCGACCTCGTGCGGGCCGAGGGCGTGCCGCTGCGCGAGGCGATCATCACCGCCAGCGTGTCGCGTCTGCGCCCGGTGGTGCTGGCGGCGGCGACGACGATCCTCGGCATGCTGCCGCTGCTCTCTGATGCGTTCTTCGTGTCGATGGCGGTGACGATCATGGGCGGCCTCGCCTTCGCCAGCGTGCTGACGCTGATCGCAGCGCCGGTCTTCTATGACCTGTTCTTCTCGCGAGGCGAGAAGCGCACGCGGGCCGCAGCGGCCGCCGTTCCCGCCTGAGGCGGTTTCGTCCCGGCCCCCTCGGGGGCCGGGACGGCAAGGATCAGGCCAGCAGCCTCGCCATCCGCCGCAGCGCCAGTTCGTAGCCCTGCACGCCGAAGCCCGCGATCACCCCATCGGCGCGCAGCGAGACATAGGAATGGTGGCGAAAGCTCTCGCGCTTGTGGACGTTGGAGATATGCACCTCCAGCACCGGCCCCTCGAAGGCGTTGAGCGCATCGAGGATCGCGACCGAGGTGTGGGTATAGGCGGCCGGGTTGATGATGATCCCCGCCGCATCCTCGCGGGCGCGGTGGATCCGATCGATGATCTCGCCCTCGTGGTTGGACTGGAACATCTCCGTCTCCAGTCCGAGTTCGGCCGCCAGCGCCGCGCAATCGCGAGCGACATCCTCGAGCGTGTCGTGCCCGTAGATCTCGGGCTGCCGCTTTCCCAAGAGGTTCAGGTTCGGCCCGTTGAGAATGTAGATCCGTGCGGCCATCGATATCACTCCTCCGGTTCGGCTCGGGGAAGGTATGACCAGAAGCGGGCCCGGCATAAAGTGAATTGGCGCGGCCCGCCCCGTTTTCGGGCACGGGCCGCGTCGTCTCAAGCGGCTTCGGGCCGAGGTACGGGCTGTGCCATGGCGAGGAGCGCCGCGATCTCGGGCCGGCAGGAGCCACAATTGCTGCCCGCGCCCAGCGCCTCCGCGATGGCGTCGAGGCTCGTCGCGCGTCCATCGGCGATCGCCTCGCGGATCGTGTTCACGCCGACATTGAGACAGGCGCAGAGCACCGGGCCGGGATCGGGGCGCCCGGCCGCCGATCGCCCGGCCAGCGCCTCGGCGCCGTCCTGTCCCAAGAGTCCCGCGAGATGCGCGCGCGACAGCGCCACAGGCTCGCGCGAGACGAACAGCGCTGCGCGCAGGCGGCCCTCCTCGACCAAGGCTAGCCGCTCCAGCCCCCGCGCCGGGTCGGAGACCCGGATGATCTCGGCATCGGGCAGGTCGAACATCCGCCGCGCCTCGGCCTCCCAGTCCGCCGGCGCGTCGGGCCCGGCCATCTCGACCTGCCAGCCATCGTTGCCCCGGCTGCGCGCCCAGTAGCCGCAGTCCGGCTCGGGACGCGAGGCCGAGACCGCGAAGCCGAACCAGCCCGCGGCATAGGGCGCGACGGAAACCGCCGCCGCTTTGCTTTCGGGCTGGCCCGAAAACGGGTCGGTCCGAGCCGCCACCAGCGCATCGACGCGACCCGTGGGCGCGGTGTCGCCGCTCCAATGGATCGGCGTGAAGACCTCACCCTCGCGCACCCGGTCGGTCACGAGCACCCGCAGCACGGCGCGGCCCGTGGCGCCGTGTAGTTCCGCGAGCCCCGCGGGGGTGAGGCCAAGGTGCGCTGCGTCATTCGGGTGGATCTCGACGAAGGGCTCGCCCATGTGCCGATTGAGCCGCGCCGCGCGCCCCGTGCGGGTCATGGTGTGCCACTGGTCGCGGATGCGCCCGGTGTTGAGCCGGAACGGGCGCGCCTCGCAGGTCTCGATGGCCAAGGCACGTGCGCTGACCGGGATCATCCGGCCCCGCCCCGAGGGCGTGAAGAACCGGCCATCGCCGAAGAACCGACCGCCCTGCCGGGTGCCCGCGGCGGGCCAGCGGAACGGTGCCAGAGCGGCGTAGCCCTGCGCGTCGAGCGCCGCGTGATCGGAAATGTCGAAATCACCGCCGAGGCGCCCGGCGATGCCCGACAGTGCCGCATGCTCGCGAAACACCGCCGCCGCATCGGGCCAGTCGAAAGCCTTTGCCCAGCCCATGCGACGGCCGACCTCGGCGAGGATCGCCCAATCTGGCCGCGCCTCGCCCGCCGGCGGCAGCATGGCGCGTTGGCGACTGATCGTGCGGTCGGAGTTGGTGACAGACCCGTCGCGCTCGCCCCAGCCTGCGGCGGGCAGCAGCACATGCGCCAGCCGTGCGGTGTCGGTGCGATCGGTGATGTCGCTTACCACGACAAAATCGCAGCCGGCGATGGCATCGCGCACCCGGTCCGCCTCGGGCATCGAGACGGCGGGGTTGGTGCAGATGATCCAGAGCGCCTTGATGCGCCCCTCCTCGACGGCGCGGAACATGTCGACGGCCTTGAGGCCGGGCCTTTCCGGCATCGCGGGGGCGGCCCAGAACGTCTGCACCGCATCGCGATGCGCGGCATTCTCGATGTCGAGATGGCACGCCAGCGTGTTGGCCAGCCCGCCGACCTCGCGCCCGCCCATGGCATTGGGCTGGCCGGTGACGCTGAACGGTCCCATGCCGGGACGGCCGATGCGGCCCGTGGCAAGGTGGCAGTTGAGGATCGCATTCACCTTGTCGGTACCCGATGTCGACTGATTCACGCCTTGGCTGAAGACGGTGACGACCTTTTCGGTGCCGATCCACATGTCGCAGAAGGCGGCGATCTGCGCCGGGCTCAGCCCGGTGCCTGACATGTCCTCCGCATGGGCGGCGGCCAGTGCCTCTTCCATGCCGTCGAGATGGCGCGCGAAGCGCGGGTCGCGGGCGCCGCGCCGGTCGATCTGCGAAAGCAGCGCGTTGAACAGCGCCACGTCCGCCCCCGGCGCGATGGCGAGGTGCAGATCCGCGATGTCGCAGGTCGCGGTGCGGCGCGGGTCGATGACGACGACGCGCATCTCGGGCCGCGCCGCCTTGGCCGCGACGATGCGCTGGTACAGCACCGGGTGGCACCAGGCGAGGTTGGAGCCGGTCAGCACGACGAGATCGGCGAGTTCGAGATCCTCGTAGGTGCCCGGCACGGTGTCGGTGCCGAAGGCGCGCTTGTGCCCCGCCACGGTCGAGGCCATGCAGAGCCGCGAATTGGTGTCGATATTGGCTGAGCCGATGAAGCCCTTCATCAGCTTGTTGGCGACGTAGTAATCCTCGGTGGTCATCTGCCCCGAGACGTAGAAGGCGACGCTGTCGGGGCCATGTTCGGCAATGGTCTCGCGGAACCGGTCGGCCACCTGGTCGAGCGCCGTGTCCCAATCCGCTCGCGCGCCATCGATCACCGGGTACAAAAGCCGGTCCTCGTGGCCTACCGTCTCGCCCAGCGCCGTGCCCTTGGAGCAGAGCCGTCCGCGGTTGGCGGGGTGGTCCGGGTCGCCGCGCACCGTCAGGCCGCCCTGCCCGTCCGGCTTGGCGAGCACCCCGCAGCCAACCCCGCAGTAGGCGCAGGTGGTGCGGATCTCGCCGGGCTGCGCGGAGAGATGCGCGGGCCCGGTCATGCCGCCGCCCTGCGACCCACCGCGTCGCCGTCGAGCAGCAGCCGTCCGTTCTCGACCCGCAGCGGATAGGTCGGGATCGCCCCCTCATCCGCGCCCTGCGCCTCGCCAGTCTCGAGGCTGAACACCCAGTTGTGCAGCGGGCAGGTCACGGCGCGGCCATGCACGATGCCCTCCGACAGCGGCCCGCCCTTGTGCGGGCAGCGGTCGGAGGCGGCGAAGACCTCGTCCTCCGCCGTGCGAAACAGCGCCACGCAGCCCACATGCGTCTTGACCAGCCGCGAGCCCCGCAGGGGGATGTCGTCGAGAGCGCCTACATCGATCCAGTTCATTCCGCAGCCTCCAGCGTGAGATCGGCCAGCGGCTGGAACCGGCGCGCCGCCGCCGGTTCGGCCCGTTCGGCCCAAGGGTCTTTTTGATAGATCGTCTGGCTCAGATCGAAACGCGCCACGAGCGCCGCGCGCTCCTCCGCGTCCGACAGCGCCGCGCGCACCCAGTCGATGCCGACCTTGGCGATCCACTTGTAGGGGCGGTCGAGATACTTGGCGTGCTCGCGGTAGAGCTGCACGAAGGCCACCGACCATTCCTCGGCCTCGGCCTCGGTCGCGACCTTCACCAAGGGCTGGATCTCCTTGAGATCCATGCCCGCAGCCCCGCCGACCCCGATCTCGAAGCCCGAATCCACGCAGATAATGCCCAGATCCTTGCAGGTCGCCTCAGCGCAGTTGCGCGGGCAGCCCGACACGCCCAGCTTGACCTTGTGCGGCGTCCAGGAGCCCCAGAGCCGCTTTTCGAGATTCACCCCGAGGCCGGTGCTGTCCTGCGTGCCAAAGCGGCAATGCTCGCGGCCGACGCAGGTCTTCACCGTCCTGAGCCCCTTGGAATAGGCGTGCCCCGACACAAGGCCCGCCTCGTTCAGATCGGCCCACATCGCGGGTAGATCCTCCTTGCGCACGCCTAAGAGATCGATGCGCTGGCCGCCGGTGACCTTGACAGTCGGCACGCCGTACTTGTCGGCGGCATCGGCGATGGCGCGCAGCTCGCGCGGATTGGTCAGCCCGCCCCACATGCGCGGCACCACGCTATAGGTGCCGTCCTTCTGAATGTTGGCGTGGTTGCGCTCGTTGACGAAGCGCGACTGCGGGTCGTCCTGATATTCGAGCGGCCAATCGGCCAGCAGGTAGTAGTTCACTGCCGGACGGCAGACATGGCAGCCATTGGGCGTGCTCCAGCCCAGCTCCTGCCAGACCGCAGGCTGCGACTTCAACTCCTGCGCCTTGATCAGGCGGCGAACATCCTCGTGGGTGAGGTCGGTGCAGCCGCAGACAGGCTTGGCGGTCGGCATGACGAAATCATCGCCGAGGCTGAGTGCCATGACCTGCTCGACCAGGCCGGTGCAGGTGCCGCAGGAGCCCGAGGCCTTGGTCACGGCGCGGACATCCTCGATGGTCGTGGCGCCGCCCTCGACGGCTTCCACGATCCGGCCCTTGCACACGCCGTTGCAGCCGCAGATCTCTGCGTCAGCCGGTAAGGCTGCAACGGCCGCCATAGGGTCCGCTTGGGCACCCCCCTGAAAGGCGGGCCCGAAGATCAGCGTGTCGCGCATCTCCGAGACGTCTTCGCGGTCCTTGATCAGGCCGTGGAACCACGCCCCGTCAGCGGTGTCGCCATACATCACCGCGCCAATCAGGCGTTCGCCTTCCAGCACGAGGCGCTTGTAGACGCCGCGCGCCGGGTCGCGGAACACGATGTCCTCGCGGCCCTCGCCTTCGGCGAAGTCACCTGCCGAAAACAGGTCGCATCCGGTGACCTTGAGCTTGGTCGCGACCTCCTTGGGCTGGAACGCGGTCTCTTGGCCTAGCAGCGTCTGGGCCATGACCTTGGCCTGATCGTAGAGCGGGGCGACGAGGCCGAAGACCGCGCCGTTGTGCTCGACGCATTCGCCAAGCGCCAGCACGTCCGGATCGGAGGTGACCATCTGGTCGTCGACATGCACGCCGCGCCCGACCGCGAGGCCCGCGGATTTGGCGAGCGCGACGCTGGGCCGGATGCCCACGGCCATCACCAGCAGGTCGCAGGGCAGCTCGGTCCCGTCGTCGAGCAAGAGCGCCTTCACATGACCGTCTTCGCCCAGGATTTCCTTGGAGTTGGCCGAGCAGCGCACGGTGATGCCTTTGTCGATGAGCGCGCGACGCAGCAAGTACCCCGCCGCCTCGTCGAGCTGGCGCTCCATTAGATGGCCCATGATGTGCACCACGGTGACATCGACGCCCCGCGCGGCCATGCCGGCGGCGGCCTCAAGCCCGAGGAGCCCGCCGCCGATGACCACTGCCTTCGCGTCCGGCTTGGCCGAAAGGCCCATCATCCGCTCGGTGTCCTCGAGATCGCGGTAGGGGATCACGCCTTCGAGGTCGTGGCCCGGCAGCGGGATCATGAAGGGGTCGGAGCCGGTGGCGATGACGAGCTTGTCGTAAGCCACCTCGCCCTTCTCGCCGACGACGACCTTACGCCCTCGGTCGATCTCAAGCACCCGCTCGCCGAAGCGGCAAGTGACGCCATGGCTCTCGTACCATTGGTCGTCATGGGTGACGATCTCGGCATAGGTCTTCTCGCCAGACAGCACCGGTGAGAGCATCAGCCGGTTGTAGTTGCCGCGCGGCTCGGCGTTGAACAGCGTGATGTCGTAGGCCGAGGGGTCGCTTTCGAACAGGTGCTCCAGCATCCGGCCAGAGGCCATGCCGGCGCCGATGACGACGAGTTTCTGGGTCATGGCGGTCACTCCGCTGCGATGGCGCTGGGCGCCGGTTTGGAGGGGGTGCGGCCGTGCTCGTATTCTTCGAGGAAATCGAGCACCTCCTGCCGGTAGTGGTAGTAGTCCGCGTGTTCCAGCAGCGCCTTGCGGGTGCGCGGGCGCGGTAGCTTCACGTCGACGATCTTGCCGATGGTGGCGCGCGGGCCGTTGGTCATCATCACCACCCGGTCGGCCAGCAGGATCGCCTCGTCGACGTCATGGGTGACGCAGACCGCCGTGGTCTTGGTGCGATCCCATACATCCATGAGCACCTCCTGCAGCTCCCAGCGGGTCAGGCTGTCGAGCATGCCGAAGGGCTCGTCGAGCAGGAGCAGCTTCGGGGAGAGCGCGAAGGCGCGGGCGATACCGACGCGCTGGCGCATGCCGTTCGACATCTCGGACGCCATCCGGTCCATCGCGTCGCCCAAGCCCACGCGTTCGAGGTAATGCTCGACCACCTCCTGCCGTTCGGACTGCGAGGCGCGGGGGTAGACCCGGTCGACGCCCACGGCGACGTTCTCGCGCGCGGTGAGCCAAGGAAACAGCGAGGGGCTCTGGAACACCACGGCGCGCTCGGGATCGGCGCCCTCGACATGGCGGCCGTCGAGCTTGATCGCGCCCTTGGAGATCTCGTTGAGACCGGCGGCCATGGTCAGCACGGTGGACTTGCCACAGCCGGAATGGCCGATCAGCGAGATGAACTCGCCCCGGTTCATCTTGAGATTGAAGTCCTCGACCACGGTGAGCGGTCCCTTGGGGGTCGGGTAGACCTTGTGGAGCTGGCTGAAGTCGAGGAAGCGCTCCTCGATCAGCCCCTCCTGCGCCTGCTTTTGCGCGGCGGGCAGGTCGTGGCTCCGGTCATGGACGGGACGGATGTCCGGCAGACGGCGCGTGCCTTCGACCTTGGCGGCGATACCGACATCCATGAGATAGCCCGTGACCTGCGCGCGCAGCGCCTTGAAGGCGGCGTCGGAGTTCATCGCAGAGCGGTCGCGCGGACGCGGCAGCGTCACCTTCACGGCTTCGCCCAGGGTGCCGTCGGGGTTCAGCGGCACGATCCGGTCGGCCAGCAGGATCGCCTCGTCAACGTCGTTGGTGATCAGCACGCAGGTCGTACGCTCGCGCTCCCAGATCTCGAGGATCTCGTCGGCGAGGTTGGCCCGTGTCAGCGCGTCAAGCGCCGAGAGCGGCTCGTCCAGGAGCAGCACCTCGGGCTCCATCGCCAAGGTGCGAGCGACCGAGACGCGCTGGCGCATGCCGCCCGACAGCTCGGCGGGGCGGCGCGTCGTGGCATGGCCCAACCCCACCATCTCGATATAGCGCTGCGCCTTGGCGGCCTTCTCGGCCTTGGACAGTTCGGGATGCACCGCCTCGACCGCGAGCATGACGTTGCCCGCGACCGTGAGCCACGGCATCAGCGAGTAGCTCTGGAACACCAGTCCGCGCTCGGGGCCGGGGCCGGTGACGGGCTTGCCCTTGAATGTGACGGCGCCTTGGTCGGGGGTTACCAGACCGGCCATCAGGTTCATCAGCGTCGACTTGCCGCTGCCCGAGAAACCGAGGATCGCCACGAACTCGCCTTGGCCCACGTCGAGATCGATGTTCTTGAGCACGTCCTTGCGAGTCTTGCCCTCGCCGAAGCCCTTGGAGACGTTTTCGAACTTGAGAATGCTGGTCATGGCGATCACCGGTTCGGGGCGTAGGTGAAGAGCGATTGCAGCGCGAACATCACCCGGTCGAGCAGGAAGCCGATGATGCCGATGGTCAGCACCGCGACGATGATCCGCGCCAGCGAGGAGGAGGAGCCGTTCTGGAACTCGTCCCACACGAATTTTCCGAGGCCAGGGTTCTGCGCCAGCATCTCGGCGGCGATCAGCACCATCCAGCCCACCCCGAGCGACAGGCGAAGCCCGGTGAAGATCAGCGGCAGCGCCGAGGGCAGCACCAGCTTGGTGATCTTGGCGCGCGGGCTCATCTTGAGGACCTTGGAGACGTTGACCAGATCGCGGTCGACCTGCGCCACGCCGAGCGCGGTGTTGATCAGCGTCGGCCAGAGCGAACACAGCGTCACGGTGATCGCCGAGACGAGGAACGACTTGGCGAAGAGCCCCTCGCCTCCCGCGGAGGCGGCGGAGACGACCATGGTGACGATCGGCAGCCAGGCCAACGGCGAGACCGGCTTGAAGATCTGGATCAGCGGGTTCAGCGCCGCGTTGGCGGTGGCCGAAAGGCCCGCCATGATGCCCAGCGGGATCGCCACGGCGCTGGCCACCAGAAAGCCGAAGAACACCGTGATGATCGAGGTGCCGATCTGGTCGTAATAGGAGGGCGAGCCGGTGAAGGCGATGTCCTTGACCTCGTCGGCCCGGCCCTGCTCCACGAGGCGCTCGTTGCGCAGCGCCACCTGTTCCTCGAAGCGGGCCTTCTTCTCGGCGGTGCGCACCGCGTCCTCGTGCAGCCCCACGGCCTCCTGCCAGACCTGCCCCGGCCCGGGAATCGCGCCAAGCGAGGTCTGCACCTGCGGCGCCAGCATGGCCCAGAGCGCGAGGAAGCCCGCGATCGCGAGGAGCGGCACGCCCAAGAGCCGCCAGACATCGCGCATCTGCGCACGCGGGTTGTCGCCGGCGGCGGCCTTGATCAGTGGGGTGAGCCAGGCCAGGCCGAGGACCTGGAACCAGCGGTCGGCGACGCCGAGACGCGCGAACCAGCGGGCGCGCCTTGCCTCCTTGTGGCCGGCCTCGATGGCGGTGGGGTCAATCGCGGTCATGAGGGTGCTCCGGGGGTTGGATTTGCGGAGGGAATGGGAGAACGGGGTCCCGCGCCGGGACCCCGGCGGGTCAGCCCTGGATCTCGGAGCCGACGACTGTCTGGTCGCCCTTCAGCCCGATCGGCAGGCTGTCGAGATAGGCGTTAGGGGTCCGGCCGTCATAGCCGATGCCGTCGATGATGTCGGCGGAGGGGGTCGGCGCCTTGTAGCCGTCGCTGTCCCAAGGGAAGTCGGCCTCGTTTGCCAACCCCTCCTCGACCAGCATCCGCGCGGCTTCGAGATAGATCTCGGGCTTGTAGACCGAGCGGGCGACCTCGTCGTACCAGCTGTCGGGCT
>Ga0310345_10001577_pt1 | contig 25002 bp, 20 predicted proteins | sample HC15DNA20500_MG_FD_204667 | JGI IMG/M metagenome (GOLD analysis project Ga0310345, IMG submission 204667) | Marine microbial communities from station ALOHA, North Pacific Subtropical Gyre - HC15-DNA-20-500_MG | ecosystem: Environmental > Aquatic > Marine > Oceanic | place: Pacific Ocean: North... | reverse complement strand
CGCGACGCGCCGGCGGAGTCGGGAGGGGGGCCCCATTGGCGCTTTGCCCAATGGGGGGAGGGTTTGCCCCAAACCCTCCAAAAGACTCAGCATCCCGGGTGAACGGTCAGCTCGCCGAAGGGCTGGGTGAAGCAGCCGGCGGGGGAGGCGTCGGCGATGAGGGGGGACCAGCCGACGCCGAAGTCGGTCGACGCGCTGCGGGCGTAGAGCTCGGCCGCCCAGACGTGGCGGGGGCCCATCTGGAAGACGCCGTACGGGGGCGCGGTGTGCACGTCGACCACGTCGGTCAGGCCGGGCTCGTGGCCGTAGGGCACGCCCATCTGCGAGATGAAGTTGTCGACGAAGACGCGGCCGGGGCCGTGGCCCAGGGGGAGCGACCGGAGCGAGTCGCCGAGGGCCACCCGGGTCGCGGTCATCGCCGCGAGGCCGCCCTCGGGGGCGTCGAGCAGGGTGAGGTGGTCCGGCGGCGTGCCCATCTGGGTCGCGGCGAGGGTGACCACCCGGGCGCCAAAGCTGTGCCCCACGAGGTGGACCTGCCCGCCCCGGGATCGGAAGCCGGGGTCGAGCGCGCGGTCGAGGCCCTCGGCGAGGAGCTCGCCGTGCAGGTCGGTGCGCGAGAAGGCGCGGCGCTGGGCGAACAGGTTCGAGCTCGTCGCCGCGTCATCCACCCAGGAGTAGAAGAGGACGACCGCGTGGGGGTCGCGCGCGGTCAGCCCCCGGGCGAGGGCGTGCATCCAGGGGTCGAAAGGCTCGCCCCGCCGCTCGGCCTCCCAGGAGCGGGTCGACTCGTCGACGTGCGCGTGCCAGCCCGGCGCCCAGCCGTGCACGATCACGTGCACGCGTCCGTGCTGGAGATCGCCGGCGAGCACCGACTCGACGCCGTCCTCGCTCCAGCGGCCGAGGCGGTCGACCGGGCCGCAGCCGCAGCTCGACTCGGTGGCGACCGCGGGGCGAGCCAGCGGCACCGGGACGCACCCCCCGAGCAGCGCGGAGAGGAGCAGCGCGAGTCGGACCTTCACGAGCCCTATCTGGGCCCGGAGCGCATCCCCCGCCAGCGCGGGGTCAGTCCGGCGTCGGGCGCTGACCCAGGCGGACCCGGATCAGGATGAACTTGTTGTCGAAGCGCTCGTCGGTGATCTCTTCGATCGTGCTCCCGGAGAGCACCGAGCGGAGGTTCGCGAGCCGGGAGTGCTCGAGCAGGAAGTAGGCGGTCGTGCCCTGGTTCTGGCCCACCCAGGTGCGGAGCGCCTGGTTGTCGAGCTGGACGAACACGCTCACCCGGTTGCCCGTGTAGAAGTTCTCGCCCTTCCAGTTCATCTGCCAGGCGACGAGCGGCTCCCCGGGCTGGCGGAGCTCGTAGTACCGCTTCACCTGCTCGCGCTGACCCCAGTGCGGCGACAGGTCGATCATGTAGACGTCGAGCGCCCACACCGCGAAGAGCAGGGCCACGCCGAGGAAGGCCCGGGTGGCCACGTCGCGCAGCGGCTTGAACGCGGCGAGCAGCACCGCGCACACCGCGACGATCGCGAAGCCGGTGAGCGCCGGGCGGAAGTCCAGGTACTCCGGCCAGGGGCGGCCGTAGTTGTAGACGAAGAGGTGGATGAGTCGCTCGTAGCCCTGCGGGCGCGCGTCGGTGATCCAGCTCAGGTCGCGGCCGACCAGCGCGAGCACCGGGGGCGCGGCGAGCAGGCCGGTGGTCACCGCGCCGCGGGCCCAGGCGTCGCGGCGCTTCTCCGCCGCTGGCGCCTCGCCCTTCTTCATCAGCCACCAGGCGCCGGTGAGGAGCAGCCCGCTGGCCAGGATCGCCATCACGCTCTCGCCGGTCGACCAGGCCTGGGCGGTGACCCAGCCCTCGACCTCGGCCTCGGGCACGCTCTCCGGGACCACGCCGCGGAGGCCGCCCCACATGCCGCCCACGCCCGCGATCGCGGGCAGCGGGGCCAGCAGCGCGAGCGCGGTGGCGCCGATGCGCTTCCAGTCGGGCTTCTCGGGCGCGGGGCTGAGGAGCCGATCGACCGCGAGGCCCACCAGGATCCCGGCCGGGGGCACCGCCGGGAAGATGTAGTGGTGGAACTTGGTGGTCATCGCGCTGAAGAGCGTGAACGCCGACGCGAGCCACAGGGCCACCAGGATCAGCACGTCGCGCCGCTTCTTCTCGACCGGCGCGGTCTGGGCGCGCCAGGGCGCGAGCCACGCCGCGAGGGCGAGGGGCGCCAGCGCGATCCACGGGAAGAGCCCGTAGCCCATCTGCTCGATGAAGTACTCGATCGAGCCGGTGTCGCCGTGCACGCCCGCGGTCAGGCGGTTGATGTGGTCGTGGATCAGCAGCCGGTCGGTGAAGGGCTGACCGTGGCGGATGTACATCGCCACGTACCAGGGCAGCCCGACGGTGATCACCGTGAGGATGCCGGCCCCGACCCGGAGCCGACCCGACAGGAGCAGCTCCCAGCGGCGCGTGCCGACCAGGAAGAAGAGCGCCACGAGCCCGGGGAGCGCGAAGCCCGGGATGCCCTTCGCCATGAACGCGAGCCCACAGAAGAAGTAGAACGCGAACATGAAGAGCGACTGCGCGCGAGTCTCCTTGCGCAGCAGCCACAGCAGGCCGAGGTAGCCGAGCAGCCACAGGAACGCCTGCGAGACCGGCTGGGCGGCGAAGCCGTCGTAGCGGGGCTCGACGTTGTGGATCGGCGAGTTGCCGGGCACGCCGTTGTTGCCGGCCGAGCCGCTCATGAACAGGTCGCCGTGCCAGCCGAAGGGCGCGCCGCTGTCCATCCAGGTGACGTTGCGGCTCACCAGGTAGAGGATCTGCGGCACCACCACGAGGGTGATGAGCCCGATGACGAGGTGGCGGAGGCTGAAGGTGAAGGGACCGAGGCCCCAGCGCTTCACCTCGCGGTCCGGGTCGGTCGTCACCGCGAGGCCGAGCATCGACACCGCCATCGTCATGTTCGAGACGAAGGGCATGTCGGTGATCGCCTGGTGGGCGAGGAAGAAGAAGTGCGGCAGCGTCGCGACGACGGTCGCGGTGACCAGCCCGGCGCGCCGGGAGAAGCGCCGCGAGATCAGCGCGTAGATGGCGTAGAGCGCGCCGGTCGCGAGCACGAAGTGCGGGAGCCGGATCGCCCACTCGGGGTGGCCGGGGTTGGCGTCGGCGTGGAAGTCGACGCCGAGCGCGCCCATCGACAGCGCCTCCGACCAGAAGATCAGGATCGGCTTGGACCAGAACCAGTCCTCCTGGGCCCACCAGAGGCTGATCCAGTCGTCGCGGGCCAGGATCTCGCGGGCGACCTCGCCGTAGTGCGTCTCCCACGGATCCCAGAGGCCGTAGGCGCCGAGGAACGGGAGGTAGAGGCCGCCGGCGACGAGGAAGACCATCAGCCCGGGGCGGGTGAGGGCGGCCGGCAGCAGGCAGAGCAGGGCGGCGACGATCGTCACCGGCAGGCCGGCGTAGCCGCCCACGAGGGCGCCCACGATCAGGACCGCGAGGGCCACCGGCGCGCCGACCAGGGGGCTGCGCCAGAGCGGCTCGCCCTCCCGCGGGAAGAGCCAGGTCTCGCGGAGCGAGGTCCGCGCCTCGGCGCCCTCGTGCCAGAGGCCGAGCACGTCGAAGAGCCCGGCGGTGCCGATCAGCATCGTCAGCATGCCCCACAGCGGCCCGTGGGGGAGCTGCGACTCGTTCGCCATCATCATGAACGTGGCGAAGAAGCCGACGAAGGTGAGCACGCCGCCGCGGACGAGGTGGCGCCGGTCCGGCTTCGGGGGGGTGGAGGGCTTCGTTTCGCCCTCGGGGGCGCGCTTCTCTTCGCTCACTGGATCGCCAAGCTCGAAGGGCCGCGTCGACGCGGGCAAGGGCATGTGCGAGGCCGGGCGAGGGACGCCCGGCTCCGCCGGCGCGGAGCATAGCCCACCCGTTCTGGATCTGCCGCCCTCGGGCGTGCCACCCTGACCCCATGGCCAAGAAGGGCTCGACCATCGAGAACCGCGTCTACATCTTCGACACGCTCGCGGAGGCGCTGCTCGGCAACGGCGGCGCCGAACTGCTCGCGTCGCCCAAGGACGCCGAGCGGCAGCGCGCGATGCGGGCGCTCGCGGACCTCGCCTACGTCAGCTGCGTGGTGAGCGACTCCGGCGACCTCGACGCGTCGGGGGTCCGGGAGGCGCTGCTGGCCGGCCTCGGGGGCGAGGAGGCGCCGACCGTGCCGCCGGTCCCGAGCGGGGCCGCGAAGCCGAAGAAGCGCCGCCGGCGGGACAAAGGCAAGAAGGACGCGTGATCGGTGGGGGCGGTGGCCCCCTCGCGCTATCATGGCGTCGAATGTTCGAGACGCTCAAAGCGCTGTTCCAGAGGCACCGGAAGCGCCTCGCGTTCGTCGCGCTGATCGTCTTCCTGGTGGCGGTGGCCATCGAGGTCGGCGGCGCGATCCCGCGCGAGGTCGAGGTGGATTTCCCGATGGGCGAGGGGCACGCGCAGGTGACCGAGGCGCGCATCGAGTACTGGCAGGAGGACGAGATGGTGCGCACCGTCCAGCGGCACTTCCCGCAGGGGGCGCCCCGATCGGTCCGGGACTCGGTCGAGCTGAGCCCCGGTGACTACGAGGTCAGCGTGCTGCTCGTCCGACGCGGGGGAGACAGCGAGGAGCTGCGCGGACGGCTGAGCGCGCCCTCGGACGGCGTCGTCCGGATCGCGCTCGGGGGCGGATCATGACCCAGCCGCGCACCGCGCACGTCGGCGACCCCCGGGTGCTCGAGCTGCCCCGCTGCGCGCTCGTCATCCTCAGCGGCGACGACCGCGGCCGCGAGAAGATCATCGAGGGCGACCTCTTCCGGATCGGGAAGTCGAAGGGCAACGACCTCGTGCTGCCCGACGAGACGGTCTCCCGGGCGCACTGCGAGATCGTGCGCGACGAGCGCGGCTACCTGCTCCGGGATCTCGGCTCGACCAACGGCACCCTGCTCGACGGCGCCGAGATCAAGGAGGCGTGGCTCAAGACCGGCGCGGTGATCACCGTCGGCAAGGTCGAGCTGAAGGTCCGGCCGTTCCACGAGCGGGTCGAGATCCTCCCCTCCGACGCCTCGAGCTACGGCGAGGTCGTCGGCCGCTCGGTCCCGATGCGTCAGGTCTTCGGGCTGCTCGAGCGCCTCGGGCCGACCGACGCCACCGTGCTCATCGGCGGCGAGACGGGCACCGGCAAGGACGTGCTCGCCCGCTCCATTCACGCCCAGAGCCCCCGCAAGGACCGGCCGTTCATCGTCGTCGACTGCGGCGCGGTGGTCGGGTCGCTGATCGAGTCCGAGCTCTTCGGGCACGAGAAGGGGGCCTTCACCGGGGCCACCGCGACCCGGCAGGGGGCGTTCGAGCTGGCTGACGGCGGCACGCTCTTCCTCGACGAGATCGGAGAGCTGCCCCTCGATCTCCAGCCCAAGCTGCTCCGCGCGCTCGAGACCCGAGCCTTCCGGCGGGTCGGCGGCAACCAGGCGATCGCGGTCGACATCCGGGTGATCGCGGCGTCCAAGCGAAACCTCAAGATGGAGGTCGAACGCGGCAAGTTCCGTGAGGACCTCTACTTCCGCCTGGCCGTGGTGCCCGTCGAGCTTCCGCCCCTCCGCGAGCGGCTGCCCGACATCCCGGTGCTCGTGCGCACCCTGCTCGAGCGCATCGCCGAGTCCGACGCCACCGGCGCGACGCCCACCCAGATCTCCCCCGAGACCCTCGACGCGCTGCGGGCCCACGACTGGCCCGGCAACATCCGCGAGCTGCGCAACGTGCTCGAGCGCGCCGCCTACCTGTCCCGGGCCGCGGGACACGACGAGGTCACTCTCGGGATGGTGCCCCTCGCCGGCGCCGCCCCCGCGACCCGCACCCAGGAGGTCGGGCTGGTGCCCCAGTTCGAGCCCGGCAAGAGCTACCGGGACACCAAGAGCGAGTGGGAGGCCCTCTTCGAGCAGCGCTACGTCGCCTGGCTGCTCGAGCAGGCCGACGGGAACATCTCGGCCGCGGCGCGGGCCGCCGACATGGACCGGAAGTACCTCCACAAGCTCGCCCGCAAACACGGCCTGCACCCCAAGAAGTGACGGCTCTATCCCCATGGATTTCCACCGGATGTCCGCCCTGGTCGCGTTGACAGCGGGGGAGGCCGATCAGACACTGACGGCGTCACCGGCCTCCCGGTGGCGGGGGACCGAATGAAGTCGAACGGGGCGCGGAGCGCGGAGAGCACGGCATCACGCGCCTACTCGCTGGCGGCGATGCCGCCGCAGGTGTTCGGCAAGTACACCCTGATCGGCAAGCTCGGTCACGGGGGCATGGCCGAGGTGAACCTCGCGGTCTCGGAGGGCAAGGGCGGCTTCCGCAAGCTCGTCGTCATCAAGCGCCTGCACCGCCACCTCGCGATGGAGCCCGGCTTCGTCGACATGTTCCTCGACGAGGCGCGGCTCGCGGCCCGCCTCAACCACCCGCACTGCGTGCAGACCTACGAGGTCGGCGAGTCGGACGACAACCACTTCATCGCGATGGAGTACCTCGACGGTCAGGGCCTCGAGCGGCTGCTCCGCATCTCGGGCGAGCGGGAGGAGGTCATCAGCGTGGAGCTGGCCGCGCGCATGATCTCCGACGCGCTCGACGGGCTCGCCTACGCCCACGAGCTGACCGACTTCGACGGCACGCCGCTCAACGTCGTGCACCGCGACATCAGCCCGCAGAACATCTTCGTCACCTACAACGGCATGGTGAAGCTGCTCGACTTCGGGATCGCCAAGGCGGCGACCCACGTCGTCGAGACCAAGACCGGCGTCATCAAGGGCAAGTACGCCTACATCGCGCCGGAGCAGGCGCTCGGGCAGGAGGTCGACCAGCGCTCCGATCTCTGGTCGATGGGCGTCGTGCTCTGGGAGGTGCTGACCGGCCGGCGCCTCTTCAAGAGCGCGAACGAGCTCGCCACGCTGCACGAGACGTTGCAGGGTGAGGTGAAGCTGCCGTCGGCGTTCCGGCCCGACCTGCCGACCGATCTCGACACCATCTGCATGCGCGCGCTCCAGCGCGACCCGGACGAGCGCTATCAGTCCGCGCAGGAGATGAAGGACGACCTCGACCGCTACCTCCAGATGCTGCCCAAGGCGCCCGGTCGCCGGCACGTGTCCCGCCTGATGAAGGAGCGCTTCGCCGAGGTCATCGACACCCACAAGACCACGCTCGCTGCGTGCCTCAAGGGCTCGGACGCCGGGGTCACCTCGAGCTCGATCGAGCGCATGGTGGGCACCTCGTCGGTCTCGGGCATCCACGCCAGCGCGTCGGGCATGACGCCGACGCCGACCCCCACGCCGGGGCCCGGGCCGATCAGCGTGACCCCGCCGCCGCATCACGTCAGCGTGACCCCGCCTCCGATGGCCACCAGCGCCCCGCAGCGCCAAGAGGGCGGCGGCTGGATGTGGAAGGCCGCCCTGATCCTGCTGGTGATCCTGCTCGCCGCGGTGGCCGCGCTGCTGCTCCCCCTCGGGCAGCGAGACGACGGCGATTCGGTCGCGTCGCTCCCCGAGAGCGACACGACCGTCGAGGCGCCAGGCGAGCGCGCCCCGGTCGAGGCTGCCCCGGTCGAGGCTGCCCCGGTCGAGGCTGCTCAGGTCGAGCAGACGCCTCAGGAGGTGGTGGAGGTGCCGCCGGTCGAGCTCGCCGCCGACTCCGAGGGCGACGTCGACGTCGAGACCGAGGTCGACGCGGAGGAGGAGCCGAGCGCCGAGCAGCTCGCCCGTCAGCGCGCGGCCCGGGAGCGTCGCCAGCGCCGCGAGCGCGAGCGCCGGGAGCGCGAGGCCGAGCAGGCGGCGCAGCGCGAGGCGCCTCCGGCGCAGGCGGCCGAGGAGCCCGGGCGCCTCACCCTGGCGACGACGCCCTGGACCCACGTCTTCCTCGGCGGGCGGGACCTCGGCACCACCCCGCTGGTCAACGTCGAGCTGCCCGCGGGCACCCACACCCTGCGTCTGGTCAACCGCGAGGCCGGCATCGAGCAGACCTACCGGGTGACCATTCGCCCCGGCCAGCGCCTGAGCCGCCGCCTCGGCCTCCGCTGACCGGCTACGGCCCGCCCTCCTCGAGCGCGTAGACGACGACCCGCCCGCCGTCGTCCGATCCGGGCGCGCCGACGTAGGCCATGTCGCCGATGACCGCGCAGGCCGCGCCGAGCTCGCTCACGCCGGGCGGCGCGAGGAGGCGCGCCACGTGAGCGCGGTCGGCGACGCGGTAGACGTGCGCGGCGCCCGCGCCGGCGGCCGGCGCTCCGACGACCAGCCAGCCGTCGCGCGCGCAGACCGCGGCCCCGAAGTCACCCCCGGCCTCGGGCGCCTCGATCACGCCGGTCGCCGCTCCGGTGTCCGCGTCGAAGAGATGCACGCGGCCGGCCGCGCCCACCGCGACGTCGTCGGCGAGCAGCGCGACGGAGCGGCCGAAGCCGGCGCCGCCGTGCTCGATCCGGAGCGTGGTGCCCGCGGTTTGGCTGTCCAGCACGACGTACCCCGGCGCGCCCGAGTCCTCCTCCGGCGCCGCGGTGGCCGCCAGCCGCCCGGTCGCCTCGTCCGCCGCGAGGGCGGATCCGAAGCGCTCGCCTGCCTGCGCCGCCCCGCCGCGGTCGACGATGGCATCGTCGCCCCCGTCGAAGCCGATGCGATAGACGCTGCCGTCGCGGATCGAGGCGGAGTCGAGGGTGGGCGCGCCGGCCGCGATGACGCCCCGGCCGACGAAGGCGACGCTCGCGCCCAGCTCGCCGCCCTCGCGGGTGAGCGCCATCGCGCGCGCCCCCATGAACCGGTAGACGGCGTCGGCGCCGGGGGCGCCGGCGAACACGTCCATGCCCTCGCCCACCGCCACCGAGGCGCCGAGCCGCTCCCGGCCGACCGAGGTCGGGAGCTCGAGCAGCCCCACCTGCGCGAAGCCGCCCTCGAGCCCGAAGAGGAACACCCGGCCGCCCTCGAGCGGAACCCGGGGGCTCGGGGCCCCCACGGCCATGGACCGGCCACGGACCGAGATCGAAGCGCCGAACCGATCGCCGGCCATCGACGGCACCGGCGTCACGATCGCCACGGGCTCGCGCTCCACCGGCCCGAGCCCGGCGTCGGGGCGACCCGCGTCGGGGATCTCGGCGTCGCCCCGATCGCCATCCCCCGCGTCCTCCGTGCCGGCGTCCTCGGTGCTCGCGTCCTCGGTGCTGGCGTCGAGGCCGCCGGCGACCGAGCGGCAGCGCCCGGCCACGCAGCGCCAGCCGTCCGGGCACTGGTCGGTCACGCCCTCCTCGTCGCAGCGGTACTGACCCTCCGGCAGCGTCGCGGTGCAGGCGCTCAGCGCGAAGACCGACAGCAGGAGCGCGCGCATCAGAGCCGCCCCCGCACGGTCACCGTCCCGGGCCCGAGCGCGACCTCGACGTCGGTCTCTCCGCCGGCCGTGGCCCAGAGCGCGATCCCGAGGCCAGCCGTCGCGAGGCCCACCGCGAGCGCCGCGATGCCGACCCCCGAGAGGACCGGCGCCCGCTCGTGCGCGTCTCGCACGCTCGGCCAGTCGTCGGCGTTCATCACCGCGTCGATGTCGGCGAGCGCGACCCCGAGCAAGACGGCGCCCGCGATCGTCACCGCCCCGCCGCCCGCGGTCAGGGCGATCCCCGCGATCGGAGGCGTGGGCGCGACCGGCGCGGCCGGCGCGATCGGCTCCGGCGTCACCGGCGCGACCTCCTCCGTCGGCGGCTCGGGCGCGCGGGACAGCGCCGCCTCGAGCGCCCGGATCCGGGCCTCCACCGCGGCGCGATCCTCGGCCTGAGGCCTCGCCTCGAGGTAGGCGCGGAAGCTCGCGAGCGCGGCCTCGTCCTGCCGCAGGCGGTCCTGCACGGTGGCGATGTTGTAGAGCAGGTCGGGCTCGCCGGTCATCTCGTAGCACCGCTCGAAGTGGCCGAGCGCGTCCTCGAACCGCCCCTCCTCGTAGGCGCGGGTCGCGAGCGCGAATTCGGCCCGGGCGTCGAAGGTGGCCTGGGCGTGGGCGGGGGAGGCGGACGACGCCGCGAGCAGGAGAAGTGAAGCGAGGGCGCGGCCCATCCGGGGAGCATACACGCGCGCGGAAGGTGCGCCGGGCCCCCGGCCCTATGGTAGGTTCCCGAGGATGCTGAGGGGGTGCGCATCGCTCGTCCTGGCGCTCGGCCTGCTGGCCTGCGGTCCGCAGCCGACCCTGCCCGACGGGACGCTCGCGCCGATCAAGGTCGGCCTGGTGACCTCGCTGACCGGCACGCTCGGCACCGACGGACCGAGCTGGCGCGACGCGGCGCGGGTGGCGGAGCGCGAGGTCAACGCGGCCGGCGGCCCGATCGACGGCCGGCCCATCGAGCTGATCGTGGTCGACGACGAGACCAACCCGGGGCGCGCCGAGGCCATCGCCACCCGGCTCGTGAACGACGACGAGGTGGTCGCGGTCATCGGCGCCGCGGCGAGCAGCATCAGCCTCGGGCTCGCCCAGATCACCGGGCCGGCGCAGATCCCGCAGATCTCCTGCTGCTCGACCTCCGACCTGATCACCGATCGGGCGATGATGCAGGCGGAAGGCGAGCGCTTCCTCTTCCGCACCGCGCCGGCCGACATCCTCCAGGCCAAGGTGGTCTCGATCGCCGCCGAGAACCTCGCCTGCGCGAGCCTCGCGGTGCTCCACCTCGACGACAGCTACGGCCAGCCCTTCGGCGACGCCATCGTGCGCGAGTTCCGCGCCGGCGGCGGCGTGATCGCGGCCCAGGTCCCGTTCGCCGACGAGCAGGCCAGCTACACCGCCGAGCTGTCGATGATCCGCGACGCGATGCCGGACTGCGTGGCCCTCGTCGCCTTCCCGGGGTCGGCCGGCACCATCGTGCGCGACTGGGCCTCGCTCAGCGGTACCCCCGACGTGACCTGGATCGGCACCGACGGAATCCGGGCCCCGGGCTTCGTCGACCAGGCGGCCGACCCGGGCCTCATCGACGGCTTCTTCGGCACCTCGCCGATCACCGACCCGGCCACCCGCGAGTACAACGCCTTCCGCGACCGCTACCGCGCCTTCTACGGCGAGGATCCCATCCCCTTCTCGTCCAACCAGTACGACGCGGTCGCGCTCCTCGCGCTCGCGATCGCCCGGGCCGGCTCCACCGACGGAGTCGCCATCCGAGACGCGCTGCTCGAGGTGTCGGGCCCGCCCTCGGACACCGGCGGCCTCGTCGAGCCGGGCGCGCTGGCGGCGGGCCTCGCGGACGTGCGCCGGGGCACCGACGTCGACTACCAGGGCGCGAGCGGCAACGTGAACTTCGACGTCCTCGGCAACGTGGTCACCGCCTACGAGATCTGGCGCTACGACGCGCCCGGCTCCACCGCGAGCTGCGACGACCGGACCACGCTCTCCGGCGATCGCGGATCGTTCTGCCGGTTCCGCACCCTCAACGCGGAGGAGATCCGATGAGCCGCGCGCTGACGGCGGCGCTCCTGACGTGCCTGGTGGCGGGCTGCGCGCCCGAGCCGGTGCGGGTCGATCTCGGCTTCCCGCGCGAGGAGAACTTCCTCTTCACCGAGCAGGGCCGGCTCCTGGTCTACGACGCGAGCGGGGACCTCGACGTCTGCGCGTCGCTCCTCGAGCGCATCGACGCGAGCGACTTCGGCGACCCGGTCATCGACAGCGACTGGCGCCCGGTCTGCGAGCTCCGCGAGGGCGTCGGGTTCACCGCCCCCGAGGGCCCCCACGCCTACGTCGCGCTCGGGCAGGACGGCGACAACCGCATCATCGTGAGCGGCTGCCACGTCGCCGAGGCCTACGCCGACGCGCCGGCCATCGAGGTCGAGCTCTACCCGACCGCCGACTACGCGGTCTCGACCCAGGGCCGCACGCCCGGCTGCGCCAACGCGCAGGACAAGTGCACGCGAGGTTGCCTGTGATCCGCGCCGCCGGGCTCGCCCTGCTGGTCACCTTCGCCGCCTCGCCCGCGCTCGCCCAGAGCGAGCTGGCGCAGGCGGAGAGCGCCTACCTCGAGGTCGACTTCGAGGGCACGCGGGACCACGCGCTCGAGGCGCTGCGCGAGGGCGGCCACCCGCCCGACGAGCTGGTGCGGATCTATCAGCTGCTCGGGACCGCCTCGTCGCTGATGGGCGAGGAGGACGCGGCGCGCGACTACTTCGTGCGCATGCTCGGCATCGACCCGGACGCGCAGCTCGACGAGAGCGTGCCTCCGCGGGCCCGCAACCCGTACCTCGAGGCGCGCGGCATCTGGGCGGCCCGGCAGGGGCGGCTCGCGGTCGAGACCGGCCTCGACCGGGCGAGCTCGGCGGTGCGCGTGGAGCTGCGCGACCCGACGGACATGGCGCGGCGGGTGCGCCTCGCGGCGCGCCTCGAGGGCGCGGCCGAGTACACCGAGCAGGAGTACCAGGCCCAGTCGGTGCTCGCGGTCCCGGTCGACGGCGCGGCCGAGGCCGATCGCGTCGAGTACTACGTCCAGATCATCGACATGCACGGCAACGTGCTGCTCGCCGAGGGCTCGCCCTTCGCCCCCCGCGTGGTCGGCCGGATGCCGAGCGGCGGCGGCGGCGCCGCGGAGAACGGCGGCGGCGGCGGCGTGACCTTCTTCGAGGAGCCGCTCTTCTGGATCCTCGTCGGCGGCGCCGTGCTCGCCGCCGGCGCGATCACCGCCGCGGTCGTGGTGGATCAGCGCAGCTCGGTCGGCCTGCAGACCGCCATCAGCTTCGGCGTGGATTGATCACACGGCGACGCCGGTGAACTTGTCGGCGACCCAGCGGCGGAACTTCGGGAGCACCAGGCGATCGAGGAGCGGGAGGAAGCTGCGCTCGACGCGGTCCTCGCGGGCGATCTCGTCGAAGGCGCGCACCCCGGAGTCGTTGGCCGCGAGCACGTAGGGCATCACCTCGGTGCGGCCCTCCTCGAAGGCGTCGAACAGGAGCGAGACCTTGAGGTACGCGGCGGAGATGTCGGCGAAGCCCGGGCGTGCCCCGCGGAGGTAGCGGCTGAACGGCTCGGCGATCACGCGGCGCTCCGGCTCGTCGACCAGCCCGTGGGCGGCGAGCTGCGACTGCAGGTAGGCGCTCGCCGACGGCCGGCCCGGCATGCGCTCGCGCGCCTCGCGCTCGTAGCCCTCGGCCACCACCACCAGCGCCGAGTCGAGCCCGGCCAGGCCCTCGGCCATCTCGGCGAGCACCTCGTCCGGGAGCGAGAAGAAGGGCAGCACGATCAGGTGCGCGCGTGAGGCGACGCCGCAGTGGAGCGCGTGGCGGCCGCTCCGGTTGCCCATCATCTCGAGCAGGTAGACGCGCTTGTGGGTGTAGCCGTCCTCGTAGAGCCCGCGCGCGATCGTGGCCCCCGCCTCGACCCCGGTGAGGAACCCGATCGCGCGGTCGCCGGTCAGGTCGTTGTCGATCGAGACGTTCACGAAGCCGGTCCGCGGGCGCTCCGGCCCGAACGCCTCCATCCAGGCGCGCGTGCCCTCGAGCGTGCCGTTGCCGCCGACCGCGACCAGGTGCGTGAAGCCCTGCTTCCGGAACACCTTCGCCGCCTGGGCCCGCACCGCCGGGTCGCGGAAGCCCTGGTAGCGCTCGCTCCGGAAGTCGCTCCCCGGATCCTGCACCCGTCGCCCCATCGACCGCGCCGGGATGCCCTCCGCGAGCAGCCGATAGCGCTCCTTCCGCCCGACCGTGAGCCGCTCGAACGCGAGCTCCGCCGTGCCGTCCTTCGTCAGCGACCGGAAGCCCTGCGTCGCCGCCCACAGCTCGTAGCCGCGCCGCTCGCACTCCTCGGTGATCGCCACCGCCACCGACGAGTACCCGGGCGCGTTCCCGCCGTCGAACACCGCCAGCAGCCGGCGCTCGCCCCGGGGCGCCTTGCTCGGCCGAAGAAAAGGCTCCGCCATGCCGCGCAGCGTAGCTCATCCGGGAGTCACGGGGAGGAGTGGACGCCGAGGGAGAAGAGCCCGAGACATTCCTCATGGTGGTGACCATGGCGAATCGATCCGGGGGCCGAACGTGGCTATCCTGTGATCACTCCGGGTCCGTAATCTTGTCCGGCTTTTTCGGCAGTGATACCGTCTTCGCCCAATCCTTGCAGTGCAAGGCCGGCGTAGTGTTGTCCGCCACCGACCAGACGCGCGTGCGGAAGGAGCAGCCTCCCCCAGAGCCTGGGAGGGGCTGACGGAGCATGGCCATGGTTCGGCTGACCGACATCGTCGAGAAGGTGAAGAGCTACCACCCGGCAGCGGACGTGGACCTGATCAACAAGGCCTACGTCTACTCGGCGAAGGCCCACGACGGGCAGATGCGGAAGTCGGGGGACCCCTACTTCATCCACCCGGTGTCCGTCGCGCACATCATCGCCGACATGCGCCTCGACCCCGCGAGCGTGTGCGCCGCGCTCCTACACGACGTGGTCGAGGACACCGCGGCGACCAACGAGGAGATGGTCGACCTGTTCGGCGAGGAGGTGGCCTTCCTCGTCGACGGCGTGACCAAGCTCGGCCGCATCAACTTCACCTGCAAGGAGGACCAGCAGGCGGAGAGCTTCCGCAAGATGCTGGTCGCGATGGCGCGGGACATCCGCGTGCTCCTCGTGAAGCTGGCCGACCGCCTCGACAACATGCGGACGCTCCAGCACATGAAGCCGGAGAAGCAGGAGCGGATCGCGCAGGAGACGCTCGACATCTACGCGCCGCTCGCCGGCCGCCTCGGCATCTACTGGCTGAAGAGCGAGCTCGAGGACCTGAGCTTCAAGTACCTGCACCCCGAGGGCTACGGGGAGATCAGCCGCAAGGCGAAGCGGGCCTCGCGCGACCGCGACAAGTACATCCAGGACGTCACCAAGCGCCTGCAGAAGATGCTCATCGAGCGCGGCTTCGCGGCCGAGGTCGGCGGGCGGATCAAGCACAAGTACTCGATCTGGCGGAAGATGCGCCAGAACAACTGCGAGTTCGAGCAGGTCCACGACTTCGTCGCCTTCCGGGTGATCATGGAGACGGTCGCCGACTGCTACGCGGCGCTCGGCGTCGTGCACTCGCAGTGGACGCCGATCCCCGGGCGCTTCAAGGACTACATCGCGCTCCCGAAGCCGAACATGTACCAGTCGCTCCACACGACGGTCATCGGCCCCGGGCAGCGGCGCATCGAGGTCCAGATCCGGACCCAGGAGATGCACCGCACGGCCGAGCTCGGCATCGCGGCGCACTGGAAGTACAAGGAGAAGACCGGCGGGCTCGACGCCAAGGACGCGGCGCAGTTCGCGTGGCTCCGCCAGCTGATGGAGTTCCAGCAGGAGGTCTCGGACCCGGCGGAGTTCCTCGACTCGGTGAAGGTCGACCTCTTCAACGACGAGGTCTACGTCTTCACCCCCGCCGGCGAGCTGAAGGTCTTCCCGCGCGGCGCGACCCCGGTCGACTTCGCCTACGCGATCCACTCCGAGGTCGGCGAGCACTGCGCCGGCGCGCGGGTGAACGGCGCGATCGTCCCGCTGCGGTACAAGCTGCACAACGGCGACACGATCGAGATCATCACCAGCCCGCAGCAGTCGCCCAACAAAGACTGGCTCGACTTCGTCGCCACCGGACGGGCGCGCTCGCGGATCCGCGCGCACATCCGGGACGAGGAGCGCAAGAGCGCGATCAAGCTGGGCCGCGAGCTGGTCGAGCGCGCCTTCCACAAGAACGATCACTCGTTCTCCCGGTGGCTCAAGAGCAAGGACACCGACTCGGTCGCCCACGGCTTCGAGGTCGACTCGACCGACGAGCTCTTCGCGCAGGTCGGCTACGGCAAGGCGAGCGCGCAGGAGGTCTACGAGCGCGCGGTCCCCGCCGACGACATGAAGGCGCGCGAGTCGCTCCGCCCGAGCTTCTTCGAGAAGACGGTCCGGCGCGTCACCGGCAAGGACAGGGGCAACGGCGGCATCAAGATCGAGGACGTCGACGACGTGCTCGTACGCTTCGCCAAGTGCTGCAACCCGCTGCCCGGCGATCCGATCACCGGCTGGATCACCCGTGGCCGTGGCGTGACCGTGCACCGCCGCGGCTGTCCCAAGGCGATGGAGCTCGACCCGGAGCGCCGCCTCGAGGTGAGCTGGTCCGACGCGGTGAAGGTCGACCGCCCGGTCGCGCTCCGCATCAGCACCGCCGACCGCCCCGGCATCCTCGCCAACGTGAGCGCCGCGTTCACCGAGAGCGGCGTGAACATCCAGGAGGCGAACTGCCGGGTCGGCGAGGACGGCTCCGCGGTGAATCACTTCCAGTTCACGGTCAGCGACGTCGCCAAGCTGCGCACCCTGATGCGCCGCATCAGCCAGATCGAAGGCGTCTACGACGTCGAGCGGGCGTGATCTTCGAGGCGGAGCTGCGGCGCCACCTCCGGCATCATGGGGTGACCGAGGCTCAGCTCGAGGCGTCGGTGCGCGCGGGCTCCGCCGGGCTCCGCGGCGACCGCATGATGATCGAGCGCGCCCCGGCCGCGGTGGTCGAGACCCTGCGCGAGGCGCTCGCCGTGCCCCCGAGCCGGCTGCTGGATCGCGCGCTCGAGGCGTGCGGCCCGGAGCTCCCGCTGATCGCGGGATGGGACCTCGCCCGGGCGTGTCTGAAGGTCTACGTCAACGCGTCGGACGCGCCCGAAGACGCCCGCGCCGCGGTCGCCGCCCGCTTCGGAGTCGACGGCGCGCCCCACGTGATCGGCGTCAACGCGATGTCCGATGGTCGGGTCGAGCTCAAGCGCTACGACCAGGTCCGGTCGCTCCCCTCGCCGCTCCTCGAGCGCGCCGACGAGCTGATCGCCGGCCGCGTCGCCAGCGCCTACGCCGACGGCCGACCGCACGCCTGGTTCGTCGCCCTCCGCCCCGCGTCGCCGGCCCGGCTCGACGCCGCCTTCGGCCACCTCCCCGGCTTCTCCTGGGAGACGATCTGCGCCCACGCGCCGTTCCCGCCGGCGTCGCCTCGCTCCATCGGCGTCCTCGCCGCCGACCCCGCGCGCTGGACCGCCTACGTGAAGCCGCGCGACGCCGACGCCCCCGCGCTCTTCTCCCTCGAGCCCGCGGCCGTCGTGCGCGCCGGCCCCGTCACCGTCTCCTTCTTCCTCGCCCCCGACGCCGAGACCCCCCGCGCCTTCGCCCGCGCCGCCGGCCGCGCCCTCAGCTACCGCGCCCACGGAGGCGCACCCACCCCAAACCTCCTCGAGTGGTCCCGAGGCCTACTGCACGACTCCCCCGATCCCCCTCCCGCCCCGTGGGCCCTGGAGTCCCCGATCGAGGGGTAGGGGACGGAGTTCACTTGTGAACTTGTGTCCGCCGAACCCTCATCTGTTGTGTGCGGGTCTGTGGGTCGGCTAGCAGCCGGGTCCGCTTGTGAGACGAAGTCTTACGTAAGTTCACAAGTTCACTCCGTCCCCTCGTCCGAGTTCTTGGAGGTCACCGCGGGAGGGGGGAGAGCTCGTCGGTGCCGTAGAGCTCGACGTAGCCTCGGCGGACGCCGAAGCAGCGGGCGCGGAGGGCGCAGTCGTCGCACGGGGCCGGGTGGAGGGTCTCGCCGTCGGTGTAGCCGTCGTCGACCTCGGCGACGGCGAAGACGTCGAGGAGGTCGGGCGGGGCGAGGCAGAGGGGGACGCCGCAGAGCGACTCGAAGCCGCTGAGCGCGACGCCGCGGTCGCGCGCGATCCGGATGCCGGCGGCGAGGTGCGGCATGACCTCCCGGTAGCGCGGGATGAGGGCCTCGGTGCGCGGCACGAGGTCGGTCGACGGCGCGACGAAGGAGACGGCGACGCTCGCGCCCGGCCAGCGCGAGGCGGCGAGCTCGATCAGGTCGGCGAACGCGGCGAGGTTGCGGCGGTGGAAGACGTAGCTGAGCCGGAGGCGGAGCCCCGCGGCGTGCAGCGCGTCGAGGCCGCGGACCGTCTGGTCGAAGGTGCCGGGCGCGTCGGTGATCGCGTCCGAGAGAGCGGCCTCGGCGGCGTGCAAGGAGACGTGAATCACGTCGGCGCCGGCGCTCCGAAGGGAGGCGGCGAGCGCGTCGTCGACCCGGGTCGCGTTGCTCTGGATCTCGACGAAGTCCGCGCCCGCGTCCTTGGCGAGCCGCACGTACTCGGGGAGCGCGGGATCGAGGGTGGGCTCTCCGCCGCTGATCGCGATCGCCGCTCCCTCCCGCGCGGCCTCGAGGATGGCGCGCTCGACGTCCGCGCGCGGCGCCGAGGGGAGGTGGGTGGAGACGAAGCAGAACGCGCAGGCCTGGTTGCAGCGGAAGCCGATGCGCACCGTGCGCACGGGGCGCGCGGCCTGGCCGGCGGGGCGGAGGATCTCGTCCTGGTAGAGCTCCCGGGCGACCTGCGCCTCGGGCGTCGAGATCAGGCTGAGGCGCCGGCGCACCCGGTCGCCGTCGATCGGTCGCAGCGCTCCCTCGAGCGACGCGGCCAGGTGCTCCGGCACACCCGGGCAGCGATCCGAGACCCGGCAGCCGTCGCACGCCTCGAGCTGGCGGTGCCCCGGCCTGGTGCGGCCGCCGGGCGTCAGCGAGTAGAGGTGCGCGTGACGGGCTGGGCGCTCGAGGAGACACGGCGGCACGCTCGCGTGCGGGTCGAGGCTGAGCGGCAGCTCCACCCGCCGGGCCGCGTCGGCGACCCGCTCGAGCACCCGGGCCGCCTCCGGCAGGGGCAGCAGCGTCGACGGATCGGGCGCCCGCGTCGGGGCGAGCACGTGCAGCGCCTGCACCGGGAGAGCGGTCAGCTGCTCCGGCAGCGACGGCAGCAGCGCCGCGTTGGCGCGCACGATCGGGGCCGACGCCTCCACCCGGACGCCCGCCGCGTGGAGCGCGCGCACACCGCGCACCGTGGCCTCGAAGCCGCCCGGGTCGCGGGTGATCGCGTCGAGCGCGTCGCCCCACGCCGGGAGGTGCACCCGCGCCACGTCGAGGCCGGCCTCGGCGAGCTGTCGGGCTCGGGCCTCGTCGACGAGCGCGGCGTTCGTCTCGAGCACCACCGTGCGGGCGTCGGCGCGCGCGATCAGCGAAGCCAGGTCGCGCCGGAGGGTGGGCTCGCCGCCGGTGAGGATCAGCGTCTCGGCGTCGGCGGCGTCGATGCGCGCGGCCGCGTCCCGCACGAAGGCGCGGTCCTCGCGCGGCGATCGGCGGTCACAGAACGCGCAGTTCTGGTTGCAGGTCTCGTTGGTGCGGACCCGGGCGACGTCAGGCAAGGCCGGCCTCATGGGCGAGCTCACGCCGGAGCCCTCCGAACGCCCGCTCGAAGCGCGGGGCGAATTCCTCCGGGCGACGCACCTCGGCCCAGAGATCCACGCAGGCGCGGGTGAGCGTCTCCTCGAAGAACCGAGCCGCGCGCTCCACGCTGCGGGCCCCCCGCGCCAGCCGCCGCAGCTCGGCCATCGCCGGCGCCGGCACCCGATGGAGCGCGAGCCCGTGCAGCCCCACGTCGTGCCCGAGCGCGTGGAAGTGATTGTTGAGGTAGGCGCGCGTGGCCCCCGGCACCGGCAGCCGCGCCAGCCGCGCGAGCCACCCGCCGAGGCGACCGTTCACGTTCACCGGGATGACCCCGCGCGCGACCTCTCGCAGCCACGCGGCGGGAGAGAAGAGCGGCCAGCGCAGCGGGACCAGCTCCGGCCGCAGCCCGCCGCGCGCCTCCAGCCTGGCCCGGCGCCGCGCGAACGACGCCGGCAGCGGCACGGTGGAGACGCGGCAGCCCCGATCCACCTCGAAGCCGAGGTCCAGCAGGTAGGCTTGCATCCGCGCGTCCTCGCGAAAGGGCGGCGGCGCGTACATCAGCAGCTCCTGTTCCGGCGCGACGGCCGGGAAGCGGATCGACGGGACCGGGTCGCCCTCGAGGAACACCGCCTCGAGCGGCTGGCCGTAGCACTCCGCGAACGCCTCGACGGTCTCGGCGAGCCGCGGGCCGTCTTCGCCCAGCAGCCGCGTCGCGCTGCGTCGATCGAGGGGCTCGGACCGCGGCGGCGTCACCCGGAGCGCCTCGCGCAGGCCGTCGAGCGCGGCGCGGGTCTCCTCGTCGATCGGGGCTCGGCTCCGCCAGCCGCCGGGGTGCGCCTCGAAGCGCTCGTCGCCGGCGCGGACCCACAGCCCGGCCTCGTCGCTCCCGGCCTGCGCGCCGGCGAGACCCCGGGTCGCCTCGAGGCGGTCGAACGCGGCGGCGATCCGAGCGGTGCGCACGGCGGAGAGTCTATAATGCGCCCGGTGCGCGCGCAGATCCGGGAGCAGGGCTACGCCATCCTCGAGGGCCTCCTCGACCGCGAGGAGACGGCCGCGCTGCGCGCCGAGATCGAGGCGCTGATCGCCGAGCTCGATCCGCCCGGCTTCTTCGCGGCGAGCACCGTGCAGGTCTCCGAGACGGTCGCGGTCACCTCGACCGGGCTCGCGATCAGCCGCCTGCTCGACGCCCGGCCCGCGCTCGCGCCGCGGGTGCTCGAGCCGCGATTGATCGACGCGATGCGAGAGACCCTCGGCCCGGATGTGCGCCTCGAGCTCGCCGGCGCGGTGGCGAGCGACCGGCGCCGGCCGTTCTTCTCCTGGCACACCCACATCGACGGCGAGGAGGAGGGGCAGCGGGTGCAGCGCGGCGAGTGGCCGGCGCGCCCCCGGACCGAGCGCGTCCTGACGCTGCTCTACCTCGACGACCTCGACGACGAGACCGGCCCGCTCTACGTGCACCCGCGGCGCGAGGGCGAGCCCACCGCGCCGCCGCACCCGCTCGACGAGGAGGTCTGGCCGGGCATGATCGAGCTCCGCCCGCGCGCCGGCGATCTGGTCGCCCTCGAGCAGTGCACCTGGCACGCCGCGCGGTCCCTGAGGCGGCCCGGGCTGCGGCTCCTGGTGGGCTGCTACTTCGCGGCGGCGGGCGCGCCGGAGCCGCCCTGGCTGGACCGCAGCCTCGCCGGTAGGATCTCCCCGTGACGCGAGTCGCATTGGTGTCCGTCGATCCGGTCTGGGAGGATCCCAGCGGCGACTTCACCCCGTTCACCTACTCGGTGCGCAAGCTCGAGGCGTCGCTGCGCGCCGACCCCACGTTCGACGACGTCGAGGTGAAAGTCATCGATCTCCGCGAGCGAGATCCGGAGGCCTTCTTCGAGGCGATCGTCGACTTCCGGCCCACCCTCGTGGCGGCGTCGGTCTATCTCTGGTCGATCGGCCCGTTCCGGGATCTCGCCGCCAAGCTGAAGCGCTGGGATCCTTCGGTGCAGATCGTCATCGGCGGCCCGCAGGCGCGCACCTCGGTGTTCGCGCTGCCGCCCTACGCCGACCTGAAGAACACCGTCGACGCGGCGGTGACCGGAGAGGGCGAGGGCATCTTCCGCGACATCGTGCGCGAGCACCGCCGCGAGGGCTGGACCGCGATGCCCGGACTGCTCGTGCCGCACGCCCTGGGCTGGAAGAGCACCGGGCCGATCGAGCGGGTCGACATCGAGGCCTACCCGACGCCCTATCAGCTCGACATCGCGCCCCACGGCTTCACCGGCTACCTCGAGACCTACCGGGGCTGCCCGATCCACTGCAACTTCTGCCAGTGGGGCGAGCAGCGCGCCGACCGGGTGCACTCGGCCGAGTACCTCGCGCGCCACCTCGAGGGCCTGCGCCGCGCCGAGGTGCCGAACATCTTCTGCCTCGACGCCGCCTTCAACCTCAGCCCGCGCGCGTTCCGGAGCCTCGCCGAGGCGGAGCGGCAGACCGGCGTGCTCAAGGAGAGCCTGGTCCACGGGCACCTCTACCCGACCTTCCTGCGCGACGAGCACGTGGAGCTGTTGACCTCGTTCGGGCGCTGTCAGGTGGCGATCGGCGTGCAGAGCTTCGACGCGGACGTGCTGCACGGGCTCGGCCGGCCCTTCGACCTCGAGCGCTTCGAGCGGGTGTGCGACGTGGTCCGGGAGCACTGGCCGATCGAGCTCGAGCTGATGCTCGGCCTCCCCGGCGACAACCCGAAGTCCTTCCGCCGCACCTTCGAGAAGGCGGTCGAGATCGCCGACTCGGTGCGGGTGTTCTGGACGCTCGTCCTGCCCGACGCGCTGCTCGACCGCTCCGACCCCGCGTTGAAGGTGGACTTCGACCCCGAGACCTGGCTGATCCGCTCGTGCGCGGGCTGGTCGCCGGAGGACCTGCGCCGCGAGCTCGACCACGTGAAGCGCGTGTCGCTGCAGCACGAGAACGCGGTGGTGGCCGATCACTGGGCCGGCTTCCAGGTGAGGCGGCGCGCCGAGCAGCGTCCCGGGCCGCGCACCATCGACGACGTCGCCGACCGATCGGTGATCGCGGTCGACCCCGAGCTCGTCGAGGCGGTGCGCGAGCGGGTCCGCGCGGTCGGCGGGTGGCGTCTCCGCACGATCCGCAACCAGCACGACGGCCTCTTCTTCGACCTCGACTCGCCCGAGGGGCGCGTCACCCTCGAGGTCGTCCGGGCCGAGGAGGGCCGCCCCCGCTTCGAGGCCAAGGACGGCCTCGCCTACTCGCACCGCGGCGAGGTCAGCCGGCTCGAGGCCGAGCGCCTGCGCCACGTGATCGCCGCCGTTCACCCCGACGCCCTGCCGCTGCTCCAGAGTGCCTGAGCTCCGCCGCAGCGCAGCGGGCGACCGCTACTTCGATTACTGCCTCCAGCCCTACCGGCCGCGGCGGCCGCCCGAGGGCAAGCTGCGCGCGGACAACCTGCTCCTGCACACGCTCGAGCTCGCCGGCCTCCGGGACGCCGCCTGGCCCGCGCTCGAGGCGCTGATCGAGGGCCTCGGCCGCGACATGGTCGTCTGGGGCGCCAAGCACGACGGCGAGCGGCTCTTCTTCGAGCTCTACGTCTACGACCCGCAGAAGGAGGACCCGCGGGCGACGGTGAGCGGGCTGACCGAGCTGCTCGCGCCGCACCTCAGGATCCTGCCGCGCGTCCGGGAGACGGTGCCCTACATGATGGTCAGCTTCGACCTCGACGCGGAGATCCTCGCGTCGGGCGAGGTCCGCGAGCTGAACCTCTACCTGACCGGGACCGACGCCCACGAGGGTCGCTCCTACGTGGTGCGCGAGGACCGCCGCGAGCTCGCCAACACCTACCGCTTCCTCCGCCCGAAGCCGGAGATCGACACCGTGCTCGGCCTGCTGCGGAGCAGCCTCTTCCTCGACTACGAGGACCCGCGGGTGCTCGCGGAGGTGATGCCGCCCGAGCTCTTCGCTTGCAAGCGAGTCTGCGTGGCGAAGAAGCGGCTGCGCGACGGGGTCTACTACTCCGGGATCGACGTGGACGCGCTGCTCTGGTTCCTCGAGCGGCGCGGCTGGCCGCGCTCCCTGGTGGACTTCACCCGGGCCCACGCGGCGGAGCTCGATCACCTCTACTTCGACGTGGGGCTCGACTTCGAGATGCGCGGCGCCGAGGCGCGCGCGACGAAGACGAGCTTCTACGGGACCATCTGATCCATGCAGAGCTACCGCCATGCAGAGCTATAAGGGCCGCTTCGAGCCGACGCGCTTCGAGGACCTGACGGTGACGGTGGACTTCCACTGTCACTCCGCCTGCCGCTTCTGCATCGTCCAGGAGGGCATGAACCTCTACAAGGGGGTGCCCTTCGAGCGCTTCGAGCAGGCGGTGGACGAGAACGGGAAGGCGCCGCGGTACCGCCGCGTCACCTTCACCGGCGGCGAGGTCACGCTCGAGAAGCGCCTCTTCGACTACCTACGCGTCGCCCGGGAGCGCGGCGGCTTCGAGCACATCCGGCTGCAGACCAACGGGCGGCGCCTCGCCGATCGTGCGTTCGCCGAGCGCCTCGTCGAGGCCGGCGTCGACGAGTTCTTCGTCTCGCTGCACGGCCCGGACGCGGCCACCCAGGACTACATCTCGCAGCGGAAGGGATCGTTCGACGAGGCGTGGGCGGGGCTGACCAACCTGCGCGCGCTCGGGGTGACGATCATGACCAACACCGTGCTGACGACGCTCAACGTCGATCACCTCGCGCGGATCGTGGACACCGTGGCCCCGCTCGAGCCGGCGCGCATGGAGTGGTGGAACTACCTGCCGATGGAGGACAAGGCGGACGAGCGTGGCCTCATCGCGCCGCTCTCGCGGCTGGGCCCGGCGATGATCGCGGCGCTCGATCGGGCGGAGACGCGCGGCGTCGACTGCGCGGTGAAATACGTGCCCCGCTGCGCCCTCGGCCGGCACGGGCATCTCATCGACAACACCCAGCCGGACGTGGTGATCGTCGAGGAGTTCTACGACCTCTACCCGAAGTTCGCCTGCCTCTACGAGGCGAAGTGCGAGCACGGCGAGGCCTGCCTCGGCCTGACCCACGAGTACGTGCACAAGTACGGCTGGGAGACGGATCGCCTGGTGCCGACCCCGCGGACGACCCCGTGGCGCGAGCCCGAGGACGGCCTGGCCTTCGGCAGCGACGATCCGCGAGGCGCCCGCGACGCGGCGCCGAGCGCCGACCACCCGGCCTGGCGCGCGCTGGTCGACGGCGTGGCCGAGCCGCTCGGCGCGGAGCTCGAGGGGCTGCTCCTCGACCGACGCCGCTGCACCTTCCGGTTCCGCGCGGGCGAGGCGAGCGTCGACGTGGTCCTGACCAAGCGCAGCGAGGACCGGCCCGCGCTCGCCCGCAGCCGCAGCTTCGACCTCAGCTACCGCAACCTCGTGCTGCCCGAGGGCGCCGCCGCCGAGCGCGCGACCCTGGTGAAGGTCGTCGAGGCGGCGGTCCGGGCGATCGCGCAGCGCGACGGCGGCGCGATGCTGCTCGACGAGCGCAAGGGCCTCGTCGGCGAGGATGCCCTGCGGCGCCGGGCGCGCGAGCGCCGCAAATAGGCCTCGGAGGCTCCTCGCTCTCGCAGAGACGCCAGGGCGCGCTGGGGCTGTCTCGTCGACGGCTTTTGTCTCTCGCAGAGACGCAGAGTCGCAGAGGGACGAGCTGGCGGCGCGGTGGAGGCTCGCCGCGTTTTGGCGGGTCGTTGGGGTGTCGACGGCCGCCTTTTTCTCTCGCAAAGACGCGAAGACGCCAAGGGGCGGGCTGGCGGCGGGGTGGAGGCTCGA
>Ga0310345_10001576_pt1 | contig 25003 bp, 21 predicted proteins | sample HC15DNA20500_MG_FD_204667 | JGI IMG/M metagenome (GOLD analysis project Ga0310345, IMG submission 204667) | Marine microbial communities from station ALOHA, North Pacific Subtropical Gyre - HC15-DNA-20-500_MG | ecosystem: Environmental > Aquatic > Marine > Oceanic | place: Pacific Ocean: North... | reverse complement strand
CAGGCCTTCCAGGACGAGGACGCGTTCCAGTGCGGGTACTGCACCCCGGGTCAGATCTGTTCTGCGGTGGGGATGTTGGACGAGCACAAGTCCGGCGCGCCGAGCTATGTGACCGACGAGCTCGAGGGCAGCCCGGAGCTCACCGACGACGAGATCCGGGAGCGGATGAGCGGCAACCTGTGCCGGTGCGCCGCCTACCCGAACATCGTCAACGCGATCGGTCGGGCGGCACAGCAGTGAAGGCGTTCGACTACCACGTCGCCACCAGCCCGGCCGATGCCGTCGCCACCTTGAGCGGCCATCCCGGCGCCGCGTTCCTGGCCGGCGGCACCAATCTCATCGACCACATGAAACTCGGTGTCGCCGCGCCCGATCTGCTTGTCGACGTCGGCCGCCTGGATCTGACCGAGGTGGAAGCCAGCGAAGACGGCGGGGTGCGGATCGGCACCAATGTGCGCAACAGCGACCTCGCCGCACACCCCCTGATCCGGTCCCGCTACCCGATGCTGGCGCGGGCACTGCTGTCGGGTGCCTCCGGTCAGCTGCGCAACGCGGCGACCACCGGCGGGAACCTGCTGCAGCGCACCAGATGTGTGTACTTCCAGGACGTCACCACGCCGTGCAACAAACGCTCGCCGGGCAGTGGCTGCTCCGCGATCGGCGGATATCTGCGCTACCACGCGATCCTCGGCGCCTCACCGGAGTGTGTGGCCGTACACCCCTCCGACATGGCCGTGGCAATGAGCGCGCTGGATGCCGACGTCGTCGTGGAGGGCGCCGACGGACCACGACGCATCCCGATGACCGAGTTCCACCGGTTGCCCGGCGACGCGCCCGACCGCGACACCGTGCTCGACCACGGCGAGCTGATCACCGCCGTCGAACTTCCGGCACCGCCGACCGGCGCGGTGTCGGAGTACCGCAAGGTGCGCGACCGCGCGTCCTATGCGTTCGCGCTGGTGTCGGTGGCCGCTGAACTCAGCGTCACCGGAGCTGAGATCACCACCGCCCGCATCGCACTCGGCGGAGTGGCACACAAACCCTGGCGGGCGAGGCGCGCCGAGGAGGTCCTCGTCGGCGCACCGGCCGAACCGGAGACGTTCCTCGCCGCCGCAGACGCGGAGCTCGCCGACGCCGAGCCGTTGCCCGGCAACGAGTTCAAAGTCGAGCTCGCCCGGCGCACCCTGGTCGCCCAGCTGCGGGCGTTGACCGAGAGAGCCCGGCGATGACACTTCTGCAGCCCAGTTCGATCGGCAGCCCGGTCGCGCGCCGCGACGGACATCTCAAGGTCACCGGCACCGCGCCGTATGCGTTCGAGCAGCCCGCCGAGGCGGCGGTGTATCTGCATCCGGTGCAGGCCACCATCGCCCGCGGGCGGGTGACTGCAATGGACAACACTGCGGCTCAGGAGCTTTCGGGTGTCGTGGACGTGCTGACCGTCTTCGACGCGCCCGAACTGTCCGACACCTCCGACGGTGAACTGACCATCCTGCAGGACACCGAGGTGCATTACCGCGGGCAGCTGATCGGCGGCGTGGTGGCCGAGACCGCCGAGATCGCCAGGGAGGCCGCCGCGCTCGTCACCGTGCGGTACGACGAGGATCGCCACGACGTGGAGCTCACCGCCGACCACCCGGGCCTGTACACGCCGGAGTCGGTGAACCCGTCGTATCCGACCGACACCGCCGACGGCGACGTCGACGCCGCGCTGGCCTCGGCCGAGTTCCGCGTCGACGCGACGTACACGACCCCCATCGAACACAACAATCCGATGGAGCCGCACGCCTGCATCGCCCGGTGGGAGACCGGGGACGACGGCCCCCGGGTGACGCTGTACGACTCGACCCAGGGCACGCACGCGGCACGTTCGGCGCTGGCCCCCGTCTTCGGTCTGGAACCCGAGCAGTTGCGGGTGATCGCGCCGCACGTCGGTGGAGGCTTCGGCTCCAAAGGGGCGCCGCACAGCCACAATGTGCTGGCGCTGATGGCCGCGCAGCGCGCCGACGGGCACCCGGTCAAGCTGGCGCTGACGCGTCAGCAGATGTTCTCGCTGGTCGGGTACCGCACCCAGACCATCCAGCGGCTGCGGCTCGGCGCCGACGCCGACGGCCGGCTCAGTGCGATCGCGCACGACGTCGTCGAGCAGACCTCGGCGGTCAAGGAGTACGCCGAGCAGACCGCCGTGACGACCCGCAAGATGTATGCGGCGCCCAACCGGCAGACCTCGCACCGACTGGCCGCTCTCGACGTGCCGGTGCCGTACTGGATGCGTGCACCCGGCGAATGCCCGGGCACCTACGCCGCCGAGGTCGCGATGGACGAGTTGGCCGTGGCGTGCGGCCTCGATCCGATCGAGCTGCGGGTGCGCAACGAGCCCGACGTCGACCCCGAGTCCGGCAAGCCGTGGTCGAGCCGGCGCCTCATCGACTGTCTACGCCTCGGTGCCCAACGGTTCGGATGGGCCGACCGGGACCCGCGGCCCGGCAAACGTGTTGTCGGACAATGGCTCACCGGCACCGGCGTGTCGTCGGCGACGTATCCCGGCATGGCCATGCCGGGTAACTCAGCCCGCATCACCTATTCCGCGGAGGGGGTGTACACCGTCGCCATCGGCGCCGCCGACATCGGCACAGGGACGTGGACCACGCTGTCCCAGATCAGCGCCGACGCGCTGGGGTGCGAGCTGGCCGCGATCGAACTGCAGATCGGCGACAGCGCGCTGCCGCCCGCGTCGGTGGCCGGCGGGTCGTCGGGTATCACATCCTGGGGTTCGGCGATCGTCGCGGCGGCGCGCCAGTTCCGCACCGATCACGGAGATCCGCCGGCTATCGGCGCCAGCACTGTCGCGCAGGCCCCGGAGAACCCGGACGCCGAGAAGTTCACGGTGCAGTCGTTCGGCGCCCACTTCGTCGAGGCGCACGTCAACCGCGACACCGGCGAGATCCGGGTACCGCGCATGCTGGGCGTGTTCTCGGTGGGTCGCGCCATCAACGCCCGAACGCTGCGCTCACAGCTGATCGGCGGGATGACGATGGGTCTGTCGATGGCGTTGCACGAGGAGAGCGTTCGCGATCCGCGCTTCGGCCATGTGGTGACACAGGATTTCGCCGAGTACCACATCAGCGCGCACGCCGACGTTGCCGACGTGGACGCCATCTGGCTCGACGACGTCGAAGAGCACTTCAACCCGATGGGCTCACGCGGGGCCGGCGAGATCGGCATCGTCGGCGCGGCGGCCGCGGTCGTCAACGCCGTCTACCACGCCACCGGGGTGCGGGTACGCGACCTGCCCGTCACGCTGGACAAGGTTTTTCCCGGGTTGCCCTGAGCCTCAACGCTCCAGCAGGTCCAGCAGGTACTGCCCGTAGCCGGACTTCAGCAGGGTCTGGGCCCGGGCGGCCAGCGCCTCGTCGTCGATGAACCCGACCCGCCAGGCGACCTCCTCGGGCACACTGATCTTCAGCCCCTGCCGGCGTTCGATCGTGCGCACGAAATCGCCTGCATCCAAAAGTGAGTCGAAGGTGCCGGTGTCCAGCCAGGCGGTGCCGCGCGCGAGCACCTCCACCGACAACCGGCCCTGGTCGAGGTAGGTCTGGTTGATCTCGGTGATCTCGTACTCGCCGCGCGCGGATTTGCCGAGCGCGCGGGCGATCTCGATCACGTCGTTGTCGTAGAAGTACAGGCCGGGCACGGCGTAGTGGGACTTGGGTGTGGCGGGCTTCTCCTCCAGCGACAGCGCGGTGCCGTCGGGGGCGAAGTCGACGACACCGTAGGCCGACGGGTTGGCCACCCAGTACGCGAAGATCGCACCGCCGGAGACATTCTGGAATCGGCGCAGACCGGTACCGAGTCCGGGCCCGTAGAAGATGTTGTCCCCCAACACAAGCGCCACCGAGTCGGTGCCGATGTGGTCGGCGCCGATGACGAACGCCTGGGCCAGCCCGTCGGGCTGATCCTGCACCGCGTAGCTCAGGTGGACCCCGAACGCCGATCCGTCGCCGAGCAGCCGATGGAATGCCGGCGCGTCATGCGCGGTGGTGATCACCTGGATGTCGCGGATGCCGGCCATCATCAGCGTGCACAGCGGGTAGTAGATCAGCGGTTTGTCGTACACGGGCAGCAGCTGCTTGCTGACCCCCTGGGTGATGGGATACAGCCGGGTGCCCGACCCGCCGGCCAGGATGAGGCCGCGCATCAGCTCACGAGATCCTCATCGGTCAGCTCGGTGGCGGCCAGGGCGGCGTCGAGGTCGTCGTGCCGGAACATCGACGTGACATGGTCGTGGACCACCCGGAACGCCGAGGCTCCCGGACCGGCCTCGCCGGTGACCGACACGACGCGCTGCTCCACGACGACGACACCGTCGTGAACGTAGACCCGGCCGGGTTCGAGCTTGTAGTCGAGCTTCTCGGCCCAGTCCCGCAGCGCCTGGTGGCCCTGGGCCGCGCCGTGCGGATCGCCGATCTCGATGTCGTCGCTGGACAGCGACAGCAGGGTGTCGACGTCACCGGCGTTCAGCGCGTCGTGCCAGGCAAGGACGGTGGCCATCTCGGAAGTGGTCATGCTCGGAGCATAGGCGGCTCAGTAGGGCGTGCTGGCCAGCCAGGCATCCCACACCGCGGTGTCGCCGAACACCTGCAGCCCGGCGTCGGCCGCGGTCTTGCGCCGCACGGTCGCCAACAGCAGCTCGGTGACGGGTCCACGCAACGCGACACTGCCCTTGCTGTGGCTGTGCGACCAACCGACGCCGTCCTCGTCGTGGACGATCGTCCACTCGCCCGTCGGCCCGAGCGCTTCCTCGGTGGCGTGCAGGTGGATGGACTGACCGCGGTCCAGCCGCGGTGGATGCCGACGGGCGACGCAGGTGCGCTCGATCCACTCGCTCAGCGCATCACCGGACAACTCCGGGGACAGGTCGTAGTCCGTGCCGAGCGCCATCGCGGCGTCGGCGCGGTGCACGGTCGCTTCGTGCAGGCGCCGCCGGATCCACCAGCCTGCCGGGCGCGGGCCGAGGAAGGTCCACACCCGGGTGTCGGAACCCACCCGGTCGACGGCGTCGAGGACCATCTGTGCACCGCTGTCGAGCCACTGGGCGGCCGCGTCGCGATCGTCGGGCGGGCGCCCGTCGGGCACGTCGCGGGGGTCGAGGGGCTCGTTGCGGCGGTCGATGATGATCTGCGCGGCCCAGCGGTTCCCGCGCCCGACGTGGCGGAACAACTTCTCCAGGGTCCAGTCCCCGCACGTGGGCACCGGGGTGTCCCGGTCACCCGATTTGATCAGGTCCCCGAATGCCCGAGTCTGCTCGAGCAGCGCTGCCCGAAAATCCACCTCACGAACCTATCGCGGCGCGGGCCGCGCCGAGCCTGATCGGCAATGTCGACCAACCCCGCAGCACCCGGGTGTCGCGGCGGCTGCCCGCCCCGGCCAGCCGGGCGTCCGGGTAACGCTCGAAGAACGTGCGCAGGCCGACCTCACCCTCGGCGCGGGCCAGCGCCGCCCCCAGGCAGAAGTGCCGGCCCCCGGAGAAGGAGAGATGCTTACCGGCGTTGTCGCGTTCGACGTCGAAGCGGTGCGGGTCGGCGAACACCTGGGGGTCGCGGTTGGCGCCGGCCAGATAGATGATGACGAGCTCACCGCGCTCGATCGGGGTCCCGGCCACCTCGACGTCCCGGCGCGCGAAGCGGGCACTCATCTGCACCGGGGAGTCCAGCCGCAGGATCTCCTCGACCGCCGTCGGCCACAGCTCCGGGCGGGCGGCCAGCGTATCGAGGTGCTCGGGGGTGTCCAGCAGCATCCGGATCCCATTGCCGAGGAGGTTCACGGTGGTTTCGAAGCCGGCGGCCAGCACCAGACCGGCGGTGGCCTGCAACTCGCGTTCCGAAAGCCGGGCGGCCTCGTCGGAGGCCTGGCTGGCCTGGATCAGCTGGCTCATCAGGTCGTCACCCGGGTCGCGGCGCAGACGCTCCAGATGCCCCGTCAGCCAGGTGTTGAAGCCGACCAGACCCTCGTGGACCTGCATGTACTGCTGCCAGGACAACCCGATGTCCAGGCTCGGGGCACCAAGTTCCCCGAACCGCAGGATGTGCTGGCGGTCGCTTTCCGGCACGCCGAGGATGTCGCTGATCACTGCCACCGGAAGCTGCGAGCAGTACCGCTCGACGATGTCGACCACGTCGTCCCCGGACTCGTCGGCCAGCTTGTCGAGCAGCTCGTCGGCGGTCTGCTGCACGCGGTCGCGCAGCGCATTGACCGCCCGCGTGGTGAACACCGAGGACACCAGTTTGCGGCAGCGGGTGTGGTCCGGCGGCTCGATCGACAACAGCGACGGCGGCTCGATCGGATGCAGCAGCCCCGGATTGGTCTTCTCGTTGATCCAGCGCAGCGGTGTCGGCAGACCGGCACCCAGCGACGAGACCCGGAAGTCGTCGGAGCGCAACAGCTCGTTGGCCACCCCGTGGTCGACGGTCATCAGCACCGCGCGGCACCGGACGACGGGCCCCTGGGCGCGCAGTTCGTCGGCGAACGCGGCCGGATCCGCGCGCACCTGCGGGTCGGCGATCAGCCTGGCCTGCGGGTCTCCGCTGCGCCGCATCGCGAACTTGGACAGGCCGCGGATCACCCCGTGCAGGGCCACCCAGCGGATTCGCTGGCGAAATCGATCAGCTGCCATCACTCGAGCTTAAGCACGGGACGCAAGTCGTCCAAGCGATCGAACAGGTGCCAGATGTAGGACGACGACCCGTTCTCGCGGTGGGCGTGCAGGTCGGCCAGCTCGGGGTCGTTGCAGTAGCTGTCGAAGGCCTCCTTGGAGTCCCACTCGACCAGGATCAGCACGGTGCGCGGTTCGATGTCGCCGGTCATCGACTCGCGGAACTTGCCCAGCGCGACGACCCGACCGCCGTGCTTGGCGACCTCGGCCGGCGAGCGCTTCGAATAGGCCAGGTACTCGTCGCGGTCGGCGACATCGAACAGATTCAGCGCGTAGACGGTCATGCCGCGACGCTACGCCGCGGACGGTTCCCCGATGGAGCGGCCCAGCGCGTACACCCGCCAGCCGGCCTGCAACCAGCGCGCCACGTCGAGGCAGTTACGGCCGTCGACAACGACTTTCGCCCGGACGGTGTCGGCCAGCGCGGCCGGGTCGAGGCCGACGAATTCCGGCCATTCGGTGAGCACCAGCACCGCGTCGGCTCGGTCGCAGGCCTCCACGGCGGAGGTGGCGTAGGTCAGCGTCGGAAACACGGTGCGGGAGTTGTCCATCGCCTTGGGGTCGTAGACGTTGACGGTGGCCCCGTTGAGTTGCAGCATGCCGGCGACGTTGAGGGCCGGCGAGTCGCGCACGTCGTCGGACTCGGGCTTGAAAGCGGCACCCAGCACGGCGATGTTGGCGCCCAACAGCGAGCCGCCACACGCTTTGGTGGTCAACTCCACCATCCGGGTGCGCCGGCGCATGTTGATGCTGTCCACTTCGCGCAGGAAGGTCAGCGCGTGGTTGGCGCCAAGTTCGCCGGCGCGGGCCATGAATGCGCGGATGTCCTTGGGCAGGCAGCCACCGCCGAACCCGAGGCCGGCGTTGAGGAAGCGGCGACCGATACGCGCGTCGTAGCCCAGCGCGTCGGCCAGCAGCGTGACGTCGGCGTCGACGGCTTCGCACACCTCCGAGATCGCGTTGATGAACGAGATCTTGGTCGCCAGAAAGGCATTGGCGGAGACCTTGACCAGCTCGGCGGTCTGCAGGTCGGTGAGCAGGAACGGCACCCCGTCGGCCAGCAGCGCGGCGTAGAGGTCGCGGACCGCCTCCTCGGCCAGTCTCGAGTCGCGTTGCACGCCGAGCACGATGCGGTCGGGATGCAGTGTGTCGTGGATGGCGAAACCCTCGCGCAGGAACTCCGGGTTCCACGCCACCTCCACCGTCACACCGTCCGGTGCCAGGTCTCGGGCGTGCGCGCCCAGGGCGGCGGCGGTGCCCACCGGGACGGTGGACTTGCCGATGATCACCGCGTCACGGCGCAGCTGCGGGACGAGGGCGTCGATGACGGCGTAGACGTGGCGCAGGTCGGCGGCGTACTCCCCCTTTTTCTGCGGCGTCCCCACGCCCAGGAAGTGCACGTCAGCGAACTCGGCCGCCTCCGCGTAGTCGGTGGTGAACCGCAGCCGCCCGGCGGAGATGTTGCGCTGCAGCATCTCCCGCAGACCGGGTTCGTAGAACGGCACGTCCCCGCCGCCCAGTTTGGCGATCTTGCCGGGATCGATGTCGACGCCGATCACGTCGTGACCGAGCTCGGCCATTCCGACGGCGTGGGTGGCGCCGAGGTATCCCGTCCCGAACACAGTGCATCGCATACCGCCCTCTATAGGGAGCCCCGATGATCGGGTTGCTACGCGACACTGATCGCCAGACCAACAGCGGGTGACGAACTCTGGCCGAACTCTGGCCGCGAGGGTGCAGCCACGGTAGCTCCGCCGTACTCACAACTACCGTGCGTGCACGCTGGCGGCGTCGATCAGGCCGGTGTCAGTCCTTGGCGCAGAAGACCAGGAAGCAGCCGTCGCCGTTGAGGTCGCCGGGCACGCCGCTGGACCCGCTGCGCGACGAGCCCGAGTCTCCGGAGCCGCGGCCACCGGAGCCTGAGCTGCCCGAGCTCGAACCCGAGCCGCTCCCCGAGCCTGAGCCGCTGCCCGACCCCGAGCCGGAACCCGAGCCGCTGCCGGGCCACTGCGGCCACTGCGGCACCTCGGGCACCTGCGGTGCCTGCGTCTGCGTGCGGGTCGGCTGTGGCGCCTGGGTGTAGGTGGGCTGCGGCGCCGAGGTCCTGGTGGGTTCTGCGGTGCGCGTCGGCTCCACGGTCCGGGTCGGCAGCTCGGAATCGTCGTCACCGTCGTCGTCACGCTGGCTGGGCCACTCCCAGATCCGGCGCGGCGGTTGCCAGTCGGGCCACTGCGGCTGCGGCGCCACGACCACCGGCGGCGGCACCACGACCGGGGCAACCACCGGCGGCGGGGGTGCCGGCGGCGGCGCGGCCGGGGCGGGTGCCGGCGGCGGGGCGGCGGGCGCAGGCGCGGGTTGGCGTTCCACGTAGACGGTCCGCGGAGCCTGCTGCGGCGCCTCCTGCACGACGGGCACCGGCGGCTTGATCGTCTCGGCCGAGGGCTGCTCGGGTGGCAGTTGCACGGCCTCCTCCACCGGCGCGGGCGCGGGGACCTGGCTGCTCGGCACGATGGCGCTCTGGGCCGGGCTGGGCCGCTGATCGGCGGTCGGGCGGATGCTGACCGCCAGCGAGATCGCCAGTGCGACGACACCGACGACGAAGATCGACGTCAAGGCACTGCCCACCAGCAGGAACGGCTTGCGGTCGTCCTCGACGGCGCGGGCCGCGGTCGGGGCATACTCGTCGACCTCGTCGACCTCGTCTGGCTCGCCCGTTGCCGGCGCCAGTTGGGTGTCGGCGGCCGCAGCGGCGTACACCGATCCCGCGGTCGGACCGTCCGGGTCCTGCGAGTAGGCCAGGCCCACGGTGGTGGCTTCGAACGCCGGCGCCGACGCACTGGCCAACGCCGCCCCCCGGGCCAACGCCAGCTCCGCGTCCTCGGGCGCGTTGACGGGAATGGAGACCAGATGCTCGAGGTGCGCCTTCACCGAGGCGATGTCGACACCGGATCCGACGACGAACATGGCCTGCGGCGCAGACTGCTGAGCGGTGACCGCGCCGGCGAGCTCGGTGAGCACCGCCATCGCGTCGGCGCTGTGCAGGCTGCGGCTGAGCACCTTGACCACCGAACCGTCGTCGGTCTGCACCACCGACAGCGTGGCGGTGTCGCGGTCGACGAACAGCAGCGCGGTCTTCTCGTATCCGACCGCTCGGCCCACGGCCTGCGCCAGCGAGGCGGCGGCATGGCCTTCCGAGACGAGCATGACGTCGTCGATGCCGTGCCGGGCCAGCGCGTCGCGCAGCGCAGTCGCCGCGGTGTGGTCACTCCACGTGACGCCGATCGAGCGCAGATGATGTCCGCCGGTCTCCGCACTCTCCCTGGTGCCCAGCACCGCCGAGACCACCTGCTCGGCGGCGTTTGCCGAGTCGTCTGCCGATGCCACGTCGAAGACGTCGTGGTCGACGGTGACCCCGTCGGCGTTCTCGCCCTCGACCAGCACCATGCGGACCGTCGTAGGTGTCATCGACACACCTAATACGATGTCCACCGGCCCTCCAATATTGTTTGCTGCCTGTGCCTGGAAGTTCCGGCCGCGCCGCACACGGCGAGCCCGCAACTAGTACTTCATCGCCGTGACCAGCCGCTGCGTTACACCGTCGGCGTGTTAGCTGACGGCGACGCAAATATGGTTCGGTACGCCGGTGGCACCGACTCTACAAGCGGCAGCCGAGTCCCGGCTGTGACGTGTTCGTCAGCTGGTCTTGATGAAGTTCTGATACGACCGCGACGGGGTCGGGCCGCGCTGGCCCTGATATTTCGAGCCCACCCGGTCGCTGCCGTACGGGTGCTCGGCGGGGCTGGTCAGCCGCAACAGACACAGCTGACCGATCTTCATGCCCGGCCACAGCGTGATGGGCAGGTTGGCGACGTTGGACAGTTCGAGGGTGATGTGCCCGGAGAAGCCGGGGTCGATGAACCCGGCGGTGGAGTGGGTGAGCAGACCCAGCCGTCCCAGCGACGACTTGCCCTCCAGGCGGCCGGCCAGGTCGTCGGGCAGCGTGCACCGCTCCAGCGTCGCACCGAGCACGAACTCGCCCGGATGCAGCACGAACGGCTCGCCCTCCTTGGGCTCCACCAGCGAGGTCAGGTCGTCTTGGCGCTGCGCCGGGTCGATGTGGGTGTAGCGGGTGTTGTTGAAGACCCGGAACAGGTTGTCCAGCCGGACGTCGACGCTGGACGGCTGGATCAGGCTGTCGTCGAACGGGTCGATGCCGAGCCTGCCGGCGTCGATCTCGGCCCGGATGTCGCGGTCTGAGAGCAGCACGGCACGAGCGTAGCCGCCGAGTGGGATGCTCGAACCATGACCACCAGCGTCGATTTCCACTTCGACCCCATGTGCCCGTTCGCGTATCAGACCTCACTGTGGATCCGCGATGTCCGCAACCAGACAGGCCTCGAGGTGACCTGGCGATTCTTCTCCCTCGAAGAGGTCAACCGGGTCGAGGGCAAGAAGCACCCGTGGGAGCGGGAGTGGTCTTACGGCTGGTCGCTGATGCGCGTCGGGGCGCTGCTGCGACGCCGCGATCCGGCCCTGCTGGATCGGTGGTACGCCGTGATCGGCCGTGAACTGCACACGCTGGGCGGCAAGCCCCACGATCCCGAGGTGGCGCGGCGGCTGCTGACCGACATCGGCGTCGACGCCGGGCTGCTCAATCAGGCGCTCGAGGATCCGTCCACGCATGACGACGTGCGCGCCGATCATCAGCGGGTGCTCGACGCCGGGGGGTACGGAGTGCCGACGCTGTTCCTCGACGGGCAGTGTCTGTTCGGGCCGGTGCTGGTGGATCCGCCGAGCGGGGCCGACGCGCTGCGGCTGTGGGACGTGGTGACGGGCATGGCCGCGCTGCCCCACGTCTACGAGCTGCAGCGCCCCAAGACCGCCGTCGACGCCGAACTGATCGGGCAGTCCCTGCGCCCGTATCTCGACGGCCGGGACTGGGTGAGCATCAACCGCGGCGAGGTGATCGACGTGGAAGGCCTGACCGGCGCAAGCTGACGCCGCGGGGGTGCTAGCCTTTCTGTTCGACCAGGCCGATGTAGTTCAATGGCAGAACATCAGCTTCCCAAGCTGAATACGCGGGTTCGATTCCCGTCATCGGCTCCACGGATGTCCGCCAGCGCACGCTGCACCCGCCCACCGGCTTTTTCTTTCCTCCGCAGGTGTGTCCACAGTCCGGCACGTTACTGAACCCCGGGGAAAGCTCTCGACCGAGAATCGAATTGCGCAGTACCCGCGTGGACGTCGGCACCTCTGGGGTGGCTCGTCTGCGACGCGACGACTCCGCCGGTCAGGTCAAGGGAGTACCCAGTTCGGGGTACATCGGGCGCAATCCGTTGCACGGCGCTCTCCGCAGCAGGCATGCTGCGGGGATGTCCTCGACCGTGCGGGAGGTCATATGCCGATCAAGTTCGCCCCGACGCGGACGTCGTCAGGACGCGGGCGTAACAACCGCGGCCAGGATGGCCGATCCCTCTCTGCGCTACTGACTGAGGCCCTGGCCCGCGCACGTACCGTCGTGGATGTCCCGCAGTGGTCTTCCTCGCCGGACGAGGATGAATACGGCCAGCTCGGGCAGCACGTCGACCTCGTCATCGCAGAGTTGCGTCGGCAGATGCAATTGGCCGCCAACGATCCGACCCGGATGGCGACCATCTGCGAGGTCACACTGACGTTGCAGCAGCTCGCAGCCAAACAACAGCAGCTGTTGGTCGAGGATCGCATCCGTTCACTCGGCAGCATCCGCCATCGGATGCGATTCACCGGGCACAACGATCCCGCGAGCCTGCTCAGGGCTGCTGCAGAGGCAGCGTGCAGGGCATCCGGTCTGGATCGCGCAATGGTGTTCAAAATCGACAGTGGCCGGCTGCACGCCACGTCCACATACTTTTCTTCCAACCAACAGTGGGCCGCAGACTGCCAGTCCCGCGCTGAGCAGATCGCGATACCGCTCGTGCCGGGAGTGCTGGAGGCGGAGGTCGTCCGGCGGCGGATGCCCGCGCTGGTGTCCGATGCACAGCAGGAGCCGCAGGCCTACCAGCCGATCGTGGGGATGCTCCGCACCCGGGCATATGTGGCCACACCGATCTTCGTCAACGGACAGATCGAAGCCACGTTGCACCTCGACGCCTACGACAGTGGTCGCGAACTCGACGCCTTCGACCGCGACATCGCCGCCGAGTTGGCTTTCTCCATCGGCCAGGCACTGGAGCGTGTCCTGACGCTGCAGCAGCTGATGCGGCAGCGTGCCCTCCTGGAGACTCTGACCTACCAGACCGAGGCGCAGCTCCGCACCATCGTCGGCTCAGGCGAATTGACCGACGTGGCCATGAGCCAGCTGGCTGTGCAGCCCGATCTGGTGCACGAGCCGGCCACCGGAGAAAACCGCGCCGCGCACTCGATGAGATTAGTGCGCACCCTGACCCGCCGCGAGCTCGAAGTTCTGCAACTGATGAGCACCGGCGCGACCAACGCCGACATTGCGGCACAGTTGTTCCTCGCCGAGGGCACCATCAAGACCCACGTCAAGCGGATTCTGCGGAAGCTCAACGTCGGCAACCGAGGGCAAGCTGTCGCGCACTACACCACCGTGATGCAGAACAGGGGCCACCTCTGACTCGTTTCGCGGGGCCCAGTACTACGAAGCGCGACCCGCGGTGAGCGGCTGACTGGCCCGGTCGACGGGTCAGCCCGGTGTTCGACGGCAGCGGAGGCGTGGAATGCCCTGCTGGACAATCGATACCGTCACAAGGCCAGTACCCCGGAGAACGATCCGTCACAGTAGATGAGCGGCTCACCCTGCTTGCCGGTCCGGATGTCGGTGATGACCCCGATCAGGATGTCGTGCGTGCCGGCCGCCACGACGCGGTCGACGTCGCACGACAATGACACCAGGCTGTCGGCGAGCCGGGGAACGCCATCTGGCGTGTACTCCCAATCGCCCGCCGTGAATTTCTCGGCGCCCCGGGCACCGTCCATGCCGGCGAAGCGCCTCGCCAGGGTGCAGTGTTCCTGGCCGAGGACGTTGACCGCGTACCGACCCATCGACTTGATGGCCTCACTCACGACGAGGTTCTTGTTGACACAGCAGAGCAGGCTGGGTGGCTCTGCGGTCAGCGACGTGACCGCTGTGGCCGTAATACCCAAAGGGCCTTTCGGACTCGGCGCCGAGATGATGCTCACTCCAGCGGCGAGGCGACGCATGGCCGTCCGGAACTCGTCGGCGCCGACCGTGGTTCGCGTGAAACCATTCACGCTGCGGACTTCCACATTCTCAGGCCCGCACTGTGCGGATATGCCATGGAGGCTTGGACATTGACGCGAAGAAACCTGTCGGTCAGTGCGGCGATCTTGTTGGTCTCCAGCCACCACAGAAAATTGTGTCGACGCCAGGGGCGCAACGCGCGGCGGATTGCGGCATCGGGGTCCTGACCGTGCATCACGGCTTCTGCGCCGATGACACCACCGATCGCCGCGGAGACCATGCCGTCTGCGTAGTAGCAGGGCGCTCCCCCTGAGTACATCCGCTTGAGCTCCAGGGTTCCTGGTTTGGAGCGTGCCACCTTGCCCCACGACGACGCCGGGACCAGTGCACCTGCCAGGGTCTCAGCTGCGTCGTCGACCATCAGTCCCAGCGCGTTGGCGACGCCATGCAGTTCCGCGGTCATGGTCGCCAGTTCGGCGTCCTTGTCGAAGCCGGAATCCGCGTCGACGACTCGGGCGAAGATGCCGTACCACGTCGAGCGGGGCGACAGCGGGTCGGCGAACGGGGTGAAGTATCCGACGTCGATGATGTCATTGCGACGAATCAGCGGAGCGAAGGTGGTATCCCGTTGCAGAGGGCGCGAAATCCCCGACTCCGCTTCGAACATCGGCGCTTGCACAGCCAGGACGAGCCGCTGCGGCCGGCTCGAGTCACCACCCAGCAGTGTGGGTTTGGTGGTCGCATTCACCAACAGCGGCCGTGTCCCGGCAGCGTAACTCCGCAGGTGCGCAGCCGATTCCACCATGTCGTCGACGTACTCGACGGGATGCTCGGCCAGCAGTTCGCGCAGCCCCGCAACCAGGCGGCTGTTGCGCATACCGTAGACGAGCGGGGCTGCATTGCCCCTGCTTCCGCCCTGCCAGGGACCCGAATCGCTGAATGTCCACTCACCGTTTCGGTCGATGGCCATCGCGGCGGTCTGGCGGTGGGCGACAGGTCCGGGAAGGCTGGTGCCTGTCGCGGCCTGCAGGAGGGTCGCATGATCGACACCGACGGCTGAGCTCAGGAAATCAGCGGCGATACCACGCAGGCTGACCCCGTTGATGAGTCGGCGCGACTCTTTGGCTGGCGGCGCAACCAGGGTGATCTTCCCTTCGAACTGGGGATGCTTGGCCAGCTGCGCCGCGAACGTTTGAGCGCCGATACCGTTTCCTGCGATGACAACAGAGTCGTAGGACGGTGGGCGCGTCCCGGTGGCCGGCACGTACCGGCTGACGAACCGTTGCACCGACTCGTTCCGGTGGCGAGTCTGCGCCTTGCCGGATGCGTCGACGAGGGACATCACTGACCTCCTGAGGGTGGCGATTCCGCTGGCTCGTGCGGGCGAAGCGAAAGGGCATCGCGCCATCGATGCTGCGTCGGCTCACAGCGGGGGTCAATGCTGGGAAACGAGGATCTCCCCTAAGGGATACAGAAGTACGCGCGCGGGCGTACAACCGGACACAGTCGACAGAGTCGTCTCGACGCGCGCTAGCTGCTGAAGACGCGAATCCAGTCGACGCGCATCTCGGCGGGATAGGTGCCACCGGCAGGTTCACGCCCGCCGGAGCCGCCCACGGCGATGTTGAACACGGGGACCATCGTGAAACCCGGATCGTTGAACGGCCAGTCCTGCAGCGAGTTCGCCGGCACCGTGAAGAACGGCTCCATGCCCGGCTGGTAGTCCTTCCAGAAGTACATTCCGCTGGGCTGCCAGGTCATCCGCCACGTGTGCCAGGCGTTGTCGACGGGATGGCGGTCGGTGGCGAAGGATGTGCCGTCCAGGCGGGCATGCACCGTGGTTCCCGACGGCCAGTCGTTGTTGCCGTACCACTCGACCAGGTCGACCTCACCGCCGCGGACGGGGTTCTCGTTGACGAGCCAGAACGCCGGCCAGGCGCCGTCGGTGAGGCAGTCGAGCTTGACCCGCGCCTCCCAGGTGGTCCCGATACCACCGCGCCACAGCCCCATGATCTTGGCGCTGGCGTACTTCTCCTGGATGTTCGCGCCCTCACCGCGAGTGGCGCGGATGACGAGGTTGCCGGTGCCGTCCTGGAACACGTGCTCCTGGTCGGTCACGTAGCGGCCCATGTTGAAGGGCTTGTCCCACTCGTGCGGGTTCCGGATCGTCTCCCGGGCGGGCACGATGAACCACTTCGCGGGGTCCGGTGGTGCTCCCGCGGGGCCGTTGAACTCGTCCTGCCACAACATCTGCGGGCCGGTCTCCGCCGCGGGCGGCTGAGCGTGAGCGGAGCGTATCGGGGTGGCCGCAGCGGCCATCCCCAAGCCCATCATGAGCATGGCACCGCGGCGATTCATCTCAGGCACAGTTGCACTATAGGCAGGCGCCGCGTTCACCTGCCGGAACATGACCGAACGGATCGGCCCGTTTCGCTATTCGGCCAGAACTCAGCGTGGCGCCGCCTTCGACTTGCGGCGGCGCCCACCCAGCAGCACGAACCCGAAGGCCGCCGCGGCATATGGCGGCGAATTCGGCATCACCACCTGATAGCCGAGGTCGGTGAGGATGGCCAGTTCCACCGGGCTGAGGACCCGCACACTCAGCCCGCTGGCGGTCGCGGCGTTCATGATCTTCTGATCTGCGCCGGTGAAGGTGAAGTCGTCGAGGTGGCTCATCGCGCTTCCCGGCTGCCACGGATCCGGCGTGTAAAGCGGCACCAGCCCGCCGTACGCGGCGATCGCGTTGGCGCCCCCGAAGTACAGTCCGTCCTCTTCGTCGGTCAGCAACGGATCGAAGCGGTTGCGCCACCGGTAGAACGGACTGATCGGCCGGGCACCCGCCGAGGTGACGACGAATCTGTCGAACGTCACCCAGTCGCGATCGTTGTTCTTTCCGGGCGCATCGACAGCGGACAGAAAACCGAAGGAATGCATGAGTTCGTGCAGAACGGTCGAGACGAAGTCGTACTCGCCGTCTGCCACCTCATCGAGTCCCCACTCGAATTCGGTGAAATTCCAGAAGATCTCCCCGTCGGCTTTGTCGCCATTGGAGTCGACGCCGGTCTGCAGCTTGTTCTGCACCACCGTGCGCCAGAAGCCCGCACGCTCTGAGATCGGATCGCTGCCCGCGGAGGCAAGGAACTCGTCGTCCTCGAGACCCACGTCGTAGGTCAGGGTGACCGGCTGATCGACCCGGAAGTACCAGAGCAGCTGAGTTGCAGCGTCTTCCAGGGCCTGCCGCCGTTCCTCGGTCCAGCCGGTGCCGTCGTCGAGGTAGTTGAAGGCGAACGTGATCGCACTCTGGTTGATCAGGGAGGTGGCTCGGGTGCCGATCGGGCGCAGCAGGCTGAGCAGGTTGACGTGGAAGCCCCGATCGATGGCGATCACGCGGAATGTGTCGACGCCGTCGAAATCCGCATCGGGCGTGTAGATGTACGTGCCGTCTGCGTTGATCTCGACCGTTCCCTGCCTGGGCCCGCGCACCAGTCGGTAGATGATCTCGTCTCCGTCGGCATCCACGGCGCCGATCGTTCCGTCGATCGGGCCGGTGACTAGACCGCTGATCTGCACCGGCGCCACGGTGGGCGCCTGGTTGAAGAACGTGCGGCGCAGATTCCAGAACGATTCTGTCAGTTCGACTTTGCGCTCTTCGCTGACCGACAGCGAGTCGATCCAGGCCTGCGTGCTGTTCGTCCAGGCGTCGATGGTGTCGGCGACGACGTCACTCCAGGTGCGCCGGGGCGCCAACCATGGCGGGGCCGGTACGGGTTCGGCGGCGGGTTCGTCCGCGGCCGCCGGCGCCTCCACCGCGGTCGACGCTGCGAGAGTGACGTCCTCCTCGACCGCGTCATCGCCATCAGTTGTCGATGCGAGCGAGGGTTCGAGGACCTGCTCAGCGGGGGCGCTTGGCGTGTCGCTGCCGGTGGCGAGCGTTTCGACCTGCTCGGTGACGCCGCCCGCGCCGGTGCCATCGTCCTCGACGGTGCCGCTGTCCTGGTCAGTGCCGGTGCCATCGTCCTCGACGGTGCCGCTGTCCTGGTCAGTGCCGGTGCCGTCGTTCTCGCCGGCGCCATCGCTCTCGCCGGTGTCGCTCTCGTCGGTGACGTTGTCGTCGAGGGTGTCACCGTCGTCGAGCGCTGCGGCGCCCGCGGCTTCCTCGGCATCGTCGTCTGCGTCATCAACGTCGGCGGCATCGTCGTCTGCGTCATCAACGTCGGCGTCGTCGGCGTCGTCGGCGTCCGACTGGGCCGCCTCGGTGTGATCCCCGGACGCCTCGGCCGAGTCGCTGCTCTGCGATACCGACGACTCCGCACCACTGTCGGCGGCCGCCGTCGCGGCGTCGGGTCCCAGCAACGAGAACCCCAACAGGGCCGCACCCAAACCGGCCGACGCCGCACCCAGCTTCAGCCATTGCCGCACCGGGAAGTCTTCTGCCCGGCGCCGCACCGCTGGGCGTCGCGAGTCCCAGCCATCACTGCTTGTCAACGCCACAATTTCCCCCCTCGTCAACGATCGCGGCTAAGGCTATACCTAGTCATGTCACCGTGGAGCAAATTTGCTGGTTGGTCAGGCGCGCGGCGTGACAACAATCTGACGTTCGAGACAATTCGCTGTGCGACGCCGGGTGCCGCGGCTAGATTCCGGTCCGTGACCTCGAGAAGACTGTTGATCTGGGTTGGGGCCATCGGGGCCGGTGGGTGTCTGACGCTCGCCGCGGCGACCGGTGTGGCGGCTGCCGACACGGATTCCGAGAGTGCGGACTCGGCCAGCTCGTCGACAGAGCAGGACTCGTCGGCGGCGTCACAGGACTCCCCCGACGGCGGCACCACCGAGGGTTCCGGCACTGCCGCCGACCCGGCAACGATCCCCGCGTCGATCAAACGCTCGGCGGACGACGACGCGGATGAAGAGGCGCAGGCGGATGCGGCCCTGGAGGACGCGATCGAGCTCGAGATCGACGACCTCGCCTCGGCCGGCGAAGAATCCACCGACGCCTCCAACGGCACCGAGGGCGTCGAAATCGAGAGCACGGACGCCGACGTCGACAGCACCGACGCCGAGACCACCGACGCCGAGACCACTGACGCCACGGAAGTCGAGAGCTCAGCGCCCTCCTCCGACACCGACCCGGCCACCCCAACCGCTGAGGCCGCGGAGGCCGCCTCGGAACAGGCGGTCACCCAGTCCACCGGCAGAGCAGCGGCCGTCCCGGACGAGGCCGCGGAGGCCGACGCCGCTAACCAAGCGACGTCGGAAACGGCCGATTCCGCCAGCGGAGACGCCGCGGCTGCAGTCCTGCAGGCCGCCGCGGCCGGCCCCGTGACCGGTGTTCAGACCGGGCGCGCAACGCTGACCATCCCCCTCGACGACGACGAGTTCCGGACGCGGGCCGACTGGTACTTCCCCACCCAAGCCGACGGTTCGATTGCCGCGACCGGTGTCATCTGGCTGCAGCACGGCTTCCTCGGCACCAAATCGTCCTACTCCGCGCTGGCCAAGACACTGGCTCAGCAGACCAACAGCGTGGTCGTGGCCGCGAACCTGCCGTCGTTCCCGTCGCTGCGCTGCGGCGGCTGCTGGATCAACGGCACGGCCCTGCAGCAGGGTGTGGCCGCGATGTTCGTCGGTGGCGAGGACTCGCTGAACATGAGCGCCACCGCTGCGGGACTCGTGGGAACCCTGCCGACCAGCTTCGTGCTCTCCGGCCACTCCGCCGGCGGGGGCTTCGCCACCGCTGCGGGCGGCTACTACGCCGCAGATCCCAGCAGCGGAGGCAATCTGCGCGGTGTGGTGATGTTCGACGGGTTCTCGTTCAGCGGAGTCGTCCCCGACGCGCTGCAACGCCTGGACAACCCCTACATCCCCGTCTATCAGATCGCCGCACCGCCGCAGCCCTTCAACTCCAACGGTGCGACCACCGCCGAGTTGGTGGCCGCCCGCCCCGGCCAGTTCGTGGGCGTGACGCTGGCCAACGGCTCGCACGTCGACTCGATGCTGGGCAGCAACCCGATCATCGACTTCTTCGCTCAACTGGTGACCCGGTTCTCCCCCGCCGGCAACACCGAGGCGGTGTACACGTTGGCCACCGGGTGGATCAACGACCTCTACCAGGGCCTGGGGCCCGCCGACGGCGCCGGCATCTACGGAGCCCCGGACCAGTACATCGTGATGGGCGACACCGCGGCGGTGGTCCTGGCTCCGCCGCCGGTCGTCGACCTGGACCGCTACCTGGGCACCTGGTACGAGGTGGGCAGCGTCAAACAGTTCTTCTCCATCGGGCTGGTCAACACCACCGCGCAGTACAGCCTCAACCCCGACGGGTCCATCAGGGTGGAGAACTCGGGCAACTACTTCGTCAACAACGGACCCGAATCCCGCATCGTCGGTGCGGCGCTGCCGGTCGAGGGCTCGCAGAACAAGCTCAACGTCGCGTTCTTCTTCGGCAACCCCTCGACCAACCCGCCCGGCAACTACTGGATCGTCGACCTCGACCCCGACTACCAGTGGGCCATCGTCACCGACTTCACCGGTTTGAGCGGATTCCTGCTGACCCGCACCCGCACCGTCTCCGACGACTTCTACCAGGAGTTGCTGAACCGGGCGTCGGTCAAGGGCGTCAAGGGAAGGATCACCCCGACCCGTCAGCCGGCGGCGGACACCGTCACGGTCTAGTCCGGGGCGTGCCTGCGCAGACCTTACCGGCGTGTGACACACGTTTCGGCAGTGCAGGAATGGGCATAAATGCTGCGTGACGAGTGCATACACCGGGTTCGGTTCGGCAGACACCGCGGTCGAGGTCTATCCCCCTCAAGAAGATTCGCTTCTGTTGATCGACGCCATGATCGAGACCGGCCTGGTCCCAGGCGCCCGGGTGGCAGATCTGTGCACCGGCAGCGGGGTGATCGCGATGGCCGCGGCCACCGCCGGAGCCAGCCAGGTGACGGCGTTCGACATCTGCCCCAGCGCCGTGCGACAGGCCCGGGAGGCCGCCCTCACCGCGGGCACGCGCATGGACGTGCATCGCGGATCGTGGGCCAGGGCGGTGGAATTCGCACCGTTCGACCTCGTGGTCGCCAACCCGCCCTATGTTCCACAGGCCCCCGAGGGCGATGCGTGTTCGATCCCGGCGACGGCCGGCCCGTCGCGCGCCTGGGATGCCGGCGCCGACGGAAGAATGGTCCTGGACCCCTTGTGCGCCGCGGCCCCACTGCTGCTCGACGAGGGCGGCACCATGCTGGTGGTGCAGTCGGAATGTTCCAACGTCATGAGCACACTGCGCGCTCTGCGGGCGCAGGGTATGCACGCTGAAGTCGTTGCTCAGCAGCTGATTCCGTTCGGTCCGGTGCTCTCAGCGCGGGCCCCCTGGCTGATGCAGAGCGGCCTGCTGCCCCGGGGCAGCCGACAGGAGCGCATCGTCGTCGTCCGCGCGGACGCCCCGTGACCGAACAGCCGCCCCGAACGGTGCGCGTCGTGCCGGGCGGGCCGGTGATGGTCGAGGGCCCGGTACGCATCGAGATGCCCGATGGGGGTGTGGTCGAATCGGACCGCTTCATGGTGGCAATCTGCGCCTGCCGCAGGTCCAAGACCTATCCGCTGTGCGACACCAGCCACCGGCGCCGCGCCAAAACGACGCCGCACCAAGACGACTGACTCAGGCGATCTCTCGACGCAGTGACGGCGTTCCCGTCTGCCAGCATTCCATCAGGTGATCAGCCAGCCGTGTCTCCACGACATCGAACGCCCGGATGCCGAACACGACGTCGGCGTCGAGTTCAGGTTCACGGGCCACGAGGTCGCCGACCACGTCGGTGCGGACCACCTGTTCGTGCACTGCATCGGCCTCGACATGCTCGGCGTAGAACGCACGGCACGGTTCAGGAGCGCCGAGACGCTCGAGGGCCTGCACCATCCGGCGCGATCCGGGCGGGGAGGTGACTTCCGTCGCGGCGAAGTGCCCGACTGCGGCGCCCCGCAGGCGGCGGTGCAAGCCGAACAACGACATCAGGTTCACCACCGCCAACGTCGGGGCAGGAACGTCGTCCAGGTAACCCAGGTAGGCAGAGTCGAGCTCGGCTGCGTCGAGCAGATCCGCGAAGAGCTGCTGGTGCACCCGCGCACCCCGTCCCGCGCCGAACTCGTCGAACTCCACGGCGACGAACGAGGCCTTGGCCTGCCCGCTCAGCCGCGGGATCGCCCACGCGTGCGGGTCTCCCTCCTTGAGGTGGTAGAGGGAGCGGTGCACGAAGTACTCCCGCATCTGCTCCCATGAGCCCTCGTCGCGCAGAAAGTACGACAGGCCGCTGCCGTCCACCGGCTCGACGCACAGCGTGTCGAGCTCGGCGAGGGCGCCGGCGTCGGGCTCGAGGTCGCCGACCGCACGGCGGATGTCGTCGAGAAAAACATCTTCCAGTCGGCCCCGCAGATACAGCAGACCGGGATTCCACTCCCACCCGGCGTCCACGCCGGCGAATCCGCGATAGTGCAGCTCGTAGCAGAGATACAACGCCAACTGAACATCCAGACCCGCCGGATCCGCGTCGGCCAGCGACGTTTCCACCCGGTTGAAGGACCGCAACGGCGCGCGCTCGGCCAGCAACTCCACCACGGACATCGAAATCGGGCCGCGGGGTGCAGGCAAGGCGGGCGGAGCAACCGTCGGAATCACGAGCAGTAGTTACCCCGGCGACAGTCTGGCTAATCGCCCTTACCGCCTCGAGGTAGGCGCCGGCCCTACCCGTTTCGCGACACACCTCACGTCATTGCCGCATATCTCACAGCTGACGAATCCGCGATGAGGACTCAGCCCATCGGGTATGCGGATCGTTGAGCGCCACTGGCGCCAGAACGCTTCATCCGTCTACTCGAGAGAAGGAGTGCACGAGACAATGACGACTCCCACCGCAGTGTCGATCGAATCGACCACCGCCACGCTCATCGCCCAGCTTCGCACGGTGCTGGACCTGACCCACACCGAGATCCAGGTTGCCGAGACCCGCATCGCGCAGGCGCGCACCGACGCGGTACGCCGCGAGCTGACCCAGAACGCCGAGCACGGCCGCACCCGCGCCATCGCCATCGAGCAGGCGATTCGCGACCTCGGCGGGTTCCCCGACGTGATCGGCCCGTTCCTGGGCCGTGCCGCTGCGGCGGTCAAGGCCCTGACCGAGCAGGCCGAACCGTTCGATGAGGCCCTCCTCGGGGACCTCGCGCTCGAGGGCCAGTTGCTCGACCGTGCCCGCTACGTCAAGGCACTGGCCGTGTCGGCGAAGAACTCCGATGTCGAGGATCTCGCGACTCGGCTGATCACGGCCCACTCCGCCACCGTCGAGTGGCTGACCACAGTGCTCGCCGAGGACGCCCTCGGCGGCCCGGCAGCCCTGCGCCGGACCCCGCTGCAGGCGGCGACCGGCCTGGCCGTCAAGTTCGCCAACCTGCCGTTCACCTGGTCGACCCGCGGAGCCGAGCGGGTGGCCGAGGCCGTGCGCTCGGTGCGACCGGCATTCGCCGATCTGGTCGAGCGTGGTTCACGGAGCACCGAGGTCGTGACGAAGACGTTGACCGGCGCCCGGGACTCCGCGCTGGACGCGGCAGAGCGGATCACCCGCCAGGAGGGCGCCGACGACGCCGCGGACGCGATCCACTCGGTGCGCGGCACCACCGGCATCCTCGATGCTGCTGAGCTGCCGATCCCGGACTACGACGACCTCAACGTCAACGAGGCCGCCAACGCCGCCAAGGAGTTGACGGACGCCGCTGACATCCGGGCCATCGTGGCCTACGAAGAGGCGCACAAGAACCGCCAGCGGGTGGTGTCGGCTGCGCAGACGCGGCTGGCCGCCATCGCTCAGGAAGTCGTCGGCATCAGCTGATCTTTCGACACGAAGCCCGGTGCGAATTCTTCGCACCGGGCTTCGTTGTGTGTGACCGGGATGTTTGAACGCTCCTTCGATGGGGTACCTGCCTCGTCACTTCGGGAGGCTGCGGGAGGGCACAGTGTCGGTATCGGAGAACCACGCCGTCCGGTCGGCGCACGGTCTGGCGCCGATAGTTCAAAGACTGCGCACAGCGCTGCGCGACTGGGGTGCGCCGCGCTGTCCGAGCCCCCACCAGTACTGGTCCGACACGGCACCGACGGTCGGCTGGTGGAAAGCACTCTGACCGGGCGGTCACGAGGGCGCTGAGAGCAGACCCTCTTCGATCAACCAGTCCCGGGCGACCAGCGCGGGGTCCCGGCCCTCGTTGTCCACTTCCGCGTTCAACTTCAGCATCACCTCGTTGGTCAGGCGAGGGTTGAGCTGACCGAAGATCTCGGCCAGTTCGGGATGCGCCTCCAACAGCTCGGTGTCGATGACCTCGGTGAGGTTGTACAGCGGAAAGAACTGCCGGTCGTCTTCGAGCACCCGCAGATCCAGTGCCGGGATGCGACCATCGGTGGTGAAGACCTCGCCGAAGTTGCAGTCGCCGTTGGCGGTCGCGGTGTAGATGACTCCGGTGTCGAGCGTGATGACCTGACCCAGTTGGTCTCTGGACAGGTCGTAGGTCTGCAGCATCGGCACGAAACCGTCGTTGCGGCTGGCAAATTCGCTTTCCACACAGAACGTCAGCTCCGAGCGGTCCAGCGTGGCCAGATCCGACAGCTTGGTCACCCCGAGACGTTGCGCCTCGGACTCCCGAATGGCGAACGCGTAGGTGTTGTTCATCGGCGCCGGCGGAAGCCAGGTCAGCCCGTTGGCCTGATCAGCCTCGTTGACGGCCTGCCATTGCGCCGTGGGGTCCTTGATCGGGTTTTCGTTGCCCAGATAGTTGATCCAACCCGTGCCGGTGTACTCCGGCGAGATGTTCGCATCCCCGGACAGCATGGCCTGGCGTACCCCGAAACTGCCCGGGGTGTTGGTCATGTTCGTGACGTCGGCCCCGGCAGCGGCCAGAATGATCGACAGCATGTTCCCGAGAATCAACTGCTCGGTGAAATCCTTGGCGGCCACGGTCACCGGGACGCCTTCCAACGAGTCGTAATGCTGGATCGTCCCCGGCGCAGCCTCCAGAACGGTGCCGCTCGCCGACTGCAGACCACAGCTGGTCACGCTCGC